>Ga0209579_10000421_pt1 | contig 44200 bp, 36 predicted proteins | sample Coa_R1_2_FD_187152 | JGI IMG/M metagenome (GOLD analysis project Ga0209579, IMG submission 187152) | Surface soil microbial communities from Centralia Pennsylvania, which are recovering from an underground coalmine fire - Coalmine... | ecosystem: Environmental > Terrestrial > Soil >...
AGGTCAGTGTGCTCCAGGAATGTGGTGGCCGGAAGCAGGAAATCGGCATAATCCGCCGTGTCGTTCTGGAACTGTTCCAGCACCACCGTGAACAGATCGTCCCGCCGGAGGCCACGGCGCACCGCATTTTGATTGGGCGCGATAGCGGCCGGGTTCGAGTTGTAGACCACCATGGCCTTTACTGGCGGGTCGTCTACTTCGTTTAGCGCGTGGCCGAGTGAAGACATGTTCAGGATGCGCGCCTCGCGGCCGAGTGACTGTTTCTGCAGATCGGAACGCTCCAGGCCGGCGCGGTTCAACTGAAACGCCTGAGATGTGGAAAGCTGCAGCCCGCCGCCGATGTCCTTCCACGATCCGGTCAGCGCCGGCAACAGCGCAATGGCGCGCACCGCCATGGCGCCGCGATCGCTGCGTTGCACGCCGTAGTTCAGTCGAATCGCGGCAGGCCGCGTAGTGGCGTACTCGCGCGCCAGGGCGACGATTTCGTCCTTGCCGATGCCGGTAAGCGCGGCGGCCCGCTCCGGAGGATATTCCTTGACGCGCTCCGCCAATTCCGCCACGCCAGTGGTGTGCTGCGCGACATAATCGGCGTCGTGCAGTTTCTCACCGATGATGACGTGCATCATGCCCAGGGCCAGCGCGGTGTCGCTGCCCGGATTGATGAAGAAATGCTTGTCCGCTGCAGCGCCGGTGCGATTGCGGCGCGGGTCGATGGTGTAGAATTTGGCGCCGTTGCGCCGCGCCTCCACAATGAATGGCCACAGGTGCACATTGGTCCCGAGCACGTTGGCTCCCCATGCCAGGATCAGCTTGGCATGCCGGAATTGCTCGGGCTCGGTGCCGTACCTGCAGCCCAGCGCCTCGATCAGCCCCGCGCCGCCCGCCGAAGAGCAAATCGTGCGGTCGAGACGCGATGCGCCCAGGCGATGAAAGAACCGCCGGTCCATCCCGGAGCCTTGCAGGAAACCCATGGTACCGGCATAGCTATAAGGCAGAATGGCTTCCGGCCCGTAGGCCGCGGCCACCGATTTCAGGCGCGCCGCAATCTCATCCAGCGCCTCATCCCAGGTAACTCGCGCAAAGCGGCCTGCGCCCTTTGCTCCGGTGCGCCGCATGGGATGGAGCAGCCGGCTGGGCGCATACTCACGTTCCAGATACCGCGCCACCTTTCCGCACAAGAATCCACGGGTTACCGGATGTGCGCCATCGCCCCGTAAGCGGGTGGCTTTGCCGTCTTCAACGGTTACCAGGACCGCGCAGGCATCCGGGCAGTCCAAAGCGCACACGGAATGACGGATATCGGGCATTTAACGAGGATTATACCAAGGCCGGTGGCGACCAGACCGGGAACAATTGACCACCGGCGGGTGTCTCAATAGCATGACGCTTGAGGTCCGCGACCTGACCAAGCTGTATGTCCGCCGGCCCGCGGTCGATTGCGTCAGCTTTGCCATCCGTCCGGGCGAGATCCTAGGGTATCTGGGGCCCAACGGTTCCGGCAAGAGCACCACCGTCAAGATGCTGACCGGCCTCCTGGAGCCCTCGCGCGGCATGATCCTGTACGATGGACGCAACATCCGGCAGGATCTCATCGGCTACAAGAAGCGCCTCGGCTACGTACCCGAAGAACCCAACCTCTATCCCTATCTGACCGGACGCGAATACCTGCAACTGGTGGGACGCCTGCGCTGCCTGCCTGCCGGGCCCCTGGAATCCCGGATCGATCAGTTGCTAAACTTGCTGGCTCTCCACGAACACCGCTACTCACCGATTTCCTCCTACTCGAAGGGTATGAAGCAGAAGATTCTCATCTCGGCCGCCCTGCTGCACAATCCCGGCCTGCTGATCTTCGACGAACCGCTCTCAGGACTCGATGTGACCACCAGCCTGGTATTCAAGAATCTGATGAAGGCGCTGGCGCGCGAAAGCAAAGCCATCCTGTACAGCTCGCACGTGCTGGAGGTAGTGGAGAAAGTGTGTACCAGCGTCATCATTCTGCGCAAGGGATGCATGGTGGCGAACGACTCGGTGGAACATTTGCGGGACCTGATGGAGCTGCCCTCGCTCGAAGACATTTTTTCCCAACTGGTTCTGCAGGAGGATACCGAGAAAATCGCCGAAGACATCGTGGACGTGATGTACGCCTGAAGGGTCGCCATGCCGGCTGCGGTCGAAAACGAAATCGCTCAGTTTCGCGAGCTGGCGCGGCACTTCTTCAACCGGTTCTTCGATAACGATCTGATCGCGCTCGATGGCGATCTGCGGTCCGCAGTCGTCAATATCCTGGCGATGCTGGCCGCGCCGGGCATGCTGCTGCCTTTCCTGTTTCTATCGAAGTACGTCAAGCTCCAGGATGAGCCGATGTACGTTCGCGACCTGGCTTCTCTAGGCGAAAAGGAATTCTTCATCTGCTTTTCCATGACGGTGATGGGGCTCGTGACGGTCATTGAATGGGAGTCGCTGTTTCCGGACCGCCGCGATTACGCAAACCTGACGCCGCTGCCAATCCGCCTGAGCACCATGTTCGGCGCGAAAATTGCAGCTCTGCTGACCTTTCTAACCGTCTTCTCGATCGCCATCAACGCCTTTTCGCCGGTGATGTTTCCCGCGGTAGTGCTCCAGAAAGGTTCTGTGCTGATGGTTGTGCCTTTTGCGCGCTGTCATATCATCAGCATCCTGGCGGCCAATACTTTCGTGTTCTTCGTGTGCGTGGCGGTGCAAGGCTTGTTGATGAATGTGCTGGGATACCGGCTGTTCCGGCGCGTGTCGCCTTACGTGCAGTTCGGGCTGGTGGCGCTGTTGATCCTGATGTTTCTGCTGTCGGGACGCATCGTCTCAGAATTACAGCCGCACGACGCCATAAACTCGCCTGTGGTGCTGGCCTTTCCGCCCTTGTGGTTTCTGGGCTTGTATCAGACCCAACTAGGCTGGACCAGCCCGGTCTTCCGGGAGCTGGCTTCGTCGGCGCGCATGGCCGTGGGATGGACCACCGCTGCCGCGCTGGTCGCGTATCTCATCAGCTACAAGCGACACGTCAAAAGATCGCTCGAAAGCGTCGACGATCTGTCATCGGAGCCTTCGGCTATGGAGCGTTTCACGGGCGGCGTACTCGACCGGTTTGTGCTGCGCGACCGGCTGCAACAGGCGTCGTTCTACTTCGTCTGGAAGACGCTCACCCGCAGCCGCCGCCACAAGCTCTTCCTCGCGGCGTACGCGGCCGCCGGCTGCGCGCTGGTATTCGAGGGGCTGGCGGTGCTGGTGGCGGGCGGCGGCAATTCCTGGATGTACCGGCCCATCCCCCAACTGCTGCCCGCGCCGCTGATCCTTTCATTTTTCATTCTGTGCGGCATGCGGCATGTGTTCGCGGTGCCTGCCGAGCTGCGCGCCAATTGGGTGTTTCAGGTTTCCGACCGCGGCGAAGCGCGCCGCTGCCTGGCCGGCGTGCGGAAGGCCATGATCGTGTTCGGCGTAGTTCCCCTGTTTGTACTGCTACTGCCGCTGCACTTATTATTCTGGGGCTGGCAGGCAGCGCTGCTGCACATGTTGTTCGGCACGGTGATTTCACTGCTGCTGGTGGACATACTGTTATCTAACTTCGAGAAATTCCCATTCACTTGCTCTTACCTGCCGGGAAAGGCGAACCTGAAGGTATCCTGGCCGATTTATCTGTTCGGATTTACGACCTATATTTCCGCGTGCCTGGCTCTTGAGTATTGGATGTTCCAGCATCCGATGCGCTTCCTCTGGCTGGCGGCGGTGGCGGCAGTAGTGCGTGGAGCGTTGGCAGTTTATCGATGGCGCGTAGTCGGACACGACGTGGCGCTCGTCTTTGACGAACAGCCCGAGCCACTCGTGCGCACACTGAACCTGTGGGCTTAGAGCGATCGCTATCAATGATATCCTGTGCCGTGACAACCATGCGGATGTTGGTCGCCTGTCTGGCGCTGGCTCTTGACGCGGCGGTGGCCCCAGCGCAAACGTTGACTTGCGCGCCATTTAACAGCAACGGGATTTACGAACTGGGCGAAAAGGCCGGGTGGACCGTGACGCTTCCTCAGGACGCCACAGCAGCAGCCGGCACTTACACTTACATCATCAAAAAGAACAATCTCGACCTGGCACAAAAGGGCACGCTGGAATTCTCATCCGGCCGCGCCACCATTGAAACCGCGCTCAACGAGCCGGCAATACTGTATGTGGAAGTACTGGGCAAGGGCTCCCCCACCCGCCTGGGCGCGGCCATCGCTCCCCGGAAGCTGCAACCTTCCGTTCCCCGGCCAGCCGATTTCGACTCCTTCTGGGATGGAAAGCTGAAGGCTTTGGCGCAAATCCCCATCGATCCGGTCGTCACCCGAACGCCGACTGACAAACCCGGCGTGGAACTCTACACCGTCAAGCTGAACAGCCTCGGCTCGCACGTGCAGGGCTTTCTGGCTAAGCCGGCTAAAGAAGGAAAGCTTCCCGCGCTGATCATCTATCAGTGGGCCGGCGTATATGCGCTCCGGCCGGAGTGGGCGACGGAACGCGCCGCGGAAGGCTGGCTGGTCTTCGACGTCGATTCGCACGACCTGCCGCCCAGCGAAGCCACCGGCGTCAGCCCAAACTATCAGGCAATCGGCGACACCAGCCGGGATACTTCATACTTTCTCAATATGTATCTCCGCGACGTGCGTGCCATCGACTACATCTCGAGCCGGCCGGACTGGAACGGTAAGACTATCGCTGTAACAGGAACCAGCATGGGCGGGCAGCAAAGCCTGGCGGCTGCCGGCCTGAGTCCGATGATCACAGCCGTTATCGTGAACGAGCCCGCGGGAGCCGATTCGAACGGCGATCTGCACGGCCGCAAAGCCGGCTATCCGAATTGGCCCTCCGATAGTCCGGCGATCATGCAAACCGCTCTCTATTTCGATACGGTGAACTTTGCGTCGCGCATCAAAGCGCCCGTGCTCGCCGCCATGGGATTCATCGACACCGCAGCCCCTCCGGCCGGCATCTGGATCGCCTTGAATCAGATTCCCGGTCCGAAAGAGGCGATCCCGATGGTGGAATCGGATCACAACAACATCACGCCGGAGAAACAAGGCGCATGGAATTCCCGTTCCAGGGAGGTTCTGGATCTGATCCTGCACGGCGGCGAATTCAAACCCAGGCAGTAAAGCAGACGGCGGATCATGTGGGCCTTAGGCGTCGCCATCCTGCTCTACGCCGCGGTTTACTTTGCGGCCAGCCGCATTGTCTACCAGCCAACCCGTTATCCAGGGGGCTGGTGGTTCACGCAGGCGGAATCGGGCGCGGAGGATGTCTGGCTGCGAACGCGTGATGGGGTCCGTCTGCACGCCTGGTTCGTGGCGGCGCCTGGCAGCGCGCTGGCGACGTTATACCTGCATGGGAATGGCGGGAACCTCGCACACCGGCCCGGCCACCTGCGCGAGATCGCGGCCGCCGGTTCTTCGGTTCTGATCCCGGACTACCGGGGCTACGGCAAGAGCGACGGCCGCCCCACCGAGCGAGGACTGTACAGCGACGCCGACGCCGCGTACGATTACCTGATCGGCGCCGGATACCAGCCCGCACAAATCGTGGTGCACGGCGAATCGCTCGGCTCGGCGGTAGCCGTGGACCTGGCAGCACGCCGCCCTTGCGCCCGCCTGATTCTGGAATCTCCGTTCACGTCTCTGTCCGAGATGGCTGGAACCATTGTTCCGTTGGTGGGCCGCCTGTTCGCGCATGGCTTTAACACGCGGCGCAAGATCTCAGGTGTTCATGTGCCGTTGCTGGTCATCCACGGCGATCAGGACCGCACCGTCCCGTACTCCATGGGGCGGGCAGTGTTCGAAGCTGCCAACGAGCAGAAGTTCCTTTGGACGGTGACCGGCGCCACGCACGTGGACATAGTCGAAACTGCCGGCCAGCTCTACCGCGAGCGGCTAAGAGACTTCTACACTACTTCCAGCCCGCGGTAAATATATTGAACTCGTACCGCTCCTTGGCGTCGCGGTCGGAACAAAACACCAGCGTCTTGCCATCCGGCGAGAACTCCGGAAACGACGTGAATCCACCGAAGTCGGTCACCTGCTCCAGATCGCCGCCATCCAGGTTCATCATGTACAATTCGAAGCGCCGCGTATCGCAGGCATGCTTGTTGGAGGCGAAGAGTATCTTCTTTCCGTCCGGGGTGAAGGTCGGCGCAAAACTGGCGCACCCGAAATCCGTCAGGGTCTTGGCGTGGCTGCCGTCCGCGTCCGCCAGCACGATCTCCATCTTCATGGGCGCAGTGAGATTCGCGGCCAGCAGCGTTTTGTAGCGTTCCATGTCTTCGGCCGTCTTGGGATAATTGGCCCGCCACACCAACTTGGCGCCGTCGCGCGAGAGCACTGGGCCGCCATCGTAGCCCAGCTTGGTTGTGATCTGTTTCTTGTGCGAGCCATCCGTCTGCATGGTCCACAGGTCCAGGTCGCCCGAAGCCAGCGACGTGTAGACAATCGTGCCCGACTTCCAATTGACGGTTCCCTCTGCATCGTATCCGGGTGTGTCCGTGAGCCGCTTCAGGATCTTGCCCGCATCCGTTGCCAGGTAGATGTCATAGCCGGCAAACACGCCCCAGACATATCCGTGGCTGCGGTCGGGCGGAGGCGGGCAGGCCTCACCGGCGGCGTGCGTCGACGCATAGATGATGTGCTTGTTATCGGCCAGGAAGTAGCCGCAGGTGGTGCGCCCCTTGCCCGTCGAGACCATGTGCTGGTCCGAGCCATCCGCGTTCATGATGTACATCTGGTCGCATTCATGGGGCGGACGGGTGGACTGGAAGGTCAGCCGTTTGCCGTCGGGCGCCCAATACGCTTCTGCATTCTGGCCGCCGTGAGTTAACTGATGGAGATTATCGAGGTGCAGTTCGCTGCCGTACAGCAGCGGGGCCAGCAGAAGCGCTACAAACGAAAGGGCTAACCTGAGCATCAGACCATTCTATACTCGTGGCGCCGCAGCGAAATTACACAACTATTACGATTCACCTGCACCCAATGGCGTTACAACAAAGGTGAACAGAAGCTGGAACTCCTAAATGCTGACTCACCCCAAAGGCGCCCATGCCCGAATCTTGCTCTCGGCCGTATTTGGCCCCTATGCCCAAGACGACCGCTTCGGCAGCCGCGCCATCAATCCCATGGAGCTGTACCACAACCAGGTGACCCGCGAGCAGGGCCCCTTCTCCTTGCGCATGTTCCACCGCTCGTGGGGCATCATGATGATCCAGGAAAACATCCCGGCCCCCTGCACGGTGCTCGATTTTCCCACGCGCGAAGCCTTCGAGCGCGAGCTGACCGAGAACTCCTACGACGTGGTGGGCATCTCGTCGATCATCGTCAATGTGGGCAAGGTCCGCGAGATGTGCAGTATCGTGCGCCGCCTGTCGCCCCAATCCACCATCGTGGTTGGCGGACACGTGGCCGCCATCCCCGGCCTGGAGAAAATGATCGACACCGACCATATCGTGCGCGGCGATGGTATTTCCTGGATGCGCCGCTACCTGGGCGCCGACGAGGACGCGCCCATTCGCCATCCGCACATAGTTTCGGGCTACGACGTCCGCACCATGGGCATGCGCATTCCGGAGACTCCCGGGCAGGCCGCCGCCACCATCATTCCGTCGGTGGGATGCCCCATGGGCTGCAACTTCTGCACGACTTCGGCTTTCTTCGGCGGCAAAGGCAAGTTCCTGAATTTCTATGAGACGGGCGAACAACTCTTTCGCGTGATGTGCGAGATGGAAAGCGTCATGAAGGTCAGCTCGTTCTTCATCATGGACGAGAACTTTCTGCTCTACAAAAAGCGCGCCATGGAACTGCTGGATTGCATGAAGGCCAAGGGCAAAGCGTGGGCGCTGTACGTCTTTTCTTCGGCGAACGCCATCCGCAAATACTCCATGGAGGAATTGGTGCAGTTGGGGATCTCCTGGATCTGGATGGGCCTGGAATCGCCGAGATCGAGCTATGCCAAGTTGCAGGATACCGACACGCTGGAGCTCACACGGGATCTGCGCGCGAATGGTATCAAGCTGCTCGGTTCTACGATCGTCGGGCTGGAGCATCATACGCCGCACAACATTCACGAAGAAATCGAGCACGCCGTGGCGCATGAGACCGATTTCCACCAGTTCATGCTCTACACGCCGGTGCCTGGCACGCCGCTCTACAGCGAGATGCAGGAGCAGGACCGCCTGCTGAGCGGCGTGGATCTGGCCGACATCCACGGCCAGGATCACTTCAATTTTGAACACGCCGCCATCTCGCGGGAACAATCAAAGGAGTTCTTGGACTGGGCCTTCCGCCGCGATTACGAACGCAACGGCCCCAGCCTTTTTCGAGTATGGCGGACTACACTGGCCGGCTGGAAGCGCTACAAGAACCATCCGGACGCCCGCGTACGCGAGCGCTTCGCCTTCGAGGTCCGGTCGCTGAAGAGCGCCGCCAGCGGCCTGCTGTGGGCCATGGAGCGGCAGCTTCGACAGAGCAATCAACCGGTGAGCGCTCAAGTCCGCGCACTGCGCCGCGACCTGGGCCGCGAGTTCGGCCCGTTTTCGCGGATGTCCGCCGCCCTCGGTCCGGCGATCCTGTGGGCCACCCGGCGCGAGCAGAAGCGCCTCGCAAGCGGCGCCACTTACGAACCGAAGACCGTGATCGAGCGCCGCAACTGGCCGCGCGGCTCAACCACGAATCTTATGCAGCCTTCTTTTCAGCGAAGCCCGGCCGCCCCATTCTCTGTGTTAGAAAGCCGATGATTGCGCCGGTGACGAAGCCGGGCAGCATAATCTCCAGGTAGTGTTCGTGCTGCATAGCCGCTACCAAATACGCGAATAGCAGCCCGAGCCCCGCCCCCACCACCACGCCCCACCCGGTGGAATCCACCTTACGCGCGAACCAGCCGCTGAACAGCCCGACCAGCATGCCCTTGATCGATGAACCGACCAGAATGCCCCCGATCACCGATCGCACTTCCGGATAGAACCAGGCGCTGGCACCGTCAAGGGCTCCCAGGATCAGCCCGAAGAGCAGGCCAACTACAATCTTGTTCATGAATGTCCTCCACCATAGTATTCCGCGCCGCCGGCAATTCCTTTAAAGAATTCGCAGAAAAAGCAGCAGAAGTTTAACCCCGGCGTAAGCCGCCAGCAGCCAGAGCAGAACGGCGTTTCGCGCCCCGAAGCGGCGCAGACGGTGGCTCAGCGGTTCAGACCAGGCCTCCACAGCCAGCCCTTCCTGAAAGCGCTCGATATCCGTCAGCAGCGCCGGAACGTCCGGATAGCGGTCCGCGGGATCCGCGCGCATGGCCTTGGCGGCGATGGCCCGCAGCGCGGGTGACGCCGCCGCCGGCAACAGAAACTGCAACAGCGCACCCAACGCGTAGATGTCGGAACGCTGATCGAGCCGCGCTTCCGGAGCGCGAAACTGGGGCGTGCCCGCCACCGCCTCCACTCCCCAATCCATCACGTAGACCTCGCCGAACTCGCCTACCATGACGTTCTGCGGTTTCAGGTCGCGATGGATGATGCCGCGCGAGTGGGCCAACGCCAGGGCCTCACCGGTGCGTCGCACCACACGCAGGCGGTCGGCCAGAGGGTGTGGTCCGCCGGCATAATGGTCGACCCGTTCGCCGGCCACCAGCTTCATGGCATAGAATGCGCGCCCGTCCGGCAGCGTGCCGGTTTCGTATATGGGGACGATGCCGGGGTGCTCAAGACGCGCGATGAGCCGCGCCTCGCCAGCCAAGGCCGCGTCCAAAACCTTCAACGCCACCCGCCGGTCGAGTTGCCGGTCGCGGGCCGCATACACCACGCCCAGACCGCCGCGCCCGATCTCGGATTCCAGTTCGTAGCGCGTTCCGGCCAGGTCCGGCAGGGCCGCCACATGGCGCAGGTGATCGATGACGGAGTCGCTCACATCCATATGCGCCGCATCTCCTCGCGCAGATCCCGCTCGCCCGCCGTGACGCCGCGCAGCCTTTCGGTCACGAGCTGTCGCAGCGTGCGGCGCGCCCAAGCCAGATGATTGGTCACCGAGGTCTCGGCGATGCCATGGCGCCCGGCCAGCGCGGCGTAAGAAGGCCGCTCGCCATCCGCCAGATCGTACGCTTCGAAGATCTCGAACTGCAGCAGCTTCTCGTTCGCCTGGCAGTGCGCGCGCAGGTCGTCTAGAGCCAGCGCGAATAGCTGCCGCCGCCACTCACGCTCGAACGTCTCTTCGGGCGATTCGCCCGCGGCCGCCTCCTCCCCGACAGGCTCGAACTCCGCTTCCCCGCCCCGCTTCTGCCGGTTCGCGGCGGCATGCTGGCCGGCCGCGAAGCGCTCGACAGCCATCCGGAGATAGGCGCGGAACGAGGCCTTCTGCGCGTCGAAACGCGTGAAGAAATCGCGTTGCAGCGCGGTGGCGAAGAACCCTGCGTCAAGTCCTTGGCGTCCTCGTTGCTCTTGCCATATTTGACCCGGACGAATGGGTAGACCGGTTTCCAGTAGAGCGCCATGACCCGCTCCAGTGCCTCATTCGGCAGCGCGGCGCCATCCGCCGCGGCGGCCTCCAGCAACGAAAGCTGCGTGGATGGAAAACGGCCGTGCGGCCCGCCAATCGCAGTATCCGGGTCCACGCACCGATGATAGCCCGCGGCGCATCTGGCGCGAAAACCGCGCTATAATCCAGGCATGTCCGCCGTTGCTGTCGTCAAGATGGAGCCCAAGTCGGAGGGTATCGCCACCCCGCGCAAGAAGCGGCCCAAGGAACTCGCCATCATCACCGAATGCTGCACCGGCTGCGCGGGTTCGCCTGCCTGCGTGCCCTATTGCCCGGTGGCCGACTGCATGTACTGGGTGCCCGACGACGAGCATCCGCCCTTCGGCCACATCGAAGTAGATCCCGTGCTGTGCATCGGCTGCAAGAAGTGCACCAGCAAGGGGCCGGATGGCGCTTTCCTGGACGGCTGCCCGTGGGACGCCATCGAGATGGTTTCCATCGAAGAAGTGGAAGCCATGGTCGGCTTCAAAATGCCCGTCTGACATGAGCCTCGAAATCCAGCAGCGCGAGCACGAAGGTATCGCGATTCTGGACCTGAACGGCCGCATCACCATGGGCGCCGAGGCCAGCGCGCTGCGGGACAAAGTGGCCTCCATGAAGGCCGCCGGATTCCTCAACGTAATTCTGAATCTCGCGCACGTCGACTACATCGATAGCACCGGCCTGGGAGCGCTGGTCATGTGCGCGACCAGCCAGCGCAAAGCCGGCGGCAGCCTGAAGCTGCTGAATCTGAACCGCCGGCATATCGAACTGTTGGTGATGACCAAGCTCGCTACCACCTTTGACATGTTCACCGATGAGCAGGACGCCGTGAACAGCTTCTTTCCGGATCGCGCCATTAAGGCCTTCGATATTCTGAGCTTCGTCGAGCAGATGAAGAAGGAGGAGTAGCCGACCCGATGCGGCTGCTGGTAATTGGCGGCGTGGCCGCGGGCCTGAGCGCCGCCGCGCGCGCCCGCCGGATCGCCCCCTCGCTGGAAATCGTGGTTCTCGAAAAAGGCGCCGACATCTCCTATGGCGCTTGCGGGCTGCCGTATTTCATTGAAGGACGCGTCCCCCGTCCCGAACAGCTCATCGTCCACACGCCCGAATATTTCCGCAAGGAGCGCAACATCACGGTGCGCACGGGCGCGCGGGTGACATCCATCTCGCACGCTCGCCGCGAAGCGGTTCTCGAAGGCGGCGAGCACGTGCGCTACGATCGCCTGGTCATCGCCACCGGCGCGCGGCCGCGCGCCACCGAATTCGAAGGTCCCACGGTCTTCACGCTGCATACTCTCGAAGATGCCGGGCGCTTGAAGACCTTCCTGCGCGACCGCCAGCCCAAGCGCGCGCTGGTCGTTGGCGCGGGATACATCGGCTTGGAAGCGGCCGACGCGCTACGCCGCAATGGTCTGGCGGTGACTGTCGTGGAGCGCAGCCCGCATGTCCTGAGCCGCGCCGATGCGGAACTGACCGCGGCGGTGCGCGAACGCATGGAGCGGTTTCGCGTCGAATTGCGGTTGAACGCGCCCGCGACGGATGCGCGCGGCTCCGATCTCGTCATAGTGGCCGCGGGTTTGCAGCCCAACGTCGAACTGGCCGCCGAGGCCGGCATCGAACTGGGGCGCACCGGGGCGATACGCGTGGACCAGCACATGGAGACCAGTCTGGCGGGCATATATAGTGCCGGCGATTGCGCCGAAGCCTTGCATCTGGTGACGGAACGGCCGGCCTATGTTCCTTTAGGCACCACCGCCAACAAGATGGGCCGGGTCGCGGGAGCCAATGCGGCGGGCCGGCGGGAGCGATTCGGCGGTATAGTCGGCACCGCCATCGTGAATATCTTCGGCCTGGGCGTGGCGATCACGGGCCTCTCGCTGGAGCAGGCGCGGCGCGAAGGATTTTCGCCGGTGGCCGTACGCATCACGGCGCCCAGCCGGGCGGGTTACTTCGGCGGCAAGCCCCTGACCGTGGAGCTGCTGGCCGATAAGGGCACGCGCCGTCTCCTCGGCGCAACTCTTTGGGGTGAGGATGGAGTCGAGGGCCGCGTCAACGTGATCGCTACAGCCCTTTACAACCGCATGCGCGTCGAAGATCTGGAGCAGTTGGATCTGGCCTATGCGCCCCCCTTCGCCACCGTCTGGGATCCGGTCCTGATCGCCGCGCAGCAGTTGAGTAAAATGGTTTAGACATAATGCCGCTGGTTAAAGTCGCAAGTCTCTCCCAATTGCCTGCCGATTCCGTCACGGAGGTCACCGTCGGCAACGATCCTTACGCCTTGTGCCACGTTGGCGGACGCGTGACCGCGCTGAGCGGCACGTGCCTGCATCGCGGCGGGCCCCTGGGTCAGGGCGCCCTGCACGGGAATAACGTGGTGTGCCCCTGGCATGGATGGGAATGGGATTGCCAGACGGGCGCCAACGATTTCGACCCCACCAAGAAGGTCCCCACTTTCGCCGTGCAGGTGGAGGGCGACGACATCCTGCTCGACGTGCCGGAACGTGCCTGAGCTTCCCGAAGTCGAAACCGTGACGCGGTCCATCGCCCCAATCACTGGACGGCGTATCCTTTCCGCTGAATTCACTTGCCTGCGCATCCTGCGCGGAGACCCGGACCGGATGAGCGCCTTGCTGGCGGGCCGCCGTATCCGCGGCGTGCGGCGGCGCGGCAAGTTCATCGTGATGGATCTGGATAACGGCCACTGCTTCACCGTGCATCTCGGCATGACCGGCAAACTCCTGCTGGGCGGAACCCCCGCCCGCCACACGCATGCGGTGCTGAATCTCGACCGCGGGGTGCTGCGCTACGAAGATCAGCGGCAGTTTGGCAGGCTGGAGGTCAGCCGCGGCTTGCCGGACCGCCTGGAGAAACTTGGTCCGGAGCCGCTGGAGGTGACCCTGGCGGAGTTCACCGCCCGGCTCAAGAGCCGCAAAGCGCGCATCAAGGCGGTGTTGCTCGATCAGCATTTCGTACGCGGTGTGGGCAACATCTACGCCGACGAGGCGCTGTTCCGGGCCGGCATTCATCCGCTAGCCATCGGCGCGCGCCTGCGCCCGGAGCGCGTGAAGCGGCTGCATAGGGCTATCGTCGCGGTATTGACTCAAGCCATCGAAAAAGGTGGATCGTCGATCTCCGACTATGTGGACGCGGAAGGCCGCCAGGGGTTTTTCCAGTTCGAGCACCGCGTGTACCAGCGCACCGGCGAGCCGTGCATCGTCTGCGGCGGCCCAATTCGGCGGACGCTGGTCGCCCAGCGCGGGACGCACTATTGTCCCCGGTGCCAGCGGTAGAAGTTGTTTAGAGCGGTGTCAGGGGGCGTGTTTCGGCGCCCACGCGGACAACGTGGGTCAAAGAATCGTCCGGCGGCGCCGTTAGCAACGTGGGACGGAGCAGGATCACCACCTGGTCCGTGCTCTTGTTGCGTGTGGTAGAACTGGTCAGCGGCCCGATAATCGGGATGCCTGCAACACCTGCGATACCGGCGATGCTGCGGGCATCTTCGTCGTCGACCAGCCCCGCGACCAGAGCCCATTCCCCCATGTTCAGCGTCACGTCCGCTTTCAGCGACCGGTTGGATATGACCGGGATGCCGTTCAGCGCCTGACCAGCCAGTACCTTGAATTCAGCTTCGAGAGAGACGGTTACCTCGTCGGTGCCGTGTATGTGGGGGGTGGCTTTCATCGAAATACCCAGATCTTCAAAGGTGAAAGAAGGCGGCGGCTGGTAGGCTCCCGGGCCGCTGAAGCTGGCGGGGCCGAAATAACCGGCGGTCTCGATGGGGTACTTCTGTCCAACGTGAATGGTGGCCGGCTGGCCGTCGATGGTGCGCGCGCTGGCATGCAGCAGGTTCTTGGCGTTGGAGCGCGTCAGCGACGCCACGAGTTGCAGATTTGCAATGCCCACTCCGATCAGGCCGGCTCCGCCGCCGAAACGCAGCATGCCGGCAATGTTCTGGGCGATTTGCGGCACGTTGTTCATGAAAGTGCTGAATGAGGCTAGCGGAAACGAACTCTGCAGCGGCAAGCCATAATTCAGGGCGTCACTGCTGGTCACCTCGATGAAGTCCATCTCGAACAGGACCTGCGCCCGGGGATACAGCAGATCTTTGAAGAGCTGCTGCGCCGCCAGGACCTTGGAAACCGCGTCCCGCAGCACCACGACGTTCTTCTGGCTGTCCCAAGCGACCTTCTGGATGCCGCACGACTGTTGTACGGCGGTAATCATGGCCGTGAGGTCCTGCTGCGTGGTGGGCTCCGGCAAGGGCACCATTACGGCCGCGAACGGCTCTTCATCCTTGCGCTTCGCAGGCGTATCTTTCACGACCATGAACAGGCGGTCGGAGATCGGCACCAGAAAGGAGCTGGTTACCGCCTCCAGCCCATGCAACGCGTCGCGGTAATCCGCCTGATCCATCTGAAAGTGGATGGTCTGGGTTGCCTGGTAATCGCCGTCGAAAACGCAATCCAGCCCGTAGGCGCGCGCCACCGTTTGGAAGAGCGTTTTGGCGTTGGCCCGCAAGTCGAAATCCTTCAGGCCCGGTTGAGCATTCAGTTTGGTGGGCGGCTGGAGTTTGCGCGCCTCCATAAGGTCTTCCGCGGTAGCCGGCAATGGCGCTGCGTCCGGCTCGACGTCGGCATCGCCCGCGGATTCGGCCGCCGCGAGCTGGGGCTTGCCCATGGTTTCCAGAGAGGCCCGCGTCTGCAGGGCAAGGCTGCGCGACCAGTAGAGATGATTGTTCGGTTCCAGCGCGGCCGCCTCGCTATAAAGCAGGTATGCGCGCGCCACCTGGCCGGCCTTCTCGGCTTTGCGAGCCTGCTTGTAGAGCGTGGAGGCCTCCGAGCCCCAGGCGCAGGTGCCCGCCGCAAGCACTAGCAGGATGGGAATAGCACGCATAAACGTTTGACGCGCTAAGGCCCTTGGCCGTGCAGAGAGAAGTACGCACGCGGGTATGATGGAAGTCTGTATGGGAGAGCTTGCCGCAAGACTGGCGCATCACTGGCGAGAATTGATTGCGCCGGCCTCCGTCCTGGCTGTCACGCTGGCGTTGGGCTATGCGGCCAAGCGGGTGATGTTGCGCCTGCTGCGGGGCTGGGCCGCGCACAGCAAGGCGCAACAGTCCGAGATCGTTATCCACGCGCTGTCCCGGCCGTTCATGATCTGGGTGTTGATCCTGGGCATACACCTGGCCATGCAGTCATCGGATCTGCCCCACGGCACCACGCTCTGGGTAGGCCGCGGTCTGCTGGTGCTTTGGATCCTGTCGCTCACCATCATGGCCTCCCGGCTGGCCGGCAGCGTGATACGCCATCATGCCAGCGGGGTTCCCGGCGCATTGCCCGTTACCACGCTGTCGCAGACGCTGGCACAGGTGGCCGTGGTGATACTAGGCCTGCTGGTGCTGCTCAATCTGCTGGGCATTTCGATCACCCCGATCCTGACGGCTTTGGGTGTCGGCGGCCTGGCGGTGGCGCTGGCCCTGCAAGATACTCTGTCGAACTTGTTCGCCGGCTTTTATGTGGCGGTAGCGCGCCAGGTCAGGCTGGGCGATTATATCCGGCTCAATACCGGCGAAGAGGGCTACGTCACCGATATCGGCTGGCGCTGCACGACCATCCGGGCCTTGGCCAACAACATGATCATCATTCCGAACAGTAAGCTGGGGCAGGCCATTGTCACCAATTTCTATTTGCCGGACAAGCGCCTGGGCGTCTCGATTCAGGTAAACGTGGCATATGATAGCGATGCGGATCAGGTGGAACGCGTGCTGCTCGAGGAAGCCCAGGCCGCCGCGCGCGAGATCCCCGGGATGGTTGCGGACGCGCCGCCGGGCGTGACTCTCGACCCAGGCTTCGGCGATTGGGCGCTGAGTTTTACTGTGGGGTACAACGTCCAGGAATTCGCCGATCAATTCCGCGTGCGGCACGAGTTGCGCAAGCGGATTTTGAAGCGCCTGCGTCAGGAGCGCATCGAAATGCCGTTCCCAACCCGCACGATTTACATGCACGGCCAGGGAGGTGCGTGACGCGGACGGCCGACGCCCTGGTTTTGTGCGGCCTTTTAGTGCCGGCCGCGCAGGCGGTGGAGCTGAAGCCGGAGACAGTGCAGGCATTCGAGCGCTACATCCGCGAGACAGAGGCCCGCATCGAACCGCGCCTTCGTTCAGCAGACAAATTTCTGTGGGCCGATGAAGACCCGCGGCGGATCGCCGAGGTCCGGGCGGGGCAGATCGCGATTGAGAATCGCCGCGCCGGCGATACCATTCCGGTGCCCGGCGGCCTTATCCACGATTGGATCGGAGTGGTCTTTATTCGGGGCGTTACTCTGGCCCAGACTCTGGCGCTGGTGCAGGATTACGATCACAACCAGGACCACTACAAGCCGGAGGTCCTGGCGTCGCGCCTGGTGAGCCGGCACGGGAACGATTTCGTAGTCCACCTGCGATTGATGAAGAAAAAGGTCATCACCGTGATTCTGGACACGGATTACGATGTGCGGTACTCGCCCGTGGATGCCACGCGCTGCCACAGCCGCGCCTACAGCCGGCGCATCGCGGAAGTGGAGCATCCGGGCGAGCCGGACGAACACATGTTGCCGCCGGGAAAGGATCACGGCTTCCTCTGGCGCCTCAACTCTTACTGGCGGTTCCAGGAGCGTGATGGCGGTGTCTACGTGGAATGCGAGGCGATCTCGCTGACGCGAACGATACCGGCCGGCTTGGGCTGGCTCATCGAGCCGATCGTCAAGAGCCTGCCGCGCGAGTCGCTGGCCAATACCCTGCGGGAAACCAGGGCGGCTTTAACCAGCTGATTTTTTCAATTTACGCTTGCTTTTCTCTTTTTCTTCGCCCAAAATATAACAGAGAGGAGAGTTTTCGATGGCTTTGACCAGGCGTCAAAAGCAAGTGCTGGATCTGATCGCGAAGTTCGTCGATGAGAACGGCTATAGCCCCAGCTACGAAGAACTGGCGCATGGCCTGAACCTGGCATCGCTGGCCACCGTGCACAAGCACATCGCCGCTCTGACGGCCAAGAACTATCTAAAGCGCGGATTCAATCAGAGCCGCTCGCTGGAACTGGCTCCCAAGTACGTGCAGGAGAACCGGCGGCATCGGGAGAGCGCGGCATTGGAAATCCCGCTGCTAGGGCGCATCGCTGCCGGACAACCGGTGGAGGCGGTGGAACACCGCGCCACTCTCAACTTTGCCGATTTCATCGGCCATCCAGACACATTTGCACTGGAAGTGCGCGGCGAGTCGATGATCGGCGACCACATCTGCGATGGGGACATGGTGCTGCTGGAGCGCACCACGGAAGTGCGCGACGGCGAAATCGTGGTCGCGCTTGTGGACGGAACCGAGACGACGCTCAAACGGTTCTATCGCGAACCCGGCGGCAAAGTCCGCCTGCAACCTGCCAACACCATGCTGAAGCCTATTATCGTACCGGCGGCGCATGTACAGATTCAGGGCAGGCTCTTGGCCGTGCTGCGCAAATATAAGTAGCTCTTACTTACCCGGTAAGTGAGCGGAGTTAGCTAGCGGCCGACATGGCCAGGCTTCCGCGCAACTCCTGCTCGGCGCGGAGCCAATCTTCTTCGGAGGAACCACCTTGATAGCCGCGCGCCTCCCAATAGGAATACGCCAGTTGAGCTATCTCATCAAACTTAGGGGCCGTGCCGCCGGTTGTCTGAGTCGAAGGAGTCATTGCACTTTCAGTTCTCTCTGCCGCGGCGGTGCTCCTATGCTTGCGAGCTGCGGCGCCTTTAGCGCGCGCCGGAGCGGCGCCAGCGGACACCACTGGCTCGGAACCTGCACTTCTCTTAGTTGCCATACAGGGTAATTTCTCTCCCTTAAAATTTCAGACTTATGTTTTTAATTTTACCAGACTTCCCGGCCGCCGCCGAAGAAACTTTTTATCAATTGCATCACCATTTCGGGGGTCCCGTGAGGTTTCGGACAACCTTGTCCGCGTGGAGGTATATTAATGTTAGCGTGCGATCCACACTGGCAAGTCTGCTCTGGCTGGCGCTGATGGTGCCGCGCTTGAGCCCCGTGACACCGCGGGTGGTGGCCGTGGACGTGGATGGCGTGGTTCATCCGGTGACTGTCGAAATTGTGTCCCGCGCCATTCAACAGGCCAAACAGGAAGGCGCTGCGCTGATACTGGTGCGGCTGAACACCCCCGGCGGCCTGATGGATGCTATGCGCCAGACGATTGAGAAGATTGTCGCCTCGCCTGTGCCGGTGGCCACCTACGTGACGCCGAGTGGAGCTCGCGCGGCTTCCGCGGGCTTCTTCATTCTGGAGGCCGGCGATGTGGCCGTCATGGCGCCGGGCACCAACACCGGCGCGGCGCACCCGGTCATGGTCGGCGGCGAGATGGATGCCGTGATGAAGCAGAAGATCGAGAACGATGCGGCGGCCGAAATGCGCAGCATCACCAACAAGCGCGGCCGGAACAGCGCACTCGCCGAAAAAGCCATTCGCGAAAGTCAATCGTTTACCGACAAGGAGGCTCTCGACAATCACTTGATCGAATTGACCGCGCGCGATGAGCAGGACCTGCTCGACAAACTGGATGGCCGGGAGATTGCGAGGCTGGATGGCGCGCGCACTGTGTTGCACACGCGCGGCGCGGTGGTGGAGGTTTACGAACGAAACTGGCGACAGCGAATTTTATCGGCAATCGCCGACCCGAATATCGCGCTGGTGCTGCTGGTGCTGGGAGCGCTGGGCGTCTACATCGAATTCCAATCGCCTGGGCTGATCGTGCCAGGCATCCTGGGAGCCATCCTGGTGCTGCTGGGGCTGTCCGCGATTTCGCTTCTGCCCATCAACTGGCTGGGCGCGGCCCTCTTAATATTGGCCTTCACGCTCTTTATTCTGGAGGCCAAATTCGCCACGCATGGCATACTGGGCGCGGGCGGCGCTTTATCGATGGTGTTAGGCGCGGTGATGTTGATCGACAGCCCCCTGCCCGAGATGCGCATCCATCTGGCCACCGCGATTTCCCTGGCCCTGCCTTTTTCCCTGATCACCATGGTGCTGCTCTCGCTGGTGTTGCGCGCGCGCCGCGGCAAGGTGGTCACCGGCGCCGAAGGCATGCTCGGCGAAACCGGCACCGCCCTTACTGCCCTGTACCCCGGCGGCAAGGTTCTGCTCCACGGGGAATATTGGGATGCGGTCTCGAATGCGCCCGTCGAAGCTGGCGGCCGCGTGCGCGTGATAGCGATCGATAAACTCAAACTGACGGTGGAAGCCCTTCCCCCGCGGAACGGAGCCTGAACATGGACATCGTGAATTTCTGGATGATCGTCATCGTCGTCGTAGGGCTGTACCTCTTGTCTTCGATCAAGGTCTTACGCGAGTATGAGCGCGGCGTGATCTTCCGGCTGGGCAGGTTATTGCCTTCTCCCAAGGGTCCTGGCATCATTCTGGTGTTTGCGCCTGTCGATCGCATGGTGCGCGTCTCGCTGCGCGTCGACACGCTCGAGGTGCCGGCGCAGGACGTGATCACGCGCGACAACGTCACGGTGAAAGTGAACGCCGTACTTTACTTTCGCGTCATCGAGCCGCGCCTGGCGATTGTGGAAGTGGCCAACTTCCTGTACGCCACGTCGCAGCTTGCGCAGACCACTCTGCGCAGCGTGTTGGGCGAGGTGGAGCTCGATCAGCTCCTGAGCCAGCGGGAAACACTCAACGTGCGGCTGCAATCCATTCTCGACCAGCACACGGCTCCCTGGGGTGTAAAAGTGACCATGGTGGAAGTCAAACAGGTGGATCTGGCGGAGCAGATGATCCGCGCCATCGCCCGGCAAGCCGAGGCGGAACGCGAGCGGCGCGCCAAAGTCATTCACGCCGAAGGCGAATACATGGCGGCGGAAAAACTGGCAATGGCGGCCAAGGTGATTCAGGAGCAGCCGGTGGCCATCCAGTTACGCTATCTGCAAACACTGCTGGAGATCGGCACGGAGAAAAACACCACGATTGTTTTCCCCTTGCCTATCGATATACTGTCTTCTTTAGAGCGCTCGCTGGCAAAACTTGGCGAACCGTCCAAACCAACTAATCCATGAAGAACAACGAGACTGGCGAATTCGAACTGGTGCTGGGTAACCGCCAGCTGCTGAGCGGTTTTTTCGTCGTGGTGATCCTGTTCGCGGTTTTTTTTGTGATGGGGTACATCGTCGGGCGCAACTCGACGCCGTCCCAGGCGGCCGCGAATCGTGATCTGCAGAGCGGCGGCGCGCCCGCCGGAGGACGTCCTCAGGCGGCCACTGGCTCTGTTGCGACGAACCCGGCGGCTGCCGTCGAGACAGCCAAAGAGAAAGAGGACGCCGGAGCTCCGCCGGCCCAGCCGCCCGAAACCAAGACGCCGCCTGCTCAGGCGGCCGCCGCCGAACCTGCGCCCGGGGAAAGCTACTTGCAGGTGACGGCGGTCAAGGCCGATTTGGCGGAGACCGTGGCAAAAACGCTCAAGGACAAAGGGTTCCCCGCGCTCCTGTCCCCCGGCCCTTCCGGCATGACACGCGTGCTGGTAGGGCCTTACGCGGACCTGAGCAAGCTCGGACAAGCCAAGGCGGATCTCGAACGTCTGGGCTTCAATCCTTTCCGCCAAAAGATTGAACGGTGAGCGATAGCCTGGTGCAGATCGGGGGGCGGAACGCCGCGTCGCCGCGCTTGCCCGCCTGGGCCCGCAAAAGCGCTACCCATTTCGAGGCGCTGCACAGGTTAAAGGCCAGCCTCCGCCGGCTTCATCTGCACACGGTATGCGAATCCGCCCGCTGTCCGAACATTCACGAATGCTTCGCGCGCGGTGCTGCCACGTTCATGATCCTGGGCAACCTGTGCACCCGCGGATGCGGCTTCTGCTCAGTACCGAAAGGCTCGCCGGCGAAAGACGTTATGCGCCTCGATTCCGCCGAGCCGGCCAACGTCGCGCGCATGGCCGCCCAAATGCGATTGCGTTACGTGGTGATTACCAGCGTGAATCGCGACGATCTGCGCGATGGCGGGTCCGCGCACTTCGCGGATACCGTGCGGGAAGTGCGGCGAGCGCTTCCCGATGCGCGGGTGGAAGTGCTGACGCCCGATTTTTGCGGCGACCTGCAGGCCGTGGCCCGCGTGCTGGATGCCGGGCCGCACGTCTTCAATCACAATATTGAAACGGTGCCGCGATTGTACCGGCGTGTGCGCCCGCAAGCCGATTATCAGCAATCGCTGGACGTGCTGGATTTCGCCCGGCGCTATCGTGCGGACATCCTGACGAAGTCCGGCTTGATGGTGGGGTTGGGCGAAACCCAAGAAGAGGTGCACGCCGTGCTGCGCGATTTGCGCGCCGCCGGAACGGCCATAGCGACCATTGGGCAATATCTCCGTCCCACGCGTCGGAATTTGCCAGTAGCCGATTATATCGAGCCGCGGCAGTTCGACAGGTATCGCGAGTTTGGGTTGTCTATCGGTTTTCAGATGGTTTTCAGCGGGCCGCTGGTGCGCAGTTCGTACATGGCCGATCGCGTGAATGAAGAGGCCACCGCGACTGAGTCATGAGGGGTGTTGCCGTTGCGTTGCTCACCGCCGTCCTGCTGGTGCTGGCCTTTCCAAATTTCAACGTAGCCATGCTGGCTCCCGTGGCGCTCACGCCCCTCCTGGTGGCGGTAGCTCGCGAGCCGCGCCCCCGGCGGCGCTTTCTGGCGGGTTACATTGCAGGCGTGGTCTACTGGTTCGGCGTCTGCTACTGGATTGAGCGCGTTCTGGCCAACTACGGCGGACTGAATACGGCGCTGGCCTGGCTCTCGTTTTTGTTGTTTTGCCTGATCAAAGCGATTCACATGGGGGTGTTTGCACTGGCTGCGGGCATCTTGATGCGGCGCTGGTGGGCGGTGCCGGCGGTGGCCGGTCTGTGGGTGGCGATCGAGTCGACCCACGGTTCCTTGGGGTTCGCGTGGCTGGCGCTGGGGAATGCCGGCATCGACATGGGATTGCCAATGCGCCTGGCGCCCTACACCAGCGTCTACGGCATCTCTTTCGTCTTCGCCATGACGTCGGCGGCCCTGGCATTGGCGATGCTCCGCCGGCCGCGCCTGCAGCTAATCTGGCTGGTGGCGCTCCCTTTTCTGATCTTTCTGCCGCCGTTGCCGGATGCCCAGCGCGGCCGCCAGACCGCCGTGCTGGTGCAGCCCGATCTCTCGGAAGACACGCAGTGGACCTCCGATTCCGTAGACCGCATGCAACGCAACCTGGCGGCCCTCTCGCTGCGTACCGTCATGACCGGCGGCGCCGATCGCCCTGCGCTGGTTGTCTGGCCGGAGGTTCCCGCGCCGCTCTATTATGACGCGGACCCGCGATTCCGCGGCTACGTCGAAGATCTGGCGCGCGCCGCCAATACGTATCTTCTGATGGGAGTGGTTGCGCACACGCCCCAGGGCGCGCCGCTGAACTCCGCCATTCTGATTTCACCCGACGGAAAGCTGATCACGCGGTACGACAAGGTGAACCTGGTGCCCTTTGGCGAGTTCGTTCCATGGCCGTTCGATTTCGTGAAACGGATAACTACCGAGGCAGGCGATTTCACGCCGGGAAAGCAGGTGGTGGTTTCGCCGGTCGACGGACATATGATCGGCGCATTCATCTGTTACGAATCGGTTTTTCCGAATTTCGTGCGGCGGTTTGTAGCCGGTGGCGCCGAAGTGCTGTTCAACATCTCGAATGACGGGTACTTTGGCAGAAGCGCCGCGCGCGAACAGCACCTGGAGATTGCGCGCATGCGGGCCGCCGAGAACCGGCGCTGGATTCTACGTTCGACCAACGACGGAATCACCGGCACCATCGATCCGGCCGGACGCCTGCGCGGCACGCTGCCGTTATACCTGGAGGCGGCCTCCCGCAATGGTTTTACGTACCTGCAAGCCCTCACGTTTTATACGCGGTATGGCGACTGGTTCCCCATACTGTGCGGCCTGCTTGCGATAGTCCTGCTAGCCGCGTCCGTCCTAAAGCCCTCCACCCACCAGAGTTTGTAGCCGGCCCACGGTTTCCTGGAGAGCCTGCGACTGGGCATTCAGCTCTTCACCCGCGGCGGCGCTTTCCTCGGCGCTGGCGGCGTTCTTCTGCGTCACCTGCTCCATCTCGGACACGGCCTTGGTCACCTGCTCGATGCGCTGGGTCTGCTCCTCGCTGCTCACACTGACCTCGTCCACCAGGGATCGAATGCGCTGCGCCTGGTCCGTAAGAGCCCGCACCGCCATCGCGACCTGGTTTACCTTGACTTTGCCATCGTTCGATTTTTCGATCGAACCCTCGATCAGGGGAGCGGTGTCGCGAGCGGCCTGCGCGCAGCGTTGCGCCAGATTGCGAACCTCGTCGGCCACAACGGCAAATCCCATCCCGGCTTCGCCGGCGCGCGCGGCTTCCACTGCCGCGTTCAGCGCCAGGATGTTGGTTTGGAAGGCAATTTCGTCGATGACTTTAATGATTCTGGAAATCTTGTCGCTTTGCGCGCCGATCTCTCCCATCGCGCCGACCATCTGTCCGAGGGCCTGGTTGGCTTCGACAAACGTTTTCTGAGATTCCGTCACCAGCGTGGCCGCCGCGCGCGAGTTCTCGCGGTTCTTGTGGGCCATGACGTTGATCTCGGCGGCAGATGAGGCGGTTTCTTCGAGTGAACCAGCCTGCTGGGACGCTCCCTGGGCCAAAGCCTGGCTGGAGCGTGCGATCTGGTTGGAAGCTCCCGTGATCTGCTGCATCACAGCCTGGAATTCACCGATGGATCGCCGCAGGATTCCGTTAATGCTGATGCCGCGGATCAGCAAACCGCCGATCAACAGGCTGAGCAGGGCAGCCACAATCCCGGCGACTTCCGTGAAGTTCACTGCCCGGTTCAGACTGGCCGCCTGAATCCGCGAAGAATCCACGGCGCGCTCGGAGCTCAACCGGTTCAACTCACCCGCGGTCTTGACAAGGCCCCCGCCTAGACCGGCCCACTCGGCGACTAATGCCGGGAAAGCGGGGCCGCGGTTCCGTTTGCTAGCGACGGTATCCAGAATGCGGCGGAGCACCACCTCATAGCGGTCGAGATCGGCGGCGAGTTGTTCGGTCGGCTCACGCAGGCCAGCCAGCGCGGGACCCCCCGCCACGTGCGCGCGCAGGTTGGGCATCAACGCCCGGGCAGCGCGAAAGTGTTCCCAACCGAGATCCAGCGCGCCCGGCTTCTGAATCGTCACGTGATAAATGAAATGAATGCGCGCGTTCAGGATTTCGCGCTCGAATGCCGCAGCCAGGGCAACTTCGGGCAGATCTTCCTGGGAAAGTTCGGCCATGGCTCTGGCGGCCCGGTGCATCGACCAGGCGCTATAGCCCCCGACGCCAGAAACGCCCAGGACGATCACGGCGAAGCCGGCTGCGAGCCTGCTGGTAATACTCCAATGACGCATGTCCATCCCATCTCCTATCCGGCGGCTTGTGGGAAGGAAACGGAGCGCCGCCACTGATTTCATCGGCACGGATGGCGGCGGGCTTTAGTCGCGGATGTTCGTCAAACCGCAGGCGCGATCAACTGGATCGAATGGGTGATTCCGGGGCAGATGCGGGAGAGTCCCGAAACCAGCTCCTGGCCGGCGCGCGCCAGTTCCGCGACGGGCATGGGCGGCAGGCGATCGATAACGAACCAGGCATTCCGGCTGTCCGGAGTGAGCGCGGTGCGCTTGCACTGCCGCCAGTTCCAGCGGCGGCAGGTAACGCCCGCGTCATCGCGCCATACCACCTCGCCGGGGTTCGGCGTGTCGTTGACCGGAGTGCCGTCACGAACGGTGTCGAACGGCTCGTCGCCCCGCGAGAAGATGAGTCGGGGCATTCCCACGTAGCGATCCAGGTCCTCGCCGCCGAAACAAGCGCCGAACCGGATGCTTAGCGCGTTATAAAGATCGACCACGGGATCGATGGCCGGCAGGCTTCCATTCTTCTCCACGCGCTTCCACAGGGCTTCGACCGAACAGGGAGTCTTCTTCGGATTCGCTCCGAACGCCTGGTACGCGCCGCGCCATGCCTCCAGGTGCCCGCTCATCCAGGCGGGCGGTTGCAGCAGGATCGTCGGAACGGAAACGTCCGGGCGGAAGCCGCGGACCACTACGCTCAGCGCGCGGTAGTCCGGATAACGCTGCCAGATGGCGGCATCCACGCGGGGCTGGAAGGTCTCCGTCACTCGCCTACTTAGCCACCACACCCTCACCGCAGGCGATGCTTCCGGGGGCGCTGTCGGTGAATTCCAGCGTAACGATAGCAATTTGCGCAAACCCGGCGCCGGTGAATTTGATGCCCTTGTACGGCAAAGTGAGTCCAGTCATACCAAACTGCCCTTGGCCTGGAGATTGACGCCTGATGGGTTCATAATGGTGACCTTCTGAGTATACTTCCCCGCGGACGGGTTGTTCGCGGTCCTTTGGACACGGGACACTGTCGGCGGGGGTAGCGTGTTTGTTACGCATGACGGTCTGAGCTCGGCGCCATTAGTCAGCCGCGCAGGTTAGCGTTCAACTACCCTGGGAAGCCCCTGGGAACCGGAATATTCCGGGCTGTGCGGGCCAGTATACAATGGGTTTGCCGATCGCGGGTAGTTCCAGCATGCCGAGTCCCTGGCGGCCGCAGAAGAACTAGATGCACGGGCGATTTTCGAGTACGAGGAATTGCTATGAAAACATTGATCGTGATAACGACTGTTCTCCTGGCGTCGGCGGCGGTTGCCGCCAATATACCTCCCGCGGAGGTCCAGATTGCCGCTGCGGTACTGGCCGCGCCTGCGGAACTCCGCGCGGGCGCGGCCGTCCTCGGCTACAACCCGCAAGGCGATCTGGTGAGGCTCCGCGAGGGCACGAACGAACTCATCTGCCTGGCGAACGATCCGAGCAAGACTTCATTCAGCGTGGCCTGCTACCACCGCGACCTGGAGCCTTATATGGCTCGCGGCCGGGAACTCGCGGCCCAGAAAGTCACCGGACAGAAGCGCAACGAAATGCGCTGGAAGGAGGTCGCCGAAGGGAAGCTTTCGCTGCCGCACGAGCCTCGCACGCTGTACGTGCTCGGCGGCGCGGGCTTCGACGCCAGCACTGGAAAGGTGGCGGACGCCTACCTGCGGTGGGTCATCTACGTGCCTTTCGCCACACCGGAATCCACGGGACTGTCGACCAAGCCGAGCGATAACGCGCCGTGGCTGATGTACCCCGGAACCGCCGGCGCCCACATCATGATCAATCCGCCGAAGAGGTAAAGGCCGAAGAGGTAAACCCGGAGCGGGATCCGTTGATCCGTGGTTTCGGATTGGCCGTCGATTTGGACTTCGCGTGGACTCCTGTGCGCGCTTCCATGAGTTTCGGACTGGGTGGAGACTCCGCCGTTGGCTGCTTGTGGCAGCTAGTACGATCTGCTAAATATTTCACTTTGACTTTTGGTTTAGCGTGTATAATGTGTGAGGCTTAATAACGGGTTCTTCCAATTGAAAGTGGTCCCGGGCGCAAGACGGCGTTGGTTCATCGTCTGAGTCGCGGACGCATTTCGCGGACTAAGGTGAAAACCTGAAAAGGATAGGAAATTTTAGCTATGGCCTTCAATCGTCTACTCGGCAAATCGGTTCACACCAGCTTAACCGTACTATCGGTACTAGTGGCGGTGAGCGGTGCTTACGCCGCCACCCCGAACTTGGTTGCGTCGGCTTCTCATGGAATGTCGCTAAACGCTTTGGGGACCGCGTGCAGCGCCGGAGAAAACACCTACGGTCAACTGGGCGATGGAACGGCGGTCGCCCGTTGGACGCCAGTTCCGGTTGTCAACCTGATCGGCGCGATAAACGCAATTTCGACGGGTCAATACCATACCGCCGCGGTCAAGAACGACGGAACAGTCTGGACTTGGGGCAATAACTCATACGGGCAACTAGGCGACGGAAATAACTATGACCGACTCACCCCTTTCAGCATTTCCGGTGTGTCGAGCATCATTGCCGTTGCGGCGGGCCAGAACCACACTCTCGCGCTGACGAGCGGTGGCATCGTGTGGGCGTGGGGGTACAACGGTTACGGTCAGCTTGGGGATGGAACCACCACGGAGCGGCTAACCCCGGTACAGGTGATCCTGTTGACGAATGTGGTGGCTATCGCCGCGGGGCAGAATTTCAGCCTCGCGCTGAAGAGCGACGGAACGGTGTGGGCTTGGGGGTACAACGGCTACGGCCAACTCGGCAACGGTACCACTACAAGCGAGCCAAGCCCTGTACAAGTTACCGCTCTCACGGGTGTATCGCAGATTGCCGCCGGGGCCTACCACAGCATGGCGCGAAAAAGTAATGGCACCATCTGGACTTGGGGTTATGGCGGCTACGGGCAGTTGGGCAACGGCAGCACATCGTCACAGTCCAATATTGTGAGCGTAACGGGCATCTCGAATGCAAAGTCCATTGGCGCCGGCGACAATCATAGCCTCGCGGTGCTGAGCGACGGGAGTGTGTGGGCCTGGGGTTACAACGGTGACGGGCAACTCGGCGACGGAACCACGACGAACGAAGACACACCGATACAGACGGGCACGGCGGTCAGCGGCTTCAGTGGTTTCTCGGTGGTTGCCGGCGGCTCTAACTTCAGCCTGGCAATGGAAGCGAATGGCACAGTATGGGCTTGGGGAGATAATGCTCAAGGCCAGTTCGGAGACGGTATCACTAACCAGAGCCTGCTGCCTCTCCAGCAGTCTGCATGTGCGGGTGTCAGTTCCGTCGGCGGATTGAGCCTCTTTACGAGCTACCTCAGCGCGAACCAACAGTTCGCTGTGGCCGCAAAAAGCGACGGGACGGTATGGGCGTGGGGCGACAACACGTACGGGCAACTTGGTGACGGGACTCAGATCAACCGTAATTCGCCGGTAGAGGCGGCCGGTGTCACAGGCGCCATAAACGTGTCCGCTGGCGGATATCACAGCCTGGCCGTAACAAGCAGCGGAACCGTCTGGACCTGGGGCTACAACGGTTACGGAGAACTGGGGAGCGGAAACACGAGCACCGATCGGCCAACCCCGCTCCCAATCAACAACTTTACAGGAGCCGTCAAGGCCGCGGGTGGCTCCGACCACAGCCTTGTGCTGCGGAGCGACGGCACCGTCTGGGGATTCGGCTATAACGGTTACGGCCAACTTGGCGACGGAACAACGACCGAACGAACCAGTCCGGTACAATCGATCGGCCTAACCGGGATGACTGCTATCGCGGCAGGCCAGTACCACAGCCTGGCGCTGCGGAGCGACGGCACGGTATGGGGATGGGGTTACAACGGTTACGGGCAATTGGGCAACGGCACGACCACAACTGAACAGAGCGCTGTCCAGGTGCCAGGGCTGTCGAATATCGTGGCCATAGCGGCCGGCCTGAACCACAGCCTGGCGCTGCGGAGCGATGGCACGGTCTGGGCGTGGGGTTATGGAGGCTATGGGCAGCTTGGTGACGGCAGCACCAATACGTATTACAACATCGTCAACGTGAGCGGTCTCACCGATGTTATCGCGATCGCGGCCGGCTCTTATCAGAGCCTCGCGGTCAGAAGCGATGGAACAGTTTGGGCTTGGGGGTACAACGGCGACGGAGAACTCGGCAACGGGAGCACCACCAGCTCACCCATTCCGGTACAGGTCACCGGCCTGACGGGAGCACTGGCAGTCGCCGCCGGCTCAGTTAGCAGCCTGGCCCTCACAAGCAATGGTTCGCTCGCCGTCTGGGGCTCCAACGCCGACGGCCAATTCGGCGTACCTACGCCTTCTTCCAGCACAGTCGAGATTCAGGGCCCAACGGGACTACTTTCAACTTTCGAATTGACCACGGCCGTGTCGCCACCCAGCTCGGGCACGATTTCGATCAATCCAGTATCGCCAGGCGGGGTATATCCCGCGGGGTTCAATGTCTGCCTGATGGCATCTCCCGCCGCGGACAAACTTTTCGTGTCATGGAGCGGCACTGCGCTGAACGCCGCCAACTGTCTTACCATTGAGGCCGCCTCGTCGGTAACGGCCAACTTCACAACCAACACTAACACAACCAAGTTGCGTTTCATCCCGGCCGCACCGTGCCGCGTAGTCGATACCCGCAACCCCAATGGCCCCCTGGGTGGTCCGCCACTCAGCGCTGGGGCCACCCGCAGCTTCACTGTTCCAGGGACCTGCGGCATTCCTTCCACGGCACTGGCTTATTCGATGAACCTCACCGTAGTGCCCAATGGAACGCTGGGATACGTAACCCTATGGCCTACCGGCCAGTCTCAGCCTGTCGTTTCCACGCTAAACTCGATCGATGGCCGCATCAAATCCAACGCTGCTATCGTTCCGGCCGGTACCAGCGGAGCCGTCAGTGTGTATGCGACCAATAGCACAAACGTCATCCTCGACATAGATGGCTATTTCGATCTGGCCAGCGATCCCACTGCACTGGAGTTTTACTCGCTGACCCCCTGCCGCGTGGCCGACACCCGTAATCCGGTAGGCCAGTTAGGCGGACCGTCACTGATCGGAGGCAATTCCCGCATCTTCCCCGTGCTATCCAGCTCCTGCAGCATCCCGTCCAGCGCTCTGGCTTATTCGTTAAACTTCACCGCCGTCCCGCAAGGTCCACTGGGCTATCTGACAGTCTGGCCTTCGGGACAGAACCGTCCGGTGGTCTCGACCTTGAACGCGCCCACCGGCGCGGATACCGCCAACGCCGCCATTGTTCCGGCCGGCTCGGCAGGCGCCATCGAATTGTATGTCACCGATAACACGGACATGATCATCGACATCGATGGCTATTTCGCGGCCGCTGGCAGCGGCGGGTATTCCCTTTACAACCTGACACCCTGCCGGATAGAAGACACCCGGTTGCCTTCAGGAACACCACCCTTCAGCGGGACTATTGCCGTGACCGCGACCGGAGTCCCCTGTGGCGTGCCACCCGAAGCCCGCTCGCTGGTCTTGAACGCCACGGTGGTTCCGTCGGGAGAACTGGGCTACCTGACCTTGTGGGCTAACGGCGGCTCGCAACCGGTGGTGTCGACGTTGAACTCGCTGGATGGTACGATCACGTCGAACATGGCATTGGTGCCCACCACAAACGGATTAGTTGACGCATACGCGGCGGGTCCGAGTCCGACCTTCCTGATTCTTGATATCTCGGGTTATTTCGCGCCATAACCCGAGTCAGCAGTTCCAACGGTGCTGATAGCTAAACTGGCGGGTTTGTGGGACGGCGCCGTGCGCCGCGGCGGTGTCCCACGCTCCCCGGCCAGGGGCGGACCGGGGATCTGCCCGTAGCGGAACGGCCCCTATTCTTGGGATCGGGGTTGCCCCCGTTTTTGGCGTACAGCCTATAAAACGTTTTGGTGGACCTGGTGAGATTCGAACTCACGACCTCTTCCATGCCATGGAAGCGCGCTCCCAACTGCGCCACAGGCCCATTGAAGTTGATGTCCTTTTAATATACCACGGTGCTGCGCGTTGACATGCCGCGCGCGCGCTTGCCTACAATAGTATGATGCCTCGCAGGCGCGCGCGCGCACTCATACTACTGCTCTGCCTGTCGTCGCTCGATTTCTCCGCTTGTTTCGTCCGTCGGCGCATCATCACGCGGAAGGGCGCCAAAGCCACGCCGGTCCTGCTCACGGCCGATAAGCTGACCCTGGTCGAGCGCATCGCGCGCCAGTATGAGATCGTGCAGAGCTTTAACGCCACGGTGGACATGGTGCCCGCGCTGGGCAGTTCCGAAAAGAGCAAGATCACCGAATACAAGGACGTGCGCGGCTACATCCTGTTCCGAAAACCGGCCGAGATTCGCATCATCGGCCTGTACCCGGTGGTGCGCAACAAAGCTTTCGATATGGTGTCGGACGGCAAGAATTTCCGCCTGTACCTGCCCTCCTCGAATCGCTTCGTTACGGGCTCCAACGAACTGATCGCGCCCTCCGCGAAGAAGATCGAAAATCTGCGCCCGCAGCACTTTCTGGAGGCGATGATGATCTCGCCCGTACAGGCGGACGAAAAACCGGAGCTGATCAACTTCACCGACGAAGACAACGCCGCTTACATCCTGCATCTGAGCCGCCAGCAGCCGGATGGCTCACTGGCGCCCGCGCGGAGCATCTGGTTCAACCGTATGAACCTGCGCATGGCCCGGCAGCTGGTCTTCGATGCGGCGGGCAATATCCTTACGGACGCGCGCTACAGTGACTGGCAGAACTACGATGGCGTGTCCTTCCCCAAGACTGTCGACATTACGCGGCCGCAGGACGAATACGCTGTGGTTCTGACGGTGGTCAAGATGGAGATCAACCGCGGCCTCTCAGACGAGAAATTTGTGCTGGAACAGCCCGAGGGCACTCAGCTTCAGGTGCTCGGGCAACCGGCGCCCGCGCAGCCGGCACCGCCCGCGCCCGCCGATCAAAAGAAAAAGAAAAAGAAAAAAACGTGACGATCAAGCTGGTGGTCGAGAACCTGAAGCATAAGCCCATGCGCAGCCTGCTGAGCATGTTTTTGATCGCCGTGCCCGTCACGCTGATCCTGTGCCTGGTCGGATTGAGCCGCGGCATGCTGGCCGACTCGGCGCGGCGGGCTAAGGGCATCGGCGCCGACATCATCGTGCGGCCGCCCAAGACCTCGGTGCTGACATTGAGCGGCGCACCCATTCGCGAGCAGCTGGTGAGCATGATTCAAAGCAAGCCGCACGTGGGGCTGGCCATGGGGATGATCGTACATCCGGTCTCCAGCGTCAGTTTTGTCAGCGGTATCGACCTGGATCAATTCAACCGGATGAGCGGCGGCTTCAAATACCTGGAAGGCGGACCGTTCCGAGGCCCGGATGACCTCATCGTGGACGAATACTACGCCAGGCAGAACAAACTGCGCGCGGGCGACCAGGTGACCGATATCCTGAACCACCACTGGCGGGTTTCCGGCGTAGTGGAGGGCGGCAAAATGGCGCACCTGGTGGTGCCCATGCGGACCCTGCAGGATCTCACCGGGAACACCGGCAAGGTCAGCCAGATCTTCGTGAAGGCCGGCCGGCCGGCCGATATCCCCGCAGTGCTGGCGGAACTGAAAGCGCTGCTGGAAGACTACAACATCTACACCATGGAGGAGTTCACTTCGCTGTTCACTGTCGAAAACGTGCAGGGCGGCGCTTTGAGCACGTTCATCAATGTGATGGTGGGCATCGGCGTGGTCATCGGGTTCGCGGTAGTGCTGCTTTCGATGTATATGGCGGTGTTGCAGCGCACGCGCGAGATCGGCATTTTGAAAGCGCTGGGCGCGTCGCGCTGGTTCATCCTGCGGGTAATCCTGGCCGAAGCGGTGGTGATGGGGTTAGGCGGCACGGTGGTGGGCATCGGATTGAGCTTCGTAGCGCGCGCGCTGATTATGGCGCTGTATCCGGCGTCGCTCACGCAGGCCATCACGCCCGGATGGTGGCCCATCGCCGGCGCCATCAGCATGGCGGGCGTGCTGCTCGGCGCGCTGTATCCGGGCTTGAGCGCCGCGGCGCAGGACCCCATCGAGGCGCTGGCCTATGAGTGAGCCCATCATCGAGATCCGCGATCTGCGCAAAGTCTATCGCGTGGGAAAAGTGGATGTGGCGGCGCTGCGCGGCGTGGACCTGGATGTGGCGGAGGGCGAGTTTCTGGCCATCGTGGGGCCCTCGGGGTCGGGCAAGTCGACGCTGTTCCACATTATCGGCGGACTGACTCCGGCAAGCGGCGGCAGCGTGCGCATCGGCGGGCAGGACATCTCGTCACTGACGGATGCCGGGCGCACGGACCTGCGCAAACGCAAGGTCGGCTTTGTGTTTCAGAAGTTCAACCTGTTGCCCAACCTCACGGCCGGCGACAACATCGCGATCGCCCGCTACATCGCGGGGCGGCCGCCGGAGCCGGACGCGGAGTTCGGCGAAGCGCTCACGCTGCTGGGAATCTCCGGGCGGCTGGGGCACAAACCCGCGGCGCTTTCGGGAGGCGAGCAGCAGCGCGTGGCGCTGGCCCGCGCCATCGTGAATCACCCGGCCATTCTACTGGCGGACGAGCCGACCGGCAACCTGGACAGCGAGAACACGGTAACCGTGCTGGAAGTCATGCGCAACCTGAACCGGCGGCTGGGCCAAACCATCCTGATGATCACGCACAATCCCGAGGCGGCGGCGTTCGCGCACCGCACGGTGCGCATGCGCGACGGCCGGATTGTCGCCTGAAGACTTCTCAGAATTGGCGCCCGCCCGATCAAGCACGCGATGGTGAAGTAAGGACGCCGTCCTTCAGGAACTTCACGCCTTCAAAGGCAATGGAATCCGGCGATGGCGCGATGTCGCGCCAGATCGAGGCGGCGGCGGAGAGTTCGCCCAGGGCGAAGCCGAAGCTTTCGATAGTCAGCCAGCCGTCGTAACGGATGTCGCGCAGGACCTGGAATACGCCAGGCCAGGGGACGTGGCCGGTGCCGGGAATGCCGCGATCGTTTTCGCAAGTGTGCACGTGCTTGAGGTGGTCGGCCACCAGGCGGTAGGCGGCGGGCACGTCCTTCTCTTCGATGTTGGCGTGAAACGTGTCGAACAGAATACCGACGTTGGGATGGCCGATGGCATCGCAGAGCGCCACGGCATCGGCGGCGGTGTTCAGGAAGTACGTTTCAAAGCGATTGAGGGGCTCGATGGCGATGGTGACTCCGCACTCGGCGAGCGTGGGGCCGATCGACTGGTAACAATCGACGGCGCGCTGCCATTCGTCGCGCGTGCGGCGGCGGCCGGTCATCAGTCCCACGGGCGAATAGAGCGGGCCGGCGATGATCCTGGCGCCGACTTCGGCGGCGGCCCGGGCGCAGTCCTGCATGTGCACGCGGGTCTTTTCGCGGACGGCGGCGTCATCCGAGATCATATTGAGTCCGCCGGTCAGGATAGAGCAGATGGTGCACTCGAGACCGTTATCGGCGAGTCCCTGGCGGATGTCCTTGGCGGCGAACTGGCGGGGATCGAAGAGCGGCACTTCCACGCCGTCAAAGCCGGCGGCCTTGATGGTTGGCAGGAGATGCAGGTTGGAGCGGTCGAAGTTGGCCGTCCAGATGAAGGTGTTGACGCCAAATTTCATGGGATGAGTCCGTCGGCGTCCGGATTGCCCGGGCCGAAATGCTTCAGCATGACCAGGTTCTCCTGATCGCTGCGATTGTGGACGGCGACGCCGCGCTGGGCGGCGGCCGCGGTGACGAATAATTCGTCCCGGGTCATCTCGCCGAAGCGGATGAGCGAGGGTGTCTCCACATCCATCTTGCCCACCGAGCCCCAGCCCTCGACCACGATCAGGCCGTAGGCGGCCGCGTCGCGAATTACCGCGGAGCGGCCCGGAGACACGGTCAGCTCCTTCGCGGAATAATGCGGCGTGGAGTAGCACACCCATTTCTCGGAGTAGCCGCAGGCGGCCATTTCCTCTTCAGCACGCACGGGCCGCGGATGGAACAGTCGATGCCTGGCGAATTCCGGATCGACGTTGGCGTCCCAATCGAGCATGCCGATGATGTAATCCAGGTCGTGATGATGCTCGGGCGGAACGTCCTTCACCAGCAGGTCCCAGGGGACGGCGCGGCCTTCGACCATGGACTGGAACATGCCGAACACGTCGGAATTCACCTGCGGCTCATAGGTGACCAGAGAGCCCGGCGCATGCAGGATGCCGGCATCGATCTGCCAGCCGGTGCCCGGCTGCAAACGGTAAGCCTTGGAATGATCCAGGATGCCGTTGTCGCCCTGGTTCCAGCGCTCCAGGCAGCGGCGTACATCGTCCGGGGCGGTGCCGGGCTCGAGACCCATGAAGGTATACGGAAAGTTGTTGCCTTTGAAGTTATATTGCGGCGGGAAGTAGTAGGCTTCAGGCTTGCCCTTCTGGCCGACCTTGCGGGCATGCGCGTCCATCTGGTGCATGTGATGCGGGATGGGGCCGAGGTTGTCGAAGAACTTGCAGAGCACGTTCCAGCCACCGTAGCGCGACATGACTTCGGCGCCCAGGACTTGGTCACCCAGCTCGGCGACGGCTTGGCGCAGCAGCACGCGATGGCCATCGATGGCGATGTAGCTGAGGCCCTCGTCATCGGGTGTGCCGGGGCCGTTGGCGGCCTGAGTGGTGGAGGAGAACCAGCGCTCGTCGATGCCGCCGCGATGGGCGCCCAATGCGTAGAGATCGCGCGGGTCGAGTTTCAGGCGGCCGCCGGGCATCAGGAACGAGCGCGGCACCCAGCACGGCGCAAGTCTGACGACGCCCTCGCCGGCCGCGAGAGCTTCCCTTACTAACGGAATTTTGGACATGGCTACTTTTTGGCAAGCACCTTCAGGGCGATGGGCTCGGAAGCATATTCGCTCTGCTGGTCGGCTCGCGTTTCGATGTTACCAGATAGCACGATGGGCTGGTCGGCAGCGGCGGCATTCGGCAAGGCCTGCAAGGTGAAAGTGACCTGGTTCTCGGTCTCGTGAATCAGGACGCCGTTCAGGCCGACATCGGTGACCAGCACGCCGGGCGGCAGGTTGTAGACTTCCACGGGCACGCGCCCGCCGAAGTTGTTGTGGCGCTCGATGGCCACTTCTACCTTTGCGGTCTTGCCCGGTTCGAGCACCACCTCGCGGGTTTTGGCCTGCATGGTGATATCGGGCCTGGGCATCAGGGCGACGAACTTCAGCTTGTCTTCGGGGTTGGCCCAGTGGGCGATCTGCCGCGCACCTTCACGGGCCTGGCCGCGGACTTTTAGAGGCGCGGCGGTTTCGAGCCGAGCATTGTCGGCGGCGTTCAGCAGCAGGGTGGTGCTCACCTGGCCGGGCTCGATCACGCCCCGGGCAGCCGAGAGGCCGGCGGGCAGATCTTCCATGGCGACATCAATGGGCCCATCGAAATCGTCGAGGCGGAGGGCCGTGACGGTGACCGGAATGCGGCCGCCTACGGGGACATTGGGATTACGCGGCTCAACGCTCAGCCGGAAATCGGGCGCTGCCGGGCGGACGGCCAGGCGGTAGAAGTAATCCTCGCCGTGCAGACCGCGCACATCGCGCAGGCGAACGATGTATTCGCCATCCGCCGGGGCGGTGAAGCGCAACCGGGAATCCTTGCCGTAGCCGGGGCCGCCATCATCGTTGCGATAGGTCAGATGGACCACGGGCATGCCATTGCTGACGAAGGCAGCGCCGGCCGGATGGATGCGGACTTTATAGACCGGCGTGTCGATGGCGTGGGCTTCCGGGGTGGTGTCGAGAAGGCCGAGGCGCTCGCCTTCGAACGATTCGAAGCGGATATCGTCGTCGGGTCCGCGGGGCATGGCGCGCACTTTAATGAGCTCGCTGCCGACCATGAGGGTGTCGCCTACCGCCATGCCGGTCCAGGAGACGATGCGGATGCCGTCGGACGAAGAGCTGGGATCGTTGAGGGTCACGGCAGTGGCGAGCTCGCAGCGGATGGTGGCGCGCTCGACCGGATTGCCGTTGGAGTCGAGGACTTCGAGCATCGAATCGAGCGGCGAGCCGAGCCGGTTGGCATTGACTTCCAGCACCAGCTTCTCGCCCTTACGGGCTTTGAAGCGAAAGTCATTTTTGTCCGTCAAGAGCCTGCCGTTGATGATGACAGGCGCCTGGATGGAGTGCGCGGCGGAAGCTTCGACTTCCGGCTCGGCATCGAGGGCCAGTTTCACCTTGTTAAACGATTTGCCCGCGCCGATTTTGGGGCGCAGCATGATGGACGATTCGTCTTCAGGCGAAGGCTCGCCCGTTAGCGAGACGTGGCCCGCGCCCAGGTTATATCCGGTGAGCGCGATCTGCGTGGTCTGGCCGTTGCGGACACCGGGCGGATAGGCGGACAGCACCAGGGGGAATTTGCCGACCTTGATGCGATAGAAATGGCGCGCGTTGCCGTCTTCGGCATAGTCGGAGATCTTGACGTAGTAGGGTCCGGCCTTTTCGAAGCGGTGCGCGAAGTATTGCGCCGAGCGGCCGCCTTCCAGGCCATACTGCTTGACAAGATTCTGCCCGGCGTCGTAAATACTCACGACGGGTTGCAATGTGGAGCCGAGCATGGCGGCGCCGTTCTCAAAGACCAATTGCTCGCCGGCATGCACAGTGATCTTGTAGTAGTCGATGTCCCCGGGCTTGGAGATGGCGCCCACCAGGATGGCGGGGGTATAGACCTCGACGGCATCCTCGGGGGTGTCGTTCGGCTCGCGGTCAGCGCTCTCGCCGTAGTAAGGCTCGATCAGAAAGCGCGCGGCGGGGCTAGTGCCCAGGGGAGTCTGGAGGCGGAAATCGACGGGGCCGATATCGGCGCCGGCGCTGATATTCAGTTCGAGGGTGACTTCGTTGCGCGGCGGCAGGGGGCCCAGGTCGACGGTGGAGATTCCGCCATTCGAACCCAGGCGGACATCGGACAGATCGGGCAGTTCCTTGATGCGCAGGATGCGCGCGGTGACGCCGGGCTCGCTGAAGAAGACGGCATTGGCGCGGGCGAGGTTCAAGCCTTCGACGGTCAGCTCGGTGGTCGCGCCGCGAGGGACGCCGCGAGGAGAGACGGAGTTGATGGTGGGCGGCGTGGTGCGGTTGCCGGTGGGCCAGTCGGTGGTGCTGCTGGCGGCGAAGGCGGCGGCAGCCAAGGTGAGGGCGACGAACGGCAGCCCCACGGTCTTAGTCAGGCTCTGCATGATACACCTCATAGGAGCCGTCGAAGCGGCCCACGGCTAACGTTTTTCCATCGGGGGAAAATGCCAGCGCGAGCGCCCAATCGGGCTGGGGCCACGCTTTGACTACGGACAGATCGTCCGCGCGGAAGATCTTCAATTGCTTGTCGGCGGAGGACGAGGCGAGGTACTTGCCATCGGGCGACCAGGCCAGTTGCAGAATGGCGTCTTCGTGGGCTATCAGCGAATTGAGCAGCGTGCCGCCCTTCTCACCTAACGACCAGACGCGAATGGTGCGGTCGAGGCCGGCGGCGGCCACGCGCTTGCCGGCGGGGTCGAGCGCCAGGGTGTTCAGACCATCGGTTGCGTCGCTCAAAGTGTAGAGGCGCTCGCCCGAGGCCACATCCCAGATTTTGACACCGCGGTCGGCAGAGGCGGAGACCAGGCGCCGGCCATCCGGCGTGAAGGCCAGCGCGTACACGGCGTCGATGTGATCCTTGAGGGTGCGGATGGGGCTGCCGGTGGCCACGTCCCAGAGCTTGATCAGCTTGTCGTAGCCGGCGGTGGCTATGGATTTGCCGCCGGGCGCGAAGGCCACGGCGTAGATGCAGTCGGCGTGACCGGTGATGGAGCGCAGTGCGGCGCGCGTTTCGACGTCCCAGATTTTAACCTCGCCACCGCGGCCAGGCAGACCTCCGGCGGCCGCCAGGAGTTTGCCATCGGGCGAGAACGCCACGGAGCGTACGTCTTCGGCCTCGCCGGGAAGGGTAGCGGCGACCTTTCCGGACTCGGGTTCCACCAGGCGGACCTCTTTATAGGAGCCGAGCGCCAGCAGCCTGCCGCCGGGGCGGTAGGCCAGCGCGCTGATGAGCGGCTTGATCTGCGTGCGCGGTTTGATGTCGGGGATGGCGGGCGCGCGGGCCGCGGTCATTTCGCCGGGCGCGGGCGGCGGGGCGCCGGCGTCGATCCACCGGCGGATGGTTTCGATCTCGGCGTCGGCCAGCTTCTTGCCGTTGAGGGGCATGGCGGGCGTGACTTTGCCGGTGATGCGGAGATAGAGGAGACTCTCGGCGCTCTTGCCGGGGACGATGACGGGTCCGGTGTGGCCGCCTTTCCGGATGCCCTGGTAAGTATCGAGGTCGAGGGTGCCCATGGTGACGTTGCCGGCGTGGCAGCCGGCGCAGTTGGCGTCCAGGATGGGGGCTACGTCTTTGGCGAAGGAGGGAGCGTCGGCGGCGGGGAGGGGGGAGAGGAGGGCCGGGACGACCAGGGCTACAAACGTAAATTGCTGATAATAATACAGATAGCTACGGAGTAATTGGGTTCGTTTCGTTTTTTTCGTGGCCGTCAGTCGCGGGCATTGCGCAAAGTTGTGCACGTGCTCTCTTGTGAAAATAGCACGAAAGCGCCCGCGCCTACTCTTGAGGAACACGCGCAAGACGCGCGCCGCTTGAACCTAAGGAGTTCCTCGCTTATATCGCGGCGCGGCAAAACGCGCCCCTTTGCGCTCTTGAGGAACACGCGCAAGACGGGGCGACCCGCGCCGCTTGAATCTACGGAGTTCCTCGCTTATATGGCGGCGCGGCAAAACGCGCCCCTTTGCACTTCTTATTCTACTCCCAACGGAGGGCGCGCATGGGGTCGACGCGGGTGGCGCGCTGGGCGGGGACGTAGCCGGCCAGGAGGGCGACGAAGGCGATGCCGATGGTGGCGGCGGCGATGGTGAGCGCATCGTTGGGCTGGATTCCGTAGAGTTGTTCCTGGACGATGCGGGTGAGGGCCCAGGCGGCGGGCAGTCCGATCAGGATACCGATGCCCGTGAGCATCACAACATCCTTCATCACCAGCGAGATGACGTCCTGGCGGGAAGCTCCCAGGGCGATGCGGACTCCGATTTCGCGGGTGCGCTGCGCCACGACATAAGCCATCACGCCGTAGAGGCCGATGGCGGCAAGCAGGGTGGCCAGGAGGCCGAAACCGGAGGACAAAGTGGCGACCAGGCGTTCGGTGATGAGGGATTCCTCCATCTGCGCTTCGAGGGTTTTCATCCGGGAGACGGGGAGGTTCGGATCGAGGCCGTGCACGACCTGGCGGATGCTGGAGAAGGCCTGTTGGGGACTGCGGGTGGTACGGACATAGGCGAACATCCCGAGCACGAACTCCATCTGGTGATACGGTTGGTAGACTTCCACGGGCACCTCGTCGCGCATGCTCTCATACTTGGTGTCGCGCACGACGCCGACGATCTCAATATCCAGCTTGGTGCCGGGATCGCCGCCCAGGCCGATGTGTTTGCCGATGGCCAGGCCGTCCTTGAAATACCGCCGCACGAACTTTTCGTTTACGATGCATACCTTGGGGGCGTCGCGGCCATCGGTCATACGGAAATCGCGGCCCAGCAGGATGGGAATGCGCATGGTCTTGAAGTAGTCGGGTGAGACGAATTGCATGTGCGGATCGGGCGCGTCGGTGGGTTTGTGCTGGAAGCCTTCAATGGCGATATTGCTGTCCCATTCATAACCCGAGAGGACCGGCATAATGGCCAGACCGGAGGACTCCACGCCGGGGATGGCGTCGAGGTTATCGCGCAGGCGGCGATACAAATCGAGGCTGCGGTCCGGTTGGTAGCCGTTCATGGTCGGGTCGATGGAGAAGCCGACCAGGTTGCCGACGTGGAATCCAGGATCGAGATTCTTGAGATTGCCCAGGCTGCGAATAAACAGGCCGGCCCCGATGAGGAGCAGGAGGGACAGAGAAACCTGGGCGGCGACCAGGGTCTTGCGCAGGCCCACCGAAGTTCCACCGGCGATGGAGCCAACCTGGTCTTTGAGGGTACCGGCCAATTCGGGGCGGGTGGATTGGAAGGCCGGCGCGAGGCCGAAGATAACTCCGGTGAGAAGCGATACGCCGAGGGCGAAGGCCAGGATCCGCCAGTCCGGCGTAGTGGAGATGGTAAGAGGCGAGTCTCCGGCGGGAAGGAAATTCAGCAGGGCGCCATCCATCCAGATGGCCAGGACCAATCCGAGCGCACCACCAGCGAGGGAAAGGGAAAGGCTCTCCACTAACAGTTGGGAGACGATGCGCGAGCGGCGAGCGCCCAAGGCCAGCCGGACGGCAATTTCTTTCTGGCGTGAAGTGGCGCGGGCTATCTGGAGGTTGGCAACGTTGGCGCAGGCGATCAGGAGGACCAGGCCGACCAGGGCGGTCAGAACAAGCAGGGGACTGGCGAACTGGCGCCGCAAATCGGAGTCACCCTTGGAGGCTGGGAGGAGATCCATGGACATCTTGAGGAAGCCCTTTTTGACCTCGGGCGCGGCGTGCGCGAACTCCTTGTCCCGCACTTCCATTTCGAGCATCTGGTGGAAGAACGGCTGGACGGCGGCTTTAGCCTGGGTCAGGGTTACTCCCGGCTTCATGCGTCCGAAAACGTTCACCCAGCGGCCGCGGCGGTTCGTCAGGTTGTAGAACTTGCCCATGGTGGGGCTGACCTGGGCTTCCATGGTGATGGGTATGCGAATCTGCGTCGAAGCACCGGGATTAGTGCCATCAAAGCCGTTGCGGCTGACGCCGACGATGGTGATGGGAAAGCCGTTGACGAGAAGTTTCTTGCCGATCACTCCGGGGCTGCCGGCAAAGCGATTCATCCAATAGCGGTAGCTGATGACCGCGATGGGATGTCCTCCGGGGACGCGGTCGTCATCGGGGGTGAGGACGCGTCCGAGGGCGGGGCCGACACCCAGAACCGGAAAATAGGTCCCGGAGACGAGTTCACCGGACACGAGCTCGGTTTTCCCGCCGGAACTGATGCTGAACTGCATCTCGTCGCGGCAGAACATGCCGCTGAAGACGTCGTTGTGGTCGCGGAAGTCGGCGTACATGGGATAGGAGAGCTTGTAGCGGCCGGTGTTGCTGCCGTAATGCGGACCGCGGCTCCAGAAGAGAACGAGCTGCCGCGGGTCCTTGACGGGCAGGAGGCGAAGGAGGAGCTGGTCGACCAGGGTGAAGATGGCGGTATTCGCGCCGATGCCCAGGGCCAGGGAGAGGATGGCGACGGCCACGAAGATGGGGGATTTCCGGAAGGTACGAAGGGTGAAGCGGAGATCTTGCGCAAGATTGCCCATGCGGTTACTACCGTCCAAATAGAAAAACGTTACAGGAGGGGATTGGTTAGGCGAGGGGGATGAAGCGATGTAAACTAGCGGATCTCTACAAGCCCCGCGGACGCCCAGATATGATCATTGACCATCTCGCGGATCACCTCGCGCACACGATAGGACGCCGGGCGCGCGACTGAGAGCGAGATGGACGCCCGGATACCTTTCTTTTGCACCTCGGCGAGGCGGGCAGGTGTGAGCACGAAGTCCATCACGGACTGCTTCCCGGCGACGAAATTGCCTTGCGCGTCCTGGAGCACTGTCAAAAAGGTCAACTCCTGGACGCGGCGGCCCCCCTTTTCGGGAAACCGCAGGCCGGCGGCAGGCACGGCGACCGTCACGTGGAGTGTAGCTTGCCGCCCATTCGGCGCGTCCTGGCGCAATTGCATAGTGGCCGGGAAGTCCTTGATTTCGGCGCCGGACATGGCGACACGGTCGAGGTGCTGCTGGGCCGTCTCGCGCTGGCCGGCGGCCGCGGCGGCGTAATAGCCCGGCCGCGATTCCACGCGGTATCCACGGTTCCCACGAATCCGCGTCTTCAACTGATGATATTTGCCATCGGGATTCCCGGGCGGCGAGAAGCCCAGTTCGTACGACACTTCGGGAGGCGCCACTACAGCGCGAAGACTACCCGCCCAGTCGTTGGCGTCATGCAGGTATTGCCCGCCGGTGGACTTCGCAGCCGCGGCCATAAACCCGGCCAGCAGGAACAGTTTGCGGGCCTCGGTGCGGCTGGTCACCAGGCCCTCGGAATTCACGGCGCTAATCGTGATGCCGGCACGCAGGGCAGCGTCTGTAATGGCACTGGTGCGTTCCTCCATTCCGCCGGTCGGGAAGCCGGGAGAGAACAGCACCAAAATGCGCTGGGCCGGCGCCGCCGCGAGGTGCCGCACGAGGCGGTTCAGCACGTCGAGCGTGCCGGTGGATTGATACTCGTACTGCTGCCACACGCTCTGCGCCGCGCTCTCCACCACCCCTCGCTGATCGAAGATGCAACCCGCTTCCGGAGGCTCGACACAATTACAGGCAACCGCCTCGCCTATAGCTGTTTCTTCTATCGCAGGATCCAGATGACGCGCGATGATATATGCCTCGGATGGCCCGAGTGTCGGGCATATGGTGGTAGCGTGCACGCCTTTTGGCGGATGGGGCTGCAAGCGTGCAATGGCCGCCAGGAGCAGCTTGCGGTCGGTGGTGAAATCCGCCGACACGGCGCCCGAAGCGGTGAAGATTCCGACCTGGTCGACGGGCGGCAGAATGTTTGTGACCAGCCGTTCGGCTGCCCTGGCCGACATCCGGACACCCAGCACCGAGGCGTGCGCGTCATCAAAGAACAATGCGATGGATCGCGAAGTTAGAGGCGTCTGGGGCGGGGCAGCGGCAGGGGGTTTGGATACCGCGGAGGGCGCTGCGCCGCCGGCCGGCTGCGACTTTCGCTCCGAGAAAAACGTGATCTCGCGCGGCTGGTTGTTGTCCTGCACTTCGAAATCGGCGGCCTGCAAGCCGCCGGTGAGGCGGCCTTGGCGGTCGCGCACGGTGGCGACCAGCTCCACCAGGTTGGCGTTTGTCGAGATCACCAGGCTGGGGGGAAACCAGGCTCCGGCGCGGATGCGCACATCCGGGGGGGCTTGCGCGCGCAGAAGCAACGACGCGCAGCAGATTGAGAGGAGCAGCCGCTTTGGATTTGGGGGAACACGCGCAAGACGGGGCGATCCGCGCCACTTGGATCTAAGGAGTTCCTCGCTTGATGGCGGCGCGGCAAAACGCGCCCCATTGCGCTTTGGAGGAGCGAGCCGAATCCAGACGATGATGCGTTCCTCCTTTACGTGGCCGGCGGAGTA
>Ga0209579_10000422_pt1 | contig 44108 bp, 41 predicted proteins | sample Coa_R1_2_FD_187152 | JGI IMG/M metagenome (GOLD analysis project Ga0209579, IMG submission 187152) | Surface soil microbial communities from Centralia Pennsylvania, which are recovering from an underground coalmine fire - Coalmine... | ecosystem: Environmental > Terrestrial > Soil >...
GGCGCCATCGGCACCGACACCGGCGGCTCGATCCGCGTCCCGGCCTCGGTCAACGGCGTTGTCGGCCTCAAACCCACCTACGGTCGCGTCAGCCGCAAAGGCGTCTTCCCGATGAGCCCGACGCTCGACTCGGTAGGACCGCTAACGCGAACAGTCGAGGACTGCGCGCTCTTGCTGACCGCGATCGCCGGGCGACTGGACGAAGGCGACGTATGGGCGCTCGACGAACCGGTTCCCGACTACGCGAGTGCACTCACTTCGTCACTCGACGGCGTCACGATCGGCGTCGAGCGGCGCTACTTCTTCTACGACGCCGTCCGGGACGACGTACGGACGGCCGTCGACGATGCGATCGACGTCCTGCGATCGCTCGGCGCAACCGTCGTGGAGCTCGTGATTGACGAACTCGATCTTTCCGTCGAGGCGGGTATGCCGGTGCTGCTCGGCGACACTAGCGAATGGCACCAGGGGCTTCTCCGCCGGTCAGGTTCCGAGTACGTGCGCGAGACCCGAGTCATGCTCGAGCTCGGCGAGCTCGTTCCGGCCACGGCGTACGTACGCGGGCAACGGGTGCGCGGGCTCGTCCAGAACGCTGTCCGGCGCGCCTTCGAGGCGAACGATCTCGACGCGCTCGTCGCACCCACGATTCCTATTCCGACCATGCCCGTCGAGGACCTCTCCGTGAACCTCACAGGGAGCGACGAGACAGCCCTTTCCGCGTTCATCCACCATTGCTTCCTCGCCAACGTCGTCGGCATACCGTCGCTGAGTATCCCGGTGGGCTTCAGCGGAGAGCGGCTCCCGATCGGAATGCAGCTCTTCGGTCGCCCACTCGGGGAGCCAGCGCTGTTCCTAATCGGCCACGCCTACCAGACCGCAACCTCGTGGCACCAACAACATCCCGACCTCGCCGTCTCGTCGGCGATCTGAAAGGACGTCCATGGCCACTGTGAACACGTCTACCGACCGGACCGAGCAACGAGCGCGGTTGAGCTCACTGATGGAGTCTCTGGGACTCGACGCGGTCGTGCTCAGCTCGTACCAAGCCGTCTCGTACTTCGCGGGTACGCACATCATGACCCAGGTCTCGCTGCCCGACCGGCTGGAGTTCTTCGTCCTCTTCGGCGACGGATCGCCGGCGCTGCTTCTCTGCAGCATCGAGACAGGTATGGCTAAGACTCAAACCGACATCGACGAGATCGCGGAGTACACCGAGTTTGTCGACGTCCCCGCCGAGGCTGCTGCGAAGCTGCTAGCGCAACGCGGCGTAACGAGCGGCCGCATCGGGTTCGAAGCGAGGCGCTTGCACAGCGAAGCGCAGGCCGACCTCCGCCGCGTGCTCCCCGACGTCGAGCTCGTGGGAATCGACGACGCGCTCGAGCAGTTGCAGTCAGTCAAGACGCCCTCCGAGATCGACATGCTCCGGTTCGCGGCTGAGTCAACGCTTGCGGCTGTGCTGGGCGCGGCCGCGTCGGCGAAGCCCGGCGACACCGAGCTCTCCGTCTGTGCTGAGATCACCTCTCGGCTGATGGGCGCCGGCGGCATCTACAACTTCATGGTCTTCGGCTCCGGCGGGCGAGCGATCGGCGCACACGTCGAGGCGACGGATCAGCCGCTTCGGGAGGGGGCGATCTGGCGGATCGACCTCGGCGCGAGGTTCTTCGAGACGATCAACTCCGACCTCGCGCGGGTCGGCGTCGTCGGCGAACCGAGCAGCCGCCAAGAAGAGGTCGTGTCTGCTCTACATGCGATCCAGCACGCAGGCTACGAGGCAATGGAGCCGGGGCGACCGGCCTGCGACGTCTTCTTCGCCGTCAAGAACGAGTACCAGCGACAGCGGATGCCGTTCTCTATGCCGCACGTTGGCCATGGACTCGGCATCGGTTTGCACGAGGCGCCGATTCTCGAACCGGGCAACCGGACCCCGCTCGCGGCCGGGATGGTGCTCAACGTCGAACCGATGGTCATCCTCCCCGACGAAGGCGAGTGCTACCACACGGAGGATCTCGCCGTTGTCACCCCCGAGGGGTATGAGCTGCTCACTCCGCCCCAGGAGGCGCTGATCCGGATCGGCGACTGACGCGAATCGTGGACACGAGGCGGCTCGGCCGCAGCGGGCTCGAGATCAGCCGAATCGGCTTCGGCGCGTGGGCTGCCGGCGGCTCGCACTGGCATCACGGCTGGTCCGGCCAGGACGACGGCGACTCGATCGCTGCGATCGAGCGCGCGCTCGCCGCCGGGATCAACTGGATCGACACCGCGGCGGCCTACGGTTGGGGCCACTCGGAGCGCGTCGTCGCGCGCGCCCTTCGGGACGTCAGACAGCCGCCGATGCTCTTCACCAAGTGCGGCGCGCTTCGCAGCTCGGACGGAGGCGTAGAGTTCAACCTCGCGCAGGAGTCGCTTCGTCGCGAACTTGAAGCGAGCCTCGAGCGCCTTGAAGTCGACGCCGTCGACCTCTATCAGATCCATCGCCCGCTTCCGGACTTGGACATCGAACGCGGCTGGGAAACGCTTGCCTCGTTCAAAGCAGAGGGACTCGTTCGACACATCGGCGTCTCGAACTTCACCGTCGACCAGATCCAACGCATCGCCGGCATCGCTCCCGTCGAGACGCTCCAGCCCCCGTACTCGCTGATGCAGCGGGAGGCCGGCGCCGATCTGCTCCCGTACGCGCAGACCGCGGACGTCGGCGTGATCATTTACTCGCCGATGGGATCAGGCCTGCTCACGGGAACGATGACGCAGGCCCGCTTTGACTCCCTGCCGGTGACGGACTGGCGCAGGAACGACGCGCGCTTCGCACCGGAGAAGCTCGAGCGAGGCTTCGAACTGGTCGAGCGCCTACGGCAGGTCGGGGACCGTTACGGTGCCTCTCCGGGCGAGGTCGCGCTCGCGTGGGCGCTTCGGAACCAAGCCGTCGACGGCGCGATCGTCGGGTTCCGGACGCCCGAGCAAGTTGACGGGGTGCTTCACGGAGCGACACTCGAGCTAGGCGCAGACGAAGCAGAATTCCTGGCGGCTTGAGCAGCGCTCAGGCGAGCGGCGCCGTCGGCCTCTGAGCGAGCAGCGTCGCGGTCTCGGCGTCGAGCTGGACGAACTCGTCCAGCAGCGCGACCGTCGCCGAGACGTCGCGAACATCGAGAATCTCGTTCGGTGAGTGGCTGCACAGGCGCGGAATGAAGACACCGCCGGTTGGAATCCCTCGGCCGGCCAGGTGGACTTCGCAGGCGTCCGTCCAGGTGGGAAAGACGTCGAGCTGGTATTCGACGTGCAACGAACGCGCAATCTCCTTCAGCCTGCGCCTGATCGGGACGCTGTAGATCGTCCCCTGCCCGCCGCGCCGGTCTTGAGCACGAATCACCGGGCCATAGCCGATTCGAGTCGCTGCGCGGCGCGCCGGAGTCGACGGATCGCCAGCAGGGACCGTGTCAACGACGACCGCGGCCGTCGGCTGGAGCCACTGAGCTGCGACCTTTGCGCCACGCGACCCGACCTCCTCCTGGGTACTCCAAACGAACAGCAGCTCGACCTCGCGCGCCCGCACCGAGGCGCGGCGGGCGAGCTCGATCAGCGTGGCGCAGCCGGCGCGATTGTCGATCGCCGGCCCGACGAGCATGCGCTCGTTCAGACGGACGTGCTCACCGCGCAGCGTCGCGGGCTGTCCCACTTCGACGCCGAGCTCAGCAGCCTCGACGGCCGAACGCGCGCCCACGTCCACCCACAGGTCGTCGACCCGGATCGCTTCGAGCAACTCGGCGTCCATGAGGAGATGACGGCTCCTCACCCCGATCACCCCGACGCGTGGCCCATTGTCCGTCCAGATCTCGATCTGGGCGGCAAGGATCGTCCTCTCGTCCACGAGGCCGCTCGCGTCGCAGTAGATCGAGCCGTCATCATCCACGTGCCTGACGACGAATCCGATCTGGTCCATGTGCGCCATCAGCATCAGCGAAGGCGCCCCAGACGGGCCAGACAGACGCAGCACGAGATTCCCAATCGCGTCGACGACCGTGGCCGCACCGAGCTCGCCCAGCTCTTCCTGGATTGCCAGGCAGACCGCGTCCTCGTGGCCTGATGGACCCGGGATCCGCGCCAGGCGTTCGATTAGGTCGCAAATGTCCAGCGTCATGCGCGCAACGAGGGTAACCGCTCACCAGCGGAGGACTACCTCGGCTCCGACGGTTCGAGCGCCCCGCGGTGCACTCGACCAGCACGCCATGAGGTCGCGGGCCCGGTACGAACGCGGAGCGACTCGGCCTCGGCCGCCGCCTGCCTTGGCCGCCTCCCCGCCGAGCGCCGTCGCCTCGACGACCGGGTCGTGCACACCGAAGCAGACGTGATGAGCCTCTCGGCTCGCTCGGCTAGGTCGGTCGCGAGCGCACTCGCGGCCGAGAGGGGCTCGATCAGTTGGATGAATGCGTTCCCGGTCGACAGATACGTGAGCCGCACGTCGAGATCGGGTCGCTCCTCCGACGAGGCGATCGGGAGGCCGGAGCCGGCCGGCGAAGTACTCGAGTGCCTCGTCTGTCGACCGGACGATGATCGCTACGTGATCGAGCCTGCGGATCATCCTGGGCGAGCTGTCCTCATGGCGGGGAATGATAGGTTGTAAACAGTTTTCAATCTGCCGAGTGCCGGATGCGCTTGGCTTCCCTCGCGGACGTGATCCTCAAGTCGACAACCGAGCTGGCTGCCGCGGCCAAGGAGATCCTCGAGCTCACCGGCGCCGACGAAGAGAATGCCCGGATCGTGGCCGAGCATTTGGCGGCTGCCGACGAATGCGGCGTCCACTCGCACGGCGTCTGTCACCTACCGGGCTACGTCGTGGACATCGAGGCGGGGCGGCTCGACCCGGTTGCGAAGCCGAGCGTCCTGCAGGACCAGCAGAGTTACGCGCTCGTGAGCGGCAACTGGACCTTCGGGCAAGTCGCCGCTCAGTACGCAACGGAGCTCGCGCTCGCCAAGGTGGAGAGCGTCGGCATCTCGCTCGTCGGGCTAGTCGAATCGCATCACATCGGCCGGCTCGGACACTTCGTCGAGCTTGTAGGCAGTCGCGGCGCGATTTGTATGGTCTGGGGCGGCGGGTATGCGGAAGACGATCCGCATGCCGTGCCTTTTGGCGGCAGAGAGCGGCTCCTCGGTACCAACCCGATCGCCTTCGGGTTCCCGGGCGGCCACGAGCCGCCGATGATGTTCGACTTCGCAACGACTGCAGTCGCTGGAATGAAGGTCGTAACCGCGCGCCGCCGCGGCGAGACGTTGCCGCCGGGGAGCCTGATCGACAGCAGCGGCCTGCCGAGTACGAACCCCGACGACTTCTTCGCCGGCGGAGCGCACGTCATCTTCGGCGGACACAAGGGATACGCGATCTCAATGGCTGCGGAGTGGCTCGGACGCTTGCTCACCGGGTCTGATGCGTATGCCGACGCGCAGCACGGGGGCCGCATTCTCGGACACCAAGGCGTGACGATCATCGTTATCCGAGCCGATCTCTTCGCTCCGCTCGGCGCCTTCGAAGGCCGAGCCGACGAGATGGCCCGCCGAACCAACAACGTGTCCCCGGCGCCGGGCTACGAGCGCGTCCTCGTCCCGGGCGAGCTCGAGTTCAGGACCCGCGAGCGCCAACGGGCGGACGGCATCGAGCTGGAGGACGAGGTGTGGGACTCGTTGCTCGACCTTCGTGAAAGGCTGGCTGCCCATGCTGCCTGAGCCCGCGATCCGCAACGACGTCTGCACGAGGCTCGCGCAGTTCGACAGCGCGACCGTCTCCAATGCAATCGAGACTTTGGACGTGCGCCCGCGGACAAACGGCTTCGCGTCGGGCGAGATCCGGTGCCAGCTGCCGGAGCTGCCGCCGATGGTCGGCTACGCCGTCACGTGCACACACCGGAGTGGATCCGAGAGCGGCCGGCACACAGAGATCGAGGACCTCCTCGACCTCGTTCACGCGGCTACGAAGCCCGTCGCCGTGGTGTGCCAGTTTGTCGGCACCGAACCGATGAGAAACGGGACCGTCGGGGATATCTTCGCAGTAACGCTCCAGCGACTCGGCGCAGTCGGCCTCGTGACCGACAGCGGCTGCCGCGACCTCGCCGGCATTCGCCGACGTGCGCCCGGCTTCCAGGTGTTCGCGCGCGGCTCGGTCGTGTCGCACGGGGACGGCATCATCTGCGACGCCGGCGTGGACGTCGAGGTCGGCGGGCTCGCCGTCAAGACGGGAGCGCTCCTCCACGGCGACGAGAACGGGCTCGTGCTGATACCGGATGGCTTGGCCGACGAGGTCGCCAAGGCGGCCGCGGTCGTCACGGGGGTCGAGGCCTCATTGTTCGAGCTGCTTGACGCCGAGCCGCTCGACCTTCCGGCCGTGAAACAGAGGTTTTCCCATTGATCGGCGATTGCCGAGACGGCTAGCGTTCCAGAATGATCTCGGAACCGTCCGAAAGCGAGTTTGCGTACCGGCAGGTCTGGGAGACGATCTGCGACCGCATTCGCGCGTCGATTCTCTCGGGCGACTTGCCGGCGGGAATGAAGCTCGTCGAGGCCGACCTGGCGCGAAAGTTCCACGTCAGCCGCGGGCCGATTCGAGAGGCGTTGCGCGAGCTCTCGCGCGAGGGGCTCGTGGTCGACCTGCCGCGCCGCGGCACATTCGTCTGTGCGCTGACGCAGACGGACCTGATGGAGGTTTACGCGATCCGGGAGGCGCTCGAGACGGTCGCTGTGCGGGAAGCGGTCTCGAGCGCGACCGATGCCGAGCTCCAGGCCCTGGCCGAGGCACATCGAGTCATGGACGAGATGTGGAGCGGATCCGACTGGAACGCCGCAATCACGGCGGACGCGCAGTTCCACCTCGTGTTGGTGAACCTCGCGAAGAACAAGCGCCTGACGACCATCTACGAGCAGATGGGAGCCCAAACGGTGCTCCTGCTCGTCACCGCGTCGCAGAGCGACGTCTCGCTCCGCGGCGCTCCGCTGCAGGCGATCCACCGCGCGATTGCCGATGCGGTCGTCGCGCGAGACGCCGACGCGGCCCGTGAGGCAATCGCCGACCATTACAGATACACGCGCCAACGTCTCTTCGAGACGATGAGTCGCGCCTCCGGGGCCGCCGCACAAGCACCCGTTGACGGGTAAAGGGCTCCACCCCACTCCACCTCGACGGCCGCCACGGCTTCGCCCAGGGTCGACAGTTGCTCTGACCGGCGCCGCCGGCACGATCGGCGGCGTCGTGCGTAAGCATCTCGGCGAGGACTACGATATTCGGCCGATTACGCGCCGCCCGGCGGAGTTTCCGAGCCGCGTCGCCGACATCGCCGATCTCGATGGGCTACTCCCCCACTTCGAAGGCGTCGACGCGATCGTCCACCTCGCGGCAGCCGCGACGGTCGAGTCGCCCTGGGAGGACGTGCTGAAGTCGAACCTGATCGGGGCATACAACGTTCTCGAGGCGTCTCGCCGGGCCGGTGTCGAACTCGTTGTGTTCGCGTCGTCGAACCACGTGGTCGGGATGTACGAGGTCGAGCACGCGCCGGCGCTCTACGCACTCGACGGCCGGGCCTGCTGGGATGAGCACGCCGATGTGCGCCCAGATTCGTTGTACGGCGCCTCGAAGGTGTTCGGCGAGGCGCTTGGGCGCTACTACGTCGACGTCCACGGGCTGCGGGTGATCTGCCTGCGGATCGGCTCGGTACTCGCCGACGACGACCCGCGCTCGGAGCGGGTCAAGGCAGGGCCGGGCTGGATGCATCTCGACCCCGATGACGCGCTCGCGCGACTACGGGCGAGCTGGCTCAGTCAGCGTGACTGTGCCCAGCTCGTACGCCGCTGCCTCGAGGCGACGGAGGTGCGCTGGGCCGTCGTCTATGGCATCTCGGACAACCCGCGTCAGTTCTGGGCCCTGGACGGTGCGAGAAGGATTCTCGACTTCGCACCGGTCGACCGCGCCCCGACCTAATCTAGGCGCAGCCCTACTGGTCGGGGGGCGGCTGTCTGAGCTCGATTGCGACGCCGTCCGGCGTCTGAAGATACGCGACATAGGCGCCCGTCTGCGGGCCGACCGGAACCCGAACCGGCTCGTCGCTCGCGGGCTCCGCGCCGCACTCGATCGCGTGCGCCCAGCTCCAGTGCAAGTCCTCGACCAGGAAACACATGTGAACGTTGCCCGGGTGAGCAGTTCCGGGTTCGTACGCGTCCTCGTCCCGATCGACGTAGCGCAGGAGCTCGAGGACGAGCTCGCCGGGCAACTCGACGAGCGCGATCTCGATCCGCTGTCCGGCATAACCGACGAGCTCACCGATGTGCGCTCCGTCGAGAAGACGGCGGGTGAGCAGCTTGCCGCCCGTGAGCCGCGTCCAGAAGTCGACCGACCGATCGAGATCGGAGACCGTGATACCGACGTGGTCGGGCTGCCTCGCCCAGCCGGACGCCGGGGCTGCGCCTTCATTGCTCATGCCGCCGCCGGCGTTCGCGCACAAGGAAAGGCGTGATAGCCGGGACGAACGCCGCGCACCGAGTAGAGCGTGCGGCCGCAGGTGACAACGAGCGTCCGCAAGTCGTCTCCTGCGAAGCAGCAGTTGCTGATCACGTCCTCGGGGACCGGGATGTATTCCTCTCCAGCGCCCTCGCGCGAGAGGAGATAAACACCCGGCGGATAGAGATTCGTCTCTCCGGGCGAGCGCGGTGAGCGGATGCCGGCGCAGACGAACAGCGTCCCGTCCGCTGCGACCTCGACGCCGTCGCCGCCACGTCCCGGCGCGAAGTCCCAGAGCAGGCGCTGATCGCGAGCTCGTCCGGTGTCGTCCAGACTGAACGCCCACAGCTTCCTGTTGCCACCCGGCGTGTGGTTGGAGTCGACGACGTAGAGCTCCGAGTCGTCGGGCGCGACGGCGACGCCGTTCGGGCGTTGGATCGCCGGCTGCTCGACGACCCGTTCGACCGCCCCGTCCGGATCGACCCGGTATACCGCCTCCGCGTCCTGCTCGAGCGGCGTGTGGTTGTTGTAACAGGGGTCGGTGAAGAAGATCCGGCCGCGCCCGTCGACGGTCACGTCGTTCGGACTGTTGTAGCGGCCGCCCGCGAAACGGTCGGTGACGATGCTGAGCTCGCCGGTGGCCAGATCCGTGCGGACGATCCGGCGACCGCCTCCCGGCCCATACTCCGATCCCTCGCAGGTCACAAGGCGGCCGTCGAGGTCGAACACGTTGCCGTTCGCACGACCGCTCGGCGAGCGGAAGACGCTGATCTCTCCTTCGGAGGACCGGCGGAGCAGCTGGTTCGCCTTGATGTCGGAGAAGTAGATCGCCCCATCCGGGCCTTCCGCCGGGCCCTCGAGGAACGAGACGAAGCCGGCGCTCTCGACGCGGTCGGCGCTCATTGGCGTGAAGTCAGCCGGATCCATGATTGTCAAATGATGACTGTCAACAGATATCGTAAACCGGGTGAAGAGCGCCGGGCAACCTGCCGCCGCGACCCCAGCCAGGATCGACGCGGAGGAGCTCGGATCGTTCGTCGGCGACGCCGCCCGCTGGGGCGGTGTCGCCGAGGCAGACCTGCCGCTCTTCGTCGACGCGCTGCTCGACGCCGAGCTGAGGGGGATCGAGTCGCACGGCGTCGCTCGGCTCCCCGCCTACGTCCGCGCCTTCCGCCGCGGGGTCGTCAACCCCACCCCGTCCGTCGGAGTCCTTCGCGAAACCGGAGCGACGGCATTGCTTGACGCCGACAACGGCCTCGGGGTGATCGTCGGGCAGCGTGCAGTCGACCGTGCGGTCGATCTGGCGCGCCAACACGGAGTCGGGGCGGTAGCGGTCAGGAACAGCAACCACGCCGGCATGCTGGCGACGCACGTCCGACGCGGCGCCGAGCAGGGGATGATCTGCTTCTTCACGAGCAACGGGCCGGCGATCATGCCCGCCTGGGGCGGCATCGAGCCGCGCCTCGGCAATGGCCCCTTCGCCTGGGGAATCCCGACGCGTGCTGAGCGTCCGTTGATCCTCGACATGGCATGTTCTGCGGTCGCCCGCGGGAAGATTCGCCTCTACGCGGCGCGCGGCGAGCCGCTGCCTTCCGGTTGGGCTCTCGACGCCGAAGGACACGAGACGCAGGACCCGGCGGCTGCGCTCCAGGGCGTCGTCCTGCCGATGGCGACTTACAAGGGCTACGGGATCGCGTTCGTGAACGAGATCCTGTCTGCCGTGCTGACGGGCGCGTCCTTTGCGGCGGAGATGCCGCGGGACTTCCTCAAAGAGGGGTCGACCGTCCTCGACGCTTGGGGCTGCGGCCACCTCGCCATCGCCCTCGACGTGGCCGGGTTTATCGATCCTGCGCTGTTCACGGCCGGTGTCGAACGACTTTCAAGCGTCGTCAGCCACGGGCCGACCCGTCCTCCGGACGCGAGAGTGCTCGTACCGGGCGAGCCCGAGGAGACGAGACGCCGGGAACGCCAGCGAGATGGGATTCCGCTCGAGCCGACGGTGCGGGCCCAGCTCGCCGCCTTCGGGAACGAGATCGGCGTGCCGTTCCCCCCCGGAGCCGCATCGTGAACGCGGTTCGCCGGCCGGTGTTGAGCGAAGTCGAGGCGCTCCGGCTCCTCTGCACCTGCTCGAATGCGGGCCGCTGGGGTCCCGACGACGAGCTGGGGACGCTGAACCTCATCACTCAGGCGAAACGCATCGAAGCTGCGCGGCTCGTCACCGAGGGCCTGGTCGTGTCACTCGGCCGCGATCTGAGTTCCGAGCGCACCGCGACGAACACCGATCCACCGGTCCACCGCATGCATCTCGCGGCGGTCTCGAACCCACTCGGCTTCCTCGACTCGGTCCTCCTGACGACACACGGCCTCGACCCGACCCATCTCGACGCGCTCGGTCACGTCAATTTCGAGGGCCGAATGTACAACGATCGTCAGGCGGACGACATCGTCGGACCCGGTGGGCTCTCGTTCGCGTCCATTTATGCGATGCGGGACGGAATCGTCACCCGCGGTGTGCTGCTCGACGTGGCTCGTGCGCGAGGCGTCCCGTGGCTCGAGCCGGGTGATGAGGTGACACCCGCTGACTTCGAGCAGGCCGAGGAGCTGGCGGGAGTCCGCGTCGAGCCCGGCGATGCGCTCTTTGTGCGCGTGGGCGAGTTCGAGCGAGCAAACGAGCTCGGCGCCGGGGAGCCGATGCCACGCGCGGGTCTCGATGCGGCCGCGGTAGCTTGGCTCCACGAGCGCGACGTCGCGGTCTTCAGCGGCGACTGCTCGGAACGCCTGCCCTCGCCGTATCCCGGTCTGCCGCTGCCTTTGCACCAGATCGGGCTCGTCGCGATGGGACTCGTGCTGCTGGACAACACCGACGTGGCGCAGATCTCACGGATCGGCGTCGACTCCGGCCGTTACACGTTCATGCTGGCGTGCGCGCCCCTTCGCCTTCCGGGAGCGACAGGGTCCCACACCAATCCGCTGGCCGTGTACTAAGGCGACTCGAGGCGAGCAGGTACGAAAAGCGGTGTACGTCGTGATCGCGCGCTACGTCGTCCAGCCCGGCCAGGAGGACGCCGTCGAGGCGGCGTTGCGCGCGATGACGCCGCTCTCGCTTGCCGAGCCCGGTTGTCTGCTCTACCAGCCACACCGTGCCGTCCACGACGCTTCGGTCTTCGTCATCTACGAAGGCTACGAGAACGAGGCTGCGTACCTCGCGCACACGGAGACCGAGCACTTCGCCCGCTACGTGGTGAACGACGCCGTGCCGAGGCTCGTCTCCCGCGAGCGCGCGTTCCTGACGTCGCTTGAGTGACAGCGGGACGGCGATCAAGCGCATTCACGGTCGCGAGATCTTCGACTTGCGTGGACGCCCGACGGTCGAGGTCGACGTGGAGCTTGCATCGGGCGCCGACCTGACAGTCGCGCCGACGCCGGCGAGATCAAGATCGGATCGCTCGCCCAATCGGAGCGGCTTGCGAAGTACAACCAGCTCCTGCGGAGTGAGGAGAAGCTCGGCCCCCGGGCCGGCCACGCAGAACGCGCCGCGCCCGGCAGCCATGAGCGTTCGCGGCTTGAGGGGAACCTGATTTTCAGTTACGTTCCACCCGTTTACCACTGACTGTCAACAGTCGACCGACTGGCCCATGATCTTCGACCAAACCGAGCCCGTGGACGAGCGTGACGCGCTCCTCTTGCTGTACCGGCAGATGCTGCTCATTCGGAGGTTCGAGGAGCGGGTGATGGCGATGTACGCACGAGCCTTGATTCCGGGCATCGCCCACGTCTCGATCGGTCAGGAGGCGGTACCGGTCGGAGTCTGCAGCGCGTTGCGGGCAGATGACTATGTCACGAGCACCCATCGCGGCCACGGCCACTGTCTCGCAAAGGGCGCTCGCCCCGATCGGATGTTCGCCGAGCTCCTTGGTAAGGCGGCAGGCTACTGCGGCGGCAAGGGCGGCTCGATGCACATCGCCGATCCCGAGACCGGAAACCTCGGTGCGAATGCGATCGTCGGTGGCAGCTTGGCGATCGCCACGGGAGCCGCGCTCAGCGCCCAGACGCGACGGACGGATCAGGTTGCGGTCTGCTTCTTCGGCGACGGGGCCGCGAACCAGGGTCTGTTTCTCGAATCGATGAACATGGCCGCCATCTGGGCGCTTCCGGTCGTGTATGTCTGCGAGAACAATCAGTACGGTGAGTACTCGGCCACGACGAACGTCACCGCCGGCGACTTGACCGCGCGCGGCGCCGCGCTCGGCCTCGCCGCCGCCTGGGTCGACGGCATGGACGTCGCGGCCGTGCGCGAGCACGCCTCGGCCGCGGTCGCACGGGCTCGCGCCGGAGACGGCGCCACCCTGCTCGTCTGCGAGACCTACCGCTACCACGGGCACGGCATGAGCGACCCCGACCGGCCGTACCGAACGCGCGACGAGGAGGAGCAGTGGAAGACCCGCGATCCCCTCGAACGGCTCGCGAAGACGATGGGCGAACGTTTCGGCCTCGACCCGCGCGAACTCGATCTCGAGGCGGAGATCGAAGCCGAGCTGGAGGATGCAGTCGCGTTCGCCGCGAGCGCGCCGTACCCGGAGCCGGAGGAGGTGCAGGCGCATGTCTTCGCCGACGCTCGTTCGTGAGTTGACGCTCGTGCAGGCGCTGAACGAGGCGCTGCGAGAGGAGATGCGGCGCGACGACAGTGTGGTCGTGCTGGGCGAAGACGTTGCCGGCTTCGGCGGCGTCTACAAGGTGACCGACGGCCTGCTCGACGAGTTCGGTCCGGCCCGCGTGCGCGACACACCCATCTCGGAAGCGGCGATCGCCGGCGTCGGCGTCGGCGCGGCGATGACCGGAATGCGGCCGGTCGTCGAGATCATGTTCGGGGACTTTCTCTGCCTGGCGATGGACCAGATCATCAACCAGGCGGCGAAGGTGCGATACATGTCGGGTGGCAGGTGGCAGGTTCCGCTCGTCATCCGCACGACCCTCGGCGCCGGCCGCCGGATCGCCGCCCAGCACTCCCAGAGCCTGCACGCGCTCTTTGCGCACATCCCGGGGGTGAAGGTCGTGCTGCCGTCGTCGCCGGCCGACGCGAAGGCTCTCCTCAAGGCAGCGATCCGCGACGACGACCCGGTGATCTTCTTCGAAGACAAGCTCATGTACCGCGAGAAAGGGCCGGTCGCAGAGGACGACGCGGCGATCGAGCTCGGGCGGGCGGCTGTGAAGCGCGAAGGCGGCGACGTGACGATCGTCGCCACGTCGGGCATGGTCGGCGTCGCGCTCGAGGCTGCTGAGCTTCTCAGCTTAGAGGGGATCGAGCTCGAGGTTGTCGATCCTCGGACGATCACCCCGCTGGACATCGGGCGGATCGTCGAATCGGTGCGGAAGACGTCGCGCTGTGTCGTCGTCGACCAGGGTTACACCCGGTTCGGCACCACGGCGGAAATCGCCGCGAGCGTCGCACGTGAGGCTTTCTTCTTCCTCGAGGCGCCGGTCGAACGCCTCGGCGCGATGGACGTTCCCGTACCGTTCAGCCCGGCGCTCGAGGACTTGACCATTCCCAGCCCAGAGACGGTCGTCGCCTGCGTTCGCGAGCTCGTCGGCTAGGTGCACGGCGAGGTCGTGATCCCGGCGACCGAAGCGGGCCAGGAATCCGCCCGCGTCCTCCGCTGGCTAAAGCAAGACGGCGAGCGCGTCACCAAAGGCGAGCCCCTGATCGAGGTCGAGACCGACAAGGTGACGGTCGAGGTCGAGGCGCCCGCAAGCGGCACCCTCACGGGCGTGACGGCAGCGGCAGGCGAAGATGTACCGGTCGGCACCACGGTCGCGCGCATCGTCGCCGAAGACGACTCGGCCGCGGTCGCACCGCCCGAACGTGTGCTCGCGAGCCCGAGGGCCCGCAGGCTCGCGGCCGAAGCAGGCATCGACCTGGCCGCGCTCTCCGGAGCCGCAGAGAGGGCGATCATCCGTTCACGAGACATCGCGGCGGCCGCAGGCGAGCAGCTCCCATACCGGTCGGTGCCGCTCGAGGGGGTGCGCCGACGTGTTGCGGAGCGGCTGACGGCGAGCTATCGCGAGGCCCCACAGGTCGCACTGCGCCGAGCTGTCGACGCAACCCGACTCGTCGATGCGGTCTCCGCGGCGCGCGAAGCCGGCGCAGCCGCCTCGCCGCTTGCCGTGATCGCCGCCGCAGTGGCCGGGTCACTGCAACGGCACCCTCGCCTCAACGCCCATTTCGTCGCCGACGAGATCCGGGAGTTCGACCATGTGGGGCTAGGAGTCGCCGTCGCGCTCGCCGACGGTTTGATCGTTCCCGTCGTGCACGACGCTGACCAGAAAGACACGATCACGCTCGCGGGCGAGATCGACGCGCTCGCGGATCGTGCTCGGGCCGGGACGCTGAGCCCGTCGGACATGCGCGGCAGCACGTTCAGCATCAGCAACCTCGGGATGTTCGCCGTCGACGATTTCACGCCGATTCTCAACCCACCCGAGGTTGCGATCCTGGCGATCGGATCGGTCCGGACCCTCCCGGCAGACGTCGCTGGCCAAGTCGCACTCCGACCCACGCTGAGCTTGACCCTCGTCGTCGACCACCGGGCGGTCGACGGGGCAGTCGCGGCCGCCTTCCTGACCGAGCTCGTCGCGGGCATCGAGTCGGGCGAGGCCCTCCGGTAACGAATCGGAAAGGAGACGACGATCGCTTCTACAGGTCTCTTCGATCTCACTGGCAAGACTGCCCTTGTCACCGGGGGTGCTCGCGGTCTCGGAGCGTCGATCGCTGGCGGACTGGCTGCTTTCGGTGCCCGGATCGCCATCTTCGACAAGGACGAGGAACGGGCCCAGGCGATGGCCGCGTCGCTCCGCTCGGATGGCGCGACAGCGCTCGCCCTCGGCGGCGACGTCACGGTCGAGGCCGACGTTGCGCGCGCCGTCGACGCGGTCGTCGGCGAATGGGGATCGCTCGACGTCCTCGTCAACAACGCCGGCATCGCGCTGCTCGCGCCGGCCGAAACGGCGCCGTTGGACGACATCCGGCTCGTCTTCGAGATCGATGTTTTCGGAGTGATCGCTTTCGCGAAAGAGGCCTTCCGACCGATGCGGGCGCAAGGGAAGGGCTCCATCATCAACATGGCGAGCATGGCCGGCATCACCGTGCTCCGGCCGCAGGAACACGCTGGTTACAACGCCGCAAAGGCGGCTGTGATCATGGTCAGCAAGTCGCTCGCCGTGGAGTGGGCCGAGTTCGGCATCCGCGTGAACGCGATCGCGCCCGGGTACATGCTCACACCACCTGTCGATAAACTTCGTGCCGAGGATCCCGCGCGCTGGAGCGTGTGGATGGCGGACGTTCCGATGGAGAGGGCCGGCAACCCGGACGAACTCCAGGGCGCCGCCGTCTATCTCGCGAGCGACTCGGCGAGCTACGTCACCGGCAGCGTCGTCGTCGTCGACGGCGGCTACTCCTGCGCCTAGAAAGGGGGCTTCGAATGGAAGCGAAGACTGTGATCAGGCTCCAAGACGTCGACATGCTCGAGTCACCGGACGGCGTGATGCGCGACAGCGTGTTCGTCGACGCCTCGACTGGCGCGCGCGACATGACCGCCGGGATCGTCTGGGTCGCCCCCGGCTCGAGGATCCACGAGGACTCGCATGCCTTTGACGAGGTCTACTACGTCATCAGGGGCGAGGCGGACGTGGTGGTCGAGGACGTGCCGCACCGAATGCGGGAAGGCGACGTCGTCCTGATTCAGACGGGCAGGCGCCACCACGTGCACAATCCGACCGACGAGGTCTTCGCGATCTTCTGGTGCATTGCAGCCGGCTGGGAGACCCTGTCGCAGATCCAGACGGAGCTCGGCACGTGGCCAGTCATCGACAAGACGACCGGCTGGCACCTCTCGTGAGCGCCGAGGGCGCGGGGCTCGCGTCCGATCTCATCCGCCACATTCGTGCGGGCGAGCTCGTCTACGGGACGTTCCTCGGCATGGGCTCGCCGGTCGCGGCCGAGATCGCGAGCCGGGCTGGCTTCGACTGGGTCATCATCGATCTCGAGCACGGCGCGGGGGGCGAGGCCGACCTGCTCGCACTGCTCCACGCCACCGCGGCCGGAGGCTCGGCAGCGCCGCTCGTCCGCGTCGAGTCGGCGGCACGTCTGCGGATGGGACGCGCCCTCGACCTCGGCGCCGCCGGAATCATGCTCCCGCGCGTCGAGACCGCGGCCGAGGCCCGAGCCGCGATCCGCTGCCTCCGCTATCCGCCCGACGGCGACCGCGGCGTCGCGCTGATGGCCCGGGCGGGCGGATACGGAACGCTCGGTCACGGCGACGTGGCTGGCATCAACCGAAGGCTCCTCGGGATCGTGCAGATCGAGAGCGGCCGGGCGGTCGACGAAGCCGCCGGGATCGCGTCGGAGGACGGTGCGGACGTTCTCTTCGTCGGGCCGACCGACCTGACCCACGCACTGGGAGTCGCCGGAGAGTTTGGCGACGCGCGCTACGGCGACGCTCTCGATCGAGTCGTCGCCGCATGCGAGGAGGCAGGGAAGTGTGCGGGCATCCTCGCTCGCAACATCGACGAAGCCCGCGGCTATGTCGAGCGAGGCTTCCGGTTCGTCGGTGTCGGCTCGGACGCCGCGCTGCTCGCTGCGGGGACGCGACGTCTCGCTGCCGATCTGCAGAGCCTCGGTGCAGCCGTCTGAACCCCGGCGTGGCCGAGTACGGCTCGGTGCTCTGCTCTGGACCGAGCGCACATCGTGGCCGGCCTTCTTGCAGGCCGCAGTCGCGGTCGATCGCGCCGGGTTCGACTCCATCTGGTGCTCCGACCACCTGTTCGCTGCGACCGGCGATCCACTCGACCCGTGCTTCGAAGCCTGGACGGCGCTGGCGGCCATCGCCGCCGCGACTCAGCGGGCAACGGTCGGGTTGCTCGTCGGCGCGGTCGCGCTCCGCAATCCTGGTCTGGTCGCGAAGCAAGCGGTAACCCTCGATCACGTCAGCGGCGGCCGCTCCGTGCTCGGTCTCGGAAGCGGCTGGCTCGAACGCGAGTACACCGCCCACGGCCTCGCTTGGGAGACAAGCGCGGCCGCGCGTGTCGATCGACTCGCCGAGGCCGTCACGATCATCCGACGCCTCTTGCAAGGCGCGGTCGTCGACGAGATGGGCGCCTACTACCGGTTTCAAGAGGCCCGGCACGCTCCGCAGCCGCTTCAGGATTCGATCCCGATCCTGATCGGCGGCGAAGGTAGACGAAAGACTCTTCGCGTTGTCGCCGAGCACGCTGACATGTGGAACGCGCGAGGTTCGGTGGACGCGCTCCGCGAAGCCGACGCAGCCTTGCGCGAGCACTGCGCGATGATCGGGCGGGATCCCGATGCGATCGAGCGTCTCACGAATCGATGGGTAGTCGTCCGGGCGACGCGCGACGCCGCCGAGCGAGAGTTGTCTGCGTCGCTGGCGGGTCACGGGATTCAGCAGTACGACGAAGGCATCGTCGCGCTCGGACCGGCGCATCAGGTTGCAGAGCACCTGAACGAAACAATGGACGCGGGCTTTCGCCACCTCGTTTGGAGCTTCCGGCACCCGTTCGATCGCCTCACGATCGAAGCCGCTGCGGAGGTGCGAGCGGCACTCGACGCCGGCTGAGCGCGGCAAGACGCGCCTTCGAACGCGAGTCCAGACCTCGAGTGGACGCTCCACCGGCTGCCGGCGACGACATGCGCTGCGCCCCAGTTGAGATCGGTGTCGCGCCCGCCTCGGCGACTCCTATCGGTCGGCGTAGGCGCGTGCGAAACGGAAGTTCGGCCGTTCTGCGACCTCTGGGTTGACGATGGCCGTCGGCAACCGGCCGCGCAGGACATCGGCGACGTTGCTCGCGGCTCTCGACTCGACGTCGCGGATCGCCGCCTCGGAATAGAAGGCGACGTGTGGAGTGATGATCACCCCGTCCAGCCCGAGCAACGGATGGTCAGCCGGGGCCGGCTCGTGAGCGAGCACGTCGAGCGCCGCTCCCGCGATTCGGCCTTCGCGCACGACGCGGGCAAGCGCCTCCTCGTCGATCAGGGCTCCACGGGAGGTGTTGATGAGGTACGCGCCCGGTTTCATAGCGGCGAGCTCAGGTGCACCGATCAGACCGATCGTTTCCGCGTTCGCCGGAGCATGAAGCGAGACATAGTCTGAAGCGGCCAGGACCTGCTGGAGATCGTTCGTCGTTTCGAGGCCCTCACGTCTGCCGGGCTCGAGCCTCGGTGAGTACGCGAGTACGTCGAGCCCGAAGGCCCGCGCCTTGGGGACGACTGCCCGCGCGACGTTGCCGAAGCCGATCAGCCCGAGTGTCTGTCCGCGAAGTCGCGACATGCCGGCGGCCGCGTCGAGATTCCATGAGCCTTTCCGAGTAAGCGCATTGAAGGTGACGAGACGCCGGGCACACGCGAGGATGAGAGCCATCGCGTGGTCGGAGACTTCGTCCAGGCAGAAATCCGGGACGTTCGTCACCAAGATGCCGAGCTCCGTGGCTCGAGCTACCGGGATGTTGTCGACGCCGATCCCGTAACGCGAGACGACAAGGCACCGAGATGCCATATCCAGTACCTCGACGGGCACGCGCCTCCAATTCGTGAGGATGGCATCGGCAGTCGTCGCAAGCTCGGCGAGATCCGAATCGGCATCAGACTCGGCGACGATGAGGTGACCTCCTGCGGCTTCGAGGACTTCTCGTTCGATTTTCAGCGAGGGCCACGCGTAGTCGGTCAAGAGAACGTTGAACGTCATCGGGCCCTCCTACTCAGCGATCGCGCCACGGCGACAACGCCGCGAACGAGCGCGAGCTCTTACCCACCGGCGCAGCCGTCTCATCACTCCCGCCGGCGGCCAGCATCTCGGCGAGAGCGACCTCGCGACGAATCCTGTCGTTGCGCTCGTGTGTGAGCTGCTCGAGCCCCACGCTGACGACGAGCGCCGCGCCTGTGATGACGTCCGAGTAATACGGGTTGACGCCACTCGCGATCAAACCACTACTCACGACATTCAGGAAGATCACGGCCAGCATGACGCCGCCGACCGTGCCCTCACCTCCCGAGAAGGCGACGCCGCCGAGAATTGTCGCGGTGATCACATTCAGGTTGAAATCGACGCCGAAGCTGATGTCGGCGACCCCAAACCGTGCGGACGTGATGATCCCCGCGAGGCCCGCGGCAAGGCCTGCGAAGACGAACAGGCCGAGTGTCAAACGGCGCACCCGAACCCCGGCAAGCTCGCTCGCTTCCCTGTTCCCACCGAGGGCGTAGATGTGCGCCCCGATCGTCGTCGTAGCCAAGATGATCGCTGCGACGACAGCGAAGGCGATCATGAGCCAGATCTCTGTCGGCACGCCCAGCGGCGTCGCCTGCCCGATGCTGAGAAAGCCGCCCGGGAAGCCGTAGACCCCGGCGCCTTTCGAGACGACAGTCACCACTCCCTCGATCAGCGTCAGCGTCCCGAGCGTGACGATGATCGGCGAGACTCGGATCCGCCACACGAGCAACCCATTGACAAGCCCAAGACCGCCAGCGAGTGCGAGGCCGCCAAGGACCGCGATTACGGGCGAGGTATGCAGTGAGAGATCGCCCGCAGCGAAGCCGGCCGCGACGAAGATCGAGCCGATCGAGAGGTCGATACCACCGGCGACCATGAGGTAGGCCATCCCGACGCTCGCGATCGCGACCGACGACGAATTCAGTAACACGACCCGGAGGTTGTCGATCTCGAAGTAGTTGGAGTCGCGGAATGCCAACACGACGAAGATGACTCCGATCGCGAATATGAGGTGCATTCCACGGCCGCGGGCGGCCCGGCGCGCAAGGGACCGAATCAACGCGCCCGACGCGCGGTTCACCGAGCCAACCCGCTCATGTGGGCCTCAACCTCGTCGCGCGTAACTGCCTCGGTTCGCGCGTCGAGCGTGAGCCTCCCGAGCCTCAGGGCAACAATTCGGCCGGCGAGCTCGAGAACCTCGTCGACGTTGTGACTGATCAGGAGTACTGCGACCCCTTCGCTCGCAACCCGGCGGATGAGATCCCACGTCGCCCGTTTCTGCCTGATCCCGAGCGCGGCCGTCGGTTCGTCGAAGGTCATGAGACGGTTTCCTCGCATCATCGCTCTAGCGATCGCGATCGCTTGTCGCTGGCCGCCCGACAAGCGTCTCACGGCGACGTCAGAGTCGGGAAGGGCCGTGCCGAAGCTCGACAGGCGCTCGGCTGCGATCCTTGCAGCGGCTTTCCTGTCGACGAACTTGAGCGGGCCGACTGAAAAGCGCACCGGCTCCTGGCCAAGAACGATATTGGCCGGTGCGCTGCGGTTGTCGCAGAGCTCGAGCGTTTGGTACACCGTTTCGACTCCGAGCATGCGCGCGCGATGTGGCGTCAGCGACCCGACGCGCTCGCTCCCGAACCAGAGCTCGCCGCGATCCGGAGAATGCACGCCACTGAGAATCTTCGTCAGCGTGCTCTTGCCCGCGCCGTTCTCCCCGACGAGACCGACGATCTCGCCGGCAAAAAGATCGAGGGACACGTCCGCAAGCCCGCAGACTCCACCAAAGAACTTGGTGAGCCCGACGCAGCGTACGACCGGCACGCGCTCTGTCGTGCGCGTGCCGGTCGTCATACCGGACCGGGCGGTGCGTCGTTGGGTTGAATCACCCGTCGCCCAAGCACGCGTCGGTTGGTTGGGGGCGATCCCGCTGTTCGGCTATGCGGGTGCCTTGTAGAAGGTGGGATCCGGCTTGCATGAGCTGGCCGGCGGGAACTCGTCACCGTACTTCCTGACGACGTTGCAGTAGACCATGGCCTGCGCGAAGAACGACTGGTTGACACCGGACCCGACGTGCTTGTCTGCAGTCGCGACGAACTTCGCATTCTGCGGCGTCACCTGGATCGGTAGCGCCACGGCGGTCGGCGGAACCTTTTTCCCGAGGAGAGCATTCTCGATCGCCCAGTTCCACGATTCGCCGGCGTAGTCGTAATCGAAGACCGTTCCGCCTTGAAGCACGCTCTTGCCGGTAGCCATGTCCGCGAGCGAAGGCGCGTAGAGATCCATCGCGCCGACGAAGAACGAGTTCGGATCCGTGTGGCCCGCTTCTTTCACGGCCGTCGTGATTCCGACGCTTGTGTCAGCCCCCCAACCGAAGATCACGTCGATCTTCGGGTGCGCTTGGAGCAGGCTCGACGCGGCGGCGGCCGAGTCCTGGACGCCGCCGACCTTGTCGGCCGCACTCCAGAAGGTCACGGGCTTGCCAACCAGCTGCTTAAACGTTTGCTCGAAGCAATTGGTGCGCATCGTCAGGCCGGCGTTCTGAGGAGCTGTCAGCATTCCGACTTCGCCGCCGTTGCCGTGCACCTTGTACCAGGCAGCGGCGAGCTTGGCGACCGTCTGGCCGCCGGGGCAATGCGGATTGCTCACGTTCAGCGCCGCGCCTGTGACCCAGTCAGCACTGAAGTTCGCGAAGAAGATCCCCTTCGCCTTCGCCTGTTTCGCAGCCTGCTCCCAGGCTGCAGAGGTCGAAGGCGTCAGGCTGGTCACGACCGCGATCGCGTTACAGTTCCCGCTCGCAATGTACTGCTGCGTCTGTTGCAACGCGAGGGCGAAGTTGGCGTTGGCGTTGACGACCCGTACCGCCGTTCCAGTGAGCTTCGCCGCTGCCGTGATGTCGTTGAACATCTCGTTCATCACATCGATGTTCGCCGGGCTGACGTAGCAGATCGTCTTGTTCTTGAGGCTTGTCGGCCCACTGGCCTCGGCAGTTGTCGGCCGAGCAGTGCTGCTCGGCGCGAGTCCGAATGCTACGAGCCCGAGGGCGACCACGAGCACCGGGAGGACTCGCCCGAGCCGCCTCTTTCTCATACTCATGTACCTCTCACCTACTTTCCTAGACGAGGATTTTGTCGCCGCGCACAGGTGTCGCGGCACGAGCAAGGCAGTACGGCCGGCCAACCTCAAGGTGCGAGTTTCACCTGTAGCCGGGTGGGCGGCGGTCCGGCGAGGCCCGGCGCATGCAGCGGGTGTGAGCAGGTCGCGCGCCATACGTCTCTCGCAGCCTCGGTCCCGAGCGACCCTAAAACACCAAACGGTGAACTGTCAACCGATTACTGTAAGTCGACACCACGCGACTCACGACCCCCGCAGGTACGACGCGTTCCCGCCGATTGCTGGCTCCCGACCTGCCGCTCATCGCGTCTCGCCCTGCCGGATCAGCATGAGCACGCCGCCCTCGATATTGCCGCCCGATACTCGCCCTGACAGCGCGGTGACGGCTAGGGCGCCGGCGCCCGCTGCCATGACGCGCGTCCCAGACGCACGGGATCAGCGACGGGCCGCCGCCGCCGTCGACGAACGACGGCTTCAACTCGATGTCGACCGGGCCGCCGGCCGCGAACGCGGCCGACGCGTGTGCGTGGGTCTCCGGCTCTGCGACGTACATCCCAACGCCGACGGCGTCGAAGTCCGGCGACTGCTCGAGCAGCCCGAGCCCAATTGGCCCGTTCCTGGGCATCACGCGGTCGTCCTCGACCGCGACCATCGAGCAGCTCGGGCGCCACGGCGGTCAGCGAGCGAAGCCGGTCGCACGTGCGCCGCCTCGGTCGAGCCACTGACCGAATCCCTGCAACGGACCGGGAAGAAACGTTACGGTGACGCTGTGAAACAGGACCTCGATCTGGGCGCCGGAAGCGATGCTGTCCGCTCGACGGATGCGCGCCGGCCAAGTCTTCGTGACGTGGCGGATCGGGCCGGCGTGGCGCTCTCGACGGCATCTCGAGCGATGGCCGGGGCCGTCAATGTACGGCCGGCCTTGCGCGAACGGATCCTGGCTGCTGCGCAGGAACTCGGGTACGAGCGGAACCTGCTCGCGCAGAGCCTCCGCCGGGGCTCGAGCATGTCCGTCGGGTTCGTCGTCCGAGACATCGCGAACCCTATCGTGGCGCAGGTTGTACTCGGAGCTGAGCGCACTCTGCGCCACGCGGGCTACGCCCTCTCGATCACCAACTCCGAAGGGGATGCAGATCGGGATTCCGAGTACGTGCGCTTCTTCCGCCAGCGCGCCGTGGACGGTCTACTTCTCTCCTTGTCGAGTGAGGAGCATCCCCCGACCATTGCCGAGCTGAAGTCGCTCTCGATTCCCTTCGTAACAGTCGACAGAGACCTCACGGACGAGCTGGGCGGCTCGTCCGTCCTCTGTGATCACGCGTTGGGGATTGAGTCAGCCGCTCGCTATCTCGTGTCGCTCGGTCACCGTCGGATCGCGTTGCTCGCCGGCCCGGCGGACCTCAGGCCCGGTCGCGAGTCGGCCCGCGGTCTTCGCCAGTTCTGTGCGAACTCTCCCGACGTTGATTGCGTGATCGAGCATGGTCCGCCGACGATTGCGTTTGGCGACCTCGCCGGCTCGCGTCTCTTGAGCTCAGCCGACCGCCCCACGGCGATCATCGCCGGCGGGTACTACATTCTGCTTGGGCTCGCCGGATCCGTGAAGGCATTCGGGCTCGCGTTTCCGAAGGACCTGTCGGTGATCGCCTTCGATGACGTGGATTCGCTCGCGTTCTTCGATCCGCCGATCGCGGCGGTGTCACGCGAGCCGCTGGCGCTGGGACGAGCGGCAGCGGAGGCCCTGCTTGCGCGTTTGGAGGGATCTCGGCCGGAAACGGTCGTGGTGAGGCCGAACCTGAAGCCCCGCGCCAGCTGCGGACCGCCGCCGACCTGATACCCGCTCACGGCCGCCGCGACTCGGTTGACCGATAAGGTCAGACCCTCGTGGAAACGTTTCGACAGGTGTCACCGCCCGACCGCGAGGTGACGGACCCGCACGATCTCGGAGGGGACGGATTCGGACCTCTCAAAGGTCTCCGTATTCTCGAGCTTGGCACCTTGATCGCAGGGCCGTTTGCCGGCCGGCTGCTCGCCGACCTGGGGGCCGAGGTGATCAAGGTCGAGCATCCTCTTCGGCTCGACCCGTTGCGCGAGTGGGGCCACGCCCGCTATCGCGGCCGAGCGCTGTGGTGGCCCGTTCAGACGCGAAACAAGAGATGCGTCACGCTCGACCTTGCAAGCGAACGGGGACGGACGCTCCTCCTCGAACTCGTCGCGCGAAGCGACGCGGTACTCGAGAACTTCAAGCCTGGCACGCTCGAGAAGTGGGAACTCGGCTACGACCGACTCGCCGAGGCGAACCCGGGAATCGTGCTGGTCCGAATCTCGGGTTATGGTCAGACGGGGCCGTATGCGGACCGGCCCGCGTTCGGCTCGGTCGCAGAGGCGATGGGTGGTCTCCGCTATCTGAATGGGTTTCCCGGTGGGCCTCCACCGCGCATGGGGATCTCGATTGGTGATTCGTTGGCCGCGATGTTCGCAGTGCAGGGGTTGCTCGCTGCCGTCTACGCGCGCGATCGGGACCCCCGCGGGCTCGGGCAGGTGGTCGACGTTTCGTTGCTGGAGGCCTGCTTCTCGCTCCTCGAAAGTGCCGTGCCTGAGTACGACCGGCTTGGCATCGTGCGCGAAGCAAGCGGGACAGGACTACGTGGAATCGCTCCTTCGAACATCTTCCGTTCGAAGGACGGCGCCTGGGTCGTTATCGCCGCAAACCAGGACGCGCTTTTTCGGCGCCTGTGCGCAGCGATGGACGAGCCGGAACTGGCCGACGATCCTCGGTTCTCGACGCACGTCAATCGCGGTGAGCACCAACAGGAACTCGAGCGGATCGTGGCCGCATGGGCACAGCAACATGATGCTGCTGAAATCGATGCGGTCCTCACCGCCGCCGGCGTCGTCTGCGGCCCGATCTACAGCGTCGCGGAGATTTTCTCGGACCCGCACTATGCGGCTCGAGAAATGTTGGTCGAGCACGTCGACAGCGAGCTGGGCGCCTTCGTCGGCCCGGGGATCGTGCCGAAGTTCTCGGGGACTCCGGGCTCGGTGCGCTGGTCGGGGCCGTGGAGGCCCGGGAGCGACAACGGGGAGGTGTTCGGTGAGCTGCTCGGCCTCTCAGAAGAGGAGCTCGCTGAGCTGGACGCGAGGGGTGTCGTGTGAAGCCGACCGTCTGCAAAGGTGAAGGCGTGACACCGAGCGAGCTGCGCGCATGAAGATCGCGCAAGTCGAGTCGATCCTGGCCGCGGATACGCACTACGTGCGCATCACCACCGACGACGGCACGACTGGCACCGGCCAGTCCGGTGCGTGGGCCTATCCAGCGGCCGTCCACAGCGTCGTGACCCAGTTCGAGCAGTACCTCGTCGGGCAGGACCCGTTGCGGATCGAGCACCACTGGCAGCACCTCTACCGGATGGGGCCTTTTCGGGGCTCGATCCTGAGCGCCGCGATCAGCGCGGTCGACATCGCCCTCTGGGACATCAAGGGCAAGCATCTCCAGGCACCGATCTGGCAGCTCCTCGGCGGCAGGTGCCGCGACCGGGTCCGCCTCTATCAGATCGTCGTCGCCGAGGACCCGGACGCCGTCGCAGCCGCCGCCCGGTCCGCCGCCGAGGACGGCTTCACCGCGATCAAGTTCGACCCGCTACCGAGCACGTACAAGGACATGACGCTCCCCCGGCTCGCGGAGAGCGCAGCGGCGATGGTCGCCGCGGCCCGCGAGGCAGTCGGCCTCGACGTCGACATCATCCTCGAGCTGCACCGCCGGCTCACTCCCCTTCAGGTACCAACAGTCGCCGCCGCAGTCCGCCCCTTCCGGCCGCTTTACATCGAAGATCCGATCCAGATCGACAGCATCTCCTCTCAAGCCGAGATCGCCCGTCGGCTCGATCTCGCCGTCGCGAACGGCGAGCGGATGCACACGATCTGGGAGTTTCGCGAGCTGCTCACGCAGGGCGGCGCGCAGTACCTCCGTCCCGACATCGGACTCGCCGGCGGGCTGACGCACTGCAAGAAGATCGCCGCCGTCGCCGAGTCGTACCACGCGGCCGTCGTCACACACAACTTCCTGGGGCCGGTCCTGACCGCTGCGTCTGTCCACCTCGACGTCTCGATCCCCAACTTCGTCGTTCAGGAGTACTACAAGAAGGCTGACGAGGAAGGCCCTGTAGACGAGGCGTATCCGGGAGCGCTGAAACGTCAGGGCGGCTACCTGCCCGTGCCGGAAGCGCCCGGCCTCGGCGTCGAGGTCAATGAGGCCAAGGCCTGGTCGATCTGGCCGCCGGGCCACGACTTCACGTCGACACCGTTGCGAACAGACGGCTCGATCGCGTTCTCGGTCTGAATGCGCACGCCTGCCGCCGACGAGCCGGCGCCGACTTTCCCGCTGCTCGCCGCGCCGGTCCGGTTCGGCCCGATCGAGCTCCGCAACCGGGTCGTGCTCCTCCCGCACGGCGTCTACTTCGCGGACCTCGACGCCCAACGCGCCACGCGGCGACACGTCGATTACTACGCGCGCCGAGCGGCCGGCGGCGTCGGGCTCGCAATCATGGAGTCGTCCGTCGTCTCGGCCGACGGTCGGGGCCGAGGAGCGTTGACCTTCTCAGGGAGCCCCGGCTCGGTTCACGGCTACCGGCAGATCGCGCAGGCGGTGCACCGCGAGGGCGCGCGCGTCGCGGGACAGATCACCCATTTCGGAAACCAGGCGATCTCGGCGCTCACACGGCAGCCCCTGCTCGCTCCGTCGTCGGTCGGCGACCCGTTGCTGCGCGAGCAGGCGCGGGCCATGACGCGAGACGACCTGGCACGCGTTCGAGACGCCTTCGCAGCTGCGACGCGCAACTTCGTGCGGGCGGGCTTCGACGCGGTCGAGGTGAAGCTCGCCCACGACGGGCTCTTGCGCCAGTTCATGTCGCCCCTCGCGAACGACCGCCGGGACGCCTATGGCGGCAGCACCGAGAATCGGCTGCGCTTCCCGCTCGAGGTGCTCGAGGCAGTGCGCACGGCCGCCGGGTCGTCGGTGGCGATCGGGGCGCGGCTCGTCGTCGACGAACGGTTGCCGGGCGGTTACGCGCTCGACGAGGGCCTGAGGTTCGCCGGCCTGCTCGGAACCTCAGGCCTGGTCGATTACATCAGCTCCGACGTCGGCGTCAGCGCGAGCATCCACTGGGTCATACCTCCGATGGCTGTTCCCGAGGGCTACGCCGAGGAGGCATTCGCGGGGATCACGAAGGCATCGGCGCTGCCGGTGATCGCCTGCGGCCAGATCTCATCCCCGTTCTACGCAGAGCGACTCCTCGAGGAGGGAAAAGCGGCGGCGATCGGCATGGCCCGTCAGCTGCTCGCCGACCCGGACTGGTGCTCCAAGGCGTTCGCCGGCTTCCCGAGCAGGATCCGGCCGTGCACTCGCTGCAACCAGCTCTGCGTCCGCAACAGCGTCGCCTTCGTGCCCACCGGCTGCACGCTCAACCCCCTCGCCGGTCACGGCGAACGGCTGCCACAACGAAGGCGCGAAGCAGGCCGCCGCCGTGTGACGGTGGTCGGCGGCGGGCCGGCCGGACTCGAGGCGGCCCGCATCGCCGCCGAGCGAGGACATCGGATCCAGCTTTTCGAGGCGAGCGACCACGTCGGCGGCAGACTCGCACTCGCCGCTCGCACCGGTCGGCGGACCGGCTGGCGCCCCTACCTCGACTGGCTCGAACGCGAGACTACGCGGCTCGGAGTCGCCGTCGAGACGCGTTGCCGGGCGACGGTCGCGGACGTGCTCGGAACCGCGCCGGACCACGTCATCGTTGCGACCGGCAGCGTCGCAGAGCCCGCGGCGGGAGCGCTCGACCTCGACGCCTACGTCGAATCGGAGCGGGTGGAGGAGAGCGTCGTGCTCGCCGACCTCGGGGTCGCCGGCATGGAGCTCTGGAGCGCGGCGTTGGAAGCCGCCTATCGCGGCGCGCGTGTGACGGTGGTGACTCCCCTCCCCACGCCAGGCGCAGACGTCGACGGGCCGACGTTCCTCTGGCTGCGCGAAGAGCTGGCGCGCCTACACGTACGCGTGCTGACCGAGCACACGATCGTCGAGCTCGGCGACACCTCGCTGACTGCCGGAGAGCTCTTCACCCGCGAGCAGGTCCGAGTCGAGGGCGCTCTCGTTGTCGGATCGGCACCACGACGCGGCACCGGTGGCGCGCTCGCCGGCGCGCTGCGACGGCGCGTACCCGTTACGGTCGTCGGCGACGCAGTCGTGCCGCGCGACGCGTCGGCGGCGATCCGCGAGGGTCAGGAGGCCGCGCTCGCCGTCGAGACGAGCGCGCCGGCGGCAGCTCACGCTTCGACACACTCGCGGTCGTAGCGGTTGCACCGCACCTCACGGCCGTTGCCGGTGCGTGTGAGCTGAATCGCAGCGGCACGGCAAGCATCGGTCGCATACGTGCAGCGGGGATTGAAGTGGCAGCCGGTCGGCCAGCTCCCTGGTCGGGGAACGCTCCCGGGGATCGTCGGCAGCCTTTCCGCCTCGGGGAAGTTGTGCGGGTTCGACGCGAGCAGCGCCTCCGTGTACGGATGCAGCGGGTCGACGAAGATCGGCTCGATGTCACCCCGCTCGACGACCTGCCCGGCATACATCACTACCGCGCGATCGCACAGGTCGGCGATCACGCCCCAGTCGTGCGTGACGATCAGGATCGTCGTGCCGCGATCGCGCTGCAGCTCCCGGAGCAGATCCAGTATCTCTGCTTGCACCGTGACGTCGAGCGCGGTCGTTGGCTCGTCGGCGATCAGCAGCCTCGGCTCGCCGGCAAGCGCCCGTGCGATCGCCACGCGCTGGGCCATGCCGCCCGAGAGTTCATGCGGGTACCGCATCGCCGTCAGCTCCGGATCGGGAAGGTGCACGCGCCGTAGGAGTTCGATTGTCTGGCGCCGCGCCTCGCGCCGCGACAGCCCTTGATGAAGGCGTAAGTACTCGGCGAGCTGCGTGCCCACTCGCAGGACCGGGTTGAGGCTCACCATCGGCTCCTGCGAGATGAAGCCGATCTCCTTGCCGCGCAGTCGAGCCAGCTCCCGCTGGGGCAAGCCGGTGAGGTCGCGGCCGCCGAACAGGATGCGCCCCTCGGCGACGTCGCCGTTGGCGGGCAGTAGCCCGAGGATCGAGAGCGCCGTCACCGTCTTGCCGCAGCCCGACTCGCCGACGATGCCGACCGACTCGCCTGCCCGAATCTCGAAGCTCACGCCCTCGACGACACGGACGACTCCCCGCGCGGTTGCAAACGAGACGGAGAGATCCTCGAGCGCGAGGAGCGAGTCGCTCGTCCGTGGGGCGGCGGCCGGCCGCAGCGGCGAAGCGGGAAGGGCGGAAGCCGCCCGGCGTGGCGTCGAGCGGTGCAGGGCAGCCGACCAGGTCTCGGCAGAAGTGTCGCGGACCGTGTCTCCGAGCAAACCGAGCGCGAGGACGGTCAGCGTGATCACGACGCCCGGCGGCCAAATGAGCCACGACTGGACTACAACCACGTTGGCGCCGTCAGCGATCATGCCGCCCCAGCTGGGCGCGGGCGCCGACACCAGCAGGTTCAGGAACGAGAGACCCGTCTGGACGACCAGCGCGGTCGCGGCGACGAGCGACGTCTGCACGATGATCGGCCCGGAGACGCGCGGCAGCACGTGTCGGCTCACGATGTACGACCGCGAAAGCCCAGAGACGCGCGCCGCGGCGATATACAGCTCTTCGCGAACCGGCAACGTGGCCGAGCGCACGACGCGCATCAGGCTCGGTGCCATCAGGATGCCGAGCGTGCACATGCCGGCGAGCATGCTGCCCGGGTACACCGACAGCACCATCAGGACGAGGACGATCCCGGGAATCGAGAACGCGAGGTCGGCCACGAAACCGACGCTGCGGTCCACGCGCCCGCCCAGGTAGCCGGCAGCGAGGCCGAACGGTATGCCGAGGAGAACGACGACGATCAACGCCTCAGCGACCCCGAGGAGGGTCGGCCGCGCGCCCACGAGCAGCCGGTCGAGCACGTCGCGGCCCAGCGTGTCCGTTCCGAGCAAGTGGTGCCACGACGGCCCCTTCTGGACGCTGAGGAGGTCGCCGGCCTGCTCGCTTGCGACCCCCGGCAGCACGATCGGGGCGAAAATGGCGATGCCGACCACGATCGCGAGGTAGACGAGACAAGCAACCGCGAGCGGGCGCCTGAGCAGCCGCCGGAAGAACCGGGGTGTCTCGCCGGCGGCTGCCGGGGCAAGTGAACCGACCCCGTCGACTGCCTGGGCTGCGACGCTCATCCGCTCAAGCGCGCACGCGCGGGTTGAGGAGCGTGTAGGCGAGATCGACGAGGAGGTTCACGACGACGACGATCAAGGTGAACACGACGGCGATGCCCTGCACGACAGGAAGGTCGTGCTGGGTCGTCGCTCCGACGACCAGCCGGCCGAGCCCCTGGAGGGCAAACACGTTCTCGACGAGCACGGTGCCGCCGAGGAGCGCGATCGTCAGCAGGCCGAGTTGCGTGACGACCGGGATCGAGGCGTTCTTGAGGGCGTGGCGAAAGTACAGGGAGCGCGGTGGGAGGCCGTTCGCGCGCGCCATGCGGATGTACTCGCTGTTCAGCGCGTCGAGCATCGCTTCCCGGGTCTGCCTCGCGACCCCGGCGACGCCGCCGATCGCGAGCGCGAGCACCGGCAGCGTCAGCGATCGGATCCACTCGGTCGCCGACTGAGTCAGCGGCACGTACCCGATCGCCGGGAACCAGTTGAGCTTGACCGCGAACACCACGATCAGGATCAGGCCGAGCCAGAACGCCGGGATCGCAAAGCCGAGCATCGAGGCCGCGTCGACCAGCCGGCCGGCGACCCCGCCCCGAACGGCGCTGAAGACTCCGAGGCCGACGCCGAGAACCGCTACGACGACGACGGCCAGCAAGATCAGCGAGAGCGTGACGGGTAATCCGGAGCCGATCACCTGGGTCACCTTCTCGCCGCTCAAGAACGAGGCACCGAGGTTCCCCTCGAACGCGTGCCGAAGCCAGTTCCAGTACTGGTCGTAGAGCGGCAGATTGAGGCCGAGGGATCGCCGCAGCTGCGCGTACTCCTCGGGAGTCGCGTTGATGCCGAGGATCTCTCGGGCCGCGTCGCCCGGCGTGAGCGAGACGAGAACGAAGCTGAGCGACGAGACGACGAACAGCAACGGCACCGCCAGCAGCAACCGCCGGAGCGGCACGAGCACGAAGGGGTGCCGGTAGAGAAACGCCCGAAGCTTGCGGAAGGGAGCGGTCGCGGCACGGCCGTATGCCGTGCCGCGACCTAGAGTCGATGCCGCTAGCCGCTCGTCGGATACCACTCGACGGACCAGGCGCGCGGTCGCCCGTCGCTCATCCTCACGCCGCCGACCTTGTCAGATGCCGCCCAGAGCTCGGACGGGATGAACGCGATCGGCACCTGGTAGGCCTGAGTCACCATCCGGGCCGTGATCTTCTGCCAATAGGTCTTCGGGTTCGTCGACTTCAAGCTCGCGCTGAACCATTTGTCGATTGTCGGGTCGTGAAGCCCAAACGGATTGAGCACCCCTCCGGGCGTCAGGTAGACAGAGTAGGCGGTCGCCATCGTCGATGCACCGAGGACGTTGTCGCCGACCGCGAATTTCTTCGTCGCGAGCTGCTGCAGCCACTGGTTGACTGCCGTCTCCGTTGTGATGTTGACCTTCACGCCGATAGCAGCCCAGTACTTGGCGACCGCTTGATCCATCGGCACGCCGAAGGTGCCGAAGCAGCTGCACGAGACGACACTCAGCGTGAACCCGTTCGGATACCCGGCCGCGGCCAGGAGCGCCTTGGCCTTCGCCACGTCGTACGGGTAGTAGTGGGCGATCGACGTCGACGTGTTGGTGCCATCGAGCGTGAACAGCTCATCATTCGGCACGGCGAAAGATCCATACAGGGCCGTGCCGATGGTCTTGCGGTCGACCGCGTAATTGAGCGCCTGACGGACCTTCAAGTTCGCAAGGGCCGGCACGAGCTTCCCGTACACGTCGTCGAGCGACGGCCCAGCAGAGAGGGTTGGAGCCTGGACGACCTTGAACCCAGGCGCCTTCCCAATCGCCGCTAGCGTCTGGACGTCCCCTGACCAGGCAGCCTGGATCTGGCCGGTCTTGAGCGCCTGCACCATCGTCGACGCGCTCGGGATGACCTTTACGACGACCTTGCTCCAGTGGATCTGAGACTGGTCGTAGTAGTTGGGGTTGGGAACGTAGGTGTAGTGGTCGCCGTTGACGGTCTGACTCGCGTCGAGCGTGTACGGCCCCACGCCGAACGACTGCGTCTCCATCAGCTTCGGATTGTCGACGCCCTTGGGCGCCGAGACGAAGCCCCAGTTGTCGATCTCCGTCAGCACCATCGGCACATCCGGGTTCGGCTTGCTGAGCGTGATGCGGACGGTCAGGTCGCCGACTGTCGCGACCGACTTGATCGAGAGCAGACCGGCGAACGAGCCCTTGCCCCTGGGGAAGTAGAGGAGCCACTTCTTGACGGCTGCGGCGTTCAACGGCTCCCCGTCCGAGAACTTCACGTTCGGACGGAGCGTGAGCTGGAAGCCGGTGTTCGGCCCGTACGGCGTCTTGACGTAGCCCCACTTGGTCGCGAGGCCCGGCTGGAGCGTTCCGTTCCAGGTCCACCGGATCAGGGACTCGTTCGTCAGCGTTCGGAACGTCGTCCAGCCGCCACCGTCCTTCGCGGGATCCTCGCTGATGGGCGTCTGCGTGAAGCCGACGGTGAGGACCGGGGCCGTAGCCGAACGGATCGTCTTCGCGGCCCCGGCCACGCCGGTGACGGCGAACAGCGAGACGAAAGCGGCGACCGCGAGGAGGCGACCACGGTGCCGAAACAGGGAGTTGTCTGACATATCTACTCCTTTCGAAGCCGGATCGCGGCTGGGCGCGGAGATCGGGACGCGCGTCCCTCGCGGCGCTGCGCTGTCCGCCGCTCTGGTCCCATGCGGTCGCGCGACAACGGCACGGAAACGTTCATGGCAACAATCGAGTGCGGTTCATTCGGCGGACGGCCGGACCTCGTGGGCCTGCCCAGTGCCACCGCTCGGCCACCACCCATCGATCGATCCTCCCACGGCTGAAATCGTTTGTCAAGCAATGCCTATCTTGGTCATCAAGACCAGCTACAAAGCGAAAAAAACGATTACTCAGATGAGCCGGCCGCGGGTGCTTTCCCCCGCTCGACCCGATCCTCATCGGTCACGATTCGAGCTCGCGCCAGCGGTGGCAGGCGACGAGCGTCCCGGAGCGCGCGCGCTCGAGCGTCGGGCGCTCCGACCAGCAGCGGTCGATCGCGAATGGGCAGCGCGGCGCGAACGGACACCCGTCGCTCGGGGCTGCGCGGGCAATCGGCTGGCGCTTGCTCGACCCTCGCCGCCGACGCTGCTGTGCGGGATCAGGCACCGGTGCGGAGTCAAGAAGCATCCTCGTGTAGGGATGTAGCGGTCGTCCATGGACGGTCGAGGCGAGTCCTTGCTCCATGATCCGCCCCCGGTAGAGAACGACGATGCGATGCGACAGGTGCCTGACCACCGCCAGATCGTGCGCGATGAACAGGTAGCTCAGCTGGAACTCGTCTTGGAGCTCACGGAGAAGGTTCAGTGCCTGTGCTTGCACCGACAGATCGAGCGCGCTCATCGGCTCGTCGCAGACGACGAGCCGTGGCTGCACCATCAAGGCGCGTGCGATCGCGATCCGTTGGCGCTGCCCGCCCGAGAAATGGGCCGGATAGCGCTCCGCCGCGTCCGCGGGCAGACCGACTCGGCCGAGCATCGCCGTCACGCGGGCGTTGATCTGATCCTCTGTCTGCTCGCTCCGATGAACGCGCAACGTCTCGCGCAGGGTCTGCCCGACCGTGCGGGTCGGGTTCAGCGAGCTGTATGGATCTTGGAAAACAACCTGCAGGTCGGCGCTCAGGCGTTGCCGCTCGCGGTGATCGGCATGCGTGATCTCGACGCCATCGAAGAAGACCGAGCCGCTCGAGATCTGTGTCAATCCGAGGATCGCCCTCCCGAGGGTCGACTTGCCGGAGCCGGACTCTCCGACGACGCCGACGGTCTCGCGAGGAGCAACGGTCAGCGAGACGTCGTCTAGTGCGCGCAACGCCGGCCGCCGCCGGCCGAGGTCGAACTCGACGCTCAGATCACGGACCTCCAGCAACGGAGGCGCCGCCCCGGATCCGACCTCGGCCGACCTCGCGGTTGGTTGGCCGAAGCTCATGGGTGGTGTGATCGAAGAATCGATTCTTCTACGCTCCGATCACCGACTTGACACGCGCAAATTTAGCCTCTACCGTAGCGAAACTGATGTTGAAGAAACGTTACGCCAGACCCGACAGTTGATCAACGGCAAGCTTGTGATCGATGCGGTCACGCACGGGTTCGATGCGCGACCGGAGCTCGCTCACGAGGACCCGGGCTATGCCTACGGGATGATGATTCACGATGGAACGTTCGCGTTCCAGTTTGCCGTCGTCCCGGACCCGTATCGGCTGACTCGCGATGAGTATTACCGACGAATGACCGCGGAAGCGCTCGCCTCGGCGCTCTTCCTCGAGAGTCCCACCGATCTCGCCTGGTACCACACAATCCCCGCCTGGGGCATCTGGCCCGACCTCTCTCCCGCTTCGGTCGGGCTCGAGATTCGCCGCCGTTATCCAAGCCGGATGTTCATGTACGGCGCTGTGAGTCCGCTCGAGGGCACGAAGGCGATCGAGGACCTGGAGCGACAAGTAGAGGAGTGGAAGGTCACGGCGGTCAAGCTCTATCCCGCTGACTTCATCGACGGAAAGCTCCGACCCTGGTACATGAACGACGAGAAACTGCTCTACCCGGTGCTCGAACGCTGCCGGGCGCTCGGCATCAGAGTCGTCGCGATCCACAAGGCCGTTCCGCTCGGCGACGCGCCGACCCAGGTTTTCCGTCCCGACGACGTCGACTACGCAGCCCGGGACTTTCCCGATCTGAACTTTGAGATCGTTCACGGCGGCTTCGCGTTTCTCGAGGAGACCGCCTTCCAGATCGCCCGCTTCCCCAACATCTACGTCAACCTCGAGGCCTCGTCCGGCCTGCTGTTGCACAGTCCCGCGCGGTTCGCCAGGCTGATCGGCGAGCTGTTGCTCTGGGGCGGAGCGAAGAAGATCGTCTGGGGGACGGGTGCGTCCGCGATCCACCCCGGACCGCTCGTCAATGCGTTCGACGCGTTCGCGTTCCGGGATGAGATGCTGGAGGCTCAGGGCTATCCGCAACTGACCGAGGAGATCAAGAGTGACATCCTCGCCCTCAACTTCATCCGAATGCATCAGCTGGACGCCGACGAGCTGATGCGCGCGATCGCCGGCGACGAGATCGCCCGGGCGCGCGTGAGTGGTCCGGTCGAGCCGTGGAGCGCGCTCCGCGCACCGATCGCCGCGTAGGCGTCGATGTTCACGCTCGAGCGCAGGTCGGCAGTTGAACAGGTCCTCGACGGGATCCTCGACCCTTGCAGCGTCGCAGTCGGTGCACCGACCGGCCTCGTCGCGATGGGGCTGATCGATGACGTCGAGCTCCGCGGAGACGATGTCGTCGTGCGGCTGCGGCCGACGATGCCCGGTTGTCTCTACACGGCGGTCTTCGCCGGCGAGATCTGCCGAAGCCTCGGCGAACTCGACTGGATCGCGGGCGTGTCCGTCGAGGTCGTTGCCGACGGCACGGTCTGGGACGAAGACCGGATGGCTCCGGCGGCGCGTGAGAAGCTCGAGCAGGCACGAGCGGAACGCCGCAACCGGCTGCTGCCGCTCATCCAGAGCGGGTAGACGCTGGTCAGCTTCGATATCTCCGGCAAGCGTGTCCTGATCGTGGGCGGGCATAGCGGCCTCGGTTACGTGCTCGCGCAGGAGTTCGCGCTTGCGAAGTCGACGGTTGCGATCGTGTCGGAGATGCCCGAGGTTCACGAGGCCGCGATTGCACTCGGTGAAGAGTGCGGCGTGTCGGTCGGGTCGCACCTCTGCGACATCACCGACCGTGACGCCGTCGTTCGACTTGCCGACGAGGTTGGCGAGGTCGACGTGCTCGTCAACAACGCCGCCCTGACGGTCATGACCCCCCTCGACGACCATAGCGCCCAGGCGGCAACCAACTTCGGCAGGACACTGGCGACAAACGTCGCAGGACTGTATTGGGTCGCGCAGGAGCTCTCGCGGTCGATGCCCAACGGCGGGCGGATCATGTTCACCTCCTCGTTCTGGGGCAAGACCGCGGGCGCCGGCTACAGCGCCTACGTGGCGTCGAAGCACGCCGTGATCGGGCTCGTCCGCACTCTGGCGATCGAGCTCGGCCCGCGCGGGATCAGCGTCAACGCCGTCTGCCCCCATTCGATCGCGACCGAGAAGAGCCTCACCGCGCCCAAGGAAGCGATCGACCGTGCGACGTTGCACATGGTGCTCCGGCCCGGCCTCATCCCACCATGCGACATCGCCGGCATCTATCTCTTCCTCGCCTCGCCCGCCGCGTCCGAGATCACCGGCCAGGCCCTCAGTGTCGACCGCGGCGCAGCCCTCTTCTAGCCGACCTCCGAAATGGTCACCAACTCGGGATCGACTCCTCGATTCCGCCGTCGAGCCAGCAGAACTCGCCGTTCCGGCCGTGGCGGCTCGGATCGACAAGCTCGAGCACGAGCGCGGCTGCACGCGCGGGGGGGTCGCCTCCCGTGCGCTCGACGAGATCAACCCACGACCCGAACGGCCCGGAGGCCTCGCCCCGCCCCGCCACCTTGTCGCGAATGTCCGCCCACATGTCGGTCTTGACCGAGCCGGGATGCATCACGGCCGCAGCGACACCTGTGCCTTCAACCTCGGCGGCAAGGTGTCGCGTCATCCGATTCAACGCGGCCTTCGAGGTCGAGTAGGCGCTGTTCAGGACCTCAGGAGATGCAAGCGACGCAGCCGACGAAATATTCACGATTCGCCCCCACCCGGTCGCAAGCATTCCGGGAAGAAAGGCCCGACAGGTCAGGTACGGCCCGACAGCGTTGACCATGAGCGTCCCGATCCACTCGCCCGGGTCGGTCTTCGAGAACGGCGCCAGCGGCCCGAAAACACCGGCGCTGTTGACAAGGATGGTCGCCGGCTCGAACCGACGCTCGGTCTCGAGCTGAAGGCGAGCAACTTCCTCAGCCGAGGTCACATCCGCCGGCACGGAAGTCACCTCTCCACGCGTCTCCGAGGCAATCGTTCGCGCTGCCTCATTCAGCCTTGCGCCGTCCCTCGCGCTCATCACGACCGCCGCGCCGGCGCGGGCCAACGCTTCAGCAATCTGCTGGCCAAGTCCACCGTTTGCCCCCGTGACGACGGCAACGTGACCCCTCAAGTCCACTTCAGCGACGATGACGGACAAGTATCGTCGGTCCGGTTTCGACAGCAACAGCGGGGGACCGAGCCGCTAGTCCAGCCGGTGACCGGCGATGAAGCCGTCGTCGAGCTCGAGACCGACGCCTGGCATGGTCGGGGCTTTCGCGGCGCCCTTCTCGAACGTGAGCCCGGCCCGGAAGAGCCGGTTGGCTGGATCGAACGGGTTGTCCTCGGGGTCGAACGACTCCGCGTACGTGCAGCCCGGCCAGGCGGCGCAGAGGTGGACGTGTAGCTCCGGGTAGACGTGCGTCGAGACCGGCAGTCCGGCGGCTTCTGCCCACACGACGAGCTTGGCCGCGGCCGTTATTCCCCCGATCGACGTGACGTCGAGGCGCACGACGTCGATTGCGCTTGCCGTGCCGAGGCTCCGGAGCAGGCCGGGATCGGTGAGGTCGTCGCCGATGCCGATCGGGAACCGGGACTGCGACCGCAAGAGCGCGGCGGCGGCGACGTTCTCGGGCGGCAACGGATCTTCGAGCCACGCGAGCTCGGCGTCGCCCCACGTACGTAGCTCCGTCAGCGCCTCGGCCGGGGTGCGCCAGTACCAGCCGGCGTCGACGACGAATCGGCCCCGGTCGTCGCCGGCAGCGGCTGCTGCCGCGTCGAGCATCTGGCGCGTCGCCGCCGGCTCGCTCAGGCGCGCGAGCTTGACCAGCGGATAGCCCTCCTTGAGGTACGAGGCGGCGAGCTCGCCGATCTCGGCCGGGGTGCGGTCGGGACGCGGGTAGCCGCCGACCAGCAAGACAGGAACTTCCGATCGGTAGCCGCCGAGCAGCTTCCAGAGCGGGAGCCCGGCGCGCTTCGCATTGACGTCCCACAGCGCGACGTCGACGAGGCTGAGCGCTCGCATCAGCAGGCCGGTACGACCGCCTGGCAACGTGGCGCGATAGCAGCGTTCCCAGGCTGCCGCGATCAGCGTCGAGTCGCTCCCCACGAGCAGCGGCGCGAGCACCGTGCGAATCGCCGTCGCGATCGGTAGTCCGCGTGTCAGCGAGTAGCTCGAGCCCGTGATGCCGTCGCCGGTCGTGACGGTCACGACCACGTACTCCCGCCTTCGGATCTCGACCGAGCTCAGCACGATCGGTACCGGCAGGTCGACCCCGACCGTGACGGCGTCGATCGCGGCGATCGGATCCGGTGCCGTCACCGGCGTCAGGACGACCGGAGCACGGCGCTCGCTTCGATCTCGACCAGCAGCTCCGGCAGCAGCAGGTCGCACCCGCCGACGCAACTGCTTGCGGGCGGCGTGTCGCCGAAGACCTCCTTGTGCGCACGGCCGACCTCGCGCCAATCGTCGATGTTGCGCAGGAAGACGCGCGTACGCACCACGTCGGCGAACGACGCACCGAGCTCTTCGAGCGCGGCTCCGATGATCCCGAGCGCGTAGCGCGTCTGCTCGTACGCGTCGCCGGGCGCGACCGGCTTGCCCGCCGGATCGATCGCCGTCGTGCCGCTCACCTCGATCCGCGTCCCGCTGCGGACGGCGCGCGAGTAGCCGTAGCTGTCCACCCAGGGCGTGCCCGTCGGCACGCGCGCCAACTCGTCTGCGCCGCGACCGCTCATTCGGCTCTACGCTCGAGCACGTACTCGCGGAAGAGCTCCTCGCAGTGCGGATCGCGGGCCTTGACGACGCGGCCTTCGTGCTCGAACTCCCAGTACCGGCGCGGGAGCAGCTGCCCCGTCACCTCGCAGTACTGAACGTCGATCCGGTACCAGGGCTCCTCGCGCTCAACCCAGCTCATCTGCCATCTCCCGGCGCAACGTTCCGGTCGCCGCCTCGTCCACGCTGCCGTCGGTCTCGATCACGACGCCGTAGTCCTCGCGCGCCCGCGCCGCAGAGACGAAGCCGGACTCGACGTCGCGCGCGACGCGTTCGACCGGACGCTCCCACGGGGGCCCGTAGCCGCCGCCGGACGGGGAGCGCAGCAGCACCGCATCGCCTCGCTGGAGCCGGACGTTCGAGAACTTCGTCGGGCTGATCGTCCCGAACGCCTCCGGGAACGGCCTGAACTCGCTGTCGCCGTTCCGCTTGACGAGGAAGGCGAGGCGCTCGCCCGTCCCACCGCCGGCGAGGCCCCAGGGCGAGACCCTCGAGCGGTCGCAGAGCGCGCTGACGACGATCTCGTCCGCCTCGACCGTCATCACGCGCGTGATGCCGAGGCCGCCGCGGGTCCGCCCCGGTCCGCCTCCGTCCGGATTCAACCGGTACTCGGAGTGCACCCACGGGTAGCGCGTCTCGAAGATCTCGAGCGGCGTGTTCTGACAGTTCCCGTGCGGGACGATCTGCGCATCGTTCCCGTCGGTCAGCCGCCGTCCGCCCCAGCCGATGCCCTCGAAGTTGTAGTGCGCGTAGTAGTGGCCGGTGCGCGGGTGGATGCCGCCGAAGAGGAAGTTGCAAGAGGTGCCGCCGCACGCAGCGGCGCACCGGTCCGGGACGATCTGGCTCAGGATCTTCCCCTGGATCAGGTCGAGGATCCGCGGCTGGAGCTCTGTCTGACCGCCGACGCAGGGCCCCGGATGGCGCACGTTCACAACGGTGCCGGCCGGCGCGATGATGTCGATCGGCCTGAATGCGCCGACGTTGATCGGGCACTCGCTGCCGATCACCTGGAAGAGGCCGTTGTAGGTCGCGGAAGCGGTGACGACGTACGGACCGTTGATCACGCCGCGCGCCTGCTCGTCGGAGCGGCTGTAGTCGACGATCACGCGGTCACCTTTGATCGTCAGGTCGCAGCGAATGAAGTACGGCCGGTCGGCGAAGCCGTCGTCCTCCTGGCAGTCCTCGGCCGAGTAGATCCCGTCCGGAAGCTGCGCGATGTCGCGCCTCATCCACGCCTCTGCGTAATCGAAGAGAGCCGGCACGGCCGCGGCGATCTGCTCCACCCCGTGCTCCTCGTACAGCGCCTCGAGCCGCCGCTGTCCGATCGAGAGCGCGCCGATCATCGCGTTGAAGTCGCCCCAGGTGTGGTCGGGCGTGCGGTGGTTCGCCATCATGATGCGCCAGGTCTCCTGGACGTGCTTGCCGCCCCGCACGAGCTTGACCGGCGGCAGGCGCAGGCCTTCCTGGTAGATCTCGGTCGCGTTCGACGAGAAGGATCCCGGCGCCATGCCTCCGATCTCGGCGACGTGGCCGACGGTGCCGAGGAAGCCGCGGCGCTCGCCGTCGAAGAAGAACGGCGTCACGAGCAGGTGCTCCGGCATGTGCGAGCCGCCGCGGTACGGGTCGTTATGGACGATCACGTCGCCCGGCTCGAACGCGTCGGCGCCGACGTCGTCGATCACCCAGCGGCCCGAGAAGAGCGCCTGCCCGAGCATCGCCGGGTTCATGTTCGCCATCGCGATCAGGTCGCCGTTCTCGTCCAGGATCAGGAACGAGAAGTCCAGCCCCTCGCTGAAGATCGGCGAGTACGCGGTCCGCATCATCGCGACCGCCATCTCCTCGCAGATGTTGACGAACTGCGAGTGCAGGATCTTCAGGAACACGGGATCAGCCACTCGTCGCCTCCAGCCCCGCCGCGAGCTCGCCTTGCCCGAGGACGTGCGCCTCGACGAGCAGCAGGCTCCCATGCGGGTGCGTACGGACGACCTGCCCGTCGAGGACGAGCGTCGTCGAGTCCACTTCCTCGACGATCAACGGCCCGCGGAGCTGCACGCCGAGCCCGAGCTGCTCGCGCCGGTAGATCGGCGTCTGGACCCAGCCGAGCTCCTTGAAGTAGACCGGGCGCGACGCCACCGCGCGCGGCTCGCCGAGCGCCGAGAGCGTCAGTGGCGCGGGCGGGTCGCGGTGCTGGCTTGCGACGGCGGTCAGGTAGACGAACTCGACGACGCCTTCGGCGATGCGGTAGCCGTACGTCCGCTCGTGGGAGTCGTGGAAGCGATCGACGGTCAGGCGCACGAGGTCGTCGGTCTCGAGTGTCACGCCGATCTCCTGCTCGTAGTTCTGGCCGAGGTAGCGGCAGCTCACGGTCAGGGCGAGCAGCGGGTCGTGAACGTCGCTTTCCCCTGCGAGCTCCTCGAGCGCGCTCAGCGCCACCGCCTCGAGCCCGCCCCGGAGGTCCGCGTCGACCGACTGGTCCGAGCGGAGGACGCGGGTCGTGCGGCGGTCGACGCGCAGGTCGGCCGCGAGCGTGCCGAACGCCGACGTCAGACCGGGGCTCGGCGGCACGAGGACGCCGGCGAGCCCGACGCGCCGCGCGAGCAGCGCCGCGTGCAGCGGCCCGGCGCCGCCGAACGCCATCAGCTCGAACCGTCGATAGTCGAGGCCGCGGTTCGTCGCCAGGAGACGGATCGCGTTCGCCATGTTCTCGGTCGCGAGCTCGACGATCGCCTGGGCGCCGTCTTCGACCGACACTCCCAGCCGGTCGGCGACCGGAGCGACCGCCTCGTGGGCACGGCCTGCGTCGAGCGGGACCTGCCCGCCGAGGAAGTAGTCGGGATTGAGGCGGCCGAGGACGAGGTTCGCGTCGGTCACGGTCGCCTCCGTTCCGCCGCGTCCGTAGGCCGCCGGGCCCGGCTCGGCGCCGGCGCTCTCGGGCCCGACCTCGAGCAGCCCGCCCTGGTCGAACGAGACGATCGAGCTCCCACCGGCGCCGATCGTCGTCAGGTCGACGACGGGCACCCCGATCGGCAGGCCCCATTCGAACTCGTACTGCGTCGTCGAGCGGATCTGCCCCTGCACGACGACGCCGACGTCGCAGCTCGTCCCGCCCATGTCGAGCGTGACGACGTCGGGCCGGCCGAGCTCGGCCGCGAGATGCCGGCCGGCGATCAGCCCCCCCGCGAGCCCGGAGAGGATCAGGTTGACCGCGTTCGTCTCGGCCGCACGGGCAGGGATCTGACCGCCGTTCGACTTGACGAGGAGGCACGGCACGCGCACGCCCTGGCGCTCGAGCTCGTCGTCGAGGTCGCCGGCAAACCGTCCGACCAGACGGCGGAGGTAGCTGTTGACGATCACCGTGTTCGCCCGTTCGTACTCGCGCCAGATCGGAGCGATCTGATTCGAGACCGACACCGGGACGTCCGGCAGCCGCTCGCGCAGCGCCGCGGCGAGTCGCTGCTCGTGGTCGGGCCGCACGTACGAGAAGAGAAGGCTGATCGCGACCGAGGGACCGTCCGATCCCTCTGCGCGCCGCGCGACCTCCGCAACGACCCGCTCGACCTCCTCGTCCTCGAGCGGCACCCGTACCGACCCGTCGAATGCGACGCGCTCACGGACGCCGATGCAGTCCGGCCGCGCGACGTACGGGCGCGGCTTCACCCACTGCATGTCGAACAGCGACTTGCGGTTGATGCGCTGGATGAACGGGACGTCCTCGAAGCCCGCCGTCGTCAGGAAGATCACGCGCTGACCCTTGCGCTCGAGCAGGCAGTTCGTCGCCACCGTCGTGCCGAGGACGAACAGCTCGATCTCGTCCGCGGGAACGCCCGCGCGACGGAGCGCGTCGAAGACCGCCGCCGCCGGCTGCGAGGGGGTGGACGGAACCTTGACCGTACGCCGCTTCCCCGCTGCGTCGTCGACGACGACGAGGTCGGTGAACGTGCCGCCCGTGTCGACTCCGATCCTGACGCTCACGTCGCGCGTGCCTTTCCGCTATGGCTAGGCACGAAGCGCACCGTCGATCACAAGGGCGGCTCCCGTCAGGTACGGCGGCGCGTCCAGGGCGAGATAGCTTACGAGGCCTGCGACCTCGCCGGGCGAGCCGTAACGACCCGCCGGGATCGTGTCGACGAACGAGGCCTTCGTCCCGGTGATCGCCTCGAGCCCGCGTTCGATCCGCTCCATCATCGGCGAGTCGACGCAGCCGGGACAGACGGCGTTCGCGCTGATGCCGTAGCGGGCGACCTCGCGCGCGAGCGACCGCGTCAGGCCGACCAGAGCGTGCTTCGACGAGCTGTACGCCGCCGCGTACTCCGTCCCCGCGAGGCCTGCGCCGGACGCGACGTTGACGATCCGCCCAGCGCGCCGAGCCTTGAACTGCGGCAGGACGGCCTTCAGCAGCCGGAACGGGCCGAACAGGTTGACGTCGTAGAGCTGAACGAGCTCGTCCGCGGAGACGTCCTCGAGTGGCGCCAGCCGGCCTTCGGTTCCGGCGGCGTTGACGACGGCGTCGACCGCGCCGAACGCGTCGACGGCGCGGGCGACGAGCGCCTCGACCTGCTCGCCGTCGCGGAGGTCGGTCGGGACCGCGAGGCTCCCGTCGCGCACACGCTCCAGCGAAGCCGCGTCGGCATCTGCGAGCACGAGCTGCGCATCCCGCGCCCGGAGCGCCGCGACGATCGCCGAGCCGAGCCGGCCTGCCGCCCCTGCGACCAGCACGACCGTCATACCTGCATCGCGTCCAGGCCGAA
>Ga0209579_10000423_pt1 | contig 44107 bp, 58 predicted proteins | sample Coa_R1_2_FD_187152 | JGI IMG/M metagenome (GOLD analysis project Ga0209579, IMG submission 187152) | Surface soil microbial communities from Centralia Pennsylvania, which are recovering from an underground coalmine fire - Coalmine... | ecosystem: Environmental > Terrestrial > Soil >...
ACGCGGACGACAGCGGCGCCATGACGCCCGCCGATGCCCTGCGCGTCGTCGACGCCATCGTCGAGGCGGTCCGCGATACCAGCGACACGCCGCACACGCGGGCGGTAGCCGCCGATCGCGAAAAACTTACATAGTGCGCGGTGAACCGCTATCCTGAAGCCACTTCGTTTTCCCGGACGTGATCCCGCCTAGCTAGCGGCTGGTCGCCCCAACGAGCTTTTCAAAGGCCCGTGATCTTGCTCTCGAGAGCAGGACGCGGGCCTTTGTCGTTGGGTCGAATGTTTTCAGGAGGTGCCGCCCGTGTCCTTGTTCGGCTCCTCAGCGCCCGCCGGCACACCGGCTGTGCCGCGCGTCGGCTCGCTCGCCCCTGCACCCACCGGCGCGACGACGCTCGCCAGTGGCCCGACGCCGCCGCCCTCGATCGCCGCGACGACCTCCGCCGGCACGCTGGCCGCGCAGTCGGCCGCCGCGAAGCAACGGCTCCTGGCCGCCGCGGGCAATCCGCTCGTCGGCGGCACGCCGATCCCGCTCAATATGCCGACCGCGACGTTCCAGGCCAAGACGTTGTACGGCGGCACGACGAAGTAAATGGCCGCGACTGCCGCGCGCAGGTACGACGACTACACGGACCCGGCGGAGAAGTTCCGCCGGTACGAGACGCTGCGCGCGTCGCTGTGGTCGGAGCGGCAATCGGGCTTCGACGCGCACTGGCGCGATCTCGGCGATTTCCTGATGCCGCGGCGCACGCGCTTCTGGACCAGCGACCGCAACCGGGGCGACAAGCGCAACCAGCACATCATCAACTCGACCGGCCGCTTCGCCGCGCGCACGCTCGCCTCGGGCCTGCACGCCGGCCTGACCAGTCCCGCGCGGCCGTGGATGAAGCTCACGACGCACGACGCGAGCCTCGCCGAGAAGGCCGACGTGAAGGCGTGGCTCTACCTCGTGAGCCAGCGCATGTTGACGATGTTCGCGACGACGAACCTCTACAACGTGCTGCCGCTCGTGTACATGGACATGGGGTGCTTCGCGACCGGCGTGATGAGCATCCTCGACGACACGCGCGATCTCTTTCGCTGCTACAGCTACCCGCTCGGCAGCTACGCCCTCGGGCAAGATGAGCGCGGCCTGGTCACGACCTTCGTGCGCGACTACGAGCTGACCGTCCGGCAGATCGTCAAGTCGTTCGGCGTGCAGGAGAACGGCCGCGACATCGACTGGTCCCCGATCTCGCTCAGCGTCAAAAACCAGTGGGACCGCGGCGACTACGAGCAGCCGGTCAAGTTGACCTGGATTGTCACGCCGAACGAGTACGCCGATCGGAAGAAGCTCGGCGCGAAGTTCCTGCCCTGGTCCTCGTGCCACTTCGAAGCCGGCGGACCCGAGCGCAAATTCCTGCGCGAGTCGGGCTTCGAGACGTTCCCGATCATGGCGCCGCGCTGGGACATCACCGGCGAAGACACGTACGGCACCGACTGCCCGGGCATGACGGCGCTCGGCGACGTGCGCCAGCTCCAGATCATGGAGCGCGACAAGGGCCGCGCGATCAAGAAACAGATCGACCCGCCGCTGACCGGCCCGAACAGCCTCCGCTCGCAGAAGACCTCGCTCCTCCCGGGCGACATCACGTATCTCGACGTCGGCCAGGGGCAGCAGGGGCTGAAGTCGATTCATGAAATTCATCTGGACCTCGGCGACTTCCTCCGGTCGCAAAGTGCGGTGGAGTACCGGATCCAGCGCGCCTTCTACGAGGACCTGTTCCTGATGCTGCAGCGCAGCGACGACAGCCGCGGCGCGCAGCCGTTGACGGCGCGCGAAGTCGACGAGCGCCACGAAGAGAAGTACCTCGCGCTCGGGCCCGTCGTCGAGCGCACGGGCGACGAGCTGCTCGACCCGATCGTCGACCGCGTCTACAAGCTGATGGAGAAGGCGAACCTGATTCCGCCGGCGCCGCGCGCGCTCCTCGGCGTGAACCTGAAGGTCGAGTACATCTCGATCCTCAGCCAGGCGCAGAAGCTCCTCGGCGTCGTCGGCCAGGACCGCTTCCTGACGTCGGTCGCGGGGATCGCCGCGACGAACCCCGAAGCGCGGCACAAGCTCGACGCGTTCCAGGCGATCGACAACTACGGCGACATGCTCGGCGTCGACCCGCGGATCATCCGCCCAACCGCCGATGCGCAGGCGATGGCGAAGGCGGAAGCCGACGCGCAGCAGGCGGCGGCCTCGTCCGATCAGGCGTTGAAGGTCGCGCAGGCGGCGAAGGCGGCGAGTGCGTCGCCACTGACCGGCGACAGCGTCCTGAGCTCGCTCGCGTCCCAGGCCGCCCCGGGCGCCGCGGCCGCGGGATCGGTCGCGCCCTCGCAAGTCGTCCCAGGAGTGCACTGATGTTGAACCAACTCGGGATTCCCGACGCGCTCGTGCTCTCGACGCTCATCTACTGCGTCACCTGGTTCCTGATCACCACGCGCCGGCCGTAAGGGGAGGACTCGCATGAAGACACGGGCTCTGTATCTCGCGCTGCTCCTGGCGCTCGTCGCCCTCGAGGCGCACGCCGCCGTCGTGACGGCCGTCCGCGTCACCGTGGCGTCGACGGCGACGCTCATCTACACGGCGCCGCCGGGCTTTACCGGGCGCGTCCTGGTCCGCAATCCGTCCGCCGTGTCGGTCTACGTCGGCTCGGCGTCCGTGACAACGACGACCGGCTTTGAAATCGCGGCCGGCGACGCGCTCGGGATCAACGTCGTCCCGGCGGACACGCTCTACGGGATTGTCGCGACCGGGACGCAGGTCGTGCACACCATCCAGGCGGCGAACCCGCAATGAGGCGCTGGCTTCTCGCGCTCACCATTGCGCTCGGCCTCGCCGTGCTCACGGCGCACGCGCAGGAGTATTACCGCGGCGCCGGCGGGACGCCGTTCTTCTCGAGCGGCGGCGTCGCGAGCGGACAGACGCTGTTTGCGAACGGGACGGCGGCGGCGCCGGGCGCGGCGTTCGCCGCCAATACCAATGTCGGGTTCAACCTCGGCGCGGACCTGCTCGGCGGCGAAATCTTCGCCAACAGTTCCCGCATCGCGGGCTGGTATCCGAACTCGGCTCTCGGCTTCTACATCGACAGTGCGATGCCGCTCTCGTGGCGCTCGGGCGCGGCGAACCCCGACGTGCTGCTGTACCGGGACGCCGCCGCCGTGCTCGCGCTGCGGAACGGGACGACCGCGCAGACCTTCCGCGTGTACGGCAACGCGACCGGCGCGAAGTACCTGATCCTCACGCACGACGGCACGAACCCGACGATCGACTCGTCCTCGGGCGCGCTGAAGCTTGGGACGACCGCCGTCACGCCGGCGACGACCGGCACGCGCTTCCTGTGCATCTCGACGGCCGGCGTCGTCACCTCGTCGGCCTCGGCCTGCTCGGGGACCTAACCATGAACGTGCGAGACTTCGGGGCGGTCGGCGACGGCGTGCACGATGACGCGCCCGCGTTCGCGGCGGCGATCGCGGCGTTCGCGCAGTTCCACGTCGCCGGCCTCGAGGACCTGGCGACGGAACGCTACCGCGCCGGCGTGCTCAACGTCCCGCCAGGCGTCTACCGCTGCAGCGCGCCGATCGTGCTGAATCGCAACATTCACCTCCGCGGCGCCGGCGGCGCCTGGGGCGTCGGCTTGTCGTCCGTCCTGCTCTTCGATACCGGCGTGCACGGCATCATCGTCACGCGCACCGGGACCGGCGTCCTGGGCGACCCGCATTGCAACGGCGTCGGGAGCGTGATCGAGCACCTGCAAATCTCGGCGGCCGGCCAGAGTGCGCCGGCGTGCGGCGTGACGTTTCTCGTGACGGCGACCCTGCGCGACTGCCTCGTGACCGGCTTCAAGACGCACGGGATCTATATCCAGTCGGAGACGTCGGTCGGGCCGCCGGCGTGGGGCGACCAGGTCGGCGCGCAGTTCTTCACGCTCGAGGACGGCACGCTCGGCGGCACCAACGGCTGGTTTATCGCGAACGTCACGACGGAGTCGCATGGCGGCGACGGCCTGCACGTCGTCGGCTCCGACAGCAACAACGGGCTCGCGCTCAGCGTGACGTCGAATGCGAACGGCGGCTGGGCCTTCTTCGATCAGTGCTCCATCTCGACGACCTACGTGAACTGTCTCGCCGAGGGCAACACCAAGGGCGCCGTCGCGATCGCGTTCGACGTCGCGCGGATCCTGTTCCTCGGCGGCAACCTCACCGAAGGCAACGGGCCGGTCGACCATGTCGGCTACGCGACGCTCTTTGTCGGCGTGCGCGTGGCGCATCCCGACAAGCAGGACACCTGGCTCCTCGGCAACGGCGGCGGCGTGCACGTCCCGAGCCTGACGATCGAGGGCGTCGACGGCGTCGTCGTCGGCACCTTCTGCCCGCCGGACACGACCCGGACGGCGTTCATGGTCGAGGCGAACGGCGTCGCGGACACGAACCTGCGCCTGCGGTATGACGCGACGCGCAACTGCTGGACGTTCCTCATGGTCGGCGGCGTGATTCTCGCGGAGCTGCTGACGAACCTGCACCCGACGCGCCCGAATACGTTTCGTTGTGCGAACGGGCTCGTGCTCGGCGACGCGACGCTGGTCACGGCGGCCTCGAGCGCGCCGGCGAGCGGCGCGCACCAGCAGGGCGAGATAGTGAAGAACAGTGCGCCCGCAGTGGGGCAGCCGAAGGGCTGGGTCTGCACCGTCGCCGGCACGCCGGGGACCTGGGTCAGCGAAGGGGCGCTCTGATGGCCGAGCGCGCCCTGGTGAAGAACGCCGCCGACCCGCAGCAGATCAAGCGGGCCGCGCGCGTCGAGCGCAACACCTTGGCGCAGCAGCAGATCCGCTGCCAGCGCGTGCTCGAGAGTTACGACGGCCGGGCGTTCTGCTGGGACCTGCTCGACATGGCCGGCGTCTACCGCTCGATCTGGTCGCCGAGTGCCGAGATTCATTACCGCGCCGGACGGCAAGACTACGGACACGAGCTGATGGCGAAGCTGCTCGCCGCGGACGAGGGGCTGTATCAGCAGATGGAAACCGAAGCGCGGGCGCGGCTGAAACGCGACAACACCGCGACGGACGCCGCGCACACCGCCGCCGCGACCGAGGAGAGGACGACCGATGGCAACCGATGACAAAGCCGCGGGCGCAGGCACCCCCGAAGCCGGCGGCGCAGAAAAACCCGCAGAGCAGAAGCCGGCGGAACAGAAACCCGCCGAGCAGAAACCTGCGGAGCAGAAGCCGGCCGAGAAGCCGGCGGACAAGGCTGGCGAGAAGCCAGCGGAGACACCCGCCGAGGCGAAGGGCGAACCCGCGAGCAAGGACGGCGTCGTCACCGACGACACACCGAAGGCTCCCGAGAAGTACACCCTGACGATCCCGGAGGACGCGACGGCGTACGTCGATGCGGCCGACCTCAAGCAACTCGAAGCGATCGGCCGCAAGCAGGGCCTCAGCAACGAGCAGCTCCAGGCGGCGGTCGTCGAACGCGCGACCGCGATCGCGGAACAAAGCGCGACGTTCCGCGCGGAGACGGAAGCGGATCCGATCTACGGCGGCGAGCACTTGAAGGAAACCCAGCGTCTCGCCGCGCTCGCACTCGAACGCATGGCACCGGTCGGCGATCCCCTGGGCGACGCGCTGCGTCGTGACCTGGTGAAATCCGGCTTTGGCAACAAGTTGTCGGTCGTCGCCGCGCTCGCGCGCCTCGGCCGACTGATGGCGGAAGACTCGCCCGCGCGTGGATCCGGCGGCTCCGTCCCCGCGAAACGGGACGCAGCGACCGTGCTCTACGGCGAAGAGAAATCCGCCTGATCGCAGGAGACACCCGATGAAATTCGTCACCTTGATTCTCGCCGCCGTCGTGGCGATCTTCGCCGTCGACGTCGGCGCCGCCAGTCTCGCCACCCAGCACGTCGCGACGCACGGCTGGCTCTACTACACCTTGGCCGGCGGCGGCCTGGTGTTCGGCGCCGCGCTCTCCGCGACCGACCTCACCCTCGCCGATTGGGCGAAGCGCCTCGACCCGGACGGGAAAGTCCCCGTGATCGTCGAGCTCCTCGCGCAGATGAACGAAGTCCTGATCGACATGGCCTGGAAGGAAGGCAATCTCCCGACCGGCGATCGCACGACCGTCCGCACCGGGCTCCCGACCGTGTTCTGGCGCCTCCTCAACCAGGGCGTGCCGAGCAGCAAGTCGACGACCGCGCAGATCGATGAGCAGTGCGGGATGCTCGAGGGCTACAGCGAAGTCGACAAGGATCTCGCGATGCTGAACGGCAACACGAGTGCGTTCCGCTTGTCGGAGGCGTCGTCGTTCCTCGAGGCGATGAATCAGGAGTTCGTGCGCGTCCTCTTCTACGGCAACGGCGGCGTGAACCCCGAGCAGTTCACGGGGCTCTCGACGCGCTATTCGCTCTCGACGGCGGGCAACGGCGCGAACGTGCTCAAGGCGGGCGGCGCGGGCGCCGACAACGCCTCGATGTGGCTGGTCGTCTGGGGGCCGAACACGATCAGCGGCATCTTCCCGAAGGGCAGCAAGGCGGGCCTCATCCACGAGGACAAGGGCGAAGTGCTGCTGCAGAGCGCGGGCGGCGTCGCGGGCAACAAGATGGTCGCGCTCATCGATCGCTGGCAGTGGAAGGGTGGCATCAGTCTCAAGGACTGGCGCTACGTCGTGCGCATCTGCAACATCGACGTCTCCGACCTGATCGCGAACGCGGGCGCGCAGGCGGCGCTCCTGACGCTCATGGCGAAGGCGGTGCATCGGCCACCGTCGCTCCAAGTCGGCCGGCCCGTGTTCTACGCGAACCGGACCGTGCTCGAGTTCCTCGACATCCAGACGACCGCCGCCGTGTCGGTCGGCGCCGGCATCACGTTCGCGAACGTCGACGGCCAGCGCAAGTACGAGTTCCGCGGCATCCCGATCCGCACCGTGGATCAGCTCCTCGAAACGGAGGCCCTCGTCGCGTAGGCCGTTCTGGCCCGAGTGTTCCCGGGTCCGATCACCCTCGCTACCAGGAGAACCCACATGTTCATAGACGCACTTCTCGAAGTCAGCAACGCCCAGGCGTTCGGCGCCGGGGCCGTCTCGACCAGCTCGATCGACCTCGGCGTCCCCGGCGGCCTGGCACCGGCCGGCGGGACCAAGGTCAACCGCCAGATCGGCACCGGCGAGCCGCTGGGGTTCGGCATCGGGATCACGACGGCCGGCACCGTCGCCGATTCCGTCGTCGACATCATCTCGACGACCGACGCCGCGCTCACGGCGGGCCTGATCGTCCACGCGACGTACACGATCAAGCTCGCCGCGGCGCTCCTCGGCGCGCTCTTCTTCGCGCCGCTCCCGCAGGGGACCCCGACGCAGCGCTTCCTCGGCATCCGGATCACCACGGCCGGCGGCACGATCAGCGCGACGGCGTGGCTCACGACGCACTCGATGTTCTCGCTCGTGCCGGTCAGCTACGCGAAGGCGTATCTGGTCGACTAACACGGTCGGCGGCCGGCGCGGGGATCGCCTCCGCGTCGGCTGTCTTTTCCTGAGGAGTCCCACGCATGGCCGCAGCCACTCCGAAACCCGCCGCCCTCGGCGCGAAGCCGGATCCCGCGAAAGCCGCCGCGCCCGTTCTGAAACCGATCGTCCCCGGCTCGCCGGCCGCCGCGAAAGCCGCGCCGCCGACGCCGGCGCCGAAAGGGCCGCCGATGAAAGTCCGCGCGACGGCGGACGGCTACTACGCCAACGTCTATCGCCGCACCGACGACGTGTTCACGATCAGCGGCCCCGCGCACTTTTCCGACAAGTGGATGGAGCGGGTCGATGCGCGCACGCCGGAGAAGATCACCGGCGCCGGGCAGGCCGCCCTGAGCGCGGACCACGATCGCCTCCGGCGCGAAGCCGCGGGCCTCGAGGCGCGCGACCCGACCGGCGCCGGCAACCCGCTCGGCGACGACGACTAGCTCCCCCGGACGGCGCGGAGCTAGGTCACGACACGCGCCCGAATTCCCGGGCGGTGCTGGTGCCGGGCCGTCCGGACTCATTTCCCGAAGGACCTGATCGCCGATGAGCCTGTTCGGATCCGTCCAGACGCAGTACCTCGACTACACCGTGTACCTGACGGACCCGGTGCGCGTGAAGGCGTTGATCAACTCGGCGGGCCCGAACGTGATCGCCAAGATCAACATGGCGCCGCAACAGGCGTCGATCTTGTATGGCGCGCCGATTCAGCCGGACAGCTTTCCCGCGAGCTACCCGTGCACGCGCTCGCAATACATCACCTCGGCCGCGGTCAATTACCCGTACGACCTGGCGAGCTTCGACCGCGATCCCGGCGGCTGGTTCGGCTGGCTCGCCGGCACCACGACACATTTCATCTGGCGCGGCTCGTTCGCGCTCGCGCCGAACAAGGCAGGGACCGGCGTCGTCCCGGTCACGCCGATGGCGCAGCGGCATTGGCTCGACGGCTTCGAGCTGCCGGCGGCCGGCGGGAACTGCTCGCGCGATGCGTCGCGGCATCTCGGCGGCTACGGCCTGAAGTTCGATAACACGACGGCGATCTCGACGACGCACAGCCCGATCGAAAACGGCGATTACAGCGGCGGCGATCACAACGCGCTGCATCAACAGTGGGAGCGGTTCTATTTCCGTGTGCGTGTGCTGCCGGTCGGCGGCAAGTCGCGGCTGTGGCGCGTGCGCGGCCTCTCGAGCAACAACGCCGGCGCCGCGCTCGACCTGCTGCCGGACGGCACGATCCTGAATGCGTTCATCGACGCGGGCAACGTCGAGACGCAGCTCGGCGTCGCCGGGCAGGGCACGAAGATCCTCGTCAACGTCTGGCACAAGCTCGACCTGGTCTACCAGTTCTTCCCGGGCGAGCCGGACATGCCGACGCAGTACAACGACTCGGCGTATCTGCAGGTCTTCCTCGACGGCTCGCACCTCCTGACGGTGGTCGACCAGGGGAACGGGCATCTCTCGAATCAACGCATCGGTACGTCGGAGCTCGGCGGCGGCCCGGCGAATGGCCTCTGCTGGGACGTGGACGACTGGATGGGCGCGGGGTACCCGACCGGCGGCCAGACGGCGCATATGTTCGATCCGATCGCGTACCCGCCCGGCGGCCTCGACTGGCTGAACGGGAGCCGGATCGCGCTGGTCGGCGCGACGGGGTTCGGGTCGGATAACGCGGGGACGTGGGCGGGCGACTGGCGCCTGGCGCTGCAACGGCCGATCGGGAACGCGACGCCGCAGTTGCTGACGGTCGCCGCGAACAACGTCCGGCTCACGCTGTCGACCGACGCCGCGCGCGAAGTCGACGCCGTGCCGAACTCGCTCGGCATGGCCGCGGTCAGCGTTGCGGCGTACCAGATGCGCACGGCCGGCGTCGACGGGACGCTCGGCTTCCGCCTGGGCGCGCTGACCTCCGTCGTCGCGATCGTGCAGGGGCTCGCGCTGCAATGGAACCGGGTGCTCTACAGTTTCGTGTCGCTGCAGCCGGTCACGCCGGCGACGTTCCCGACGCAGCCGCTCGAGCTGATTCACAACTCCGGCACCAGCGAGTCGCTGCAGACGCTCGCCGCGGAAGTCGAGCTCATCGGCATCTTCGGGCCCGAGGACGTCCCGCCGGCGGGCAATGCCACGAACGCCCCGACCATCGCGCCGGACATCGGCAGTCACAACGCGCCGTATCCGCATTCGCCGTGGGCGAAGAAGGGGCTGCCGCCGCTTAGTCCGGTCGTCGTCGTCGGCGGGACCTACATCGGCAACGGGACCTTCCAGGATCTGCCGTTCAAGGTGCCCGTGCATTTCTTCTGGGTCCGGCCGCTCACCGGCGGGTCCGGCGGCGTGCAATGGTGGAGCTCGCTCACGGTCGGGCACGCCGGCGGCGGCGAAGGCCCGGACCCGGACGGCGTGCTGCAGGCGCTGATCGATCCGAGCTTCAACGGCGGGCTCTCGCTCGACGCGCAGCAGCAGCAGACGCTGCTGCGGATCGCCGGCGCGAATGCGAACAGCAACGCGAACGGCGTCACCTACCAGTACCTCGCGATCTCGGATCCCGGCGAGCGGTTCCTGGCGGCCGGCGCGCTGAAGGTCACGAACCAGACGATCGACATCGTGAGCGCGCTCGACGACTCGACGTTCACGCCGGAGGCGGCCTTCGTCTTCCAGGAGCGCAACGGCACCTCGCAGACCGTCCATCTGTTCTACAAAGGGCCCGGCCATCCGGCGACGGCGATCACGCAGCTGCAGGGCTCCTCGATCGGGACCGGCCTCAAGTTCAGCAACGGCACGCTGACCTCGAGCGTCGGCCTGATGAACGCCAGCGACGACGAGATCGGGTACCTCGCCTTCCGCCGCAACGATGGCAGTCAGGATCCGGGGATCCCGCGCGTGCTCGCGCTCGCGAGCTACGTCGGCGACGGCGCCGCGGCGCGCACGATCAGCCTGGCGCCCGTGAGCGGCCGGTATCCGCTCTGGGCGATCGTCGTCCCGCACACCGACGTCGCCGTCTACCGGGACGCCTCGCACACCGGCACGACCTCGACGACGTTCCCGTCGACGCCGAACGCCGCGACGGGCATCACGGCCGGCGGCCTCGATAGCATCTCGGTCGGGAGCGCGCTCAACCAGAACGCCGTCGCGTACGACGTCTTCGTGATCCCGGGCGACACGGTCGCCGGCAATAACGGCTTCTCGATCAACGGCGAATTCATCCCGGTCGAACCGACTGCGGGCACCGGGACGCAGTTCGATCCGACACCGGCGACGCCGGAAGAAAACAACGCGCCGGCCGATGGCGGCGACGGGAGCGGGGACACCGGCGGCGGCGGATCCGGCGGCGGGACCGACTTCACGGGGACGTGTCAGGGCGCCTCGCAACAGATCATCAACACGGCGCTCTCACACCTGGGCGTGTCGATTCAGGTCGACGACGTCGTCAACGAATTGACGGAGGCGGCGACGTGCGCGCGCCTGCACTACGCGGACGATGTCGATGCGACGCTCCGCGCGTTCCCCTGGCCGTTCGCCACGCGCTACGCCGACCTGGTGCTCGTGGCGGGGACGCCGGCCGTCCCGGTCAATGGGGACTGGACGTACGCCTACCGGACGCCGGCGGACTTCCTCTTTGCGCGACGCCTCGTGAGCCCGGCCGGGACGCGCCGCAGCTACGATCCGCGGCCGCCGACATTCCGCCTCAGCTCGGACGACGTCGGGCCGCTCCTCTACACGGACACGGTCAACGCGGACGGCCTCACGGCGACGCTCGAGTACACGCGCCGGCCGGTCTGCGCGGCGTCGACGGGCGACAGTCTCTTCCGCGCCGCGCTGGCGTGGAAGCTCGCGCACAGCTTCGCGCCCGTGCTCTCGAAGGACGAGAAGAAGGTGCAGTACTGCTGGTCGATGTTCCTGCAGGTCCTCAGCGTGGCCGCGACGAAAGCGTCGGCGGAAGTCCAGCAGGAGAAGACCGGCGGCCCGGACTGGCTCGACGGCCGCGACGGATCGCCGGACTGGATCCGAGGCCGGGAATGAACGGCGAACTGCCGACGCTCAAGATCATTCCGGAGCTCGTGCTGCGCGACGTCGAGCTGTTCAGCAGCGAACGCATCGCCGACATTCTCGACCGCTGCGAAGCGCTGGGCTTCTCGCTCGAGGCCGGCTCGCCACTCGACGACCTGACGCTGCGCGAGCTCGCGATCCTGACCGACGAGACGCGGGGCGCGAACTAAATGGGCCAGACGACCATTCAGCGGGCGTTTTCGGGCGGCGAGCTGGCGCCCGCCCTGGCCGCGCGCGCCGACGAGGCGAAGTATCAGACCGGCCTGCGGACCTGTCGCAACTTCCTCATCCTCCGGCACGGCGGCGTGGCGAACCGGCCCGGCTTCCGCTACGTCGCGACGACGAAGACCAGCGCGACCGACACGTTCCTCCTGCGCTACGTCTCGGCGGTCGACGGCGCCTCGTGCCTGATCGAGGCGGGCCCGCACTACCTGCGCTTCTACCACAACGGCGCGCTCGTGCGGCTGACCGGCGTCGTCGCGTACGACGGGGCGATCTTCAACAACCCGGGCGACATCGTCTCGAGCGGCGGCGTGAACTACTACGCCATCAAGCGCAACACGGCGACGGCGCCGCCCAACGCGACGTACTGGTACGCGATGCCCGACGACATCCTCGAGCTCCCGACGCCGTTCGGGAATGCCGGGTTCGCCTGGGTCCAGAGCGGGACGACGATCACCATGACGTCACAGCTCGTCGCGCCCTACGAGCTGATCAACCTGGTCGATGGCACGTTGGTCTCGTGGGTGATTCGCCAGGTGCCGACCGTCCCGATGATTGGACCGCCGACCGGCATCCTGATCACGCCGGGCGCGGCGGGCACGCTTAGCTACACCTACATCGTCACGTCCCGCGATGATGCGACCGGCGAAGAGTCCGGGCCCTCCGCCATCGCGCAGGTCACGAACATCCTGGCCCCGACACCGACTGCGCCCAACGTCCTGACGTGGACGGCGCCCGTCGACATTGGCCTGCTGCCCGGCGGCGCGATCCCGACGACGTACGACGTGTATGTCGACCCGTTCGGCAACGGCGTCTTCGGGTACCTCGGCACGACGACCGGCGGCGTGACCTTCAACGACGTCGGCGACGATCCCGACTTCACGCGCACGCCGCCGATCCCGCGCGTGATGTTCAAGGACGCGTTCGGCGCGAACGACTACCCGGCAACCGCCGGCTACTACCAGCAACGCCGGTTCTTCGCGAACACGCCGAGCGTCAGTGATGGCGTCTGGGGCTCGCGCATCGGGCTCGTGAGCAATTTCAACATCTCGAGCCCGCTCCAGGACGACGACGCGATTACGTTCCGGATGGCCGGCAACCAGCACAACCCGGTCCGGCACCTGATCGGGCTGCGCGCCCTGGTCGTCCTGACCGGCGGCGGCGAGTGGACCGTCGCGGGCGCGCCGACGCTCAACGGGCCGGTGAATGTGCCCTTGAGCCCGAACAGCATCGACGCGCAGCAACAGGGTTACGCCGGCGTGAGCACCATCCGTCACGTGATCGTCGGCGACAAGATCCTGTACGTCCAGGCGCGGCAAACGATCCTGCGCGACCTCGGGTTCGATCAAGCGCAAGCGGGCGGCACCGCCGGCCTGAGCGGCAAGGACCTGACGCTCTTTGCGGCGCATCTCTTCGACGGCTTCACGATCGACCGCGTCGACTTCCAGCAAACGCCGCACTCGATCATCTGGACGATCCGATCGGACGGGACGCTGCTCGGCCTCTCCTACATCCCCGAGCAGGACGTGTGGGGCTGGTCGCGCCATGACACCGGCGCCGGCGGCTTGTTCGAAGACGTCTGCGTGGTGCCGGAGTTCACGGAGGACGCGCTCTATGTTCTGGTGCGTCGCACGATCGGCGGGGCGTTCGTGCGTTATATTGAGCGGCTCGCCCCGCGCCTCATCGTCGATTTCAACGCCGACAGTTTCTTCCTCGACGCCGGCCTCACCTACACCGGGCCGCCCACCGTCACGACGATCGCCGGGCTCGATCATCTCGAGGGTCAGGTCGTCGCGGTCGTCTGCGACGGGGTCGTCGTCTTCAATGGCGATCCCGCCAGTCTCCAGGCCCCGAGCTTCACGGTCCTCGGCGGGACGATCGCCGCGGTGCTGCCGGCCTCGACGATCGTGCATGCCGGGCTCCCGATTCGCTTTGCGGAGATTGAGACGCTCGACCTCGACGTCGCGGGGGCCGCCGTGCGCGACAAGAAGAAGCGCGTCGGGTCCGTGTCGCTGTTGCTCGAGCACTCCGTGCGGACGTTCTCGGCGGGACCGGATTCGACGCGCCTCGTGCCGCACAAGCTCAAGCCCTACGAGGTCGGCCAGGCGGGCGTGTCCTACACCGGGCAGCAGGAGATCACGATCCCGGCCAGCTACAACGACTACGGCCATGTCTTCATCCGGCAGACCGATCCGCTGCCGTTGACGGTGCTCGGCTTGATGCCCAACGTGGAACTCGGAGGCTGACCGATGGCGAAGCTCGTGAGCATGAAAATCGCGAAGGGCGACCGCGACGCCAAGCTGGATCAGCCGTCGACGTTCGCGACCGAGGGCCCGCTGTACCCGTGGGGGATGGCGATTTCCCTCGACGACGACGCGCTCGAGAAACTCGGCTGGGACATCAAGGACTTCACGGTCGGCGCGACGTTGACGCTGATCGCGAAGGTGGAAGTGACGTCGCTCTCGAGCAACGAGAGCCAGGGCCAGGACGCGCGGCAGAACGTCGGCCTGCAGATCACCGACTGCTGCCTCGAGGACGGCGCGAAGAAAGCGGCGTCGGCCGCGAGCGCCCTGTACGACAAGGGCGAATGATCCACGTCCCGCCCGCCTCCACGCGCCCGGTGCGCCGCACGCTCGACGGCGCGCGGTTGACCGTCGTCGTCAACGACCCCGAGGTGCGCCCGACGATCGGCGGCGACGGCGCGCTCGATCTGACGCCGCTCATCCAGGATCCGCTCAACGTCTGCTTCGAAACCGATCACGGCGGGATCCTGTGTCTCGCCCTGGGCTCGGGGCGGTACGACGTGCATTCGCTCTTTCTCCCCGAGGGCCGCGGCGCCGAGGCGTTCGACGCGATGCAGGCGGTCGCCGACTATATGTTCAGCGCGACCGACTGCACCGAAGGGCGGACGACCGTCCCGTGCGCGCATCGGCCGGCGGCGTTCGCCGCGCGCAAGGCCGGGTTTGAATCGCGGTTCACGATCGCGATCCCGTGGACCGGCGGGACGCCCGTCACGGCGGAGTTCTTCGCGCTCCCGATCGAACGCTGGGCCCTGAAGTCGCCGACGACCGCGCCGCTCGGCGCGTGGTTTCATACGCAGCTCGCCGACGCGAAGGCCGCCGCGGGCTCGCCGCTTCCGACCCACGCGGACGACCCGGTCCATGACGCGATCGTCGGCGCCGTCGTCCTGATGGTGCAGGCTGGCAATCCCGAGAAGGCCGTCCGTTTTTATAACGTGTGGGCGGGCTGCACGCAGTACGCGCCGATCGTCCTCGTCCGGACCCGACCGATCGTGCTCGACGTGCAGGACGCGCTCGTCGAGGCCTCCGCTGGTGGATTCGAGGTGCTGCGATGCCGGTAGGCGCCGTCATCGGCGTGGGGCTCCTCTCGACGGCTGTCTCGGCGTACGCCCAACACAAGGCCGGCCAGGCGCAACAGGCGGCCGGCGACGCGCAGCAGGCCGCCGCGAACAGCCAGGCGGATCTCGCCGACTACAACGCGAGCGTCGCGGACCTCCAGGCGAAGGACGCCGTCGAGAAGGGCCAGCAGGACGCGGACACGTTCCGGACCCAGATCCGCGGCGCCATCGGCGCGCAGCGCGCGGGCATCTCGGCCAACAACGTCGACGTCGGGTTCGGCTCCGCGGTCGATGTCCAGGCGGACGCGGCGTACACGGGCGAGCTCGACGCGCTGCAGATCAAGAACAACGCGGCGCGCACGGCCTGGGGGTTTCAGGTGCAGGCGCAGGACCTGCGGACCTCCGCCGACATCGCCCGCAAGACGGGTGTGTATGACGCAGCGGCGGGATCGGCCGCGGCCGGGACCGCGAACCTCGCTGCAGCCGGGACGCTCATCGGCGGCGCGGCCTCCATCCTCGGCAAGAAGTACGGATACGGAACGTAGATCATGCCGACCGTCTCCCTCTACGGCGCCCGCAAAGTCGACGCGACGCTGATCCCCGGCGTGCGCAAATCCGCGGCCGAGACGCCGGACTCCGAAGGCGCAGGCCTCGATCTCGCGAACGCCCGGCAGGACACCGAGATCGCGAGCCTCGGCCAGGAAGGCGCAACGATCGCGGGGCACGCGCTCGATGCGATGCAGACCGCGTCGGCCCAGGCCGATCAGGTCGCGACGCTCGACGCGCACAACCAACTGCTCGACGCGAAGACGGGCCTGCTGTGGGATCCGACGAGCGGCGCCTTGAACGTGAAAGGGAAGGCCGCGGTCGGCAACGTCGATCCCGTCCTCGGACAATTCGACGACGCGGCGGACGCGATCGCGGACGGCCTGACCAACGACAAGCAGAAGCTCGCGTTCCAGAAACTCCGCGACAACGAACGGCAAGGGCTGAACCTCGACCTCGAGCGGCACGCCTCCGGCCAACTCCAGGAGTACGACGCGCAGACGGTCGCCGCCTTCAGCGACAACAAGCAGAACGAGGCGGCGGCCAACGCGCAGGATCCGGGCCGCGTCGGCCAGGCGCTGGGCGAAGGCGTCGACGCGCTCAAGGCGGCGGCGCCGCGTCAGGGCTGGTCGCCTGAGGTGCTACAGCAGAAGGTCGAGAACTTCCAGACGGCGACGTTGACCGGCGTGATCGGGCGGCTGCTCGACAACGGGCAGACGGCCAGCGCGAAGGCGTACTTCGACGAAACGAAATCGCTCATCAAGGGCGACGCGCTCGGCGCCATCGAGAAGGCGCTCCAGGTCGGCCAGGCCAAGAGCACGGGGATTCAGGAAGCCGACACGATCATCGGCAAGGGCGGGACGCTCGCCGAGCAGCTCGAGCAGGCCAAGCAGTTCCCCGACAAGGTGCGCGAGGTGGTCGAGTCGCGCATCGAGCACGCGAACGGGCTGAAGGTCCAGGCCGAGCATCAGCAGACCGAGACGCTCCTCACGCAATCGTACGACGCGCTGACGAAAAGCGGCGGGGACCTTACGACGATCCCACCCTCCGTGCAGGCGACGCTCGCGCAGCACATGCCGGCGCTGTCGTCCTACGCGAAGACGCTCAGTAAGGGCGACAAGGTCGAAACGGATCCGGCCACGTTCTACGCACGCATTGACGAAGCCGGGAAGGATCCGACCGCGTTCGCGGCGCGCAACCTCCTGGCCGACCGCGGGAAGCTCGACGACGCGGACTTCAAACACCTGGCGGACCTGCAGCTCTCGGTGCGCAAGGGCGACACCGCGGCGGCGAATCGCGTGCTCGCGCCGTTCACCGTCTCGACGCAGATGGTCAACGACTCGCTCGTGCGCTTCGGGCTCGACCCGACCGCGAAGCCGAACACGCCGCAGGGGAAAGCCAACGCGACGCTCCGCACCATGCTCCGCCAGAACGTGACGGACCTCGAAACGCTCACCGGGAAGAAAGCGACGGACGTCGACATTCAGGCGCAGCTCGACAAGATCCTGTCGGCCTCGCACACGACACCCGGCTCCTGGTGGGCCGTCGTGCCGTTCTCCGGCGTGCCGCTCTCCGGCTTCAGCGACAAGACCGCGAGCACGATCAACCTGACGATCGCCGACGTGCCGGCGGCCGACAAGCTGCAGATCACGAGCGCCCTGCAGCGCAGCGGCCGCGCCGTGAGCGACGCCACGATCCTCGATGCCTACCAGCAGATGCAGCTGCGAAAGCCGAAGTAGATGGACGCCGTCGAGGACCCTGGCGTCGAGCAGCTCGACCCGGAGCAAGCCGCGCCGCCACAGCCGGCATTGTCACCTGACAAAGGCGCGACGGAACCGGGACAAATTATACCGACCGGTATAAATTCACCGACCGGTATAAATTCGCCCGCCACGCCGAACGCCTATGACCAGATGTTTCAGGAGCAGGACGCCGGGCGCACTCAGGCGCTGCGGACCTCGGTCGTGCAGGCGACCGACGCCGGCACGCCGCCCGATCGCGCCGCCGACATTCAGCGGCTCTCGACGCAGACCGGGATCTCGGCGGACATCGTCGGCCGCAACTACGACGCGATCAAGAAACGCGCGGCGATCCAGGCCGTGCCGTTCGATCAGATTCATCGCGACACGCCGGCGGTCGCGAGCTTCATCGCCGATCCGGCCAACGCCGCCGTCGCCCACGACGATCTCCCGCAGCTCGGCGCGCTCGACTGGACGCTGCAACAGGCCAAGTGGTTGCGCGACATGCCGGCGCGCGCCATCAGCGGCACCCTCAACCAGCAACGCTACGCCACGCTGCGCGCCTACGACGTGCTCGGCGTCCCGCTGACCCAGGCCGATCGCGATGAGATGGCGAGCACGAAGATCGCCGCCGATCGCGACGCCGATCTCGGCGCCGGCAACTCGTGGTTCAAGGGCGCGCTCACGAAAGGGATGGGACTCCTCACCTTCGCGGCCAGCTCGTCGCCGTACGCCGTGGTCGGCGCGGCGCTCGGGACGGCGGTCGGCGCGGCGATCGGGTCCGTCGTCCCGGGACCGGGCACCGCGGCCGGCGCCATCGAAGGCGCGCAAGCGGGGTACGAAGGCGGCGAACTGTACGGCCTCGGCAAGACGGCGGTCCTGACGGAGATCGGATCGAGCTACGACCAGTACGCCGCGATCACGGACGCGACCGGCCGACCCATCGACCCGAACGCCGCGCGCATGGCGGCCATTCTCACCGGCGTCGTCAACACGGGCTTCATGGTCGTCGGCGGAAAGCTCGTGCGGATGGCGATCCCCGGCGCGGAGAAGTTGACCGGCGCGGCGGGGCGCGTCGCCATCACGGCGGCGTTGCGCAATCCCAGCTTCGTGAGCGCCCTGGCCGACGCGGGCCTGAGCTTCACCGGCGCCATCGCGGAAGGCGCCGGCCTCAATGCCGCGATGAAGACGGTCAGCATCGCGGGCGGCGAGCTGGCGAAGTCCGCCTCAAGCGCGCCCACCGTCCCGACCACCCTCGGCGCGGCGACGGCCGAGGTGGGACAGGCGGCGCTCGAGGGCGTGCAGAGCTTCGCGCTCGTCGGCGCGCTCGGCGCCGCGAAGCAGTACGACGCGACGCGGGCGCAGCAGGCCCAGCACGGCCCCGTCGTCCTCCAGGCGCTGCGGGAAGGCGCCGAGCAGTCGAAGCTCGCCGCCCGGTCCCCGACCGCGTTCCGCGCGTTCCTCGAGCAAGCCGCGCCCGACACGACGCACTACCTCCCGCTCGCCAGCCTGGAGGACTACGCGCGATCGAAGGGCGAGGACCCGAAGGCCGCGGCCGCCCGATTGACTGGCGATCCCGGCGCCTACGATCGGGCGCAGCAGACGAGCACGGACCTCCCGATCACGCCGGCCGACTACCTGACGCGGCTGCCGGCGGCCGACGATGCGTTCTTCCAGCAGGAACTCCGGCTGAACGATCCGACCGCCATGAATGCGCGCGAGTCGGCGGCGTGGCTCGAGGAGGAGAAGCAGAAGGCCGCCGAGCCTCCAGCCCAGAACCCTCCGCCCTCCGCGCTCGAGCAGGCGCACCAGGTGCTCGTTGACACACAGACCGCCGCCGGCCTCGCGCCGGACGTCGCCGAGGATCACGCGGCGCTCGTGCGCGCCGGCTTCGGGCAGATGGCGGCGGACGCCGGCGTCGACCCGGCGATGGTCTACGCGGAGCGCGGGATCCGCGTGCAGGCTGCAGCCGAGCCGGATGTGGCACGTGGAACGTCGGAGGTCGCGCCGGTGCCCGCGGCCGCTGGCGACGTGGCCGCCTCTGAGCCGATCGCCGCGCCGATCGAGGGGGAGGCCGCCTCGCTGCCGGACGCCGCAGCAGCGCCTACAGCGACGTTCAAGGGCTACGACGAGAGCGGGGCGATCTACGACGTGCAGGGCGGTCCGTCAGACGGCTCGACGACGCACGCGGCCGGCCTCGAGGCGCTCGGGATCGCGACGCCGGAGACGCCGCCCGATACCGGCGAGAAAGTCAGCGGAGCCGAGCTCCGGCGCCGGGCGATCGAAGCGCGGCGACCGGAGTCACCCCTCGGCCAGGCGATCGTCGACGCGTTCAACCACGGACTTGACACCACAGGAGCCGACGCCCAGACTGAAGGTCCCGATGCACCCGATCTTGAAGCGCGTGGACGAACTGATGAAACGCGGCGCGCCGACACGCTGGGCGTTTCGCAAAGCTATCCTCGAGAACGCGAGTCACCCGGCCAGCGTGCCCAGCGCACCGCTCGGCACTACGCCGCCGTCTTCGCCGACCTCGCCGATGCCGCTCGCACCGTCGACCCCGCCGTCGACCTCGGTGCACTAAAGGCCGAATTCGACTTCCGCCTCGACGCGATCCGCGACCGGGACGAAGGCGCGCCCGATCCGAAAGAGCTGCTGCGCGACGTCGCGAAGTTGGGCGGGATCAATACCGTCGACTCGACGTTCCCCGGCGAAGTCAACTGGCTGAAGGACGGCGTCAAGTTCGGGCGCATCGCCGGGATCAACGTCCTCACGCGCGACGGCGTGTCGCTCGACGACATGGTGACGCAGCTCCGGCAGGACCAGAAGTATCAGTGGATCGAAACGGCGAGCGATCTGCTCACCGCGATCGATGAAGTCCAGCGCCATCCGCAGCCGCTCGCCGACGTGCTCCCGGGGACCGACGAGCTCGGGCCGCTGGCGCAGATCGATCCGAACGTGAACTGGTGGGCGGACTCGTGGCGGCCGACGCCGGCCGAGGCCAGCGACGCCGCGGAGCCGGCGGGCCCGGTCGATGACAGCTTCGACATCGATCGCTTCGATCAGCCGGGAATACAAAAGATTCCTGGGGACCTGCTCGACACGGGCGAAGTGCAGCCGCGGCTCCCCGGCGACGCCGGCGCCGTGCGGGATCAGGACGTCGCCACGCCGCAGCTCGAGGCGCCCTTCGCACTGACCTCAGAGGTCGCGAAGCCCACAAAGGACCGACAGGAGACGCTCTTTCAACCGCGCAAGATCGAGGACGAGCTCCAGCAGACGGTCCCGATCCCGGACACAGTGCCGGTCGTCGACTTGCCAGTTGACAAGTCCCTGGTGGGGATGACTCGCACCGAGCTGAAGGCGCGGGCCGCTGACATTGTGACCGCGCTCGACCCACCGGTCGTCACGACGAATGCCCACACCGGCTGGGAGGTGCGGGTCGCAAGGGAAGCCCTGAAGAAAGCCGTCCATGAAGCGGTACGGCCCGAGCAAGTGATCGGGCTCGCGCATCTCGATCAAGTCATCGATCAGGGGGTCTATCTACGGAGCGCGCCGGATCGCAACAGTCCCGGCGGCGTACCGTACGACTATCTGTACACGCCCTTGAGGGTGGACAGCGATTGGTACGTCGCGAAGATCACGCTGCGGAAGGGCCAGGAGGGGAGCGACAGAGCCTTCTACGCGCTCCACGCGCAGAAGGTCGAGGCGCCCGCCAACCTTAGTTCGAACTATACATCCGATGCTGCAGGTGGGCCGCTCGGCGGCGGGACGTCTCTTAGTACATCGGACCTGCTGGGGTTTGTCAACGAGGCCCGTCAGACGACCGAGCAATTCCAGCCAGGCGCCGAGGCCACGCCGCCGCGCGCCTCGATCACCATCGGCCCCGACAAGCAGGTCACGATCGATCTCTTCAAGGACAAGGACCTCACCTCGTTCTTGCACGAAGGCGCGCATCTGTTCCTCGAGGTCCAGCGCGATCTCGTCGAGCACGTCCAGACCCTCGACCCGGCGACGTTGACGCCTGGGCAGAGCCGGCTACTCGAGAACCATCAGACGCTGCTGCGCGAACTCGGGATCGAACAGCTCGCCGAGAAGGGGACGCCGGAGCGGACCGCGCAACACGAACAGGTCGCCGAATGGTTCGAGCGATATCTGGCCGAAGGGAAGGCGCCGAGCCTCGAGCTCCAGCCGCTGTTCTCCCGTTTCCGCGCGTGGTTCCTCGGCGTCTACAAGGCGCTGCGCGATCACGGCGCCCCGCTGACGGACGAAGTGCGCGGCGTCTTCGATCGGATGCTCGCCTCCGACCAGGCGATCGCGGACGCGGAAGCGCGCCGCGGCCAGCCGGCGATGTTCCTCACCGCCGAGGCCGCGGGCATGACGCCCGCGCGCTTCGCGCTCTACCGGGAGGACATCGAGCGCGCGCACGCGACCGCCCAGCAAACGCTCGATCAGCAGCTTCTCGCCGAGGTGCGCCGCGAGCAGACCAAGCAGTGGAAGCAACAACGGGACACGACGCGGGCGCAGGTCGAAACGGAGCTGCAACAGCAGCCGGTCTATCGCGCGGTGTCAGCGATCCGCGACGGCACGCATCCGAGCGGCGAACCTCTCGAAGGCGTGGAAGGGCCGCTGAAGCTCTCGCGCAAGGACGTTGGCGACGAGCGCGCGAAGGGCTTACCGAACGGCCTGACGACGCGCGACGGTGGCCTCAGTCCAGACGCGGCGGCGGAAGCGCTCGGGTTCAGCAGCGGCGACGCGCTCCTGAAGGCCATCGAGACGGCGCCCGATCTCAAGACGGCCGTCGACACCGAGACGCAGCGCCGGATGCTGCAGCAGCACGGCTCGCTGCTGCTCGATGGCACGCTGCCGGAGAAGGCCGACGTCGCCGTCGCCAACGACGATCGGGAGAAAGTAATCCGCGCCGAGATCGCGGCGCTTCGCGCGAAGGAACGCGAGGTGCGGCCGTTCGTGCAGGGCGGCGAGGACGCGCTCAAGGCCGAGCAGAAGGAGCGCGAGTACGAACGCCGCTGGACCGAGGCCGAGACGAAACTGCGCATCGCCATCGCCGAGGGCCGGAAGCAAAGCGAGATTGACGCGCTCACCACGGAGGTCGCCAGCCTGAAGCGCCAGGCCCGCGGCGGCGCCGCGACCATCCGCGCCGGCATTCCCTCCGCCGAGACGATGCAGACCGCCGCGCGCACGCGCGTCAACGCGACGACGATCCGCGATCTGAAGCCAGCCGAATTCTGGTCGGCCTCGAGGCGCGCCGCGCAGCAGGCGATCGACCACGCCGCCCGGCAGGACTTCACGAGCGCGATCACCGCGAAGACGCAGGAGCTCCTGACACTCGCCCTCTACCGCGAAGCCGAGCGCGTGAAAGGGGAGGTGGACGAGTCGCTGACGGCGTTCAAGAAACTCGGCCGCCCCGACGCGAAGATTGCCGAGACGCGTGATCTCGACCTCGTGAACGCCGGCCGCGCGATCCTCGGCCAGGTCGGGCTCGGCACCGCGGCCGGTCGCGCCGACACGTACCTGAAGCAGCTCACGACGTACGACCCGGAAGCCGGCGCGCAGATTCAGGACCTCGTCGACAGCCTCACGCCGAGCGTCCGCGACTACAAGCAGATGTCGGTCGGAGAATTCCGGACGATGAGCGACGCCGTGACGGCGCTCTGGGATCTGGCGCGCACGACCGAGCAGATCACGATCGGCGGCGAGAAGCGGCTGCTGACCGAAGTCCGCGCGCAGGTCCTCGACCAGGTCCGGACGTTCAGCGAGCCGCGCGCCCAGGCGGGGAGGCACCAGGCGGTGACCGGCTGGGAGCGGGTGAAGGTGGGCCTGCTGGGTTTCCGCGCGAGCGGGCGCCGCGTTGAGGACTGGGTGACCGTCGTCGACAACGGGCGCGAAGGGCCGGCCCGGCGCGGCATCTACGATCCCATCAACGTCGGGGCGATCGCCTACGACACGGCGCGCGTCGACCTGGCGAAACAGTACGCCGCGATCGTGGAACCGCTCGCCGACTCGCCGCGCGCGACGAAGATCGAGGCGCCCGAGCTCCACTACACCTTTGCCGACAAGCATCAGGAACTGCTCGGCGCGCTGCTGCACACCGGCAACGGCTTCGAGCCGGGGAGCAACGGCGACAAACTCCTGCGGGGCCGCGAATGGGGGACGGTGGGCGCCGATGGCCGGGTCGACACGCGCCCGTGGGACACCTTCATCAGCCGGATGCAGCGCGAGGGCGTCCTCACGAAGGCGGACTACGACTACGTCCAGGCCGTGTGGGATCTCAACGATTCGCTGAAGCCCGACGCGCAGCGCACCCACAAGGCGCGCTTCGGCCGCTACTTCGACGAAGTGACCGCGGTCCCAATCGAGACGCCGTTCGGGTCCTACGACGGCGGGTACTATCCGGCGATCGTGGATCCGTTCATCACGCCGGCGGCCGGCGAGCTGAAGGGCCTCGACAGCGGCACGGGCGGCAGTGCGATGTTTCCCTCGGTCGCGCGCGGGTTCACGCAAACGCGCGTCGACGGCTACGCGAAGCCGCTCATCATGGACGCCTCGCAGGTCCTCACCCACGTCAACAGCGTGCTGAAGTTCACGCACCTCTCGCAGCCGGTCCACGAGGTCGCGCGCCTGGTGCTGCATCCCGCGTTTCGCACGCCGATGGACGCCGTCGATCCGGCCGTCGTCAGCGATCTCCTGCGGCCGTACCTCGAGCGCGCGGCCAGTCAGCAGATGTTCCGCCGGATGGACGGCAAAGCCGGTCGCCTCGCCGACACGGTCGCGCGCGAAGTCCGGACCCGCGGCGCGATGCAGATCATTGCCTTGAACGGCACGGTCCTGGCCGAGCAGTTCACGCATTTCCCATCCGTCGCGATTCACCCCGACGTCGACGGGACCAAGATGATTGCGGCGCTGTGGCGCTTGTCGCGTGAACCGCGGGCGATGGCGGAGGAGATTCACGAGGCGTCACCCTACATGGCGACCCGCGAATCGGCCGGCCTGGACAAAGCGCACGAGGACATCGACCACATCCTGGTCGACCCGAACCCGCTGCAGCGCGGGGCGGCCTGGGTTCAGGCGCACACGTCGGTCCTGATGCGCGGCATTCAGTCGGCGATGGACAACGTGACCTGGAGCGCGGTGTACGACAAGGTCGCGGCGGAAGACGGGATGACGCACGACCAGGCCGTCGCACGCGCGGACTCGGCCGTGCGCCAGGCGCTGGGGACCTATCGGCCGCAGGATCGGTCGGCGCTCGAGGGCGGCCCGCAAACGCTGGCGCTGCTCAATCAGTTTTACGGCTTCTTCAATACGAAGCTGAACATGCTCGGCACGGAGGCCGTGCTCGCCTCCCGCATGGGTCTGCGCCGCGGCTTCGCGCGCGCGTTCGGGATCTACGCGATGGGCTTCATGATTCCCGCCATGCTCGGCGAGGGCATCAAGAACGCGATGCATGCCGGGTCCGTGGCGCCGGGCAAAGTGATCGGCCAGGGCGACGACGACGAGGCGGCGTCGGCCTTCCTGCGCTTCTGGGGCGAGAGCCAACTGAAGATGGGCGCGCGGATGATTCCCTTCGGCGGCGCGCTGGTCGAGACGGCGGCGTACGCGTTCGGGAAGGGGCAAGCGCGCAGCGTGCTCAATGCCCCGGCGGTCGACGCCGTCGTGAACGCCGTGCATCTGCCGGGCGAGCTGTATCACAGCCTCACCGACGCCAATCGCACGCACGCGCAGAACGCGAAGACGATCATCGACCTCTTTACGCTGCTGGGGATGGCGTCAAACCTGCCGCTGCGCCCGGTCGGCCAGGGCATCAACGTCGCCCGCGACCAACTGACAGGCGTCCGGTGACGCTTTCTCAGCTCGACGTCCTCGCCCTCACGATCTACGGCGAAGCGCGCGGCGAACCGGTCGAAGGGAAGATCGCGGTCGGGAACGTGATCCGCAATCGCCTGCGGACGAACCGCTGGGGCGCGTCGTACGAGAGCGTTTGTCTCGCGCATCTCCAGTTCTCGTGCTGGTCGCCGGCCGGCGGCGCCAGCAACTACGCCGCGCTGCAGCGGCTCGCCGCGAACATCATGGCCGGCCATCCGCCGATCGACCCGGTCCTCGCCGAGCTCTACTGGGTCGCGCAGGGGATTCAGTCGGGCGTCTGCCGCGACAACGTCGACAACGCGACCTTCTACTACGTCACCCGGTCGCCGATGCCGGCCTGGGCGGTCGGGCAGTCGCCCGTCGCCGTGATTGAGTCACACAGTTTCTTCTCGGGGATCCGCTGAATGTTCCAGGAACTTGCCACGGCGCCGCCGACGCCCGTCACGCAATCGACGACGGTTCTGTACGGGCTGGCGGCTGTCGCGATCGGTCAGCTTGCCGTGCTCGTCGGCCAATGGGTGACGGCGAGAGGCGCGCGCACGCGCGAGCGCGACCTGGCGGAGACGAATACGGCCGCCGCTGCCGCCGTGGCGAAAGCGTCGGCCGACGCCATCGCCGCCGCGGCCAAGCTGGTCGACGACCGCGCGGAGCGCGATCGGAAATGGCTGGTCGAAGATCGCCGGGCGTTGGCGTCGGAGCTCGCCGCGAAGGTGCAGGCGACGGCCGACACGCTCGCCGTCAAGGTCGCGATCGACGCGAACGAACGGGACGCCGTCACGCGCGCGCACGCCGCCGAGCTCGCGCTGCAGACCCGCCACGAGCAGACGCTCCTCGCGACGACGGTGCGGTCGGCCGAAATCTCCGCGACGGCCGCCGTCGTCGACATCAAGGCCGCCATCGACCAGGTCGGCGACAAGGCGGACGCCGCGTATCAGGAAGCGAACCACGTCAACAACAAGATCAGCGACCTGAACGCCGAGCTGCTGCGCGTGAAAACCAACGGGGACACCGGAGGACCGAAATGATTCTCATTCTACTGATCGTGCTGTTGCTCGTGTTCGGCGGCGGCGGGTACTACTACGGCGGCCCGGAGAACGGCCACTACTACGGCGGCGGCGGGATCGGGCTCGTGCTGATCGTGCTGCTGATCCTGTTCTTCCTGGGCTACCTGGGCGGCGGCCATCCGGTCGCCATTCGCTAGCCGGGTTTCCGGCACCGGAGCAGCAACACGCCGACGACGGACAGGCCCGCGCCGATCGTGATCTGCGCGCGCGCGATGGGACCGTAGACGCCCTCCGACTCCGTCGCGTATGAGGCCGCGCCGTACGCCACGAGACAGATGCCGACAACGATCACGGCTTCCCGCCAGGGCAGCCGGCTCATTGCTTGGTCAGCATGAACGTCCCCGTTTGGTCCGGGCTGCAGTTGAACATGAGCGTGGTCCCCGTGATCACTGAGCCCGTGAGCGTGCCGAGATACTGCTCGGGACAGTGGCCCGCGACGCTCGGCGTGAACGTCAACGTGACCTGCGCGCCATCCACCCCACCGAGCACCGAGCCGCTGTAGTCATGGATCGGATTCGCAAAGTGCGCCTCGAAGGTGCCCGCGAACAGACCGTCGGTCCGTTGGCCGATGAACGCCGTCACGAGGCTGTTGCCGACGATCGTGTAATTCGGCGCCGATTCGCCGGACCAGGCGCCAGACAGGACGCCAGGCGACGGGGCAGTCGTCGGCACCCCGCCGTTCGAACAGGCGGACGCCGCGAGCGCGAACACGAGCAGGAGGACTTTCATGGTGCCTGAGCCTACTCCCTGCACACCGTGCGGGGCCAACGGGCGCGGGCGCACGCCGACGATCGGGTGACTTTCGGGTAACTTGGGGCGTCCAGAGGGGCGTTTTCGGGCACTTTAGGGCACGTTCGGTCACCGGCCCGTGATCGTCAGAATCCGTTGTTTTTCGAATAAATCGTCAATGTTTCTGGGGCTTTTTTAGTGGAGCGGGCTACGGGGATCGAACCCGTGTCCGAGGCTTGGGAAGCCTAGGCACGCTTACGTAACTGCTTGATGCGACTGGCCTTCTTCGGCCTGGGTGACTTTTCGGGTGACTTATTCGGTGAGGCGGCCGGCGCCAGCATCTGCGCCCGCGCCGCGCTGAGCGCCTGCACGGCGGCCCGGTTGACCTCCGCGTTCGCGCCCCGCGCGTACTGCGGCGTCGCGCGCGAGCCCTCGGCGTGGCCCAACAGGCGGCCGACCGTGGCGAGATCGCGCGTCACCCGATAGAGATCCGCGCCGACGCCGTGGCGTAGCGTGTAGAGGTGAATCGGCGTGTCTTGGCCGCAGACCTGGCGCGCGGCGCGCTTGAACGAATGGCTCACGGCGGCGGGGCTGAAGCGGTTGTACGCGTCGGCCGCGTCGAACGCGCGGAAGGCGATCAAGGCCTCCTCCGACATCTCGCAGTCATGCGCGTCCACGCCTTCGCCCTTCTTGCTCGCCGGCCAGAGGAACGACTCGGCGAGCCAGGCCAGATGATGCCGGCGCACGCGCGAGAGGTCGACGGGGCGCAGGCCAGTCGCAATCATCACGCGCGCCACGAGCTTGGCGACCGAGGGCACGCGAATCCCCTTCTTCACGTAGCGCCAGTCCGGCATCGCGTCGACAATCGCCGTGAGGGTCGCGAACGGGACCGAATGATCGGCCGGGATCCACGACTTCGGGCAGGTCGTCGCCTTCGCCGGATTGGCGGCCTCCTCGCCGTCGAGCACGGTGTAGAGCGATACGAGCACCGACCGGCGATGGTAGACGGTCGGCTCGGCGTAGACCTTCAGCCACTTCTGAATGACGGTTTCAAACTGATCCTTGGTGAGCGAGTCCCGCGGCACGTCGCCGAGCTCGTCGAGCCACACCCCGAGCATCCGCGCCGTCTGGTGGACGTAGGGCTGCGCGGCGATCTCGGGCTTGGCGAGAAACGTCGCGATTTCGGCGGCGAGCCCGCCCTCGGTCGGGCCGCCGAAGAGTTCGACCTGTTGCGTGCGCCACGCCTGCATGACGCTCGGGGCGGTGTCGAGGTCGTACGTCTTGCTCTTGAGGCCGCCCTTGCCGGGGTGCACGCGCACCCACGCCCGCCACTTGTCGCCCTTCGCCCGGCGGCGCCGTTCGATCCCGACCCACGCGCGGTTCCGTCCCATCGATCACGACTCCTTCATCGGGAAGTCTTCGCTCGGATCGTCGCCGCGGCGCAGGACCTCGAGCGTCGCCGGGCAGTCGGCGAAGTACGCGCGGACGTGTTCGATGAACGTCAGGGCGATCCGTGTGTGCGAGTCCGACGTCGCCGTGCCGGGATGGCGCAGCGCGAGCTGCAGCAGGCCGGCCAGGTGCAACGCGGAGACGGGCCGCAGGACGAACTCGAGCGGCGCCTCGCGACTGGCGACTTCGCGGGCCATCTGATCCACCAGCGCGGCCTCGTCGTCGCGGTTCGTGCTCATGTCCGCCGCTTGTCGAGGTCGTCGGCCTTCTCGAGGATCAGCGCCGCGAACTGGCGCGCTTCGCGGGACGGCAGCCCCAGCCAGCCGATCGGCTTCCCGAAGGCGATCCGCACGATGGCCTGTTGATAGTCGGCCGCGATCGCCAACTGCAATTCGCCTTCGTCGTCCGGGTCGGCTTTGCCCCGTGGAAAGCGGCCCGTCGCGCCGAGCTTGAAATCCTTGATCTTCATGACTCACCTTCGATAGGCAACGGCTGAATGCTCGCGCACTGCATACAGACGTGCGGTCGGTCCTGGTGCGGACCCTTCGGATTCCAGGCGATGCGCGCGCCGCAGTCGGCGCACGGACCCGTGACGGCGGCGCCGGGCGGGACGGCGTGCGGATAGTCAGCAACACGCCGGCAGATCACCTTGTCCGGTAGTCGATCGACGTCGCCCGCGGGCACCATGCGCCCGTCGTGCGTGATGCCGTAGTACGTGCCGGGCTTCATCTTCATTGCGTCTGCCTTCGGATGAACTCCCGCATGGTCGCGATCACGTCCTCGCGGTTGGCGCTCGAGATGTAGAACAAGCCGCCGCCCTGGCCGAATTCGAACAGCAGCAGATTGAAGCCCCAGCCGTTCGGAAGCTCCGAGCCGATGCGGTCGCCGAGCTCCTGCAGGAGCGGACGGATTTCCGCCGGGTCCGGAATCGTGTAGTTGACGTCCGGCGTCGAGGGCGCGGGCGGCGCCGGCGTCGGGAGTGGCATCCCGCCGGCTGCGGCGAACGCTTCGCACTCGGCCTTCAGCTGTTCGAGTTGCTCGATGCCCTGCTCCTCGGAGGTCGAGTCGTCGCCGATGTTGTAGGCCAGGTTCATCAGGGTGAAATACACGCCTGCATAAAACGCGCGTTGGCACTCGATGATCTGGATCGAGGGCGCCTCCGTCGGGAGCACCTTCGCGCGGTACGTGGCGAACGATTCGGCGACGGTTTCGAGTCTCATCGTTCGTGCTCCAGGGCGTCGAGGGCGACGGTCGCGTCGATCTTCCCCAGCACGCGACGGCCAGACCCGCAGAGCGCGGCGTACTCCGCTCGCCACGGCCCGTAGTGCTTGGTGCGGAAGTTCTCGAGACACGCCTGTCGGACCGTGTAGCAGGTCGTTTTCTGGATACGTCGCGCCGCGTAGAACTCGTCTCGCGCGACGGCGTAGTACACCTTCTGCCCGTCGACCAGACCGGCATCCCAGCAGCGATCGCCTTCCTCGACCCAGGCGTGCGCGTACGGCTCGTTCGGGGCCGTGTGCGCCAACGCGATCCCGTGAACGAGAGTCAACGTGCGATCGAACGCGAGCCGCTGGTCCTGTTTCACGCGGACATTGATGAACTCGAGCGCGTCGTCGAAACACGTAAAGGTCGGATAGATCGTCGACACAACGTCACGACTCCTCGATGGGCAGAATTTCGATCACGCGCTCGAGCACGGCGCGCACGGCCGGCCACTCCTCGACCGCGAAGACGAGATCGCCCGCCGTCCCAAACGTGTGATCCGTCGCGCGCGCGCTGAAGACCCGGCAGTGCATGTGCCCGCCGAGCTGTCGGTAGCGCAGGCGCAGGGCGATCGGCGGCCGGTCGCGATCAGGCGGGAGCATCGGGCTCCTCGCCCGGGGGCTGTGCGAGGGACGCCGTCAGGAGATCGACCGTCGCGAGATCCTCGGCGCTGAACCCCGCGATCCGGTCCGTGATGCGTTGGCGCGTCGCATCGACGACCAACGCCGACACGCACGTCTCGATCGCGCGCACGGCGGCCGGCCGCAGCGTCGGCACGATGACCTGAATCAGATCGACCAACCGCCGTACGCTGGCCTGCACCGCGGCGTCCGCATCTGCCATATCGGGGGGATCCTCTTCACCGGGGAACGCGCGCGCAGGGGCCGATCGGACGAGCGCGAGCCGAGCCATCTCACCGGGCCTCGCGGAGCGCCTCGCGCAGGTCGTTGACGTACGCGCGGGCGCGCCGGTTCGCCTCTGCCATCTGCGTCAGGCGCGCGCGCTGCTCCCGGCTGAGCGAGGCGGCCGACTCGGCGTGCGCCCGGAGCGTTTCCGCGTTGACCTCGAGACAGCGGATCGCGCGCGGCGAGATGTGCTCGAGGACTTGCACGTGATCGATGATCCGCAGGGCACTTGCGTGCGTGGCGTCGAGGGAGGCCTTCGCGGGCGACGGTTTCACGACGAGCGGAAAACGAGCGACAACGACGGTCGGTCGATCAACAGCCATAGCGTGCACGTGCGTCCTCTCTCTCGGGGCGGTGGGCCTGGGATTAAGCCCGCCGCGGCGGGGCCGACGATTTGGTCTTCTTGGCGACGGTCGCGCTCGGCGTGCCGAACGTCTCGAGCGTGTCGAGGTATTCCATGATCGCCCGGGCGTCGCCGGGCACGACGGCCAGGCGCCGCCGCAGCCGATCGAGCAGCGGCGCGAACGGATCGCTCGGGTCGCTCACGGGGACAGGCGTGCCCCGCAAGAGCGCCCGGACGCGCAGCCGCAGGTCGGTCGACGCGTGGTGAAAGAGTTGGGCGACCTCAAAGTCCTCCTCGCGGAGATCCTTCAACAGCGGACTGTCGGGATCGATCCGGTCCTCGCCGACCAGATCGCGCGGCGTGATCTGGAGCGCTTTGGCGAGTTTCTCGATCGTCTCCTGGGTCGGCTGCTGGCTCCCGCTCTCGAGATGCCGGAGCGTCGTGCGCGTGATGCGGGCCTCGCGGCAGAAGGCGAGCCGGGTCGGAAAGAGCCGCTGCCGGCCGAGGCGCACCCGTTCGGCGAACGCCGCCAGGCGTTTGGGGTCCAGATCCACGGCCACATTCTTTGATCGCCCGTGATTCCGGTCAACTTGCGGAACGGCGCGGGGTGTGGGCGGGTGCGCAATGGTTAGTGCCATAACCGTTCTGAGCATCGGAGTATGTCATATGGCTTGACAATGCACAATCGACTAACCATAATGAGCGTGCGATTAGCCACTCGCCACTGTGCTGGCTACGCAGAACGACTAACCATCATGGAACTCAAGACCGCCCGCCGCATCGCGCAGATCAATCAGAAGGAACTGGCCGACCAGGCCGGGGTCGACGACTCGACGATCTCGCTCCTCGAAAACGGCAAGCGCGACTACCGCACGACCGCCTACGAGATCATCGTGCGGATCAGCCGCGCGCTCCATGTCGAGCCGCAGGAACTCTTCCCGATCGACATGAACGACGAGCAGAGGGTCGCGTGAGCGCGGATCGCTGCTACCTGCTGGAGGAGGCGCTGCGTGTCCTCCAGATGCCGCGGCGGACGTTCTACAAGCTGAAGAAGAAAGGGTTGCTGCCGTGCGTCGTCGAGTGCACGCCGCGGCTCGGGCGTCGGCCGCGCTTTCGGGCCGACCTCATCGATCGCTACGTCGCCGGCCAGTTCGGTCAGCCGCGCGCGTTCAGCTCCCATCGGCGGAGCGCGTGAACATGAAAAAGGCTCGGCGAGTCACCGCCGAGCCCGCACCGCCCGCGCTTTGAAAGGAAGCGCGAACCATGCCTGAGCAGAAGATACCAGAGTTTCTCGCCCCCGAGCGCGTCCCCTACGCCAGCGTCACCCTGATCCCGGCGCCGACCCACTTCGTCCCCTGGGACGACTCGAGCGCCTGGGCCGTCGCCGTCTGCGGCCAGCGCGTCCACGCGAACGAACGGACGGAGGGCCGCGCTGCCCCCACCTGCCCGGCCTGCGTCGCCGCGCTCGCGGAAACGACTGAGGAGGTCTTCGGCAACGAGGGCCTGTCGTCGGTTCCCGGTCACAACCCGCGGTACGACCGCGCGTATGACACGCCGCGCGCGAAAGGGGGCAAGTGATGGCGACGCCTCCCGGCACGCCCGCCCCGACCGCGCTCGCGAAGCTGGATCTCCCGGAGCCCGTCGCGCGTCGCGGCATCAACGAGGCGCAGTGGCGGACGCTGATGGGCTCGCTCTATCCGGGCGCGCGCGCCGAGTCCGTGCTGATGGTTCTCGACTACTGCAAGAGCCGCGGCCTCGACCCGATGAAGAAGCCCTGCCACATCGTGCCGATGGAAGTGAAAGTCGCCGGCACCGATCGCTACGAGTGGCGCGACGTCGTCATGCCCGGCATCTACGAGCTCCGTACGACGGCCCAGCGCACCGGGTCCTACCTCGGACACAGCAAGCCGGAGTACGGGCCGGCCGCGGAGTACGCCGGCGTCACGGCGCCCGAGTGGTGCGAGATGACGTTCTATCGCTGGAACGGCGTCGCGCAGCAGCGCATCGAGTTCCCGGTGCGGGTCTACTTCCGGGAGGTCGTCGCGACCAAGCAAGGCGGCAAGGCTAACGCGCGATGGGCGCGCGCGCCGATTCAAATGCTCGAGAAGTGTACCGAGGCGAAGGGGCTGCGCGAGACGTGCCCCGACGAAATCGGGGGCGAGTCCACCGCGGAAGAAATGGACGGCCAGCGCGCGAGCGACGCGCCGCCGGCCGTCGTCGTCAGCTCTGCGGCGCTCGTGAAACCGGACGGGTACGACGACTGGATCACCGACTTGACCGCCGCGGCCGACGAGGGCGCGGCGCGCTTCGATGCGGCCTGGGAAGCGTCCAAGAAGGAGAGCCGCCAGTACCTGATGGCGACGGAGCCTGAGGCGCTCCCGCTGTTCAAGGCGCGCGCGGAGCGCGTCGACGCCACGAAGGACGCGACGGGAGATCTCCTCTCGTGACGTTCATCCCGCTCACCACCGATCAACGCTCCGACGCCTGGCGCGCCGCCCGGCTCGGACGCGTCACCGGCTCCTGCGCGGCGGACATGCTCAGCAAGAACGCCTCGAAGGGCGAAGCGGCCGGCCGACGCAACCTGCGCGTCCGCCTGGTGCTCGAGCAGCTCACCGGGCAGTCGCAGGAAGACCTCTGGATCTCCCGCGACATGCAGCGCGGCATCGAGCTCGAGCCCACGGCGCTGCTCGCGTACGAAGTCGAGACGGGCCGCGTCGTGCGCCCGGTCGGCTTTCTCGCCCATCCGACGCTCATGGCCGGCTGTTCGCCGGACGGCGTCGTCGGCTCGTTCGCCGGCATTGTCGAAGTCAAGGTCCCGAAGTCGGCGACGCACCTCGAGTACCTGCGCGGCGGCGTGCCGGGCGACTACTTGAAGCAGTGTCAGCACAACCTCTGGATCACCGGCGCGGCCTGGTGCGATTTCGTCTCGTTCGATCCGCGGTTCCCCGAGGAGCTGCGGCTGAAGATCACGCGCATCACGATGGACGAGGCGCAGCGCCGCGCCTACGAGTTGATGGTCTGCCTGTTCCTGAGCGAAGTCGAGCGCGAGCGCCTCGAGGTGCAGGGCCTGATCGCCGGCGTGCCGGAAGGAGCGGCGGCATGAAGGAAGCGACCGCGACCGGCCTGCTGCACGCCGGCAAGCTGCGCCTCGACGATAAGGTCGGGTTCGCCGACGACCTGACGCTGGTCGAGGACGGCTCGATCGTGCTCACGGTCACGCACGCGACGCCGAAGGGCATCCGCGGCTCGCGCGCGAAGCGCTACTACTACGGCGTTGTCCTGAAGATGATCCGCGCCGCCAACGCGGAGCCGATCGATGTCGACGAGCTCCACGAGTTCTTCTCGACGCTGTTTCTCGCGCGGCCGATCACGATCGTCAATCCGCAGACCGGCGAGAGCGATACGGTGCAGGCGCCGCGACGGTCGTCGACGCTCGAGGGCGATGCGTTCTGGGACTACGTCAACAACGTGCGCGGCTACGCGCGTCGGTTCTACGCGCTCGAGATTCCCGACCCAGATCCGGCCTGGCGCCTCAATCAGACGGAGGCCGCGTGACGCGCGAACAGTTCCGTAAGTTTCTCGGCGACCCGACTACGGGCCCACGGCTCGACGCGATGCTCGACGACAACGCACGCGTCGACGCGCAGCTCGAGACGTGGAACACCTGCCCGGACTGTGGCTACACCTGGAAAGACGAGACGGCGACACCGGGCCTCGTGCATCGCACCCGGCTCTGTCGTCTCTGCGCGGACATGCGATGACGAAGGCGAAGGGGTCCGCGGCGCACTACCGCGAACGGATTGAGCGCCTGCGGCGTCGGGCCGCCTACCTACGAGCGCGGCTGAAGGCCGGCGGCTATCCCTCCGAAGGCGCGATGCATCACGACCGCGCGGAAGCGTCGGCGCTGGAGTGGGCGATCGCGCAGCTCGAGCCGTGGTACGCGAAGGACGAGGCCGAGGCGCCCGTCACGCCGGAGATCGTCGGGTGAGACGGATGCTCGCGCAGCTCTGTCGGCTCTGCCTCGAATGGTTCGAGCCGCCGGACGAGCGCGACATCGTGACCCAGGTGAAGGAGCGCTGGCGATGACACGTGCAGCCGTCGTGCAGCGAATTCTCGCGGAGTGCGACGCCGCCTTCCCCGGCGCCGATGCCTTCGAGCGGGCCACCGTCGACGACGTCGACCGACTCCGGGAAGCCATTGAGGACGCGCTCGCCGACCTCCGAGAACAGATCGACACGGAAGGGATCGCCTGATGCCCGATCGCCTCGACGTCCATATCTATCTCCATCTCGACGCCGGGGGCTGCGCGACCCTGCCCGTCGATCAGATCCTCGCGCAGCTCGCACTCCTCAACGGAAAGGCGGATCTCATGGCGAAGAAAGAATCAGACCTGCAAACCGATCTCGACACGATTCGGGACGGCGTCGCGTCGCTCCTCACGGCGGCGACGGCCAACGCGCAAACGATCAAGGACCTGCAAGCACAGGTCGCGGCCGGCAGTCCGGTGACGCAGGACCAGCTCGACGCGCTCGCGGCCGAGGCGGACGGCATCGTCGCGACGTTGACGCCGCTCGCGCCGCCGGCCTCGGCGTAACAGAACCACGGCCGGTCGGGGCCGCGCTCGCCCGCAGACGCCGACCTTCTCTGCGGGTCTTTGCACGTCCGGAACTTCAGCAACCGCGAGAGCTGATCGTCGATGGCCTGGATCCGCCTGAGCGATGACTACAACGACCACCCGAAGTTCGACAACCTGTCGGACGGGGCCTTCCGCCTGTGGCATCAGGCGATGGGCTTCTGCCGGAAATTTCAGACCGATGGTCGGGTCCCCACCGCGACCGTCCGCAAGTTCAAGGCCTACACCGCGAAACGGCAGCGCGAACTGATGACGCCCTGGCACCCAGGCGCCGAACCGCTCTGGCACCCGGTCGAGGGATTCGGGGTGCGCGTGCACGACTACGTGGAGTGGAACCTCAGCAAGGACGAAGAGGCGAAGGACCGCGACGCGGCCGTCCTCCGGATGCGTCGGCTCCGCAAGGGCAAGCGTGACGGTGCGCGTTCGGGCGAACAGGACGCCGAACATCAGGGCGCACGTGCGCCCGATGTTCCGGGTACGGGTACGGGTCAGGATCCGGGATCTGATTCTGAAAAGGGGTCTGGGGAAAAACTCTTGCCGCCGCCGTCCGCGCGGTCGCGCCATCCGGTCTTCAAAGGACGCCGCCTCGTCGTCTTCGAGTTCATGCTCGAGGACCTCATGAAAATGCTCGGGAATTACACGGATGGCTTCGGCCTCGACGAGTGGTTCGTTGAGCTCGACGAGCTCGTCGGGCGGACCGATGTCGTCATTCCGCCGCGCGACGGCGGTCAGTGGTTGCTCGCCCAGACGCTGAATGAGGCTCGGCGCCGCGGCCTGGTCATCGCCGAAACCGATCGGTTTTACAACGCGGTGGCCGACGACAAAGTCTGGGACGAGATCCGAAAAGCGGGGCCGGGCTAGTGGTCGACCAGGACTTCGACGCGTTCGCGGTCGAGGCGGCGCGCGTGGCGACGATCTTCCGCTTCCGCGCGTCCCCGATCGAGCTCAAGCAGATCACGCAGGCCTACTTCAAGGCGTTCAAGGGCCGGCCGCTCCCGGTTGTCGTCGCGGGCGCCGAGGCCTGGATCGAGAAGGGCGGCCGGTTCCCGAAGCCGGCCGAGTGGATCGCCGCGATGCCGCGCGCGGGCGTATTGGATCGGCCCCTCATGGGGAAGGCCGAGGCCGCCGAGTGGACGCGCGCGGAGCGGCTGCGCTGGGAAGATCTGCCGTGCGCGTGTGTCGCGTGTCTCGCGGCCGGCATCGATCGGCCGCTGCGGTTCGTGCCGGAAGTCGACGAGGATGGTCGCGATCGGCACGTCGTCGATCCGAGCGGCCGGCTGGTGACGTCTGGACATTGGGCGCACGGCGTCGAGCTCCTGGTGTGGTACGCCGCGAAGGACGCGTTCTACGCCCGCTGCCAGAAGCTCGAGCTGCGCGGCGATCCCCTGACGCCGAAACCGAAGCGCATCTCGGTCAAGGAACGGAAAGACAAGATTTTCTGGAAGGCGCAGGCGACGCCGGTCGTCGAGCGCGAACCCGGCGAGGAGGGCTGATGCGCTTGTTCCTTGGCGTCGATCCCGGCGTGAGCGGCGGCATTGCGATCCTGAATCCGACCGGCGGCGTCCAGGACGTGTGTCGAATGCCGGCGAGCGACGAGGACCTGTGTGACACGCTCGCGGCGTACGGCGGTCGCGAGTCAACGGCCGTCCTCGAGCGGGTGAGCGCGTCGCCGCAAATGGGCGTCGTGTCGGCGTTCACCTTCGGCGTCGGCTTCGGGCGGCTCCGTCTGGGCCTGCGCGCCGCGGCGATTCCCTTCGAGCTCGTGCACCCGCTCGTCTGGCAGAAGGCGATGAAGTGCCGAACGCACGGCGACAAGAACATCTCGCGGGACCGGGCGCAATGTCTGTTCCCGAAGCTCTATGTGACGCACGCGATCGGCGACGCGCTGCTGCTCGCCGAGTACGGCCGGCGCCTGGCGCTCCACGTGCCGATGCCGGCCGACCAACCGCTCTTCGAGGTCGCGCGCTGATGCCGGACTCCTACACGGACGGCGTCGGCGTGTGGCGCTGCCTGACCTGTCTTCACGTGCAACCGTGCGGCTGCCCGCACTCTGCGAAAGGACTCGAGACGATGGCGAAGAAACCGAACGGCGGCGTCCCCCGAGGTAGGCAATCGCTGAACCGACACGACGCGAAGCGCGCGACGCTGCACGGCGGCCGGCGCGGCGGCAAGCAATCGAAGCAGCAGGTTGAGCAGACGCTCGCCGGCCCGCTGAAGAAACAACCGCGCCCGCGCCCATTGCCCGGCATGGAGAACGCGCGCATCCGCGGCCTCGACGACATCTGCACCTCGATCGCGGAAACCCGCGAACAGATGAACGGCCTGCGCGCTGAGGAGACGGGCCTTGAATCGAACGCGCTGAAGCTGATGCGGAAGCATCAGAAAACCTCCTGGCGCCATGCCGGCGTCGAGCTCGTGCGCGTGCCCGGCGAAGAGAAGCTGCGCGTGCGGACGGCGCGCGAACGCACGGCGACCGCGGAGAGCGAGGAAGAACCGGATGTCGAGCCGCACACCGAGCCGGAAGACGCGCCCGACCTCGAGGACACCGTCATCGGGGCGGACGAAGGCGCCGAAGCTTAGCCTCGCCGAAGTCCGCGCGGCGCTGCTGACCCGCAACGCCGACCACGAGGGCGAGTTCTATGTGCTGGTGAACGAAGCGCAGGCGGTCGATCTGGCGAGCGGGTGCGTCCCGCTCGTCGTCGTCGCCCAGGTGCGGACGATGCTCGACTGGCAGGACCAGGACCGGCGGCGCGCGGCGCGGCCGGTCCCGAAGCCGAAGAGGCGATCAAATGTATGAAGCGTTTTCACTCGTTGGCCGTCGCCATTGGCCCGACACCACTGCGCCCTGGCTGGTGGGACGTCACGCTCGCGTGCGGCCATCGCTTCGCGCTGCTGATGGGGTCGCCGAGCTACGCCGTCGTCTCGGATTGCGTCTCGCTCTGCACAGTGGGCGTGCACTGCGCGCGCTGCCGGCAAGCCGCGAAGGAGTCTGATGTACGCCCAACGCACCGACGTCCCCGTGTCGAAATCCCGGGCCGAGATCGAGCGGCTGCTCGAGAGCCGCAAAGCCAAGCAGTTCGGGACGGCGACGGACTACGAGAAGCTCGAGGCGCGGGTGCAGTTCCGCCTGCACGACCGGGTCGTCCGGTTCACGGTCGCGTTGCCCGATCCGAAGAAGCTGGGGAACGGGGCGCGCCTGGACCAGGCGGAGCGCCAGAAGTGGCGGGCGCTGCTGCTCGTGATCAAGGCGAAGCTCGAATCGGTCGAGAGCCAGATCGAGACGTTCGAGGAGGCGTTCCTCGCGAACATCGTGATGCCGAACGATCAGACGGTCGCCCAGATCGTCAAGCCGCAGATCGCGGAGTCGTACAAGAGCGGCAAGATGCCGAAGCAGCTGGCGGCGGCGTCCGAGGACTCCAAGTGAAGACGTCGCGCTCGTGGTGGGAGGGGCTGTCCCGCGACGAGTTCGCCGCGCGGATGAAGGACCGGGCCTCGTGAAGCCGCTCGCCGCGACGGCGACGCACCGTGGCCGCCGCTGTGAACGGTGTCACGACCGCTGGGCGCAGGCGCGCGGGCTGTGTCGGCTGTGCGACCGGGACATGCACGTCCTCGCCTCGAGCCGGTTCGCCGAGGAGCAGGCCCGGCTGACGGCACGGCAAGCGCGGATCGCCGCGCTGCGGAAACCGCCGCCGGCGCCGTTCGTCGAGCGCGAGATCTGCATCGGGCGCGAGCGGTTCGTGATCACGTGGGACGGGAGCTAAGGGACATGGACGAGCAACAGAAGTACTGGCGCGTCGGAACCAAGATTCCGATCAACGTGTACGACGGCGACCGGCCCGTGTGCCAGTGTCAGACGGCGCTAGACGCGCGGCTGATCGTGTACGCCGTCAACGAGCTACTCGAGCGGCGCGCGGCGACCCATTCGGCTAATGACACGCCGGACGCGGTGAACCGCTAGGGTGGATCGTGGGGACCAAGAAACATGCCGCGCCCGCGCGCTCGAAAACGACCCAAGCCACTCGATCTCGCAGCACTGCTGCAGTACTTGCTCGACCTGGGGATGAGCGGCCGTCACGCCCAGAATGTCGTCCTGGCGCTGCTGCGAGCCCGCCGGCGGCGTCGGGCCTGACCTCCGAACAGGAAACCTTCGTGCACGAATACGACAGCAACGGCGGCAACGGCACGCGTGCGTATCTCGCGGCGTACCCGGAAATGACGAGCGCCGCCGTCGCCGCCTCGAGCGCCTGGCGGCTGTTGAGAAATGAGAAGGTGCGCGACTCCCTCGCGGCCCTGCGCGCGGCCCGGTGGAAGCGCCTCGCGATGAGCGGCGACGAGGCCCTGGCTCTGGTCGCGCTCGAGGCCCGTGTTGACCTGCGCGAGCTGTTCGATGAGAAGGGGGAACTGCTGCCGGTCTGCGCCTGGCCTGATAGTGTCGCTTGCTGCGTGAAGGCGATCCGCCCGGGTCCCTTCGGCACGACGATCGTCCTGACCGACCCACACGCGGCGCGCCGGCTGATCCTCGAGCAGACCGGCGCCCTCAAGAATCCGATCGTCGGCGCCGCCGCCTCGATCGCGAAGATTCTCGCCGGCAACTTCAGCGACGAGGACGACGGCGAGTGACGCCCGTCGTCCCGATCCCGCCGACCGTCGAGTGCACCGCGGAAACGAATCAGCCGCGGCGGATCGTGCACGTCGCCGACCTCGAGGCGCCGCTCGCGCGCCTGTGCTGGCAGGCGTCGCCGGCGCCCGCGATTCTGCGCTGCGACCGCGCCGCGGCGCATGGTGGTCTGCATTCCTGGGAGTACCCAAACGTTCCGCATTTACGGAGGGTCTGAATGACGAAGCCGAAGAAGCGACCGGCGGAAACCCGCCGACAGACGAAGCATCGCGAAGCCAAGGAAGCCGCGAAGCCGGCGGCCGCGCCGACGCCCGATACCCCTGATACGGCTGATACCCCTGCGCCTGTGGCGTCGCCGGCCCCAACGAACGGCGGCGAGCCGTCGTGATCATCCTCAAGCGCGACGTCACCGATCCGAAGGAAGCGCCGCTCCTGCTGTTCGCGAACTGGCAGACCAACCCGGACGGCACGATGAGCCTCCTCATGCCCGATGGCACGTTCGCCTATCAGCAACCGAACCAGTACGGCGTGTTCGGGTTTTCGCCGGTCCCGGCCGGCGCCTACCAGCAGGCGCGCATCAACGGGCAGCTCGTGGCGTTCTGGACCCGGCCGCAGGATCCCCCGTTCGTGTACGCCTGGGTGGAGCTCCCGAATTGAATCCGGCCCTCTTCGGATCCACGGCTCGGCGCCCGGTGGTGCTGGCGCGGCCGCCGCTGCCGCCGCTCCCGCCCGGGGCGTACGACCAGGTCCTGCCGTGGACGCCGCCGACCACGCGCGATTTCATGCGCGCGAACGCGTGGGCCGTCACGATCCCCGGCCTGCCGTTTCTGCCGGGGCTCACCTCGAGCGTGCATCCCGAGCGCTGCCTGACGTGGTTCCTGCGCTACTGGTCGCCGGCCTGGCAGGACCGCATTCTCGCGACGCACGCCGGCGACAGCTACACGCACCTCTGGCAATCGGCGCCGGCGCTAGGCGCGGTGGACCCGGTCGATCTCGCGTCGTCGATCGCCGCCTGCCGGCGGGCGAAGCAGGTCCTCCCCTACGTCACGCTGCTGCTCTCGTCGAAGGTGTCGCAGCCGCGCGACCAGAGCGTCGCACAGTGGAAGGCCTATCTGGATCCGCTCCTCGACGCGTATCTGTCGGCCGACGTCGTCGACGAGTTCGTGCCCGGCTGGGAATGGGATCTCTTCAACGTCCCGGGGCCGATCACCGTCGAGGTCTGCAAGTACGTCGGGCAGAAAGTCCACGCCGCCGGCAAATCGTGCTGGCTGCATTTCTCGTCGGAGAAAACATCGTGGTTCGCGCCCGACGACAGCCGCGGCCGCTATGGGTTCTGGGCGGACCTCGGCGCGGACGTCGACGGCCTGCTGTACCAGACGATTCCGTCGTGGTCGATCGGCGACGTGCAGGCGCGGCTCGTCGACACGTTGATCCAGTTCGCCAACCAGGGCCTCGGCCACAAGCTGCGCCTCGGCGAGGACCAGGCGGCGTACCAATTCGACGGCAACCCGATCGGCGCCGAGCATCCCAACGAGGACGACGGCGATCTGCGTGGCTATCTCGCCTGTTGCACGGCAGGCCCGGCGCGCGTGTGGGGTTATGCCGGCGGCGGGCGCCGTCGGGACGGCTCACCCTTGTAACCACAGGAGGCAGACATCATGGATTGGTTTGGACTCATTCGACTGCTCGCGCCGATCATCTTGGAGGCCGCGATCCCCGATAAGCGCGTCGGCGCCATCCTCGCAACCGTCGCCACGGACGGCATGATCGCGGCGCAGCAGATCCCCGGCGCGACCAACGATCAGAAGAAGGCGTCCGTCATGACGCTCGTCACCGACACGCTGACCGGCATCGCGGCCGTGAAGCCGGACCTCGTGCCGGCACCCGACGTGCTGACCGCGGCGGCGAGCTCGGCGATCGACACGGCGATCCAGGTCACGAACTACGTGCGCGACCAGGTGCTCGTGCCGATTGACCCGGCGAGTCTTCCGCCGGCGGCGCCGGCGCCGGCCGTCTAGGCGATGGGCCGCGCACTCCTCGAGCGGGCGCGGGCGACGCTCCTGCGCTGGAAGGCGCGGCCGATCGAGATGGTCCGCGAACAGTTCGGCGTCGAGCCGGACGTCTGGCAAGCCGAGACGCTCAAGCTGTTCGCGGAGCCGTCGACGCAGCGGCTCGCGCTCAAGTCCTGCAAGGGGCCCGGGAAGACGGCCGTCCTCGCCTGGTGCATCCTGAATTTCCTGGGCACCCGCCCGAGCCCGAAAGTGATCTGCACGTCGATCACCGAGGGCAACCTCGACACGAACCTCTGGCCGGAGCTCTCCAAGTGGATCGCCCGCTCCGAGTACTTCCGCGCGGCGTTCGAGTGGACGAAGACGCGCGTCGCGAACCGGGAGGACCCGGACAACTGGTTTGCGGTCGCGCGCTCCTGGCCGAAGAAGGCCGACGCCGACGCCCAGGCCAACGCGCTCGCCGGCGTGCACGCCGATCATGTGATGGCCGTCGCCGACGAGAGCGGCGGCTACCCGCAGGCCGTGATGACGACGCTCGAGGCGGTGCTCTCGAGCTGCGTCGAGGGCAAGGTGCTGCAGGCGGGCAACCCGACGCACACGACGGGCCCGCTCTACCGGGCATGCACGATCGACCGGCATCTCTGGCGCCTGGTCACAATCAACGGCGACCCGGACGACCCGCAGCGGTCGCCGCGCATCAACCTGCAATGGGCGAAGGACGAGATCGCGCGCTACGGCCGCGACAACCCCTGGGTCATGGTCAACGTGCTCGGGCAGTTCCCGCCGGCGAGCATCAACGCGCTCCTCGGGCTCGAGGACGTCGAGGCCGCGATGAAGCGGCATCTGCGCGACGACGAATACAGCCACATGCAGAAGCGGCTCGGCGTCGACGTCGCGCGCTTCGGCGACGACCGCACCGTGATCTTCCCGCGACAGGGGATGGCGGCCTTCCGGCCGATCGTGATGCGGAGCCAGCGCACGACGGCGATCGCGGCGCGCGTGATGATGGCGACGACCCGCTGGGGCGCCGAGCTCATCCTCGTCGACGATACCGGGCATTGGGGCCACGGCGTGATCGACAACCTCATCACGGCCGGCGTGCCCTGCCTCGGCATCAACTACGCGGCGAAAGCGATCAACCCGCGGTACCGCAATCGCCGCGCCGAATTCTGGATGAAGGGCGCCGAGGCGATCAAGGCCGGCGCCGCGCTGCCGCCGATCCCCGAGATGGTCGGCGAGCTCACCGAACCGACGTACACGTTCCTGAACGGGACCTTCCTCCTCGAGGAGAAGGATCAGATCAAGGCGCGGCTCGGGCGCTCGCCCGACCTAGCCGACGCCTACATGCAGACCTACGCCCTCGAGGACATGCCCGGGGACCTGGTCGAGAAACTCAAGGGCCGGGCGCACGCGACCACGGAATTTGACCCGTACGCGTCGCCGCAGGCCGAGACGGACCGGGACCCGTACGCGTGGCCGCGATGAACTGGACTCTCATCTTCGAGTGGTTCTCGTACGGCGCCGCGGTCGGGGCGGCGATCGCCGGCTTCTTCTTCGCGCTCGTGCTATTCATCTTTCTGCTTTGCAAACTGATCGACTTCTTGGAGTTCTGACATGGAGACCACGAGAGAGAAAGCCGGCCGGATGCTGTTCGCGTTGTTCGACGCGGACGACAGCGGCGCCATGACGCCCGCCGATGCCCTGCGCGTCGTCGACGCCATCGTCGAGGCGGTCCGCGATACCAGCGACACGCCGCACACGCGGGCGGTAGCCGCCGATCGCGAAAAACT
>Ga0209579_10000427_pt1 | contig 43953 bp, 39 predicted proteins | sample Coa_R1_2_FD_187152 | JGI IMG/M metagenome (GOLD analysis project Ga0209579, IMG submission 187152) | Surface soil microbial communities from Centralia Pennsylvania, which are recovering from an underground coalmine fire - Coalmine... | ecosystem: Environmental > Terrestrial > Soil >...
GAAATGGCGCAGTCGCTCGCGTCCGGCCCGACCTTTGCCCACGCCATGACCAAGAAAATGCTGCACCAGGAGTGGGACGCGGGCGTCGACGAAGCCATCGAAATGGAAGCCCAGGCGCAAGCGATCTGCATGCAGACGAAGGATTTCCATCGCGCCTACGAGGCCTTCGCGGCGAAGAAGAAGCCGGTGTTTGAAGGCAACTGATGGACCGCTTCGCGCACTATGACTGGCCTTTCTTCGACGAACGTCATCGGCTGTTGGCCGTCGAGGTGGAAAGTTGGATTAAGAGAAAATCAATAGATGAAAAGGACGCGGATTCATCCTGCAGATATTTCGTCAGGGAACTTGGTGCTGCCGGATTCCTGAAGCACTGCGTCTCGGCCGAACCCGACGTGCGCTCCATCGCGCTGTCGCGCGAGATATTCGCCTACCACCACGGTCTCGCCGATTTCGCCTTCGTGATGCAAGGCCTGGGCAGCGGGCCGATCATGCTCGCGGGTACCGAGGCGCAGAAAAAGGCCTGGCTGCCGCGCGTGGCGCAGGGCGAGGCGATCGCGGCATTCGCGCTGTCGGAGCCGGATGCGGGTTCGGATGTCGCGGCTTTGCAGACTGCTGCTGTGCGCGACGGTTCCGGCTGGAAATTGAATGGAACGAAAACCTGGATCTCGAACGGAGGCATAGCCGACTTCTATGTCACTTTTGCCAGGGCCGAAGGGGGGATCTCCGCTTTCATCGTGGACGCCGGGGAAGTCGATGCCTCGGAACGCATCGACATCATCGCGCCGCATCCGATGGCGACCGTCAAGTACAGGAATTCCAGGGCGGAGCTGATCGGCGAGGCGGGGCAGGGCTTTAAGCTCGCGATGCGCACCCTGGACATCTTCCGCACCACGGTCGCGGGCGCGGCGCTCGGCTTCGCGCGGCGCGCGCTGGCCGAGGCGCTGGCGCGCGCGAAGGACCGCCCGATGTTCGGCAGGAAGCTCGCCGACCTGCAGATGACGCAGGCGAAGCTCGCCGACATGGCGACCGGGATTGAGGCCGCTGCGCTGCTCGCCTATAGATCCGGATGGTTAAGAGATGCAAAGCGGCAAGAAGTGACCAAAGAGGCCGCGATGGCGAAGATGTACGCGACCGAAACCGCGCAGTCGGTGGTGGACGCGGCAGTGCAGATTTTCGGCGGCCTCGGCGTGAAGAGCGGCCACCCGGTGGAGCGCCTGTACCGGGAGGTGCGCGCGCTTCGCATCTACGAAGGTGCCACCGAGGTGCAGAAGGTGATCATCGCGCGGGAATTGCTGAAATGAAGGTCAAATCCGCACACTCCGACACTTTCGCGCGCGACAACCTGCCGCCGCGCGACCAGTGGCCGGAGTTCCGCTTCGACCTGCCCGAACTGAACTATCCGGAACGCATGAACTGCGCCACCGTGCTGCTGGACGACATGGTCCAGGCGGGCCACGGCGGCCGGATTGCGATCCGCGCGCCCGACGGCGAGTGCAGCTATGCGCAGCTGCTTGCGCAGGCGAACCGCATCGCCAACGTTCTGGTGCGCGACATGGGCGTGAAGCCCGGCAACCGCGTGCTGCTGCGCGGCCCGAACAATCCGATGATGGCGGCCTGCTGGTTGGCGGTATTCAAGGCGGGCGGCATTTGCGTAGGCACCATGCCGCTGCTGCGGGCGAAGGAGCTCACCGAGATCGTCAACAAGGCCCGGGTCACGCACGCGCTCTGCGACAAGCGGCTGGAAGCGGAGCTGAAACTCGCGCTGCCGGATTGTCCGACGCTGGAGGAGATCCGCTACTGGTACGAGGACGGCGACGAGTCGCTGGATACGCTGGCCGCCGAGCGCTCGCCCAGTTTCAGGAACGTGGATACCGCCGCCGAAGACGTGGCGCTGATCGCCTTCACCTCCGGCACCACCGGCAAGCCCAAGGGCACGATGCACTTCCACCGCGACGTGATCGCGATGTGCGATTGCTTCCCGCGCTCCTGCCTGAAGCCGGACCAGGACGACATTTTCATCGGCTCGCCGCCGCTCGCCTTCACTTTCGGACTCGGCGGATTGCTCTGTTTCCCGTTGCGCGTCGGCGCGAGCACCGCGCTGGTGGAGAAGTTCACGCCCGAGACATTGCTGGAATCCATCCGGAAATTCAGGGCGACCATCCTCTTCACCGCGCCGACCATGTACCGCGCGCTGGCCGGCATCTGGAAAAACTACGATCTGTCCTCGCTGAAGAAGTGCGTCTCGGCGGGCGAGGCGCTGCCCGACGCCACGCGGCGCCTGTTTCGCGAGGCGAGCGGCATCGAAATCATCGACGGCATCGGCTCGACCGAAATGATCCATATCTTCATTTCGCACGCGCCCGGGCACGTGAAGTACGGCGCTACCGGCCACGCCATCCCGGGCTATGCCGCGACGGTGCTGGACGACAACGGCGAGCGCTGCGCGCCGGGACAGATCGGGCGCCTGGCGGTGAAAGGGCCGACCGGCTGCAGGTACCTGGCCGACGAGCGGCAGAAGAACTACGTCGTCGACGGCTGGAACGTGACGGGGGACGCCTATGTCATGGACATGGACGGTTACTTCCATTACCAGGCGCGTACCGACGACATGATCATTTCCGCGGGCTACAACATCGCCGGTCCCGAAGTCGAAGGCGCGCTGCTGTCGCATCCCGCGGTGGCCGAATGCGGCGTGGTCGGCAGGCCCGATGCGGAGCGCGGCATGATTGTTTTTGCTTTTGTCGTTTTGAAACAAGATTTTTCCGCGGACGACGCGATGAAAAAAGAACTGCAGGAACACGTCAAGCGGAACATCGCGCCCTACAAGTATCCGCGCGAGATCGAGTTCGTGGCCGCGCTGCCGCGCACCGAAACCGGAAAACTGCAGCGCTTCAAGCTGAGGACGGCGCCATGATGAAAATTCTGCAACCACCCGGTTGGGCGAAGCCCAGGGGCTTCTCGAACGGGATTGCCGCCAGCGGAAAGCAGGTATTTGTTGCGGGCCAGATCGGCTGGACGGGCGAAAACAAATGGGAAGCAAAAGACTTCGCCGGGCAGTTCCGCCAGACCTTGAAGAATACGCTGGCGGTGCTCGCCGAGGCCGGTGCAGGGCCCGAGCACATCGTGCGCATGACCTGGTACATCATCGACAAGAAGGAGTACCTCGGCGCCATCGGGGAAGTCGGCGCCGCCTACCGCGAACTGATCGGGCGGCACTACCCGGCGATGGCGGTGGTGCAGGTCGGCGCGCTGATGGAAGACGCGGCGAAAATAGAAATCGAGACCACGGCGGTGATCCCGTGAAGGTATCCATCGTCGGTGGCGGTCCGGGCGGGCTGTACTTCGCGCTGCTGGCGCAGAAGGCCTGGCCGCGCTGGGACATCACCGTCTACGAGCGCAACCGGCCCGACGACACTTTCGGTTTCGGCGTGGTGTTCTCGGACCAGACGCTGGACGCCTTCAAGGCCTACGACGGGCCCTCCTACGAGATGATCCGCCGCCGCTTCGCCTACTGGGGCGACGTCGACGTGGTCTACAAGGGCCGCACCATGCGCTCGGGCGGCAACGGCTTCTGCGGCTGCTCGCGCGTGGCGCTGCTGCACATCCTGCACGACCGTTGCCGCGAACTGGGCGTGAAACTGCGGTTCCAGACCGAAGTCGAAGATCTGGACCAATTCGCGGACTCGGATCTCGTCGTCATTGCGGACGGCATTAATTCCAAACTCCGGGAGAAACACAAGGAACACTTTCAGCCCAGCGTGGATTTACGGCCGAACAAGTTCACCTGGCTCGGTTCCACCAGGCCGCTGGACGCGTTCAAGTACTTTTTCCGCGAGACGCCGGAAGGCATCATCCTCGCGCACTGCTACCAGTACGAGCAGGACCGCAGCACCTGGATCATCGAGACCGACGAAGCGACCTGGAAGAACTTCGGCTTCGATACGAAGGACGAGGCCGCGATGCTGGCAACGGTGGAGCGCGTGTTCGCCGACGAGCTCGACGGCCACAAGCTGATCCCCAACCGCTCCGTCTGGCGCAATTTCCCGACCATCACCAACAAGACCTGGGTGATGGGCAATGCCGTGCTGATCGGCGATGCGAAGGCGACGGCGCATTTCTCGATCGGTTCGGGAACGAAACTGGCAATGGAAGACGCCATCGCCTTGTATGAATGCCTCAAAACAGAAAAAGAAACAAAAAAATCCCTGCAAAAGTACGACACCGCGCGCCGCGAAGAAGTGGAAAAGACGCAACACGCCGCCAACGTCTCGCTCGCGTGGTTCGAGCACATGCGGCGCTACTGGGACATGGATCCGCTGCAGTTCGCTTTCGGCGTCATGTCGCGCTCCAAGCAGATCACCTGGGAGAACCTGGAGTTGCGCGACCCGGCGTTCGTGAAGGAGGTGCGGGCCTGGTTTGCGAAGCAGGCCCGGGACCGGGGCCTCGACGTCGATCTCGCAGATCCGCCCGTGCCGATGTTCACGCCGTTCCGGCTGCGCGGCATGGTGCTGGAGAACCGCGTCGTGGTGTCGCCGATGGACCAGTATTCGGCGGTGGACGGCGTGCCCGGCGACTGGCACCTGGTGCATCTCGGCTCGCGCGCGGTCGGCGGCGCGGGCATGGTGTACGTCGAGATGACCTGCGTCTCCTCGGAGGGCCGCATCACGCCCGGCTGCACCGGCCTCTGGAACGAGGCGCAGCGCGACGCCTTCCGGCGCATCACCGGCTTCTGCCACGCCAACTCGAGGGCGAAACTCTGCCTGCAGATCGGCCACTCGGGCCGCAAGGGCTCGACGCAGCTCGGCTGGGAAAAGATGGATCACCCGCTGGAGACCGGCAACTGGCCGCTGGTTTCGGCTTCGCCGATCCCGTACTACGAAGGCATTTCGGAAATTCCTCGCGAAATTTCCGCTTCCGAAATGCAAAAGATCATTTTGCAATTCGAACATTCAACGCAGCTCGCAGACGAAGCCGGTTTCGACATGCTCGAAATCCACATGGCGCACGGCTACCTGCTGGCGAGCTTCATATCGCCGCTCACCAACAAGCGCACGGACGAGTACGGCGGCCCGATCGGGAACAGGATGCGTTTCCCGCTGGCCGTCTGGAAGGCCTGCAGGAAAAAATGGCCCGAAAAGAAACCCATGTCCGTGCGCGTTTCCGCCACCGACTGGGCGCCGGGCGGCCTGTCGGGCGAAGACCTGATGGCGCTGACGCGCATGCTGAAGGAAGCGGGCTGCGACATGATCGACTGCTCGACCGGCCAGACGGTGCCGCAGCAGCGCCCGGTGTACGGGCGCATGTTCCAGGCGCCGTTTTCCGACTGGGTGCGCAACGAGACCGGCATCGCGACCATGACCGTGGGCGCGGTCACCAGCGCCGACCAGGTCAACACGCTGCTCGCCTCGGGCAAGGCGGACCTCGTCGCGCTGGGGCGGCCGCACCTCGCCAATCCCTATTTCGGGCTGCAGGCTTCCGCCTGGTACCAGCACGCGGCCCAGTTCTGGCCGCCGCAATACCTGTCGGGCAAGGATCAGGCGTTCCGCAATTCGCTGCGCGAGCGCGCCGAGGCGACCGAGTTGCGCATCAAGGCGCGGCCGGCCAGCCACGAGGTGAAGGAAACGCCCGCGGGGGCCTACTTGCTGGCGGGCACCAGGACGTAGCCCTTGGCGCGCATGCAGGCGCCGGTCATCTGGCTTTCCTTCATGACCACATCGGCCTGACTGGGGCCGGTCGGGCCCAGGCGGGGATCGATCCCGGTGGGCGGGAGGATGGCGGCGGAGCCGCCGGACCTGTCCCGCGTGCCCCTCTCGCAGGCCGCCCTGTCCTGCGCGAGGGTGGATTGGTCGCCGTCAGCTTTCTGCCAGGCCATCTCGCCGCAGGAAACCAGCGCAAGTGTAAAAAGAAGCAATCCCGCGTTCTGCATTGCCATGGACGGATTCTAGCTCTCCGGCTTGGGTTAGCATCGCTGCCTCATGCATCCCCACATCGGCAAGTACGAGATTCACGATCTGCTGGGCAAGGGCGCGACCGGGTCGGTCTACCTCGCCACCGACCCCTTCGAGCGCCGCCAGATCGCGATCAAGGTGCTCGATGCCATGCCGAACGATCCCGAGGAGGCGCGACGGGCGCTCAAATTCTTCCAGAACGAGGCTTCGCTCGCGGGCAAGCTTCGCCACCCGCACATCGTCAGCATTTTCGATGCGGGCGTGGAGAAGAAGGAGGGCAAGGACCTGCGCTACCTCGTGATGGAGCTGGTCGAGGGCACTTCGCTGCAGCCGCATTGCGATCCCTCTGGACTGCTGCCGGTGTCGCGTTCGGCGCAGATCGCCTACAAGTGCTGCAAGGCGCTGGAGTACGCCAATTCCGTCGGCGTCGTGCACCGCGACATCAAGCCCGCCAACATCATGCTGCGGCCGGATTTCGACATCAAGGTCTCGGACTTCGGCGCCGCGCAGCTGTCGCGCTCGGATACGACGCAGGTTTCCGGGGTCGGCTCGCCTTTCTACATGTCCCCCGAACAGATCCGCGGCGGCGAGGAAATCGATTTCCGCTCCGACATGTTTTCGCTGGGCGGCGTCATGTACCACATGCTCACCGGCGCGCGGCCCTTTTCCGGCTCGACCGCCTATGAGCTGATGGACGAGATCCTGGCGAAAGAACCGCCGCCGCCCTCCGAGGTGCGCCGGGGCATTTCACCGGCGCTCGACGGCGTGGTGCTGCGCGCACTCGGCAAGACGCGCGCCGACCGATACGACAGCTGGGACGAATTCGCCGCCGCACTCGAGCCGCTGCTGGCCGAAGAGGACGCCACCATGTCGAGCCTCTCCGACGTCGAGGAATTCAGCGCCATGCGCAGGCTCGCGTTCTTCAAGCGGTTTTCGGACGCCGAGTTGTGGGAAGTGGTGCGCACCTGCCGCTGCCGCAAGTTTTCGGCCGGTGCCGAACTGATCCGCGAGGGCGTGGAGGACGACCATATCTACGTGCTCGCCGCCGGCCTGCTCAAGGTGACGCAGCGCGGCAAGCTGCTGAACGCGGTCAGTCCCGGCGATTGCGTTGGCGAAATGGTCTACGCGCGCCGCAGTTCGGCCAAGCGCAGCGCCACCGTCACCGCGGTGGAGATCAGCTGGGTGCTAGGCCTGCGCATCCAGGACATCGACGGTTTCTCCGAAGGCTGTCGCGCGCGCTTCAGCGAGGCCTTCCTCTCGGTGATGGCAGAGCGCCTGTCGATGCTGGGCGGGCGGCTGCTGTCGCTGATGCACGAGCAGAACGTCGGCCTGGTTTGAAAAAACTCCGGCGCTGCCGTTGGGCGAAGAACCCGCTTTCGATCCGCTACCACGACCGCGAGTGGGGCGTGCCGGTGCGCAGCGACCGCAAGCTGTTCGAGTTCCTGATCCTGGAGGGCGCCCAGGCAGGCCTCTCCTGGGACACCATCCTCGCCAAGCGGGAGAACTACCGCAAAGCCTTCGATGGTTTCGATCCGGAAAAAATCTCGAGATACACGGCAAAGAAGAAAAGCGCTCTCATGAAGAACGCGGGCATCGTGCGCAACCGGCTGAAGATCGAGGCGGCCGTGGTCAACGCGAGGCTGTTTCTCGCGTTGCAGAAGGAATGCGGCAGTTTTTCGGCCTATGTGTGGAAATTCGTCGGCGGCAGGCCGCTGGACAACAGGCGCCGGTCCGTGGCCGCGCTGCCGGCGCGAACCGAAATCTCGGATGCGCTGTCCAAGGACCTCAAGGGCCGCGGCTTCAAATTCGTCGGCTCGACCATCATGTACGCTTTCATGCAGGCCACGGGCATGGTAAATGACCATACGGCGGATTGTTTCCGCTACAAGAAGCTGAAATGAAGCGGACCCTGTTCGCCTGCATCCTCGTCCTGTCGCCGCCCGCGTTCGGCTACGAAGTCAATGGCGTCGACCTCGGCGGCAAGGAGGTCGACGTCAAGAAGGCCTTCCCGAGCGCGCACTGCAAGGCGCTCGAATGGAAGTCGGACGCCGCCGACCGGCGCTGCGACGACGCCCTGATCTCGCTCGGCGGCGTCGAAGCCAAGATCACGGTTTTCCTCAAGGCGGACGTGATCCAGGCCTACGACCTGCGCTTCGACATGAAGGATCTGGATCGGGTCACGGCGCATCTCAAGACGCGCTGGGGCGCGCCGCTGGCAGAGTCGACGGACGTCATCGCGCAGAAGGGCAAGCCGGACCGCAAGGTATTCAAGGCGCGCTGGGAGAAGGGTACGGACCGCGCGCTGCTCGCGGCGCAGCTGGAGCAGAAGCGCGGCACCATCGAGGTGTCGCGCGGCAACTTCCCCGAAGAAATCTACCGAGTAAGGTAGGCCCCCGGCGTCCCGCTACAGGATGCGGCTCGCCTTGTTTCCCCAGTAGCGGTCGCGCAGGATGCGCTTGTAGAGCTTGCCGGTGGGCAGCCGCGGCAGCTCGGCCTCGAAATCGACCGAGCGCGGACACTTGAAGCGCGCGAGGTGCTGGCCGCAGAAGTCGATCAGTTCGCGCTCCAGCCCCGTTCCCGGCTCCACGCCGGGCATCGCCTGCACCACCGCCTTCACTTCCTCGCCCAGGTCGGCGTTCGGCACGCCGAACACGGCTGCATCCGCCACCTTGGGATGGGTGATGAGCAGGTTCTCGCATTCCTGCGGGTAGATGTTGACGCCGCCCGAGATGATCATGAAGGTGGCGCGATCGGTCAGGTAGAGGAAGCGGTCGTCGTCCATGTAGCCGACATCGCCCACGGTGCTCATGCTGCCGTCCGCCGAGCGCGCCGCGGCGGTTTTTTCCGGGTCGTTGAAGTATTCGAAAGGCGTCGCGGTCTTGAACCAGATGGTGCCCGGCACGCCCTTCGCGCAGGGCTTCATTTCCGCATCCAGAATGTGCAGGTCGCCGAGCAGCACCCTGCCTACCGAGCCGCGGTGCGCGAGCCACTCGGCGCTGTTGCAGGCGGTGAAGCCGAGGCCTTCGGTGGCGCCGTAGTACTCGTCGATGATCGGGCCCCACCACCGGATCATTTCCTCCTTCACCTGCACCGGGCAGGGCGCCGCCGCGTGGATCGCGACTTCGAGCGACGACAGGTCGTGGCGCCGGCGCGCGGCTTCGGGCAGCTTCAACATGCGCGAGAACATGGTCGGCACCAGCTGGCTGTGCGTGACGCGGTATTTCCCGATCAGCGCCAGGTAGGCTTCGGGATCGAATTTCTCCATGATGATCACCGTGCCGCCGTGGCGGATCGCGAGGTTGACCGCGGCCTGTGGCGCCGAGTGGTACAGCGGCGCGGGCGACAGGTAGATCATGCCCTCGCGGTAGTGCCAGAGTTTCTGCAGGAAATCGAACAGAGGCAGCTGCTTTTCGGGCGGATTTTCCGGCAGCGGGCGCAGGATGCCCTTCGGCCTTCCAGTGGTTCCCGAGGAGTACAGCATCGGCGTGCCGAGCTGCTCGTCGCCGATCGGCGTAGCCGGAAACCTCGCCGCCGCGGCGTCCATGGCAACGAACGGGCCTGCGCTGCTTTCGCCGTCGGCCAGCAGCAACAACGTCACCTTCGGGCACTGCTTTGCCGCCGCCGCCGCGGCTTCGAGCCGGGCGCGCGAGGTGATCAACACGCGCGACTCGCTGTTGTTCACGAGGTAGGCCAGTTCCTCCGCGGTCAGGTAGGAATTGATGCAGGTGTAGTAGAGTCCTGCGCGCTCGCCCGCTCCGCAGCACTCGAGGTAGCGGTCGTTGTTCTCCATGAATATCGAGTAGTGGTCCAGCCGCTTCAGGCCGTGCGCGCGCAGCAGGCGGGCGAGGCGGTTGCAGCGCGCTTCGTACTCGGCATAGCTCACGGTTTCGCCCGTCCCGGCCATGATGAAGGCCGGCTGGCTGGCGCGTTCCTTCGTGCGCTTGCCGGGATACATGTTTTTCTCCGTCCTCAGTAGTCCGCGGCAGCGGCGCTGGCGCGCTCCAGCGCGCCGAAGGCGTCGGCGCGGTCCGAGGTGGTCGCGCGCTGCAGGTCGCGCGGCCAGCGCGTGTCCTCGTATTCCGTGCCGCGGTGCATGGTGCACCGGTTGTCCCACATCACGAGGTCTCCCACGCGCCAGCGGTGCGTGTAGACGAACTGGCGCTGCGTGGCATGCGCGATGAGTTCCGCGACCAGCGCTTCGGCCTCCACGTCGGGCAAGCCGCCGAGCGGTCCGCTGATTTTTCCGATATGCGAGGCGACGTAGAGGGACTCGCGGCCGGACTCCGGGATGCGACGCACCAGCGGCCGGTGCACCGGCGCGAAGGCGGTCATTTCCTCTGGGGTGAAGGTGGTGAAGCCCAGCTTGCGGCGCGAGTGGATGAGCGAATGTTCCGCGATCAGCCCCTGCAGGCGCGATTTCATCGCCCCGGGCAGCGCGTCGTAGGCGGCGCGCATGTCGGCGTATTCGGTATGGCCGCCGATCGGCGCCACCGAGCGCGCGTAGAGCATCGAGGCGTAGCCGCTGGGCGCTTTGAAGGAGCTGTCGGTATGCCACAGCCGGTTGCCCATCTGGAACAGCCGAATTCGCGCGTCCTTCTTCCACACCTTGCCGTCGGCATCCATGTTGGCGATATCGGCAATCTCCTCGCGCACGCGGAGCTTCTCGCCGCGCAATGCCTTTTGCACCGTGCGTTCGAGCGGACCGAAGTTCGCCGCGAAGGCGAGGTGCTGGTCGGTCGTCAGGTTCTGCGCCGGAAAGACGAGTACCCCGTAGGTGGCGAAGGCCTCGCGAACCGCCTGCAGCGTCTCCGGAGCCAGCGGCGCGCTCAAGTCTATGTCGCCGATCTCGGCGGCAAAGCGCGGCGTGACGGGAAAGACCGAGATCCCCATGGTGGCCTCCTGCTATGACGGATAGATCCAGGGCCGCTTGCGGCGGTCGTCGGCCTGGAAAGAGGCGATTTTCGGCTCGAGCTCGAGCGTGAGGCCGATTTCGTCCTGCCCTTCGAGCAGCATTTTTTTGCGGCGCGGCGCGACTTCAAAACGGATCTTGCCGTTGATGACCTGCTTCGCAAGGTCTACGGTAAACGGCCTTGCGCCGGGTGCGGCGGCCTCCGCCGCGAGCGTTTCGACCGTCGCCGCGGGCAGGACGATCGGCAGCACGCCGTTCTGGAAGCAGTTGCCGAAGAAAATCTGGCCGAAGGAGGGCGCGATCAGGCAGCGCAGGCCCATGCCGGCGAGCGCCCAGACCGCCATTTCGCGCGAACTGCCGGTGCCGAAGAATTCGCCGCAGACCAGGATCTGCGCGCCGCGGTAGCGCGGCTCGTTCAGCACGAAGGCCGGGTTGTCCTTGCCGTCGGGCAGGTAGCGCGCCATTTCGAAGGCATAGCGGCCGATCTCGTTGCGCGGCGTGCCGGTGCAGCGCTCGATACGGATGATGAAATCGGTGTCGACGTTGCTCTTCATCAACGGCGCGGCGATGGCGGTGAGCATGACGAATTTTTCCATCACAGGGTCCTCACGTCCGTGATTTCGCCGGCGATCGCCGCCGCCGCTGCCATCGCGGGGCTGGCGAGATGGGTGCGCGCCTGCGGACCCTGGCGGCCGACGAAATTGCGGTTGGAGGTGGAAACGCAGCGCGCGAGCGGCTCGACGTAGTCGCCGTTCGCGGCCACGCACATCGAGCAGCCGGCCTCGCGCCACTCGAAGCCGGCGTCGAGGAACACCCGGTGCAGGCCCTCCGCCTCGGCGTCCTGCTTGATGCGCCAGGAGCCGGGCACCACCCAGGCTTTCACGTGTTTCGCCGCCTTGCGGCCCTTCGCGATCGCCGCGGCCGCGCGCAGGTCCGGCAGGCGCGAGTTGGTGCAGGATCCGATGAAGACGCGGTCCACCCGGGTGCCGGCGATCCGATCGCCGGCAGTGAGTCCCATGTAGGCAAGCGCTTCGGGTTTCCTGTCGGGCACGACGCCATCGACGCCGATCACGTCCTCCGGGCTGGTGCCCCAGGTGATCTGCGGCGCGAGCGCGCCACAGTCGATGGATCGCTCGGCGTCGAATTTCGCGCCGGCATCCGAGGGCAGCGTCTTCCAGTGCGCGAGCGCCTGATCCCAGCGCGCGCCGGAGGGCGCGTGGCGCCGGCCTTTCAGGTAGGCGTAGGTTTTTTCGTCCGGCGCCACCATGCCGACCTTGGCGCCCAGTTCTATCGACAGGTTGCACACGGTCATGCGGCCTTCCATGTCCAGGCCGCGGATCGCCTCACCCGCGTATTCGACCGCGTAGCCCATGCCGCCCGCGGTGCCGAGCTTGCCGATCAGGGCGAGGATCAGGTCCTTGCCGGTGATGCCGCGCGGCGGCGTGCCGCGAAAATCGACGCGCATGGTCTTCGGCCGCTGCTGCACGATGGTCTGCGTCGCGAGCACGTGCACCAGCTCGGTGGTGCCGATGCCCCAGGCGAGGGCGCCGAGCGCGCCGTGCGTGCAGGTGTGGCTGTCGCCGCAGACCAGCAGCGTGCCGGGAAGGGTGAATCCCGTTTCCGGACCGATCACGTGCACGATCCCCTGGCCGTCCTCGCCGATGTCGTAGATGCGCACGCCGGCTTTTTTCCCCTCGGCGCGAAAGTACTCGATCATCTTGTCGGCCCAGGGCGCGGCTCCGCCCTTCGCGCCCGGCGCCGTGGAGACGACGTGGTCGAAGGAACCGACGGTGAGTTCGGGACTGCGCATTTTCAGGCCGCGCCTGGCCAGTTCGGCCTGGCCGCGCTGGCCTGAGAGCTCGTGCATCACGTGCCGGGAAACGAACATCAGGTTCACGCCGTCGTCCAGGTCCTCGACCACGTGCTGGTCCCAGATCTTGTCGAACATGGTGCGACCGGCGCTCATGAGGGGCTCACGTATAGGTTTTCACCACTCATGGGTCTTCACTCTATCCGGATGCCGGCCTGCTTGACCACGGGGCCCCAGCGCTCCAGGTCGGCCCGGATCTGCGCCGCGAACTCTTCGGGACTGTTGCCCACGGGCTCGATGCCCAGCACGCCGAGCCGCTCGCGCACCTCGGGCTCCTTCAGCACGGCGGCGATTTCCCGCTGCAGCCGGTCCACGATGGCCTGCGGCGTCTTCGCCGGCGCGAGGATGCCGACCCAGGAATCGACGACGAAGCCCGGCAGCCCGCTTTCGATGAATGTCGGCACATCCGGCGCTCCGGCGGCGCGCCTGGCGCTCGACAGGCCCAGACCCCTGAGCCGCCCGGATTTCAGGAACTGGTTCGCGCCCGCCAGGGCGGTGCAGGCTAGCGGGATCTGGCCACCGACCGTGTCGGCGATCGCCTGGCCGCCGCCCTTGTAGGGCACGTGCACCAGGCCCGCTCCCGTGCGCTGACTCAGCATTTCGCAGGCGAGGTGCGCGCTCGAGCCGGTGCCGGCCGTGCCGTAGGAAAGCGTGCCGGGCTTGGATTTTCCCAGTGCGATCAGCTCGCGCAGGTCCTTCACTGGCAGCGAGGGATGCGACACGACGAGCACGCCCGCGTCGCCGATCTTGGTGACGGGCGCGAAGTCGCGCAGCACGTCGAAACCGGTCTTCGCGTATATGTGCGGGTTGACGACGATCGTGCCGTCGTAGCCGAGCAGCAGCACGTAGCCGTCGGGCGCGCTCCTCGCCACCATTTCCGAGCCGATGTTGCCGGCGGCGCCGGGCCTGTTCTCGATCACCACCGGCTGGCCGAGCCGCGCGCCCAGCCGGTCGGCGATGGTGCGGGCGCTGGTGTCGGCGATGCCGCCGGGCGAAAACGGCACGACGATGCGCAAAGGCTTCGACGGCCAGTCCTGTGCGGCTGCCGGTGCCGAGAACAGAATCAGAAGGCTGTATAGAAAAATCTTTTTCATGAAAGGAAAACCCTATCGGGGATAGGAGCCGTCGTTCACGTCCAGCGTAGTCCCGTTTACGTAGGCGGGGCAAGAGGTTCCCAGCCAAAGGATCGCAGCCGCGACTTCCTCGGGCCGGCAGACGCGCCCGGAGTGGACCGACCGCATGACGCCGTCCTTGCGCGATTGCGGCAGCTGGTCGTACATGGCCGTCTGCGTCGGGCCGGGGGCCACCGCGTTGACCAGCACGCCGTGCGGTCCGAGCTCCTTCGCCCAGGCCTTGGTCAGGTTCAGGATCCCGGCCTTGGTGATGCCGTACCAGAGGTCCGGGTGACCCGTGAAAGCCGCCACCGAGCCCACGTTGACAATGCGGCCGGCTATCCCGCGGGCGGGATCCTTCCCGCGTTTTTTCATCTGAATCGAGATTACTTCAATCAATTTTGCCGGCGCTTCTAGATTCACCGTCAGCACTTCGCGCTTGTGCTTGTCTGGAATCGCGTCGTAGGGATCGCAAAAGAGAACGCCAGCGTTATTTACCAGGGTATGAATTTCATGCTTCGCGAGCTGCTTGATCGCTGGAAGATTTTGCAGATCGAATTCGATCTTCTCTGCGCCCTTCAAATCAAATCGTGAAAAATCCTTGTCCAGCGCCAGGACTTTCCACCCCGCGCCGAGAAAAGCGCGGGCGGTCGCAAGACCGATGCCGCGGCCCGCGCCGGTGACGAGAACGGTGTTCACGGGCTGCGCCGCCGCATGCGGATGTTGAGAAGTTCGACGGCGACGGCGAACGCCATCGCGAAGTATACGTAGCCCTTGGGCACCTCGTGGCCGAAGCCGGCGGCGATCAGCACCACGCCGACCACCACCAGGAAGGCGAGGGCGAGCATCTTGATCGTGGGATGGGCGGAAACGAAGCGCCCGATGGCGCCGGCGAAGACCATCATCAGCGCCACCGAAGCGATTACCGCGGCGATCATCACGTCGATCCGCTGCACCATGCCGACCGCGGTGATGATGGAGTCGAGGGAGAAGATGATGTCGATCAGCATGATCTGCACGAGGGTCGCGCCAAACGACGCGCTGCCGCCGGAAGCGCGCTTTTCCGCGCTGCCCTCCAGCAGCTCGTGAATCTCGGTCACGCTCTTCCATAGCAGGAACAGACCGCCGCCCAGGAGTATCACGTCGCGCCCGGAAAATTCCTGCCCCAGCAGCGAGAACAGGGGCGCGGTCAGCCCGACGATCCACGCCAGCACCAGAAGCAGGCCGACGCGCATGAACATCGCGCCGAACAGCCCGAGGCTGCGCGCCCGGCCGCGCTGCGCTTCCGGCAGCCGGTCGACCAGGATCGAGATGAAGATGATGTTGTCGATGCCGAGGACGAGCTCCAGCGCGGTCAGCGTGGCAAATGCGATCCACGCCTGCGGGTCGGAGAGGAGTTCAAGCATGGCCCTATCTTACAATCCGCGCATCGTCCGTCGTCCCCGCGGCTTCAAGCGGGGATCCAGTTTTTCTTTTCCGATTTCCGCCTCGGCGAAGGGGCCGCTGGCGAAACTACGGACCCATGCCCGCAGCTTGGGAGCGAACTCGGCACCAAAACGCTTCCTTCCCGCTCTCGCCGGATACGCTGCTTTCGTCCCGGTTTGCCAACAAACTCTAGCCCAGAAGCTGGATCGACAAGAGCCTGCAGCCTAGCGCCGGCTTGGAGATTTGAAACCCGCTCCAGTATCAGTATGCGGTCGCCGGCAGTCGCGGGAGACGCTTTTCATGATCCGTTCGGACCAGCGGCCCGCACACTGCCATCGCAATCGACTCATACAGTCCTGTTACGTTTTTACTACTGTCCTGGCGACTTTCGCCCGGAGGGCAGCGGTCGCATCGTGGTCGGACTTGGCGTTTTCTGGATCTGGAGCCGCTTTGGAAAAAGCTGATGGACGATTCGTGGCGTTGGACAGCTGGCGCGGGATCGCCGCATGCATGGTGGCGCTGGGGCATACCAAGATGCTGTTTTTCGATTCCGGCGCGTACGGATCCAGCCATCTGAGCAGTGCGCCTTTGCTGGACAATTCCTATCTTTTCGTCGATTTCTTTTTTGTGCTGAGCGGTTTTGTCATCGCGGCCAACTACCAGCAGCGATTGCTCGACGGCTTTGGCACAGGGCGGTTTCTCCTGCTGCGGCTGGGGCGCCTCTATCCGCTCCATTTTGTGATGCTGGCGGCGGGCGTCGCTCTCAAGCTGCTTTTGCTGCTGATCCCGGCATTCTCGTCGGTTACCCCGGGAGCGCCGGCCCCATTCAGCATCCCCAGAGAAGCGCCGGGCACGATCCTCGCCAATCTGCTGCTCATCCACAGCTTGCACCTTTACGATTTTTCAACCTGGAACACGCAAAGCTGGAGTATCAGCACGGAGTTCTATACCTACGTCCTCTTCGCCGCGTGCCTGACCGGACTTCGGAAGCGCGCTTGGATCGTTCTGCTCGCCGCCATGATCGGGGGCCCGGTCCTGATCGCGGCGCTGAATAAGACCAACATGGATACGACTTACGACTGGGGCATGATCCGGTGCGTGTACGGATTTTCCGCCGGCGTGATCTGCTGGAACCTCTATGAACGGTGCCATGGCGCGCTAGAAAAGTGGCTGTCCGGGACCATTGCCGAGTGGTGCGCGATCGGACTGGCGGTCGTCTTCGTCAGTGCGGCCGGCCTGACGCTCCTGTCCGTCGCGGCACCCTACATTTTTGCGCTGGTGGTGCTGGTCTTCGCGTTCGAAGCGGGAACCGTCAGCGCGATCCTGCGGCTGCGGCCGCTTGTCTTCCTGGGAACAGTCTCATATTCCATCTACATGACGCACAATTTCGTCGTGCGAAGGATGCTGGACGCGGGCAAGGCGTTCGGCAGGCTGTGGCATTTCGACTTTTCGGGTGCCGGGCAATGGCACGCCGATGCCGCATATCTGGCCTGTCTGGCAACGATCATCGCCACGTCGTATTTCACCTACCGCTGGATCGAGAAGCCCGGGCGGAAATGGGTCCGGGATCGGGTTCAGAAGCGGCAACGAGCGGCCGCGCCGCACAGCATAGCCAGCGCCTGAGGAACGTTTGAAGCCGCCGAATCTACTGGTTGATTTCTTCGGTTAACAAGTCCTGCGGAGGGACCGAAAAATGACCATGTCGCGCACCGCGGATCCGTCCCCGCTCGTTACGGCGAATGATCGACACCGCGCGCGTATCAGGTATGCGGTTCAACCGGCGGCAGAAGCGGCGCCGTTCGGGGACACGCCTCCCGTGTGGACCGTTGAACCCGTCACGAATTACATGGCATTTCTGAATCTGGAGCCGCTCTGGAACAGGCTGGTCGACGAGGCCGGGGCCGGCCATCCCTTTGTGCGCCACGAATGGATTCGCGCCTGGTGGGAGTGTTTCGGGGCGGGCCAGGAGCTCCATATCCTCCTCGTCAAGGCAGATCACGAACCCATTGCCATCGTTCCCCTGATGTCGTGCGAGCGGCGTCTGTGCGGCGTGCTGGTGCGCCAACTCCAGTTCATCTGGAACGTCTACACGGAGCGCTTCGATTTCATCATCGGGCGCTGGCCGCAAGCAGCCCATCGGGCGGCATTGGACTATCTCCTGAGCCGGAAGAAGGACTGGGATCTGCTGCTGCTGCACCAGCTGCCGGCCGGCTCGCCGACCCTCACGGAAATGCGGCGACTGGCTCTGCAACGCGGGCTCAGCGTCGAGGTCTTCCCGTCGGCGGATTCGCCGTATGTGCCGATCGCGGGATCGTGGGACAGCTACTGCGAGCGCCTCGGCGCCAAGCACCGCTCGAACCTGCGCAACCGGGAGAAACGCCTGGGCCGGCTCGGGTCGGTGTCGCTTGAGACCGTTTCTTCGCCGAAAGACTTGGCGCAGGCGCTCAAGGACGGGTTCAATCTGGAGGCAGCAGGCTGGAAAGGTCAAGCCGGCACCGCCATTCGGAATTGCCCCGAGGTACGGCACTTCTATACGCAACTGGCGCAACTGGCTGCCGAGCGCGGATCGCTGCGCCTGTACTTCCTGACATTGAACGGCGAGCGGATCGCGTTCGGCTATTTCCTCGAGTGCGACTGCAAACTCTACTTCCTCAAGCCAGGGTACGACCCCCGTTACGCCCGCTATTCGCCATCGAACCTGTTGTGCCACCGGGTCCTGCAAGATGCGTTCAACCGCGGTTTGAGTCAACTGGATTTCCTCGGCCTCGCCGATCCCTGGAAGTCCGATTGGACCAAGAACCTGCGAACGCACTATTGGCTGTACCTCTTCCCGGACCGCCTCAAGCCCCGGCTTCTGCACTGGATCAGGTTTCGCCTGCGGCACGCCCTCGGGCAGGTGTGGATGGTCAGGTTGGTTCGCGACGCCGCGCTCGCGGCGCTGCAAAGTTCTTGGTGGCGCGCTATGGCAAAAAAAGCATCAACCGGGAGCAGATGGCAATGACAGCGCCTCTGGCGACCGCGTGGCTCGAATCGGAGTCGGATCTTTATCTGGCCAACCGCTGGTGCCTCAACCCGTTTCCCACCATTTCCGAGTTGCTTGGCCGGCTCCATCAGGAGCTTCGCCAGGCCACGGCCGCGGAGGAAGCCTGGCATCGGGCCGAAGCCGCGGCAAACATCCTCCTGATGTCGTGCGCGATCGCGGACACGATCGACGACTATCTTCTGGGCGTGCGTTACGACTTCGCCAGGGTGACGGCGGTCGTGCCGATCGTCCGGCCGGTCGCCAGGGCGGTTGATGGCCTGCTGGATCTGTGCCGAAGGGCGCGCACGTGGCGCCGACGGAGTCTGGTCCGATGGCAGCGGGACTTGAGCACCGCGATCGAGGCGTTCGCGGCAGCGACCATCGTAACTCCGCAACCGCGGCGCGACATGGTCGAACGCGCCTGCGAGCGGCTGCAAATTCTGCTGCGCACGCCGCTTCCCGCCGATCTGCGAGCGCGCCGCCCGCGCATTCCGGGCGCATTCCGGCGCCACGACCTCACCCACCAAGATGTGGTGGCCATGGCGAGAAAATTCGCCGCGGCGGACACCGGCCGGCAGCGACCGCTCATGGTGCTCGCAATACGTACCGCCGGTTCCTACTTCGCCCCGGTGATCGCGGCATGCCTCAAGGCCGGCGGCTATGAGGATGTCGATTTCGCCGCGATCCATCCGAAGAAAGGCATGCTGCCGCGTGAAGCCGCGCGAATCGCGTGCTGCGCCAATCGCGGCGGGCAGGTCGTGATCGTCGACGAACCCCTTGATACGGGGGAGACTCTCGCCGCAGTCGTCGGCATTCTTCGCCGCACCGGCATTGCGGCGGGAAGCATCACTGCGCTGCTTCCTGTCCATCCGCAGCGGCGCGACTGGTCGGCGCAATTTTCGCGCCTCGGGATACGCGACATCCGTGTCGTGCGTTTCGAACCGGAGGAATGGCACAAACACCGACTGCTCGCTCCAGATGCGATGAAGCGGCGTCTGCGCCGATACTTCTTGCTGAGAGGATATGGCGAGGTTGAAGTGGTCGAGAGCGCGGCTGCTTCCGCCTTCAACGGCGCTCTCGCGCGCGCTTCCGGGGCCTATTTCGGCAGTCGCTTGAAGCGCGTCCACGAGGTCCGCCTCACGCGTGCCGACGGACGCCGCGAAACCCGCTACGTCCTTGCAAAAAGCGTGGGTTGGGGTTGGCTCGGGTACCACGCCTTCATCGCGGCCGTGGCGCTTGCCCCGTTCATCGCGCCGGTTCTGGGGCTGCGCGACGGAATCCTGTACATGGAATGGCTCCCGCAGTCTCCCGGCGATGCCGCTGGCGTCGACCGGGAGAAGGTCGTGCGCACGGTTGCGTCGTACGCGGCGGCCCGCGTCCGCTTGCTGAAGCTCCATGACGATCCCTGCCCCGACTTGAGCCGGCGCCGCTATCACGATGGGATCGAACTGCTCGGCGGCGTCCTCAGTCGCGCTTGCGGCTCGAGAGTCGCCGCGGCCCTGCACGGCCCCCGCATCCGGGATGCGTTGTCGCGCTTCAGCAGTCCGGTTGCAGCCCTGATCGACGGACGGATGCACCCGCGAGAATGGATAGCATCCCGCGGCGCGCTCCTCAAGACGGACTTCGAGCACCATGGCCTGGGGAAGTCGGCGCTCAACATGACGGATCCCGCCTATGATCTTGCCGACGCCATCCTCGGCTTCGGCTTGTCCCGCAGCGAAGAGCGCACGCTCCTCGCGCTCTACGCCGAGGAGTCCGGGGACCGGGGGATCGAGGAACGGCTTCTCCTGAACAAGATTCTTGCGGGTAGCGCCGCAATGGCAGCGGCTTTGACGTGCCTCCGCGATCCACTCCTCGCCAGCCGTCACACCGAGGCCAATCGCAGCTATGTCACGGCATGGCATTTTCTTGCGGCCCACGCCGCGCGCTACTGCGGAAGCGTCCTGCCGGCGGCGGAGCGGATCCGCTGGAACTCGCCGCTCATGGTGCTCGATGTCGACGGAGTAGTGGACAGCCGGCGATTCGGTTTTCCGTGCACGACCGCAGCCGGCATCCTGGCCCTGTCCCTGCTTCACACGCACGACATGGCCGTCGCAATGAATACCGCGCGCGCCATAGGCGAGGTCAAGGAATATTGCCGGGCTTACAGGTGCGTCGGGGCAGTGGCCGAGTACGGAAGCGTCGCCTGGGACGCGGTCAGCGGACGCGAGCGCGTACTGGCAAGTCCGGGTTCGCTTCGGCAACTCGAACAGCTGCGCGGCGCGCTGCGGGAAATCCGGCACGTGTACCTTGACGATGCCTACCAGTACTCGATCCGCGCTTACCGCTTCGAGGGCGATTCCATGGCGCCGCTGCCCGCTGCAATGGTCGGGAATCTCGTCAGCCGCCTCGGGGCGGACGAGGTGGTCGTCCGGCACACCACGATCGACACGGCGATTCATGCGCGGGACGTCGACAAGGGCAAAGGTTTGCGCGCGCTGCTCGAGCTCTCCGGATCGCCCGACGCCGACACCGTGGCGGTCGGCGATTCCGAACCGGACCTGCCGATGTTTCGGGCGGCGCGGCGTTGTTTCGCTCCCGCAAACGTCCTGTGCCGGCCAGCCGCCGTCAAGCTCGGATGCCACATCGCCGATGAGCCCTACCAGAAAGGTCTGCTGGAAGTGGTTCGTCGCGTGCTCCACTCCGACGGCAAGCGATGCGCGCTGTGCGAGTCGGCGGCAAAGGCGTCGCCGCCGGACGGCAGCCTTTTCCTGAAACTCCTCGGATTCGCGGATCACGCGCGTAGCGATTTGCTGCTGCGGGCCCTCGCGGATCCGATGGCGATGCGCGCATTCGTCGGCGGCGAATGACCGCCCGCGGGCATCGGGGGGAGCCTGCCGCCGTGGTGATGTGCGGAGGAGGATTTGGCGCCTACGACATCGTCCGCACGCTTGGCCTCGCGGAGATCGGGTCGGCGGTGTTCGCGTCCCATGCCGAGGACGTCGCCTTTCGCTCGCGGTACGTGCGGCATGCGCTTTTACTGCCGGAGTTCAGGGAACGGAACTTCGCGGAGATCCTCGATCGCGTCGGCGCCTACGGGGCGGCCTGCCCGGAGCGGCCGGTGCTCTTCTATGCCGGCGATTCGGAGATCCTGTTCGTCTCGCGGCACCGAGAAGCACTGAACCGGTGGTACCGGTTCACGTTGCCTCCCCAGCCGATCCTGAGCAGCGTGACGAGCAAAGCGCGGTTCGTCGACCTGGCCCGGCAGGCCGCTCTTCCCGTGCCACCGACCAGGGTGTTCGCGGACGCAGCGGAGCTGGAGTCGGCGATAGCGACCCTCAAGCTGCCGTGCATCGTGAAACCGGCCTACAACCAGGACTGGTTCTGGGAAACGGAGGCGCTCCGGGCTCGCTTCGGAGAATACAAGGATGCGCTGCGCAGGTTCGACCGGTTCGGCGAGCTTCGCGAATTTTGCGCAGGGCTTCCGCACCGGCGCAGCGGGTTCGTCGTCCAGTCGTACATCGAAGGCAGGGACGAGCGGCTCGCGAGCTTTCACGCCTATCTCGACGAGCGCTCGCGTTGCCTCGGTTATTTCCTGACCCGGGTGATCCGGACGAATCCCCCGCACACCGGGGATGCCACTTGCTGCGAAACATTCCACGACGAGGCGCTGACGCGCCTGAGCCTGGAGTGCCTAGCACGTATCGGGTATCGCGGAATCGTCAAGATCGACTACAAATGGGACGCCAGCGCCCAGGCATACAGGATGCTCGAGATCGAACCGCACTATCAGACCGCTCACCTGCTCGGCGCTTGCGCGGGCGTCAACCTTGCGTCGATTGCTTTTCGCCACGCACGGGGGAAACCCGCCGAAGGGCCGGTCCGATACGCCGCCGGCGTGCGGCTGCTCGAATTGCGCGAGGATCTTAAAGCCTACTGGCGCGGGTACCGCAAGACGAGGGAGTGGACAGGGCTGAGGTACCTGGGATCGCTGCTGGGACGGAATCATCACCGCCTGTACGACCCGCGTGACCCAGGTCCGTTCCTCTATTTCTGCCTCAGGCACCTGCTGCGCAAGCTGCAGGGTGCGCTTCGCGCCTCGCAGCGGATCCTGCCGCACGGGCGGGCGAGTTGAGCGATCGCCCGATGAGCGAGGGAATCGAGACGGGAGCGGTGCTGCCGACGGCGCGGCAGCTCGGGCGGCGCGCGCTGTCGCTGGGGGCCGCGAATGCGTTCGACTATGCAATCCAATTCCTGGTGCCGGTCGTGCTGGTGCGCTATCTCGATGCCGCGGACTTCGGAGAGTACCGGCTTCTGTGGCTGGCCGTGGGAACCGTCATGGCCGTGGCGCCCCTGGCGATGCCAGGGAGCCTCTACTACTTCCTGCCCCGGTCAGAAGGCGCGACCAGGCGGCTCTACATCAACCAGGCGCTCCTGTTCCTGGCGGCGAGCGGCCTGGTCTCGGCATGGGCGGTCAGTGCCTGGAATCCGTGGTTGCCGGAAAAGATGCGCGTACTCACCGGGCACGAGGCGCTCGTGCCAGCATTCGTGGCGCTGTGGGTGATCGCAGCGCTTCTCGATTCCCTGCCGACGGTCGAGGAGCAGGTGACCTGGCAGGCCAGGACGACCATTCGCCTGTCGGCGATTCGTGGCATCGCGCTTTCCGCGGCCGCCTTCCTGACGCACGACCTTCGGAGCGTGCTGCTGGCGCTGCTTGCTTTCGTCATGCTCAAGCTCGCGGTGCTGCTGCGCTACGTGGCGCTGCATCACGGCTTGCGTGCGCCGCTTTTTCGGTGGCACGCGTTCGCCGGTCAGTTGTGGTACGCGGCGCCGCTCGGGATCGCGGGGGCGCTCTACGGCCTGCGCACGCAGGCGGACCAGTGGGTGGCGGCAGCGCTTTTCCCCCTCGGCATGTTCGCGGCATTCTCGATTGCCGCAGTACTCGGGCCGCTGATGAACCTGTTCCGTCTCTCGGTCAATTTTTCCTTTCTGCCGAGCATGAGCCGTCTAGAGGCCGCCGGCGACGTCGCCGGCATGCTCAAGCTCAACAGCCAGGCCAACGTAATGGTTGCGACGCTCGTGTGTCCATTGTTCGCGTTTGTGTTCGTCTTCGCCGAGGAACTCGTCACGATGATCTATACGGGGACCTATGTCGGCGCGGCGCCGGTGATGCGCGTCTATATCGTTGGCCTCGCGGCTCTTTTGGTCGAGCTCGCCACCATAACGATGCTGCTCCGGCAGGCCTCGTTCGTAATGGGCGTGAACCTCGTCGCGCTGGTTCTCGCGGCCGGCCTCAACTGGCTGTTCGCGCAACAGGTGGGCCTGGCGGGGGCGGCGATGGGCAGCGTGGCGACGATCTATTTCGACCGCATCGCCCTGCTGTGGCGGATTTCACGGCGCACGGGAGTACCGATAAGGCAGCTGCAGGACTGGCGCGCGCTCGGCCGGCCGGTGCTTTTTTCGGTGCTGGCCGCAGCGTTTGCCTGGGCGCTGGTCAACCGGTGTTTCGCCGCGAGCGGGCCGCAGATCACCGCAACCGCCGGTGGCATGCTACTGATTGCTGCATATGGAACTATGCGGTGGTTATTTCGCGTGGAACACGGCGGCGCTTGATTGTGTCCGTGCACCGGGACGAAAGCAGCGTATCCGGCGAGAGCGGGAAGGAAGCGTTTTGGTACCGAGCTAGTTCCCAAGCTGCGGGCATGGGTTTGTGGTTTCGCGAGCGACTCCTTCGCCGAGGCGGAAATCGGAAAAGCAAAACTAGATCCCCGCTTAAAGCCGCGGGGACGACGATATTGGTCGCTTACTTCCCGGTCGGCTGGGGATGGGCGCGGCGTATGGACGGAGACAGGACCTTGTCCGAGACGTGAAAGTCCCAGACCGCACCGCCGCCGCTGGCGGCGAACCCGGCCACGAGCTTCGGCAGATCATCCAGGTTCCTGAAGGTCTTTCCCGCGAGCCCGAATCCGCGCGCGATGCCCGCGAAATCGCAGTAGCCGAACACCGATCCGTCCTCGGGCATCCCCTCGGAGCGCAGCTTGTGCACCTCCGACCCATACGCGCCATCGTTCATCACGACGATCAGGATGTTCAGCCGGTGGCGCTTGATGGTTTCCAGCTCCTGCACGTGCATCATCAGGCTGCCGTCGCCGTCGAACAGCACGACGGTCCGGTCGGGGCGCGCCGCCGCCACTCCCATGGCGAACGAGATGCCGTTGCCGATCGCGCCGAACTCGCGGATGGTGAGGAACTTCTCCTGCGGGCGGGAGGGCATCTGCGCGAAGAACCATGAGCAGTGGCCGCCCGAGTTCACCATCTCCCAATCCAGCGGCAAGGCCTTCTCCAGTGCTTCGACGACGTCGCGCGGGTCGAGCAGTCCCGGCTCGATCTCGAATACATGGCTGTCGGGCTTCGAGTCGCGCAGGCGCGCCGCCATCGCATCGCTGCGCCAGCTGCGGGTGGGCGCCGGCAACGCTGCTGTCAACGCCTCGACCCCCAGGCGCGCGTCCGCGCGCAAGTGATGGCGCGCCACTTCCTGGCCCTGGCTGACGGCCACAGGATCGATGTCGACCTGCAGCATCTTCGCCTTCGGCCAGAGCTGGCCGCCGCCGCCCGCGTGGTAGGCGAGCGAGCAGCCGACCGCGATCACTAGATCGGCCTCCTTAAGCAACTCAAGGCCGACTTCCGGCGTGTAGCTGCCCGAGATGCCGATGCAGAAGGGATCGTCGTGGAACAGCCCGCGCGCCGGCAATGTCGTCGACAACAGTCCACCCGTTTTTGCCGCCAGCGCGCGGCAAGCGGGCCCCGCTCCGGCTGCGACCGCGCCCAGGCCGGCAAACACGACAACCCGTTCGGCGCCGGCAAGCAGTTGCGCGGCGCTTGCCACGTCGCCGGGATGCGGCGGAATCGGCGAGGGGCGCGGCAGCAGTTTGTGCGAGGGCGTGGGGAGATCCGCCGGCCCGTTCCAGGGCCGATCCTGCAGATCGAAAGGAACGCCGACCAGTACTGGCCGGCGTTCGCGGCGCGCCTGCAGGAAGGCGTCGCGGACCGCGACAGGCATGCGTTCCGGCATGTGCAGGCGATGATAGGCGGCACCCGTTGCGGCGATGAGCGGCGCCTGGTCGATCTCCTGGTTGTACCAGCCGTTTTTCAGCGGCGCTTCCCCGGCGAACACCACCATGGGCAGGTGGGCGCGCACGGCTGCGGGGAGGGCGGTGATCAATTGCGTCACGCCGGGCCCGCAGGTCACGGTCGCTACGCCCATGTCGCCGCTCTTGCGCGCGTACGCCATGGCGGCGGCGAGCGCGCAATGCTCGTGCCTGACATAGACCATGCGGCATCCCTGCTGGGCCATTCGCGCGGCCCAGTTCATGTTCGCATCCCCGAGGAGCGCGAAGCAGTCCCGCACGCCCTCCTGCAGAAACGACTTCGCGAGAACGTCGTAAACGCGGGGTTTCGCGCCGTTCACGTGCAAGGCTTAGAGCCCGGGCATCGAAAAGCCGCTGGCCTTGAGCTCCGTAATCACCTGTTTCTCCTGCTCGGACGTTAGCTCGGTGAGCGGCGGGCGCACGGTGCGCCACTCAGGGTCGTTGCCGAAATGCGCGGTGACGGCCTTGAGCGCGGGGATCATCGGTACTTTCTGCATGATCGCGCGCGTCGCGGTGATGCCGGCCTGCAGCTTGTCGGCGTCCGTGGAGCGCCAGTTCCTGAACACTTCGGAAATCGGGCCGGGATTCACGTTGCCGGTGGCGGTGATGCAGCCCTTGCCGCCCGCGCGCAGGCCGTCCAGCAGGAACACTTCGCTGCCCGGGAAGACGTCGAAGCCGCGGTCCTTGAAGCGGTCCAGCATCGCCTTGGTGTTGTTCCAGTCGCCGGAAGAATCCTTGGCGCCGGCGACGATGCCCGGATAGCGACCGAGCAGGCGGTCGATCAGGTCGAGCGTGATCGCCACGTTGGACACGGGAGGGATGTGGTACAGGTAGAGGCGCAGCCGCTCGTCGCCGACGCGCTCGATCACCTCGGAGAAATTGCGGAACAGGCCTTCGTCGGAGACGCCCTTGTAATAGAAGGGCGGCAGCATCAGCACGCCGCCGCAGCCCATGCGCACCGCCTCGCGCGTCATCTTCACCGAATCGCTGAGTGCGCAGTGCCCGGTGCCGGGCATCAGCGCGGACGCAGGCACGCCGCCCTTCACCAGGGCGTCGAGCAATTCCAGCTTTTCCTCCACCGACATCGAGTTCGCCTCGCTGTTGGTGCCGAACACGGCGAGACCCGCGCAGCCGCTCTTCATGAGCCAGCGGCAGTGGCTGACGAAGCGTCCGGCGTCGGGCGAGAGGTCGCGCTTGAACGGCGTGACTACGGGCGAGAGCACGCCCTCGATACGTTTCAATCCTGCAGCCGGCTTCATCGCGGTTCCTCCGGGATCAGTGAGCGGTGCCGATGGCGGCGCCGCCGCCGGACAGCTTGATGCGGTGCCAGGTGTCGCGCAGCTGGTCGAGCTCGATCTTGAACACCTGCACGTCCTTCTCCACCATGTTCTGCACCAGCAGCGTGTTCGAGTCCGCCGAGAACGCCGCGCCTTGCGACCAGCGGCCGACGCGCTCCTCCGACAGCTTCACCAGGCGCCCGCCGCTGATGCCGAGCAGCACCACCTTGCCGAAGGCGTTGTAGAAAGGCGACGAGGGCGGATAGGCGGAGCCGTTGTGCACCACGAGCGCGGCATATTTGCCGTTGGGCGAAATCTTGATGCCCTCCGGCGTCGGCCCGACGGTGACCGTGTCCACGGTGCGCGGCGGATTCATGGAGAGATCGATCAGGCTCGCGGTATCGGCGTCGCCCTGCCCGCGGCCGACGTTCGCCACCACCGCGTAGCGGCCGTCGGGCGTCACATCGGCGCCGTAAGGCCGGATGCCGGCGTAGAAGTTGCGGCCGGTGGCGGTCACTTTCTGGCCGTCCACCGCGAGGATCGTGAGCGTGCTGTCGCCATCGCGCGTGACGAGCGCGCGCTTGCCGTCGCCGATGAATTTCACCGCACTCGGTCCGGAATCCTTGCCGCCGAGCGCGATCTTGCCGGCCGGCGTCAGGGCCATGCCCTTGACGGCGAACACGGATACGGTGCCCTCGTTGCGGTTCGCCACCAGCGCGAGGGTGGCCGAAGCATTGATGGCGACGCCCGCGGCGCCGGCGCCGGCCTCCAGCGTCTGCACCACCTTCAGCGCCCTCAGGTCGATCACCGAGAGGCGGTCGTCATCGACGATCTTTGCCGGGTTGGCGGGATCCTTCTTCGTCGCCGAGCTCACCAGGGCGAAGGATTCGTCCGGCGCGACCGCCACCGAGGTCGGCGGGCCGACCACGCTGGTCGGCGCCTGCACTTCGCCGATAAGGCGCGGTGGAAACACACCCATGTCGATGACCGACACGGTGTCGGGTGCGGGATTCGCCACCACGCTGCCGACACCGGCGATGTTGACCTGCTTGTTGTCGTTCGCGGATACCGCGAGCTGCGCCGCGGCGGGCGCGGCCGCAAGGGCCAGCAGGGCGGTAATGACGGCTTTCTTCATGGTTTCTTCCTCGGCAGAAGGCGCGAATTATAGAGGCCCGCTGCTAGTCCAGCGAAATCTTGCGCTCCTTGGCAAGCGCGCTCCAGCGCGCGATGTCGGCCTGGATGAATTTGCCGAACTGCTCCGGGGTCATCGGCATCGGCTCGATCGCTTCGCCCGCCAGGCGCTCCCGCAGCGCCGGGGCGGCGAGCGCCCGGTTGATCTCGGCGTTCAGGCGCTGCGTGATTTCCGCGGGCAGCTTCGCCGGGCCGACGATGCCGTACCACTGCACGCCGTCGAAGCCCTTGAAGCCGGACTCCTCGAAGGTGGGCACGTCGGGCAGCAGCGGGTGGCGCTTCAGGCCGGTGATGGCGATCGGCCGCATTTTCTGCGACTTGATGTGCGGCAGCGCCGCGGCCAGGCCCGGCATCATCATCATGGCCTGCCCGGCGAGCACGTCGGTGATCGCGGGGCCGATGCCGCGGTAGTGCGCCGCCACCGCGTCGAAGCCTGCCGCGGCCCTGAACTGCTCCATCGCGAGATGGTTCAGCGTGCCGATGCCGCCCGAGGCGTAGTTCATTTTGCCGGCATTTTTCTTCGCAAAGTCGATAAGGCCTTTCAGGTCGTAAGCGGGGATCGAGGGATGCACCACCAGCACGTTGGGTGTGCCGCCGACCATCGCGATCGCGGTGAAATCGCGCACGGCGTCGTAGGGGACCTTGCGCACCGCCGGGTTTGTGCCGTGCGTGCCCACGTAGCCGACCATCAGCGTATAGCCGTCCGGCGCGGCGCGCGCCGTCGCTTGCGACGCGATCTGGCCGCCGCCGCCCGACACGTTCTCGACGATGAAGGACTGCTCCATGGCGCGGCCCAGCTGATCCGCGACGGTGCGGCCGATCAGGTCCAGGCCGCCGCCCGGCTGCGCCGGGACGATGATTTTCACCGGCTTGGACGGATAGGCCTGCGCCAGCACGCAGGACGGCGCGAGCGCCGTGACAAGCGAAAAACTAGCGGCGAAAAGGAGCAAGATCCGGCGTGCCATCGAAAACCTCCCTGGCGAAAGCGAGAAACTGGTCCGCGAGCGGCGCCGGCCAGCCGCCATGGGCCGCGTTGCCGTGGAACTTGCGCTCGATGTCCCCGCGCGACAGCGGCTCGTGCACGCCGCCGCGGATGTGCGGCTGGCGCTCCTCGAACACCCGTCCGTCCCTGAGCGTCATCTTGACGTGGCCGGTGTAGCGCTTCGGATAGGGATTCTCCGGGTCCACCTTGTAGCGCACCTTGCCGGCGAGCCCGAGGATGCGCTCGTCGCGCACCGTTCGCTCGCTGAAGGCATCAAGGCCCGCGCCGCCGGTGACGAAGGCGACGGCGACGTTGAACGGCGTGCTGAACTTCGCGGCGTAATCGTTCGCCGGGCGCTGCTTGGCGGCGAGCGGCTCCCACAGGCGGTGCACGTAGCCCTCGGCCGTCTCGCACAGCACCTCGGCCACGTCCTCGGCGCGAAATCCGCGCTCGCCGAGCTGCAGCGAGCAGTCGCGCAACCGAAGGGCGCAGTCAATATAGGGCTGGTTCATGGTGCCGGTGGCGTAGGGCTTGAAGGTGAGGCCGCCCATGCGCCATTCGTCGCCGAAGCCGTGCGTAAGTTCTTCGAATCGGACTTTATTTTCTCTTGCAAAGGCAAAAAACAGTCCGTGCGCGCCCTCGAACACCGTGCGCGGGCCGGTGAAGCCCTCGCGCGCGGCGCGCACCGCGTGCAGCCCGGCGTGCGCCGCCCAACCCGCGTGCAGGCGCTTGGTCGAGGCGCCCTCGGCGAGGTATTCGATGATGCCTCCGGCCATGCTTCCCGAAATCCCGAGTGCATTTACGGTTTGTTTTTGGTCCAGATTCAAAGCAACGGAAACGGCCAGCGTCGAAGCCATCGCACCGAGTACGGCCGTCGGATGGAAGCCCGCTTTGTGTATCAGCTTGGGCGCGACCAGACTGAGCCGGCACATCGTCTCCACGCCGGCGGCGATGCCGAGCAGCGCGCTCTCGCCGTCGCGGCCGAAGCGCTCGCAGGCTGCGAGCACCGCCGGCACGATCACCGCGCCCGAGTGCACCGGGCCGCCCTCGAAGGTATCGTCGAAATCCTCGCCGTGGGCGGCGGTGCCGTTCAGCAGCGCCGCGTCCCCGGGCGCGTAGCCCCCGGCATGCCCCAGCGCCGTGCACGCGCCTCCGGCATCCAGGCTCTTTTTCAATGAAACGGCATAGTCGGTATTGCGCGCGGCAACGCACAGGCCCGCGATGTCGACCAGCAGGTCCTCGCAAACGCCCCGGATGGCCGGGGGAATGTCCGCGGCGCGCAGCGCGCCGGCGCGCCCGGCCAGGACTTCCGCCACCGCGGGCGTTTTCATGCCATGTATCCGCCGCCGTTGACGTGCAGCGACTGGCCGGTGATGTAGCGCGCGCCGGGGCCGCACAGGAAGCGCACCGCCGCGGCGACTTCCTCGGGTTCGCCGCGGCGTCCGGCGGGCGGCAGCGATTGCCGGTGCGCGGGCCGCTCGGGCGCGCCGGGCAGGCCGCGCAGCGTCTCGATGGTTCCCGGCACCACGCAATTGACGGTGATGCCGTGCGGCGCAAGCTCGAGCGCGAGCGCGCGTGTCATACCCGCCAGCCCGGCTTTTGCCGCGACCACGTGTACCCGGCCGGCCGCGCCCTTGTGCGCAGTCATGCCGCCGATGTTGACGATCGCCCCGCCGCCGGCGCGCGCCAGGTGCGGCAGGCAGCTCTGGGCGCAGAGGAAAGCGCCGTCCAGGATGACCGAGAGCACGCGCCGCCAATCTTCGAGCTTCATCTCGGCGAGCGGGGTCTCGGCACGGATCGCCGCATTGTTCACCAGCAGGTCGAGGCGGCCGAATTCCCGCACCGCGGCCGCCACCATCGCGCCCACCGCGCCGGCGTCGGTGACGTCGGCGAGATGGAGCGCCGCACGGCCCCCGGCGGACTTGATCAGCGCCACGGTTTGTTCCGCGGCCTCGCGGGAGCCATGCGCGTTCACCATGACCGCGGCGCCGCCCGCCGCCAGCGCGCGCGAGATTGCGCGGCCGATGTTGCGCGCGCCGCCCGTCACGAGGGCGACTTTGCCTGTCAACTCGCTTACGTCCGGCATGGTGCTATCGTATAAGAATTGGCATTGCACGGAGGGGTTCATGCTTGCGACTGCGGGAAAAGTCAGGGTGTTCTGGCAGCCCGGCTGCACCAGCTGCCTCAGAACCAAGGAATTCCTCACCCGGAACGGCGTCGACTACGAGTCGATCAACGTGCACGGCAACGCCGCCGCCATGGAGGAGCTGCGCAAGCTCGGCGCGCGCAGCGTGCCGATCGTCGCGCGCGGCGGCGAGTTCGTCTTCGCCCAGACCATCGGCGATGTCGTCAAGTTCCTCGGCCTGAAGGTTCGCCCGCAGGAGCGCCTGAGCCCCGAGGCGCTGATGCAGAAGATGGAGCTGGTCCTGACTTCGGCGGCGCGCTTCATCCGCCAGATCCCGGCGCCGGAGCTGGACAAGCCCTTCCGCAACCGCAACCGCCCGATCCGCGTGCTCGCGCACCACGTGTACCGCATCGTCGAGGGGTTCCTGGAATCGATGGATGACGGCGGCCTGCTGACCTACGAGCGCATCATGAAAGACGCGACAATCTCGATACGGACGGGGGAGGACATCGCGCGCTACGGCGAAGGCGTGCTTGCGCGCGCCAAGCAGTGGTGGCAAGCCTATCCGGACCACTCGTGCCAGCGCGCGATGGACACTTATTTCGGCCAGCATCCGGTGCACGTGGTGCTGGAGCGCACCGTCTGGCATCCCGCGCAGCACACGCGCCAGCTGATGCTCATCCTCGAGACGCTCGGCATTCCGCCTGACCGCCCGTTGAGCGCCGTGGACCTTGCCGGGTTGCCGCTGCCGGAGAAGGCCTGGGATGAAGACTAAGGTCACCGACCTTCGCAAAGCCTACCCGGAGCTTTCCCCGGACAAGGACTATCCGCCGCTCAGGTTCAGGTCGCTCAAGGGCAAAGTGAGCGCCGCGGAATGGGAGGCGCGGGTGGACTGCGCCTGCGCCTACCGCCTGGTGCGCCATTTCGGCATGGATGACCTCGTCTACAACCACATCTCGGCGCGCATTCCGGGCACGGAAGAGTTCCTGCTCAACCCCTTCGGCCTGATGTACGACGAGGTCTGCGCCTCGGCGCTCATCAAGGTGGACCTCGCCGGCAAGGTGCTGTTCGAACCGGAATTTCCCAAGGGACTCGGCTACAGGTTCAATCCCGCCGGCTACGTGATCCACAGCGCCATCCACGAGGCCAAGCCCGAGCTGCTTTGCGTGATCCACACGCACTCGCTCGCCGGCATGGCGGTGGCGTCGCTGAAGAAAGGCCTGCTGCCGATGACGCAGACGGCGATGCGCTTCGACAAGGTGGCCTATCACGACTACGAGGGCGTGGTGCTGGAAGAGGGCGAGAAGGCGCGCCTGATCGCCAACCTCGGCGATTGCGAAGTGATGCTGCTGCGCAACCACGGCGTGCTCGCCGCGGGCAGGAACGTGGCGGCGGCGTTCAACAACATCTATCGCATCGAGCGCGCCTGCCGCTCGCAGCTCATGGCGCAGAACGGTGGCGATGAGATCCTGCTGCCGCCGCGGGACGTGATCGAGAAAACCAACCACATGTACAAGCCCGGCACGCGCCGCGCCTACGGCCTGCTCGAATGGCCGGCGATGCGGCGTCTGGCCGACCGGCTCGATCCGTCCTACAAGAATTGAAATGAGACGGAAGTAATGCTGGGATTCATCGGCCTTGGAGTGATGGGCTCGCCCATGTGCCGCAACCTCGCGGCCAAGTCGGGGCAGGAGGTGCGCGCCTTCGACATCGACCTGGAAGCGCTCGCGCAGATGGACGAGCCTGGAGTGACTCCGGCGGAATCGATCCGCGACGTCGCCGAGCGCACCGACATCGTTTTTCTATCCCTGCCGGGCGGCCCGCACGTGAACGCGGTCTGCCTGGGCGCCGGCAGCCTGCTCACGCATCTCAAGCCCGGCGGCCTGGTGGTGGATCTCAGCACCACGCCCACGAACCTCGCGCGCGACCTGAGCGCCCGCTTTCTGGCGCGCGGCATCCAGTTCGCCGACGCGCCGGTGGCGCGCACGCGGCAGGCGGCGATTGACGGCACGCTGTCGGTGATGGTGGGCGCCTCGGAGGGAGTGTTCACGCGCATCAAGCCGCTGTTGGAATGCATCGCGACCGACATCACGCATTGCGGCAGCCCGGGCGCCGGCCAGGCGATGAAGATCGTCAACAACATGGTGCTGTTTCAGAACGTGGTCGCGCTGGCCGAGGCGCTGGCGCTGATCCGCCACGCCGGCATCGACCCGGAGCTTGCTTTCGAGACGCTGTCCAAAGGCTCCGCCGACAGCTTTGCGCTGCGCAACCACGGCATGAAGGCGATGCTGAAGGGAGAATATCCGGAGCGCGCGTTCTCGTCCGAGTACGCGCTGAAGGACATCCGCTACGCGCTGCGGCTCGCCGAAGAGGCTGGGTTTTTCCTGCACGGCGCCGACAACGCCAAGGAAACCATCAAGAAAGCGGTCCGCGCCGGCTACGGCAAGGAGTACTTTCCGGCGCTCGCCAAGGTCGTTTCCGGCAGGAAGAAGTAAGTAGAATCATTGTTTTTGAAGGAGAGCCATCATGACTATCCGCATTGGCGACGAAGCGCCGGATTTCACGGCAGAAACCACCGAAGGAAAAATAAAATTCCACGACTGGATCGGCGACAAGTGGGCGATCCTGTTCTCGCACCCGAAGGATTTCACCCCGGTGTGCACCACGGAACTGGGCTACATGGCCGGGCTCAAGCCCGAGTTCGACAAGCGCAACACCAAGATCATCGGCCTGTCGAACGACCCGGTGAGCGACCACAGCAAGTGGGCGGGCGACATCAAGGAAACCCAGGGCCACGCGGTCAACTACCCGGTGATCGGCGGCGAAGACCTGATGGTGGCGAAGCTCTACGACATGATTCACCCGAACGCCAGCGGCGGCAAGCGCACCGCGGCGGACAACGCCACCATCCGCTCGGTGTTCATCATCGGCCCCGACAAGAAGATCAAGGCGATGCTGATCTATCCGATGAGCGCCGGCCGCAATTTCGACGAGGTGCTGCGCCTGCTAGACGCCCTGCAGATGAACGCCAAGCACGGCGTGGCCACGCCGGTGAACTGGAAGCCGGGCCAGGACGTCATCATCCCGACCTCGGTGTCGGACGAGGACGCGAAAAAGAAATATCCGCAGGGGTTCAAGACGCTGAAGCCTTACCTGAGGACGGTGAAGCAGCCGAAATAGTTCAGCCCTTCGCAAAACGGTACAGGCGCGCCGCGCGGAAACCGGAAGCATCGAGCATCCGGGGGAAGACCCTCATTCAATGCTGATGTTCCCTTCCCGGGCGATCTGGCGCCATTTTTCGAAATCCGCGCGGACGTAGGCGGCGAACTCCGGTTGGCTCATGTCCATCAGGTCGACGCCCATCGAGCGGAACCTGTCGCGCACGATTTCGACGGCCATCGCCTTGCGAAGCGCGGCATGCAGCCGTTCGACGACCGCGGGCGGCGTGCCCGCGGGCGCAAAGATGCCGGTGAACGTGCTGGCTTCGTAGCCCTTGACGCCGAGCTCGTCCAGCGTCGGCACGTTGGGCAGCAGCGACGATCGCGCGAGCGAGGTCACGGCGAGCGCCCTCAGGCGCCCGCCGCGGATGTGGTCGATCGAGGCGGTAAGCTGGTCCATCATGGATTCGACCTGGCTGCCGAGCAGGTCGGTGAGCGCGGGCCCGCTTCCCTTGTAGGGGATGTGCAGCAGCTCCAGGTTGGCCTGGCGCATCAGCAGCACGATCGCGAGATGATTGGAGGAACCGCTGCCCGCCGAGGCCACGCTTACCTGCCCGGGGCGCGCGCGTGCCAGCGCTGCGTACTCGGCGAAGTTCTTCACTGGCGTTTTCGGCGCGGCGGTCAGCACGATGGCGACGGACTGGATCGGGCCGATCGGCGTGAAATCGGCGATCGGGTCGTATGAGAGGTTCTTGAACACCGCCGGACCAGTGGTAATGGTGCCGCTCGAGCCGAGCAGCAGGGTGTAGCCGTCCGCAGGGGATTTCGCTACCGCGGTGGTGCCGATCCTGCCTCCGGCGCCCGCGCGGTTATCCACAATCACCTGCTGGCCGAGAGCGTCGCCGAACGCCGACGCGATCGTGCGCGCCGTGATGTCGACGTTGCCGCTGGGCGGCCAGGGCACCACGATGTGTACCGGGCGATTCGGGAAATCCTGCGCGAAAGCGGGGACGGTTCCCACTGTCCCGGCCAGTAAGGCGAGCGTCAGAAAGGAAATTATTCCAGGCGTTCTTGTCATGTCATATATCGGAATCCCGATTGCTGCACTGCAGAGGTTAAATTTCTTCAGGAGGCGGATAATAAGGCAGTCATTCGACTCTGGGAGGAATTCATGGCTAGTCTCGATATCAACGGCAAGGCCCGCGAGGTCAATGCCGATCCGAATACGCCGCTGCTCTGGGTGATCCGCGATTCTCTCGGCATGACCGGGACCAAGTTCGGCTGCGGCGCGCAACTGTGCGGCGCCTGCACCGTGCACCTGGACGGCAAGCCGGTGCGCTCCTGCGGCACGCCGCTCTCCGCCGCGATCGGCAAGAAGGTCACCACCATCGAAGGCATCGGGGCGACGGAAGCCGGCAAGAAAGTACAGGCCGCCTGGGCCTCGCTCGACGTACCGCAGTGCGGCTACTGTCAATCGGGCCAGATCATGTCCGCGACGGCTCTGCTTGCGGAGAAACCCAAGCCGACCGACGCCGACATCGACAACGCCATGGCGGGCAACATCTGCCGCTGCGGCACCTATCCACGCATCCGCGCGGCCATCCATCAGGCCGCCGGCGGGAAGGGAGCCTGATCATGACCCAGCTCAAGAATCCCGCACGCCGCAATTTCATGAAGTCCAGCGCCGCCGTGGGCGGCAGCCTGGTAATCGGCGTCACTCTGCCGGACGCGTTCCGCGGCATGGCTTACGCCGCCAGCGAATCGGCGGTCAACGCCTGGATCCGCGTCGGCAGCGACAACAGCATCACCATCCTTTGCGCACGTTCCGAAATGGGCCAGGGCGTGGTCATGGCCCTGCCGACCCTGGTCGCGGAAGAACTTGAAGTTGATCTGAGCAAGATCAAGGTCGATTTCGCCCCGCCGGGAGAGGTGTACATCAACGGCATGCTGGGTGGCCAGATCACCGGCGGCTCGACTTCGGTGCGCGACGGCTGGGAGAAGCTGCGCATCGCCGGAGCCCAGGCGCGCATGATGCTCGTATCCGCCGCGGCGCAGAAGTGGGGCGTGGATGCTTCCACCCTAAAAGCCGGCAACGGCTGGGTTACGGGCCCCGGCGGCAAGAAGGCGAGCTACGGCTCGCTCGCTGAGGCGGCCTCCAAGCTCACGCCGCCGAAGGATGTGGCTCTCAAGGATCCGTCCAAGTTCCGCTACGTCGGCAAGCCGCTGCATCGCATGGACACTGCCGACAAGATCCGCGGCAAGACGATCTATGGTATCGACGTCAAACTTCCCGGCATGCTGTACGCCTCGCTCGCGCAGTGCCCGGTGATCGGTGGCAAGGTGGTGAGCGTGGACGACGCCAAGGCGAAGTCGATGCCCGGCGTGAAACACGTGGTGAAGATCACCGACGGCGTCGCCGTGGTGGCCGACACCTGGTGGCAAGCCAGGACGGCGCGCGACACGCTCAGCATCACCTGGGACGAGGGTCCGGGGAAGGCACTCAACTCGGAATCGATCTCGGCGGGCCTCGCCGCGGCGATGTCCAGTCCGGGCGCGACGATCAAGGCGCAGGGCAGTGTCGCCGACGGCATGAAGGCCGCCGCCAAGACGGTGGAGGCGACCTACGAAATGCCATTCCTGTCGCACTCGCCGCTGGAGCCGATGAATTTCACCGCCGACGTGCGCAAGGATTCGGCGCTGCTGATCGGCTCGATCCAGTTCCAGCAGCTTGCGCTGGGCATGGCGGCGGCGATCACCGGCCTCAAGCCCGAGCAGATCACGGTCAAGACCACGTTCCTCGGCGGCGGCTTCGGCCGGCGCATCGACTGCGACTACATGGCGCAGGCGGTCGAGATCTCGAAAATCACCGGCGTGCCGGTGAAGCTGGTCTGGACGCGCGAAGACGACATGACGCACGACTTCTACCGTCCGATCAGCCATACGCAGATGTCGGCCGGACTGGACGCGAGCGGCAAACCGACCGCGCTCAGCTTCAAGATGAGTTCGCCGTCGGTGACTTCGCGGCTGTTCCCGCCGCTGGTGAAGGACGGGGTCGATCCGCTGATGACCGAAGCCATCCTGGTGCCGTACGACATTCCCAACCAGTCGGTCGCCACGGTGATCCACGACACGGGCCTCAGGGTCGGCTACCTGCGGTCGGTGTCGCATGCGCTGAACGTGTTCGCCAATGAATCCTTCATCGACGAGATGGCCGCCGCCGCGGGCAAGGACCCGTACGAGTACCGGCTGTCGCTGCTGGAAAAGCAGCCGCGCTTCGCCAACGTGCTCAAGCTGGCGGCCAAGGAGGCGGGCTGGGGCAAGCCGCTGCCCAAGGGCCACGCGCGCGGCATCGGGCTCATGGAGGGCTACGATACCTACATGTCGCAGGTAACGGAGGTATCGGTTGTGGACGGGCAGATCAAGGTGCACCGGGTCGTGGTAGCAGTGGACCTGGGCCGCATGGTCAACCCGAACATCGTCCGGCAGCAGCTCGAGTCGAACATCGTGTTCGGCCTGACGGCGGCGCTCTACGGCAACATCACCCTGAAGGATGGTCGCGTCGAGCAGACCAATTTCCACCAGTACAAGCTGCTGCGCATGCCGGAGACGCCGAAGATCGAGATGCACATCGTGAACAGCACCGAGAAACCGGGTGGCATCGGCGAGCCCGGGATGGCGCTCCTCTCGCCAACGGTTGCGAACGCGGTCTATGCGCTGACCGGCAAGCGGCTGCGCAAGATGCCTCTCAGCCTTGCGTAAGCGCCTTTCGCTCCGACAAAAAGCCCGCCTTGGCGGGCTTTTTGTTTTTCTTTTCCTGTCGTCCGGCTGCTTTGCCCAGGACTACGCGAAGGAAAAGCGCTGGGCGGACGACATCCTGCCGACCCTCATGGTCGGCGACGCGGTCTGGCTGGAGCAGAAGAACGGCCACCGCTTCCTCAGCCTGTTCATCGACAACAAGAGCCCCAAAGGCGCCATCATCATCGCGCACGGGCGCGGCTGGAGCCCGGACTTCGAGCTGTACGGCACGCTGCGTACGCGCCTGGCCGACGAGGGCTACGCCACGCTGTCGATCCAGCTGCCAGTGCTGCCCAGCACCGCGATCCTCGGCCTGTACGTGCCGCTCTACCCGGACGCGCGCGAGCGCTTCCAGCTCGCGGTGGACTTCCTCAAGGGCAAGGGCTACAAGAACATCGCTATCGTCTCGCACAGCCTGGGCGCGACCATGGCCAACCAGTACCTGATCCGCACCGACGACACGACCGTGAAGGCCTGGGTGTTCATCGGCATCCTGCAGGGGCTGGAGGAGATGTATCGCATCAAGATTCCGACGCTGGACATCTACGGCAGCAACGACTGGACGGTGACCATGTGGGGCGCGCCGGAGCGCGAGAAGCAGCTGAAGCAGCATCCCGGCTCGGGCCAGGTCATGGTGCCCGGCGCCAAGCACTTCTTCGAGGGCAAGGAGGACCAGCTGGTGAAGATCATCACCGGCTTCCTCGACAAGACCCTGAAATAGGCTTCAGTCCGCCTTCGCGCCCGAGGCCGGCACCACCTCGGCCCATTTCGCGACCTCTTCGCGCAGCAGCCTTGCGAATTCCTCGGGCGTGCTGCCGACCGGCTCCGCGCCTTGTTCCGCGAGCCGCTTGCGCATGTCCGGATCGTGCGCAACGTGCGCAACGCCCGACGCCAGTATGGCGATCGCTTCGCGCGGAGTTGCGGCCGGCGCAAGCATGCCGAACCACAGCGGTACTTCCACGCCCTCGACGCCGGCTTCCTTCATCGTCGGCACCTCCGGCATGAGCGCCGCGCGCCTGGGGCCCGCGACCGCGAGCGCACGCAGGCGCCCGGATTTCACGTGAGACCCGATGGCGAGCGGGTTGACGAAACTCAGCTGCACCTCCCCGGAGAGGAGCGCCGTGATCGAGGGCGCGCTTCCCCGGTAGGGGACGTGGACGATATTGATGCCGGTGCGCAGCTTGAACAGTTCGCCCGCGAGATGCTGCGTGGTGCCCGAGCCGGCCGATGAAAAGTTGAGCGCGCCGGGCTTGTCGCGCGCCAGCGCGATCAGCTCCTGCACGGATTTCGCGGGCAGCGACGCCGGCACCACCAGGAGGTTGGTGCTGTCGGAGAACACCGATACGCCGGTGAAGTCGCGCAGCAGATCGTAGGGCGGGTGCCGGTACAGCGACATGTTGATCGCGATCGCCGGGCTGGTGAACAGGAGGGTGTAGCCGTCGGGCGCGGATTTCGCGACATATTCGTTGGCGATGTTGGTGCCGGCGCCGGGCTTGTTCTCGACGATCACCGGCTGGCCGACCAGTTCCGAGAGCCTGGACGAGAGCAGGCGCGCGTTGATATCCACCCCGCCGCCGGGCGTGAAGCCGACGACGAGGTGGATGGGCCTGGCGGGGAATTGCTGTGCATGTGCATTTGCACAGAGAAAAAACATGAGAACGAGAATCCGCATCATTCGCTTCTTATCCCGGCTTTCGCCACGATTTTTGCGTTCGCGTCGTATTCCCGCCTGATTACCTGCGCGAACTGCCCGGCCGTGGAGGCCGCCACCACGTTGTCCAGCTTCACCAGCCGGTCTGCGACCTCGGCCATGGCCAGCGCGGCGTTGATTTCGTCGTGCAGACGCTTGAGCACTGCTTCAGGTGTTTTCGCCGGCGCGAACAGGCCGAAGTGCGAGGTGTAGTTCGAATCCGGGTAGCCGAGCTCGGTCATGGTCGGTACCGACGGCAGGGCCGCCAGGCGCCTGGGCGCCGCCACCGCGAGAACGCGGAATTTGCCCTGCTGCAGCATGGCGTTGACACCGGGACTGGGGTTGGCGGTGAAGAGCTCGAACTGGCCACCCGCCGCGTCTGTGATCACCTGGCCGCCACCACGGTAGGGCACATGGGTCAGATCCAGTCCCGCGATCCTGAGTTGCTCCACCATCAGGTGGCCGAGCGTTGCGATGCCCGAGGTGCCGACGCGCAGCGCGCCGGGCTTGGCCTTTGCCTGCGAGACGACGTCAGCGAAGTCCTTGCCGGTGAATGCGGGCGTGCCAAGCAGGTAGACCGGCGAATACATTACGCTCGCGACGGCCGCAACGTCCTTGATCGGGTCGTAGGGTACCTTGCCGACGTGCGGCAACAGCGTGAGCGGGCTGATCGCCGAGAACGCGAGCGTGTAGCCGTCGGGCGCGGACTTCGCCATCGCGTCCATGCCGAGCGCGCCTCCGGCGCCGCCGCGGTTCTCCACCAGCACCGGCTGGCCGAGCGCGGACGAGATCTTGTCGGCCAGCAATCTCGTTACCGCATCGCTGGTGCCGCCAGGCGGGTAGACGACGATGATGTGTATCGGCCTGGAGGGAAACGTCTGCGCGGCCGCAGACAGCGAAAGCGCGGCCGCCAGGATCGCGCACGTGATTCTGAAAATCATCCGGAAAGCATATCATCCGTCGGAATCCGATCCGACACGGTGAATCAATGACCGGTGCGTACGTGCATGGCTACGACGCGAAAGAAAACCAGCGGCTGCAGGATCAGGCATCCACGCTCGTGGACCTGCTGCATTCGGATACGAGCTATCCGGAAGGCAACAGCGTCCTGGAGGTCGGATGCGGCGTCGGCGCGCAGACGGTCACCCTGGCGGCCAACAGTCCGAAGGCGCTGATTACTTCCATAGACGTATCTGCAGCATCTATCGCCGAAGCGAGCACGGCCGTTCAGGCCGCGGGCATCCGCAACGTGACGCTGCGGCGGGCGGACATCTTCCGACTGCCGTTTCCGCGGGCATCGTTCGACCACGCCTTCGTGTGCTTCGTCCTCGAGCATCTGGCCCAACCGGTAGAGGCGCTGAGAGCGCTGAAAGGCGTCGTGAAGCCCGGCGGCACCGTTACGGTTATTGAAGGCGATCACGGCTCCACGTACTTCCATCCGCAAAGCGAATATGCGAGCCGGGCTATTGGCTGCCTGGTGGAATTGCAGGCGAGGGCGAGCGGAAACGCCTTGATAGGGCGCGCATTATACCCGTTGCTTACGGAGGCCGGATTTGGCGCGATCCATGTCTCACCGCGCATGGTCTACGCCGACGCCAGCAAGCCCGGGCTGGTCGAGGGATTCACGAAAAAGACGTTTACCGCGATGATCGAGGGCGTGCGTAAATCGGCCATCGAAGCGGAGCTCATGAGCGAAGCCGACTTCGACCGGGGCATCGCCGACCTGTACCGGACCGCGGAAGCGGACGGTGTGTTCTGCTACACCTTCTTCAAGGCACGCGCAGTCAACCGTCGTTAGACCCAGACCTGCAGCACGTAGTCGTAGGCGGCTTGCGCGTTGGTCATGTCGACGCGCTGCAGTTTGATTCTGTAACCTTGCCTGGATTTTTTTAAAACATGAAAGTAAGAACCGGCGAAGTGCCTGACGTCGTCGCGCCGCAGTTCCATCATGTGGAAACGGGAGTGGACTTCCACGTCCCCGTTTTTAGAGATTTTTTTCAAAGAAACATTTGAAACAATATGGTTAGTCTCCCACAACGGCCGCTGCGACCAGGCGTCCGGGTGCAGCACGCGCAGCATGCGCACCGTCATAAGGTTCTTGTCCTCGGCGAAGATCGAGGGCTGGCCGTCCCAGGTCTGGTAGCTCGCGTCCGGCGGCATCCAGTAGATGCCCTCGGGCGCGAACAGGTCGACCCATTTCTGCCACTGCTTGCTGTCGAGAAATTCCGCCTGCCGGTAGAGGAACTGCTCGACCCCGTGCTGGATTTCAAGCTGCTTCACCGCGCCCCCATGTACTGTGCCCAGGCCTTCATCTGATTGCGCATCGGCGCTTCCGAAGTGCCCATCTTCGGGCCGGACTCGACGCCGCCGTTCCTCTCGATGTCGCGGCCGTGGTGTCGCGCGAGGCTCACCCAGTCGCCGCCGTCCGAGGCGAGGCCCTGGTGGCATTTCCAGAAGTTCTCCAGGTCGTCGGCGTTGATCAGCGTCGCCGGGGAATTCACCAAGTTGTAGTAGGCGAGCGAGCGGCGGTAGATTGCCTCCGGCGCTCCCTTGAGGCGGAAGTGCCAGATCTCGGTCAGCGTGCGGTCCACGCCCAGCGGCCGAACCGCGCGCAGCTGCTGCAGCGGCGACTGCACCGAGAGGCCCGGGTATACGAGAACATGGTGGATGTTGACGCCGACGATCTCCTCGAAGCGCTTCCTGCCGTAGGCCTTGATCATCACCTTGTCGTAGGCAAGCGTGTCCGGGTCCTGCGGCCGCAGGCCCATGTAGCCGGTGAGGATGCAGTGGCCGTAGGGGTAGTTGATGGTCTGGAAGTCGTCCCATTTGTCGATGGTCACGGTCGCGAACGCCGACAGCATGTGGTACGACAGCGGCGCGGCGCCGCCCTTGGCCTTTTTCGCGAGCACCTTCTCGACTTCGTGCGCGGCGCGGCCGGTGGACTGGTGCACGACCGACGGATGCAGTGCGTCCAGCTGGTTCTCGAGGAACAGCTTCCAGTTTGAATGCTGGATCACGCGGAAGCAGTTCGGCACCACCTCGACCTCGCCTTCGGGCGCGCGGTCGCACATGTCGTCGAAGGCGACGATGGACTTGCCGAGGAATTCCTTGAGCGTCGGCCCGTCCGCGGCGAGGCTGGCGAAGACGAAGCCGCGGTAGTTCTGCACGCGCGCCGCCTTCTTCACGCTGCAGTCCGGATTGTCCTTGCCGTAACGCGTGCCCTCGTAGGCCGCCTTCATCGGGATGTTCTTGAGCTTGCCGTCGAGCTGGAAGGTCCAGGCGTGGTAGGAGCAGCGGAACTGCCCGCCGGTGTTGCCCTTCCTGTCGCCGCACAGCATGTTGCCGCGGTGCGGGCAGCGGTTGTAGAGAACGTTCACCTTGCCGTTCTTGCCGCGCACCATGATCATGGGCTGGCGGCCGATCTGCACCGTGTAGTAGTCGCCCGTCTTCGGCACCTGCGACTCGTGGCCGCAATAGATCCACGCCGTCTCGTGGATGCGCTCCATCTCGCGCTCGAATATCTCGGCGTCGGTGTAGACCTCCTTGCGGACGCGGTCGGGTTCGACGAATTTGGACAGGTCGGGATGGCGCATGGAAATCTCCTTTGCCGCCATCTTAAATCAGCTTGGCGGCCCTTTCCTTGAAGGCTTTCGCTGCGAGAAACAGGCCGCCGTCGGCGCCGTCGATGAAGTGCAGGTGCTTGCCCGAGTAGTTGAATACGAGGCAGGTCATGTGCGCGCGGTCGGTGACGTGCAGGCCGTAGACCAGTTCGCGCCTCGCGTAGCGCTCCGCCAGCCAGGCGTCCAGCGCTTCGCGCTGCCGGGTGTTGCCAGCCAGGATCTGGCGATAGATGTCGTTGAATTTGCGCACGTCGGAGTTCTTCAGCAACGTGTCCTTGTATCGGCTCCAGTCGGTGAATTCGGTCTTCAGGCCGAACTTCATCAGGAACCAGCCCAGCACCACGAACCAGCGCACCCGCATCAGGTACAGCCACTTGCCGAACGGACCGCGATCGGCAGCGCGTACCCCGACCTCGTTGCCGAGCTGGCGGGCGCCGAGCGCGGGCGTCAGCGTGATGATGGGCGGGGTGAGCGGATGGCTCGCCTCGTCGCTGCCGTAGATCTCGCGCACCTTGGCGATCACCTCGCGATAGAGCAGGGAAGCCTTGCCGGAATCAGGATCCAGAGCGCGCACCATCAGGCTCACGGTCTCGCCGTGGCGGCTCGGGATGTCCTGCCAGCGGCATTCGAGGCCTTCCAGGCTGCCGCGCGCCGCGACGCTGCCGGGCTTCACTTCGCACAGCGGCGCGGTGGCCGCGTCCT
>Ga0209579_10000428_pt1 | contig 43953 bp, 40 predicted proteins | sample Coa_R1_2_FD_187152 | JGI IMG/M metagenome (GOLD analysis project Ga0209579, IMG submission 187152) | Surface soil microbial communities from Centralia Pennsylvania, which are recovering from an underground coalmine fire - Coalmine... | ecosystem: Environmental > Terrestrial > Soil >...
CCCGTGCCCTTGACCGCCCTGGCCGTTCTTCCTCGCGCCGAGCGCGCGTGGAAGGGACCTCCTCGGCAACCATGGGGTGTGCAAACCATCCCTTCAGCACCAAGGAGGTCCCTCATGGCCATGGTATGTGGACTCGATCTGCACCGGGGGCAGATCACCTTCGATGCGCTCATAGAAGAGACCGGAGAGCTCTGGCGTGGTCGCCTCTGGTCCCCCGACCGGGCGCGCTTTCGCCGCTGGCTCGCAAAGGAAGTGGCGCCACGAGCAGAGGGTCTGCCCGTCAAGATCGCCGTCGAGGGCTGCACCGGCTGGCGCTACGTCGTCGAGGAGATCGCGGCCGCCGGCTTCGAGCCGCACCTGTCCGAGCCGGCCGAGACCCAGGCGCAACGGGGAAGGAAGAAGCGGGCCAAGACCGACCGCTCCGACGCCGCACTCCAGCGTGTGCTGTTGGCCTCTGGCGAGCTGCCCGAGAGCTGGATCCCGCCCCAAGGAGTGCTCGAGTGGCGCGAGCGCACCCGGCTCTACAAGACCTTGGTCGACGAGCGCCGGGTGTGGGTCCAGCGCATCCATGCCGAGCTCTTCCAGCACGGCGTGCGGCTGCCCGACGGCGAGATCCGCGCCGAAGAGACCCGGACCTGGCTAAAGAGCGAAGACGTCGAGCTCACCTTGGCGGCCCGCCAACGCATCGAGGCCGCGTACCGAATGATCGACGCCGCAGAGCAGGAGGCCGCGCTCTTGCGTCGCGAGCTCCAGCGTTTCAGCACCCGACAACCCGCGTGCCGGGCCCTACGAACGTCCCACTTCGGCATCGGACCGATCGCAGCGGTGGTCGCCTGGTCAGAGCTCGGGGACTGCCGACGCTTTCGCCGCTCGATGCAGGTGGTCCGCCATTCCGGCTTGGACGTCACCGTCTACGCGTCGGACAAGCACCGGCCAGGTGGGCACCTCTCCAAGGAAGGGCCCGCCACCCTGCGCTGGGTGCTCTTCGAGGCAGGGAAGTGCGCGGCCAGGGCGACGAGCCCCGACTACGCCTACTACCAGGCGGTCAAGCGGCGCCACGACGGCAAGCTCGCAGCCATCGCTGTGGCGAGAAAGCTCGCCCGCCGCTGCTATCACACTTTGCGGGCGCTCGATCCCGAGCTCGTCTACTCGATCCCGGAGGCCTGAGAACTCTCGAGATCGACCACGGCCCGGCCAGCCCCCCAGAACATCAGGGTCTCGCGGTCAGCTCCTTCCACCGGCGTGCCCGCCAGCAATTCTGCTGGACGGCCTTCTAACACTGACGCGACCGCGCTCCCACAAGGGGTCACCCGATCACGATTGTTGTCGCCGGCGACGCGCATCTCGCCGTGCACCTAGGAAACGCTGGGCGCCCCAAGGCCGTCGGTCAACGCTCTCGACATCGATGCTCCCGGCCATACTGTTTGGGCTCCCACTTGACAAGCGCGACCCAAACAGGAAACGGCCGGGTTGCTCGCGCTCGGTCTCGAGGAGGACGGTGAACGGACCGTCGTTCACGAGCTCGACGCGCATGGTCGCCCCGAAACGCCCGGTCGCCACACGCGCCCCCGCCGCCCGCAGCTCGCGCACGACGACGTCGACGAGGGGTTCCGCCTCGTCGGGCGGGGCGGCCCGCACGAACGACGGACGCCTCCCCTTCGACGCGTCGGCGTAGAGCGTGAACTGGCTCACGACGAGCACGTCGACACCCAGGTCGGCTGCCGAGAGGTTCGTGAGGCCGGCGGCGTCCTCGAAGATGCGGAGGTTCCAGATGCGCCCGGCCAAGCGCTCGGCCCCGACCGCCGTGTCCCCCCGCGCGACGCCGACGAAGACGCACAAACCCTTGCCGATCCTGCCGACGACCTCGTCGCCGACCCCCACCGTCGCGGGCGTCACCCGCTGGAGGAGGGCACGCACCCGCAGAAGCTATCCGAGGTCGTCGGTCCCTGAGCGGCCCGCCGAACGAGGACGGGCGGTCACCCGGCGCTCAGTACGGTTCGTCGGCCGATCCGCTCGCCGGACCGTCTGCCTGCAGCTCGGTCCCTGCGCCACGCACGACCACGACGGCCGGCACGGCCGGCTCCTCCGTGCGCGTCACCTCGGTCACGTCCGGAAGGACGGTGTCGCGGGTGGCGGACGCGACGTCGCGCACCCCGGCGGGCGCGTCCGGGGGCACGCTCCCGCCGCCACCCGGCGACGCGTCCTCGGACCCGTCGAGGGGCGTCACGGCACGCGGCGAGGACGGTCCCCATGTCCACCACAGTTCGCGCACGATGGCCTGGAGGGCGCCTGCGGCGGGAATGGCGATGAGCGCGGCCGCGAAGCCGCCGAAGATCCCACCGACCCAGCTGCCGAGACCCGCCGCCAGGATGACGGAGACGAACACGAGGAGCGGGTTGATGCGCACGGTCCGGCTCATCACGATCGGGTTCAGGACGTGGTTCTCGACCTGGGTGTAGACGAGGAAGACGACGGCGGTGACGATCCCCGCCGTGAGCGACTGGGTCAACGCGAAGAGCACCGTCGGGATCCCCGCAAGAGCGCCTCCGACGACCGGCAGGAAGTCGACCAGCGCGACCCACAAGGCCCACAGGAGGGCGAAGGGCACGCCGAGGATCGTGAGCGTGACGAAGACGACGGCGCCCGCGATCAATGACGTGGTGAGGTTGCCGAGCATGTAGCCCGAGACCGACCGGGTGATCTCCCTGCCCAGGCGGCTCCAGCGGCTCGCCGAGGACTCGGGAAGCGTCGTGAGCGCGAAGCGCCGCATCTTCGGGGCCTCGAGCATGACGAGCACCACGAACACGAAGAGGGCGACGAGCGAGAGCACCACCGAGACCGCGCCTTTGCCGACCGAGAGAATCGGCTTCGTCAGGCCTTCGGCGAAGCTGATCAACTTCGGCGAGTTCTTCCTCACCCAGGACTCGACGTGATAGTGCCGCACGAGATGCCCGATCCACCCTTGTCCGCGTTCGGCCTTCCTCACGTACGACGGGAGTGACTGGGCGAGGTGCGTGAGCCCGTGGGCGAGGGGGTAGCCGAACGCGAAGCCGAGGGCGGCGAACGCCACGATCGCGACCGCCGTCACGATCCCGACCGCCCAGCCGCGTCTCGGGACGCCCCATCGCTGCAACCCGACGACGAGCGGGTCGAGCAGCAGGCTGATGAAGCCGCCGACGACCATGAGCAGGACGACCTCACGCAGGCGGTAGAGGACCTTTCCGGCGAGGTAGACGGCGACGATGATCCCGACGGTGACGAGGATGGTCGCGAGCGGAACGTGCGTGAAGTTGACGGAGCGGAACAGGCGCTCGCGCCGGTTCATCGGACCCGACGCCCGGGCGTCGTCAACACCCGGGTCGTCACCCGGGCCCGTGTCCGCCATCGCTCCATTGTGACGGCCCTGGGTCCCGACGCGTGTCACCCTTGTGTCCCGGATCCCGAGCCACCCGGGTGCGGCTCCAGACCCGCCGCGGCACCCGGTGCCGTCCGGATCACGCGCCGGGCGGCGCTGCCGGTGGGATCACGATGCGCGGGGCGCGGAGCGGGACTCCGATCGTCGCCTCTGCCTTCGTGAAGCCTGCGGCTGTGACCGCGACCGAGATCGCCGTCCAGCCCGCGTTTTTCACCGAGAAGGTGGCGCGCGTCGCCCCGGCCGGGACTGTGAAGGAGAGCGACGACGTGAACGGGCCCGCCGAGCCGGTCGCGAAGGTCGCCCCCTTCGAGCCCGTGACCTCGACCCTGGTCGGGGTCAGCTGGGCCGCGGAGAGCGAGACCGTGGCGGTGGCGACCTCGCCGGTCGCGACCCTGGCCGGGGCGCTGAGACCGAGGGCTCCCCTGGGGAGGAACACGCCGGCCGATGTGTTCCAGCTTCCGAGGCCGGTGCAGAGGTTGTAGCCCTTCATGCAGCTGTGGCCGTTGCTGCCCGACGTCACGTTGTCGATCTTGAACTGGTCGTCGTAGACGGTGGCCGCGTCGACGTGGAGCCCGGACGCCGCGGCGCGACCGGCGAGCATGGCCGTCGACGCGCTCGTGCCGCCCACCTCGAGCCACCCCGAGGCACCTGTCCCGAGTGGGACCGTGTCGTAGATGGCCACCCCCGAGCTCGGATTGGCGTCGAGGGAGACGTCGGGCGTCGCCCGCTTTCCGGAGCACCCGGCCTGCGGGTAGGTCCGCCAGTGCGTCTGGGCGGCCGCGGCCGTCTCGTAGCTGCTGCAGCCGCCGCCCGCTGTGTCCCACGCACTCTCGCTCTTCCACGCGCCCGTACCCGTTGTGACCGTGAGCGTGGTTCCGCCGACAGAGACGACGTCGGGTGACGCGGACGGATAGACGACTGCCGACGCGCTGTCGCCCGCAGCGGCGAAGAAGCTCGTGCCCGGGCTTGCCGAGAACGTGGAGTCGAACGTCGTCTCGATCGCTGTGTCGTTGCCGCCCCAGCTCATCGAGACGTACCCGGCGCCGGCTGTCGCCGCCGCGTACCGCACCGCGCCGAGGAGGCTTGTCCAGCTGTTCGAGTCCGCCTCGACGAGGAGGATCTTGGCCCCGGGCGCGAGCGCGTGCGCCCATTCGACGTCGAGGCTCTGCTCGATGTCCCAGCCGGATGTGGAGAACGGCAGCGTGGAGCCTCCCGAGCCGTTCACGACGTGCAGGCAACCGCTCGTCGTCGTACACGCCGCAAGGCCGTACGTGGAGGAGAAGGTCGAGAGGTCGACGCCGATTGTGGGGTCTCCGTACGCGTCGACGATCGCGATCGTCTCGCCGCTCCCCCCGCCCGTCGGGAAGCCGTACGCGGTCTCGATCGCGTGCGGCGAGAACCCGTGCGGTGCCGTGGTGCTCAGCGCTCCGGCGCGATGCAGGGAGCCGAAGGTCGCGCGGCGCACCACCTCGGCCAGGCACTCCGCGTGCCCACGCGAGGGCGCGCCACAAATCGCGCCGGACGGCGGCAGCCCGGCAGGACCCGCGGCGCCCGTGGCAGCCACGGCAGCGACCTCGAACGCGACGAGACCCGAGCCGACGAGCGCGACGACGGCCAAGCCGCGACGAACCGCATGGACCGCGCGACGCGCGCCGTGTGGCATCTGCTCCTCCCCATCCCCTAGCGCCGACAAGCGTAGTTCACGGGCAAGGGCGGACATCGCCGGGCGGACGCGGAAGCCCGGTCCCATCCGGATCAGGCGGACCGCGTCCCGTTCAGATGAGCCCGCTCCCGATCAGATGAAGCCCGGGTCGTCGCGCTCTTCGTCCGTCAACACGCGCGAGCACGTCGGGCAGTACCAGCGCGCCTCGATCGGCGTTCCGCACTCCGCGTGGATCGGCCCCTCCGCCGCGACGCCGGCTTGTTGCGCGCCCCACTGGGTGAGGAGGCGCACGGCGCCCGCGAGCTCGCTTCCGGACGCGGTCAGCCCGTAGCTGTAGCGCGGGGGGCGCTCCGAGTACGGCGTCGCCACCACGAGGCCGAGTCGTTCGAGGTGCTTCAGGCGCTGTGAAAGGACGTTCGTGGCGATCCCGTCGAGGCCCTCCTGGAGCTCGTTGAAGCGACGGGGCCCGGCGAGGAGCGCCCCGACGACGAGGAGCGACCAGCGGTCGCCGATGCGGGCCAGCGCCGCGTCCAGCCCCTCGGGCAATTGCTCCAGCACGCGGGCCATTTTTCCCCAAATCGTCTCGTCGCCGATGGTAAGTGGTAACTTGCAACTCACAAGCTAGTCACTCGGGGCCGGGACCGGCTCACCAAGCATGGAGGATTCGATGGCATCGATCGAAGAGGTACAGAAGACCGTGGGGGAAGTCGCACGGTCGGTTGAGAACAGCGTGGTCCGCATCGGGAGGGGCCCGGGTCGCGGGGCGGGCATCGTCGTGGGAGACGGGTCGGTCCTGACGAACGCCCACAACCTTCGGGGTTCCCAGGTCACGGTCACGTTCTCGGACGGCAGGTCCGAGACCGGCACGGTCGCCGGTGTCGACGTCGACAGCGACCTTGCGGTGGTCAGTGTCGGGACCGCCGGCGCACGGGCCATCGAGTGGCACGAGGGCGAGGTGGAACTCGGGACGACGGTCTTCGCCGTCACCAAGCCCCCGAGCGCGGAGGTCCGGGTCACGGTTGGCACGGTGTCCGCCGTCGGCCGCGCCTTTCGCGGCCCGAGGGGTCGGCTGATCTCCGGGGGACTCGAGCACACGGCCCCGCTCGCCAGGGGGTCCTCGGGCAGCCCGATCGTGAACGCCGATGGGCGCCTGCTCGGGATCAACACCCACCGGCTCGGTGAGGGCTTCTACCTCGCGGTCCCGGCGGACGCGGAGCTCCGCGGCCGGGTCGACGCCCTCGCCCGCGGCGAGTCGCCTCGCCGCCTCTACCTCGGCGTCGCCCTCCTTCCGACGTTCGCCGCCCGCAGGCTCCGTGCGTCGGTGGGCCTCCCCGAGCGTGACGGCCTGCTCGTCCGAGCGGTCGACGACGGAGGCCCCGCCGCGCGCGCCGGAATCCGCACGGGGGACCTCGTCGTCGAGGCCGGAGGAAGCACCCTCAAGAGCCCCGACGACCTCTTCGAGGTGCTGGGCCGCCTGGCCGAGGGCGAGGCGCTGACGCTGCAGGTCGTCCGGGGCACCGACGAGCTCGAGGTGCGGGTCTCCTTCGACGCCACCTCGGGTGAGGAGTCCGGGTCGGCATGACCACCGCGGTCGCCGGGACGCTCGACCACGAGACGGCCGACGACGCGGTGGCGCTCGACGCCTATTCGGCGGCCGTCTCGAGCGTCGTGCGGGCGCTCGCGCCGGCCGTCTCGAGCGTCCGCGTCGGCGGTGGCGGCCCCGGACCCGGCGGGTCGGGATCCGCGGTCGTCGTCTCCCCCGACGGGCTCCTCGTCACCTCCGCCCACGTGGTCCGGCACGCGCAGGGGGGCAAGGCCGCCTTCAGCTCTGGGGCCGAATGGGAATTCGACGTCGCCGGGGCCGACCCGCTGTCGGACCTCGCGGTCCTGCGCCTCCGCATGAGCGCGCAGGAGACGTCGCCACCGGCCGCGACGCTCGGGGACGCCGAGCGCCTGGTCGTCGGGCAGCTCGTCGTCGCCGTCGGCAACCCGCTCGGGTTCGCCGGCTCGGTCAGCGCCGGGGTCGTGAGCGGCCTCGGCCGGTCGCTGGCCACGACCTCGGGGAACGCGACGCGCGTCGTCGACGACGTCATCCAGACCGACGCGGCGCTCCACCCGGGCAACTCGGGCGGCGCGCTCGCCGACAGCCGCGCACGGGTGGTCGGGATCAACACCGCGGTGGTGGGTCCGTGGGTCGGCCAGGGACTCGGCATGGCGGTTCCCATCAACGCGGGGACGCGCCGGATCATCGCCTCGTTGATCAAGGACGGGAAGGTGCGCCGAGCGCACCTCGGGATCGGGGGCGGCCCGAGGCCGCTCCCGCCCGCGCTTCGCGGTCCGGACCGCAAGGTCGCGGTCGAGGTGACGATGGTGGTCGGAGGCGGGCCCGCCGCACGCGGCGGCGTGCGCGCCGGCGATCTCCTGCTGTCCCTCGACGGTGAGCCCGTCGAGGGCATCGCCAAGCTGCAGGCCCTCATGACCGAGCAGCGCATCGGCAGACCCCTCGCCCTCTCCGTCTGGCGCGAGGACCGCGTCGTGGACCTCGTCGTCATCCCTGGAGAGCTCACCGCCTGATCGCCCGTCGGGGCGACCGGGGCTGACCGCCCGCGGGCCAAGCCGCGAGCCTGGATCGTGTCGCGCTGCAACTTCTTCAGGCGGCATGAATCGAACTGCGGTAGCGTAGGCCCCCAAGGGATGGATGGACCCGTCGTCGCGGGTCGAGGAGGGCAGCACCGATGTCGACGCAGCCGCCCGGGGAGCGCCCCGAAGAGATACTGCCTCCGTTGCCGCCGTTCCGCCCGGGCGGGCTCTCCACCCCGTACCCGGGCCCGCCCGCACACGAGGCCGAGTCGGGACCGGCCTCGGCCACCTCCGGCGCAGACCCCGCGCCGCCACCGGGCTTCGAGGCTTCGCAATCCGGCCCAGACGTGCCGCTCTCGCGCCCGCGGTACTGGAACCCGCCACCGCGGCCGCCTCGTCCCGTCGACGCGCCCCCGATGTACGGCGGCCCCCCGCCCGGGCACGTCCCGCCGCCGGCGGCCTACGGGTCGTCCGGGCCACCGCCCCCACCGCCGCCCCCGCGCCCGTCGTCGCGGGGTCCGGACTGGCGGATCGTCCTGTGCGCGTGCCTCGCCGTGCTCGTGGCCGCCTTCGGGGCCGTGTTCTACTTCGTCGAGTCGCCGTCCAAGGCGCCCAAGACCGGGCTCGAGGACGCGCTCGTCGCGATGGACTCCTCGGTCACGGCGGACATGACACTGGCCGTCAACGTGTCCGTCGGGAGCTTCACGTTCGGGGTGAAGGCCACAGGCACGGTCGACTTCGCGAACAAGGCTGCGAGCCTCCACCTGAACGGGTTCGGGATGACACTCTCGGTCGTGGAGGTGAACGGGGTCGCCTACGTGAAGCCCGGCACGTGGGTGTCGAAGCAGTTCCCGGGCAAGACATGGGTGAAGATCCCGGACGCGTCGCTGACATCGGGCCAGCGCGGGAGCCAGCTCTTCACCACAGGGGACCCCGAGAAGTTGCTGTCCGTGCTCGTGAAGCTCGGCGGCACGGTCTCGTCGGCACCGCCGGCGACAATCGACGGCACACATGACCAGGGCTACCGCATCCGGTTCACCCTGGCGGACCTGAAGGCCCACGCCGCCGAGCTCCCGCCCTCCTTCCGGTCGATCTTCTCGACACTGAAGCACGTCCCGCAGACAGTGACGGTGACAACGACGGTCTACGTCGACCCGGCCGGCCAGCTCCAGGCGGTCGACCTCGGCTTCAACGGCCAGTTCACAGGGCAGAGCGCGAAGGCGTCGGTGGACCTCACGTTCTCGAATTTCGGGGCCGCCGCGGCCCCGGCCGCCCCGCCCGCGACACGGACCGTGACATACAGCCAGTTCAAGTCCTCGGGTTCGGGACAGCTCCCCTTCACCGCGCCCTCCGGCGCGGGCTCGACCGCCTGACGAACGACGATCCCGAGCAGCGCCGCGCCCACGCCTCGCTGGCGACGCCTGCGCCTCCCGTCATAGCTTCGCGATCTGCGCGAGCGATGGCCGCGACGTGACGGGAGGAGCGACGGACGTGGGCGACGAACGCCTCTTTCAAGCCGGGTCCCGGGTGGAGAACCTCGACCTCTCGGACGTCCATCTCCACGGGACGAACTTCGAAGGCGCGCGCCTCACCGAGACGTACCTTTTGGGCGCCAGCATCACAGGCGACATCGAGGGCCTCGTCGTGAACGGTGTCGAGATCGAGCCGTTGGTGGCGGCCGAGCTCGAACGACGCCACCCCGAGCTCGCCCAGCTCCGGGCGAACGACCTCGGCGCGCTGAAGGGCGCGTGGGCGATGCTCGAAGGCCTGTGGTCTGACACGACCGCGCGCGCGAGGCGCCTCGGCGAGGACCGCATGAAGGAGCGGGTGGACGGCGAGTGGAGCTTCCTCGAGACCCTCCGGCATCTCGTCTTTGCGACCGACTGCTGGGTCGCCCGCGGCATCCACGGCGTCGCCCGTCCGTACCATCCGAAGGGGCTGCCGTGGAGCGGAGTGACGAAGGACTGGGCGCGCGAGGTCGGCGTCGACCCGGACGCGGACCCGACGGTTGCCGAAGTGCTCCAGATGCGCTCGGAGCGCCAGACGTCGGTCAGCCAGACCCTCGACTCCCTCTCCGGCACCGAGCTGCAGGAGGTGCGGACGGCGCCCGACGATGTCGGGCACCCGAGGGGCGAGCACTCCGTGCTCCACTGCATCCACGTGCTCTTCAACGAGGAGTGGTACCACCACCGCTACGCCGTGCGCGACCTCGACGTCCTCGACCCAACCGGCGCGGCGACGCTCTGACCGGGCATCTCGAGAGGGCGAGCTCGCGGTCTCGAGCGACCGTCACCTTCTGTCGCGGGAGCCCCCGCGGCTCTCCACGAGCCCGACCGCGAGAAAGGGAGCGACGCGTGGTGCGCCGCCCCCCTTCACGTCACGTGTTGACCGGTGAGTCAGCCTGTGCAGCGCAGGCTGCTATGAGCGGCGGTGAATGTTCCGCCGACCAATGTCCCTGTTGTGTTGAACACCGGGTGGAGCACGGTGAAGTGGAACTGACCGGTCATCGACACCGCGGTGCCTGTCCACATGGTCCCCTTGAACGTCAGGGTGGCGTGATCGACGGCATTGTTCTTGTTCAACGAGACACCGTCCCAAAGGGTCAGGTGACCGGTCGCAAACGGCGCCGCTGTCGTTGTCACCACGACTGTCCCTGTTGTCGTCTTTACGGGCGCGCCTGTCTGGAACAGGATGGGCAGCACCGCGGCCGTCCCGGTGAACGTGGCGGTGAACCAGTCACCGTTCTTGTTCGACGTGCCGTGGAACTGCGCGTTCCCGCTCACCGACATGTACGCCTCGGTTGTGACCGGCATCCAGCAGCCGGCCGGGACTGTGACCGGGGTGCTTGTGGGCAGGAATGTCACGGTGAGCGCGTCGAACGCTGTTGCCCCGTGAACGGTCCCGCCTCCGTGGGTGGCCCCGTTTCCGCCTGCCACGGCGATACCGCTGCTGAGCCCGACTCCGAGCACGGCAATACCGATTCCAGCGCCGAACCGGCGCGCGAACGAACTTCCTTTCACAGATGGACCTCTCTTTCCGCCGTATGTGCTTTCTGATTCCGCATGGGTGCGGCCCCCGCCGGCAGCACGGCGGAGATTGTCTCGCACATTGAAGCTCCGGTGCAAGCGGGTCCGACGGGAAGTTCCGGGTTGGACGCGCGGGGCGGGATGCAACAGGGATTAACCTGTGCGGCGAAGCGTGGAGGTGTTCGCGATGCTCAAGCAGAGGCACGAGTTCAGGATCGAGTTCTGCGTCCCCTGAAACTACGTCCCCCAAGCCGTCGGTCTGACGGACGAGTTACTCGGGAAGTGGGCCCCGGTCATCACCGCAGTCGAGCTCGTGCCGAGCTCGAAAGGGCGCTTCGAGGTGACGCTCGACGGCGAGCTGATCTACTCCAAGGCGAAGCTCGGGCGGCACGCGAAACCGGGTGAGATCGCCCGACTGGTCCGGGAGCGGATCGGCCCGGAAGTGTCAACGTAGCGAAAAGAACCACACCGAAGACCCGACCGGGTCGTCGACCGGGGTTCGAGCCCGGATCGCGAGGAGGCGAGTCTTGTCGCGAGAGCCCGAGGCGCCGTCCCGAGCTCCCGAGGGCGAGCCACCGCACGCTCCGGACCGTTGTGCAGGACCTGGGTCACGTCGCCCCGAGACACCGGCGTCGTGGCGCTCTGGTCTTCGTCGCGCGATCCTCGCCGACATGGACGCGCCTCCCGGCTCACCGGACTGGTTGGACGTGTTCACGGCGGCGGAGCTTCCCGACCTGTGGGAACAGGTGAGAGCCGAGGACACGTTCGCCGCGCTGTGGCCCGAGTACAACCACCACGGGATGCACACTCCGACCTACTTCGGCGCGCTCTTCCCGCGCTTCGCCGACTTCCAAACGCTCTTCGTCGACCGCCGCTCCGCTCCGCGTCGTGGCCCGTGGGCGGTCCGTCCCGTTTCGCTGGAACGGCTCCTTGGAGGATCTCCCGAGAGGCATCGACGCGCTGGGCCTCCGGGCCGTCGCGGACGACGGCGCTCCGACGGCGCTCTCGGCGCTTGCGGCGGAGGTCGACCGGCAGTACCAGGGCTCGGGCGTGAGCGCGCTTGTGATCGCGACGATGGCGCGCATTGCGCGCGAGCACGGGCTGCGGGCACTCGTCGCACCGGTGCGACCGACGAGAAAGGACCGGTACCCGCTCACCCCGATCGACCGCTATGCGCGATGGATCCGCGGTGACGGACTTCCGTTCGATCCGTGGCTGAGAGTGCACGTCCGCGTGGGAGGGCACATCTTGCGCACCGAGCCTCGCTCGTTGCACATCGCGGCGACGGTCGGTGAATGGGAGTCGTGGACCGGGCTGGCGTTCCCCGAGGACGGGGACTACGTCTTTCCCGGCGGCCTCGCGCCGCTCAAGGTCTCAGGCGGCACGGGCGACTACTTCGAACCGAACGTCTGGATGCGCCACGACGTCCGCCTCGGTGAGTAGGAGGCTCTGACCACCGGCCACGGCTGTCGGAGGCTCGGATCCTCGAGGAGTCACGCCCTCGCGGTGCGCTCGGGGGTCGTACGCGAGCCCTCGTCGACGACCACCGCACCACGGTTCCGCGTCGCCTCGACATGCGGCCCCGACGCGGCTGGCGGGTGGGCCTTCGGAAGGCGCACCGCGAAGCTGGCCCCGCCCTCGGGCGACCGTGCGACCCGGACGGAGCCGCCGTGCGCCCGGACGATGGCGGCGACGATCGATAGACCGAGCCCCGCGCCCCCGTGGTCGCGCGAGCGTGACGGGTCTGCGCGAAAGAAGCGCTCGAAGATGTGGGCGGCCTCCTCGCCGAGACCCGGCCCGTTGTCGCCGACCACGAGCACGGCGGCATCCTCGTCCTCCTCCACACTGACCCGGACCGAGGTCCCCGGTGGGGTGTGGACCCGGACGTTGCCGATCAGGTTGTCGAGCACCTGTCGGAGGCGGAGCGGGTCCGCCAGCGCCTCGACCGGACGCGTGGCGTGCAGGGAGACCGGCCACTCGGGGCCGACCGCACGGGCGGTCGACACCGCATCGGCGGCGAGCGCGACGAGGTCGACCTGCTCGAGCTGGAGTGCCCGGCCCTCGTCGAGGTGGGCGAGCAGGAGCAGGTCTTCCACGAGATGGGCCATGCGTCCCGACTCGCGCTGGATGCCGTCGAACGCCCGCCGAAGGTCGTCGGGCCGGGCCGAAGCCCCCCGGTCGAAGAGCTCGGCGTAGGCGGCCACGGCGGCGAGCGGCGTGCGCAGCTCGTGCGACGCGTCGGCGACGAAGCGGCGCATGCGCTCCTCGGACTCGCGCAGGTCGGCCTCCGTCCGGTCCCGCTCGGCGAACGCGTTCTCGATCCGCTCGAGCATGACGTTGAAGCGCGCGCCACCCGTCCGACCTCCGTGCGCGCTTGGTCGCCGGGCACCCGCTCGGTGAGCTGCCCGCCGGAGATCGCCTCGGCCGTTCGCTCCACGTCGCGCAGCGGACGGAGGCTGGCGCGGACCAGGATCCACCCGAGCACCAGCACCACGAGGAGCGCAGCAGCCGTGACGGCGAGCTCCAGCTTGAAGAGATCGCCCACGATTCGAGCTGAGCTCGACAACGGCGCAGCGACGAGAAGCTCTCCACCGCGGAGAGGTCCCTGGACGAGGATGGACGCACGCACCCGGAATGTGCCCCCGCCCGAGCGCGACGGGGCGGTGAAGTACGTGGCCAGCTCGTGGCCCTCCCCCGCGTGCTTCGAAAAGCCGGTGATGTGGCGAGGGAGCACGGGAAACTTCGTCTTCTCCGATTCGAACTCTGCGATGACGCAGTGCCACACGACCTTGCCCGCGGCGCTGCGCACCTGCAGCGCCGTCCCCGGGTTCAGGCCGACCGTTGTGACGCGCTGACCGTTCAGCAGCGGGCAGCCGTTCGGTTGCTCGACGGCGGGTGCCCCGTCCGCGAAGGAGCTCGGTCCTTGGCCCCCGCTGATCGAGCGTTCGACGGCCTTGTGTGATGTCTCGAGCGTCGTGTCGACCTGCCCGTAGATGAACGATCGCAGGGCGGTATAGGTGGCGATGTCCGCACCGACGAGGGCGATGAGTGCAATGAGTGCGGTGGTGAGGAGCAGCCTCGCCCTGATCGACACTACGAGGCTCCGGGATCCTTCAGGACGTAGCCGACGAGACGGACGGTGTGGATGAGCGGTGGCCCGTACTTCTCGAGCTTCCGCCGGAGATAGCTCACGTAGGTCTCGACGACGCTCGCGTCACCGCCGAAGTCGTAGTGCCACACGTTGTCCAGGATCTGCGCCTTGGAGAGGACCTGTCGCGGATTGCGCAGGAAGAACCGGAGCAGGTTGAACTCCGTGGCCGTCAACTGGATCGCCTCGCCGCTCCTGCGAACCTCGTGCGCCGCCTCGTCCATCTCGACGTCGGCGAAGCGAAGCGGGCCGCCGTTCTCGACCGGCGAACCCGTCCGGCGAAGGATCGCATGGGTCCTGGCGACGATCTCTGCGAGCGCGAACGGCTTCGTCACGTAGTCGTCACCACCGACCGTGAGTCCCCTCACCTTGTCTTCGAGCGCGTCCTTGGCCGTGAGGAAGAGAACCGGAGACTCGACGCCTTCCTGCCGGAGGCGCTGGGTCAGGTGGAACCCGTCGAGATCGGGGAGCATCACGTCGAGGATGATGAGGTCCGGCGACGTCGCGTGAGCCGCCAGAAGGGCCGCCCGACCGGTGGCGGCGACATTGACGTCGAAGCCCTCGTAGCGGAGGCACGTCGCGACGGCGTCGACGATGGACGGCTCGTCGTCGACCACGAGCACCTTCTGGCTGTGCTTCTCTGCCATGCGAACCTCCATGCGTCACAGTGTCGGAGCCGGCCCGCGGGCCTCGCTGGGAGTCCCCTGTGCGCGCGCTGTGAATCTACGCCCGGACCGGCTCGTCGATGCCCGCGTTCGCCCAGGTCAACGGGCTACCGCCTGCCGCCGCGCTCGCCGGAGCGCCACGAAGCCGGGCTCTGAGGAGGCACACAGTCCCGCCTCGGCCGGCGTGGAGGCGGCTCACCCATCATGACCATGTCGAAGCTCGACGGAACATCCCAACAAAAGACAACAACACACAAGAAAGGAGTCACCGACATGGTTGCCCTGCTCGTGATGATCCCACTCATGGTCGCCGGGGTGGCGATCGCGACGCTCCCGGTCCTTGTCACCATGATCCGGGAGGACAAGGCCCGCCGCGTCGAGTTCGCGTTGGTCGCCTCCGAGGTCTCCGACCCCGAGCACGAGGAGCTGCCGGCGGCCGCCTGACCGCCGCGCAGTTCGCCACCCCGTTCCCACGTGTTCGCCCCGGGTGCCCGGAGCGGCGGAACTCTCCCCCCGGTTCCGTTGCTCCGGGCACCGTTGCCTCCACGCGCCGTCGAGATGACGGAACTCGCCAACGGTGCGAGACTTGCTCGTCCGGTGCAAAGCGGAGGTGAACGGATCATGCCGAAGTACCTGATCGAGCGCATCTACGACGTCGGAGCGGACGAGCTCCCGGGTGTCGCGACGAGGTCGAAGAGGATCGCCACCGAGCAGTTTCCCGAGATCGTCTGGGAACACAGCCACGTGGTGGCGGATCAGGACGGCACCCTCAAGTCCTTCTGCGTCTACGTCGCCCCGAGCGAAGAAGTCGTCCGGCGGCACGCGGAGCTGCTCGGAAACCACGTGATCTCCCATCTCTACGAGGTCGCGGGTGACGTCACGCCGGCGGACTTCCCGCTCTGAGCGCGAACGTGCCTGCCTCCGGCGTGGACCTGCGGGAGCTCCAGCGACCCCTCCGCGAGCGTTACGAGCACGAGGGTGACGGCTTCGCGATCACGCTGTCGGTGACCGGAGGTGGAGGAGATCTCACCGATCCTCTCCACTGCGAGGTGTCGCCGGCGAGCGTGCCTTCGGTTCGCTGGCGTTCCGGTGCGCACCCGGGCGTGGGCGGTGAGGGAGACGCGCCGTGCTCGGCCGATCTCTTGCTCGGCGCGCTCGCCGCGTGCCAGGAGGTGACGATCCGGATGGTCGCCGCCAACATGGGGGTGGAGCTCGAGAGCTTGGAGGTCGCCGTCGAGGGCGACTGGGATCCTCGGGGGACGCTCGCCATGGGGCGAGAGTTCCCGGTCGGCCTCAAGGCGATCCGCTGCACGACGAGGGCGACGGTCGGGGGCGACGCGTCCGGGGACCGTGCCGAGCGGCTGCTGCGAAGTGCGGAGCGGTACTGCGTCGTGCTGAGCACCCTCCGTCAGGGGGTCCCCGTCGAGAGCACCTTCGAGCTGACGCAGGCCGGCAGCCCAGCGCCGGCGACAGCCTGACCATCAGTCGGTCGTTCGGGGACGGAGGGCTTCTGCATCGAGCAGGTGAAACGCCATCTGCTCCGCGACCGCGCACTTGAGACGCACGGTCCGTCTCCGCTCGACGTCCTCGGCCGGCACCAGCGCGAGCGCCTGTTGGTAGTAGCGGACGGCTTCGACCTTGGCCCACCCGCACTGCGCCTGCTCGGCGGCCGCGAGGAGGCAGTCGACCGCTTTGTCGGCCATGCCGGCTTCCTCCCAGTGGTGGGCGAGCGCAGCCGGAAAGTCCTCGCCCGCTCCGACCTCCTCGAGGTAGGCCGCGACGTCGGCGTGGCCATTCTTTCGGGTCGAGCGCGGAAGCGTCGCGTAGGCGACGTCGCGGATCAACATGTGCTTGAACCGGAACTGCTGCGTCCGGGCGAGGCGCGAGCGAGGCTCGCGGCGGATCATGTCCCTCCACTCGAGACGGTCGAGGACCTCTTCGATCCGGTCCGGCTCGCTCGCCAGGCGTGCGACCGCTCCGCTCCAGAACACCTTTCCGACGATGGCCGCGTGGAGGAGCGCGGACCGCTCGTCGTGCGGAAGGGCGTCGAGGCGCGCTGCGACGATCGCTCTGATCGTGGTCGGCAGGCCGGCAGTCGTGGTCGTGACCCGCTCGGCGAGTGACGCGACGAGCTCTTCGATGAACAACGGGTTGCCGTCCGCCGTCGCGGCCACCTGCTCGACGGCGTGGTCGCCGTTCGATGTGGCGGCATCCCCGTTCGACGAGGACTGCGAGAGCAGGTTCCGTGCGAGCTCGCGGGACTCCTCGGTGCTCAGCGGTTCGAGGGGGAGTGCCGTGTACGCCGGGAGCCTCGCGCCCCAGCTCGGGCGGACCGAGAGGAACTCCGGTCGCGCGAGGCCCAGCAACATGACCGGGCTCTCCCGGATCCGTGACCCGAGGTGCTCGAGGAGGTCGAGCAGGCTCGGGTCGGCCCACTGCAGGTCCTCGAAGAGAAGGGCCGTCGGCTGTTCGTCCGCCAGTCCCTCGACGAACCGCCGAGCGGCGTGGAAGAGCACGATGCGGTCCGCAGCGTCGTGCGCGGGCGCGAGACCGACGACGACCGAGAGCGGCACGACGACGCTGTCGGCCTCCTCGGGCCCGAGCAGCGACGCCGTCGCCGCGGTGAGCTTTTCGAGGCCGACGGACGCCGCGTCGCCCTGGACGATGCCGACGGCCTGTTCGACCTGCTGGGAGAACGCCCCGTAGGCACGGGTCCCGCCGTAGGGGAGCGACCGGCCGCGAAGCGTCCGACCGCGTCGGGCGCCGATCGTGAGGGCGAACTCCGTCGCGAGCCGGCTCTTCCCCACCCCCGGATGGCCGAAGACGGTCACGAGGTGCGCCTGGCGGCCGCTCACGACGTGGTCGAAGCGCTCGCCCAGGGTCGAGAGCTCGGCCCGCCGCCCGACGATCGGGACACCCTTCAGCACCCGCTCGCCTGGCGCGAGCGTGGCGGACAGCGCGAGCCACGCGGCCACCGGCTCGCGCTTCCCCTTGAGCTGCATCGCGTCGAGCGGTCGGTAGGCGATGGTGAACCTCGTGGCCTGGTAGGTCTCGGGTCCGACGACGACGGAGTTCTCCGGCGCGAGGGCCTGCAGGCGGGCGGCGGTGTTGACCACGTCGCCGGCGACCATGGACTCGCCAGCCCAGCTCCGGGCGCCGAGCTCAACGATGGCCTCTCCGGTGTTGATGGCGATGCGGACCCTCAGGTCGAGGCGTGTGTCCTCGGCGTTCAACCCGGCGAGTGCCTCGCGGATGCTCAACCCGGCGCGTACCGCGCGCTCCGGGTCGTCGCCGTGCGCCGTCGGGGCGCCGAACACACCCATGACCGCGTCGCCCACGTACTTCTCGACCTGTCCCCCGACCGAGGCGATCGCCTCGCGTGCGACGCCGTAGTAGCGGTCGAGCACCGCTCGGACGTCTTCTGGGTCGAGGTCCTCGGCGCGGGTCGTGAATCCGACCAGGTCGGCGAACAGGACGCTGACGACGCGACGCTCCTCGCCGCGGCGGGCTGCTGCCGGCGGGACGAGCAGCTCGGCGCCGCACGCCCCGCAGAACTTCGAGCCGAGCTTGCAGGGCTCGCCGCATGTCGGGCATGTGAGCGACAGCGGCCGTCCGCAGGCAGCGCAGAAGCGCTGGTCCGCTTCGTTCTGTTGCCCACAGGCAGTGCAGCTGACCTGACCAGCCGTCGCGTCCCCCCTATGCCTGGCAACGCTGCGCACGAGTCGGTCGGGGTCCTCCTGCGCGGATCTCAGGCTGTTGCGGCTTCGAGTCCCGCAGGCCGTCGCGGCCCTCGTTGCCGTCCTGCGCTTCCTCCGGTACCGATGTCGACCTGGGCCGTCGTGGGAAGAACTATACCGACGGACCGGCTGGGCAGGCGATGCGGACGCGGAACGGTTCGGCGCGCGAAGGGCCTGCCGCTTCGACGGTCGGATCTCGTACGGGCCCCGATTGGAGGTCGCGGTCTGTCATACGTTCGTCATTGACTTCGCGAGGGACTCCGGAGTCAGATTTCCCTTGCGGAGGTAACGCGGCGGTGGCGGACGCCGGCTGGATGACGCCGAGTCGTCCCCTTGTCTCAGGAGGTACGGCATGGCTGGGCGCGTGTTCATCCGACTCATCTCGGGCGCAGCGGCGCTCGCGGCGGTCGTTGGCCTGACGGTCGTCGCGCCGGCGATGCCGGCCGTCGCGGGGGCTTCGCCCGCCGCGAACGGTCCACACCTCACGAACACTCTCCCGTGCAGCACGGATCTGTCCCGAGGGACATTTCCCTCGGCCCCGGCGGTCGTCTCTGCAGCCCCCACCGCCTTCGGGAAGGCGCTCGTCGTCGGGTCCGGCCCCTATGCCGGCTGTTCGCTCTACTACCTCACGTCGGACACGCCGCCTGCCACGTACGGATGCTCGACAGTCTGCGCATGGACACTGTGGCCCGCGCTCGTGACCGACGGAGCGCCCAAGGCCGGGCCCGGTGTCAACCCTTCGCTGCTCGGCACGGTCACCCGGACGGACATCTTCACCGGTGAGACGCTCACGCAAGTGACCTATGCCGGCCATCCGCTGTACCGGTTCTTCCTCGACACAACGGCGGGACAGACGTTCGGCGAGGAAATCTTCGACCCCGTCGTCGTACCAAACGGGATCTGGTATCTCCTCTCGCCTGGACGAGGCACGCCCGACGTCGCCACCGCGACGCTGCGGGTCCAGACAGTGCCGTTGGTGCATCTCGGGACATCGACACCGTATGGCTCACGCCCGGCGCTCACGGTCACCCTTGACCAGGGCATCGGCGGTCTGACATTCCCCGTGTACACCTTCAGCGCCGACATGCACCACAAGAACGCGTGCGGGACACCCACGTGCAGCCTCTTCTGGCCGCCGCTCCTCACGAACGGGTCACCCGTCGCCACAGGGACAGTCGGGGGATCGCTCGGGATCGCGGGTCGCCAACACGGCCTGCACCAGGTCACCTTCGACGGGAATCCGCTCTACGTGTTCGTCGGTGACACGTACCTGCCGCCGTTCGGCATCTCGTTCTTCGGGGCCCGCGGGACAGGGATCAACGCCTTCGGCGGCACCTTCAGCCTCGTCGAGTAGCCCCAGCCGCGGCGCGTTCCCTCCGATTCACGTCGCCCCGCGCGGACGGCGCTGGGCGTCCGCGCGCCGGGGCGCGCGAAGTCCGGCTCAAGCCGCGATGGCGCCCGAGGTGAACCGCTCGGCGAGGCGCGACGAGAGCGCCATGATCGTGAGCGCGGGGTTGGCCGATCCCTGCGTCGGACAGACGCTCCCGTCCGCGATGAACAGGTTGGGGACGGCCCAGGTTCGCTGATCGGCGTCGACGACGCTGTTCTCCGGCGAGGTTCCCATGCGCGCCCCGCCGATCAAGTGGGCGTAGCGCTGGATGGTGAGGATGTCCTGCGCGTCGGCGGCCTGGAGTATCTCGGTGATGATCCGCGTGGAGTACTCGATGTTGGCCTTGTCGTTGTCGCACAGGTGGTAGTCGAAGCGGGCGACCGGGAGGCCGTACCGGTCCTTCTCCTCGGCGAGGGTGACGCGGTTCTCGGGGAGCGCGAGGAGCTCGTTCAGGACCCCGACAACCGCCCAGTGGTTGTAGTCGCGCATGTACTCGCGCAGCGCTCTCCCAAAGTGGCCCTCTGCGAGCACGTGCTCGGCCCAACCGATCGGCATCGGCGACACCGTCTGGATCGCGAACCCACGGGCGAACCCACGCGAGGCGTCGGTCTCGTAGAAGTCCTCGGACGACACTTCTGGGGGTGGCGCCTTGTACATCCGCAGCTCCATCGGGAAGCGGCCGGCCGTCTGCGTGGCGCCCTGGACCATCACGTAGCGGCCGACCTGGTCCTCGTTGTTGCAGAGCCCGTCCGGGAAGGCCTTGGTGGCCGAGTTCAGGAGGAGCCGGGGCGTCTCGATGGAGTAGCCGGCGACGGCCACGACCTTCCCGAGCTGGAGTCGCTCGGTGCCGTCCCCCTCGCGCCGGTAGACGACGCCCCTGGCGCGGCCGGACGGATCGAGCTCGACCCGCGTCACCATGCACGACGCCCGGACCTCGACCCCGTGGGCGAGGGCGTCGGGGAGGTGCGTCACGTACGGGCTCGCCTTGGCGTTCACCTTGCACCCCTGGAGGCAGTAGCCGCGGTAGATGCAGTGCGGGCGGTTGCCGAAGACGCCGTTGGTGATGCCGACGGGCCCGACGCGCATCTCGATCCCGCACTTGAGCGCCCCGCGCCAGATCGTCTCCGCTGCACCGCTGATCGGGTGGGGTGAGTGGGGGTAGCGGTGCGGCTCGGGCCACGGCCAGTCCTGTCCGGCGACCGGCAGCTCGCGCTCGACCCTCACGTAGTGGTCGCGCAGGTCCTCGTACGAGATGGGCCAGTCCGCGCCGACGCCGTCACGGGTCTTCGTCTCGAAGTCCGACGGGTGAAAGCGCGGGCAGTAGCCCGCGTAGTGGACCATCGAGCCGCCGACGCCGCGGCCCGAGTTGTTCTTGCCGAGCTCGACGGGGTCGGACCCCCCGACGATGCGCTTCTCGGTCCAATAGAGGTGGTGCGAGCCGGCCTCGTCGGAGACCCAGTCCTCGTCGGGATGCCAGAAGGGACCCGCCTCGAGGATCACGATCCGCCATCCGTGGCGTGCGAGGCGCTGCGCGAGCACCGACCCGCCGGCACCCGCTCCCACGACGACGAGGTCGACCTCGTCGTCGTCCGCGTAGCGAACCATCGTGTCGGCGCCGGGCAGGTCCCTGCGGTGCGGGTCGAGGAGCCAGCGCGAGTCGTTGTCCCTCGGGCCGACGGAGCCCTTCAGAAGCGCGCGGATCACCGCTCACCCGGCTTCGTTCAGCTCGTCGGCGAAAGGCACCGGGTCCTCGCACGTCGCCCCCGGCCGCTCGAACGGCTCGAGCACGCTCGTCGGGCCGAGCCGCATGAAGCCGCGGGGGTAGGCGGGGCCACCGAAGCCGATCTCGTTCCACGCCCAGGGGTGCGAGTAGAACGCCGAGAGCACCATGCGCATGCAGACCGACCACGCCCGCTTGACGTTGAGCTGCTCCCAGGGGCCTCCCGAGAGCTCGCCTTTCGAGAACTGACCGGCGATCGCCTCTTGCGCCTCGAGGTCGAGCGCCGCGAAGTTGGCCGCGCCGTAGCGGCGACGGGCGACGTCGTCGAGCCCGGCGAGGACGAGGTGCCACGCCTCGCGGTCGTCGGGCATGTCCGCGTACTGGTAGCCGTCGAGCTTGCCCTCGGCGAGTCTCTCGTCGACCATTTCTGCGACCGGGACGCGCGGCTCGGCGTCCTGTCCCGTGCAGACGTCACAGAACGCCCGCAGCGTGGCCGCCTCGTCCTCCAAGAAGAAGGACAGGGGGTCCCCGGCCCGCGTCTGCATGCGCGTTTCGATCAGCGCGGTGGTCGCGGCGTCCCAGGTGTCCTTTGCGTCGAAGACGTCGTAGTCCGGATACCGCCCGATCATCTGGGGGGTCGTGCCCCGGCGCTGGCGAGGCAGCCACGAGGAGTCAGGCGCCTGGCGGTCCGGCCGCAGGTTCGGGAGGTGGTGGGCCTTGCTCAGGTCCCTCGCCCACGCGGGATCGCGCGGATTGAGCGCGGGCACGCGCTCAATCCTCTCGCCGCAAGATGGCCGCGAGGATGCCCATGCCGCCGACCATCGTCATGAGGCCGGGCGCGGCGATCGGCGGTCCCATCGGCACGTTGTAGGAGGCGAGCTTCCACCCCCCCGGGCGACGCGCGACGCCCCGGGCGTGGAAGTACTCGCCGAGAAGGCCGTTCGCCGTGTAGATCACGGCGGTCACCGGGAGCACGGTCTTCGCCCAGCGTTCCGAGAAGACCCCACCGATGCCGGCGATCATCACCGGCGGCGTCACGACGATCGGGGTCCACATCCACTTGTTGCCGAAGCTGGCGCGGTAGTGCTCGAAATAGATCTCCGCCGTCGTGACGAGCGCGGCGAGGGCGGTGAGCCCGGAGAGCGAGCGCTCGAAGCGGCCGTGCTCGACGTCGGCCACGAGCTTGTCGATCACGTGACGCGTCCCGGCCGCGTGATGGGTGCGGGCGGGGAGCGCCTCGGTCCCCTCGGGGCGACGACCCTTCCTGCCGGTCCGCATCTCGTCTAGCGCCCGGGGAGGAACTCGAAGGCCATCTCTCGGATCGCCTCGAGCGCGCCGCGCCAGCCTTCCGCCGGGTCCTTCATGACCGATTCGGCGAGCGCTCGGGCCTGGTCGTACGTGACGTGCGGCGGGATGGGCGGCTCGTCGGGAGTCGTCAGCGCGTCGATGATGACCGGACGGTCGGCCGCGAAGGCCTCGCGCCAGCCGTCCTCGATCTCTGCGGACGTCCGGAGCTCGATGCCCTTCAGCCCGATGAGCTCCGCGTACTTGGCGAACGGCACGTAGGGAATCGCCTGCGACCCGATGAACCGGGGGTCGCCCGACATCGCACGCTGTTCCCAGGTGACCTGGTTCAGGTCCTCGTTGTTGAGCACGAGGACCACGAGCCGCGGGTCGTCCCACGTCTCGTAGTACTTGGCGGCGGTGAGCATCTCGGCCATGCCACCCATCTGCATCGCGCCGTCGCCCACCATGGCGACCGCGACGCGGTCGGGGAAGGCGAACTTCGCGGCGATCGCGTACGGCACGCCGGGCACCATCGTCGCGAGGTTGCCCGAGAGGGACGCCTTCATCCCCCTCCGGATCTTGACGTGCCGAGCGAACCAGTTGGCCGCAGAGCCCGAGTCCGACGAGAGGATCGCCCCGTCGGGAAGGTGCCGCGAGAGTGACGAGAAGAGCCCCTGGGGCCGGATCCGACCCCGGAGGTCCGACGGCTTGGAGCGGTCCTCCATCACCTTCCACCACCGCTCGACGCCGTCTTCGATCTTCTGCTGCCAGGCGCGGTCTTCCTTTCGGCGAAGGAGCGGGAGGAGCTCGGACAGCGTGTCCTTCGCGTCGCCCACGAGGGCGAGGTCCATCGGGTACCGGATGGACAGGTTCCGCGGGGCGAGGTCGATCTGGATGCCCTTCGCCTGGCCCTCGGTCGGGAGGAACTCGGAGTACGGGAAGCTCGTCCCGACCATGAGCAGGGTGTCGGCGTCCTGCATCATGTCCCAGGACGGCTTCGTCCCGAGGAGGCCGATCGACCCCGTGACGTAAGGGAGGTCGTCGGGCACCGCGGCCTTGCCGAGGAGCGCCTTCGCGACGCCCGCGCCGAGCGTGTCGGCGACGGCGAGCACCTCGTCGGTCGCATGGATCGCGCCCTGGCCGACGAGCATGGCCACGCGCTTGCCCTCGTTCAAGATGTCGGCCGCCTCGCGCAGCTGCGACTGGGACGGGATCACCCGTGGCGGCCACCAGCCCACGCCGGAGTGGACGGTGTGGGTCTTCTTCGGCTGCTGCTCGATCGCCTCGCGGTCCTGGACATCCGCGGGCACGATGACGCAGGTGACCGTGCGCTCGGCCTTGGCGATGCGCAGCGCCCGGTCGATGTTGTGACGCACGGTCGACGGGTCGTTCACCTGCTGGCAGTAGGCCGAGGCGACGTCCGAGTAGAGCTGGAGGAGGTTCACCTCCTGCTGGAAGTCGCCCCCGAGCGCACGCACGTAGGTCTGCCCCACGATCGCCACGACGGGCTGATGGTCGAGCTTCGCGTCGTAGAGGCCGTTCAGAAGGTGGATGGCGCCCGGGCCCGAGGTCGCCGTGCAGACGCCGACCTCGCCCGTGAACTTGGCGTGCCCGCACGCCATGAAGCTCGCCATCTCCTCGTGACGCGTCTGGACGAACCGCAGACGGTCCTGGTGCCGGTCGAGTGCACCGAGGAGGCCGTTGATGCCGTCGCCGGGGAAGCCGTAGACGGTGGTGACGCCCCACTCGAGGAGGCGCTCGCAGAGGTAGTCGGCAGCCGACTTCGACATCCCGATCCTTCCCGGGGCGCGGCATGCGCCGGCCCCCGATCCGCCGGCGGCCACTACGGGACCACCCCTTGACGTGAACGGCCCTTCCCGGCATGCGATCCGCTGAAACCCACCGCGCCGCCCGGGGGGTGCCGGCCCGAGGGCAGGCGTCAGTCCGTGGGCTCCTCCTCGAGCACCATCGTCGCCGGGGCGGGCGCCTCGCCGGGCCCGCCCCGAGCGCCCGGCCCCGGCGTGAAGCGCTCGAGCATGTGGTCCACGTGGCTCGAGACCCCTTCGGCGGTCGTCGAGTGACCGGTCACCGCGGGCACGAAGTCGGCACCGGTGATGGAGGCGAGGTCGAGATCGCTGAGCGCCCGCACCGCGGCCGTGCGGGGCACCTTTTTCAGGAGGGCGATCTCCCCGAAACCCTCGCCCGCACCGAGCTTCGTCAACACCTGGCCGTCGCCGACCACTTCGGCCTCCCCGTGCTCGATCACGTAGAACCGGTCGCCGATGTCACCCTGCTCGAAAACCGCCGTCCCGGCCGGGACGTGCTCGTGCCGGAGCGATCGGGCGAGTCGCTCGATCGAAGGCAGCGGAAGCGGGGCGAGGATCTCGACACGCCGTAAGAGGTCGATCTCTGTGTTCATCGACGCGATCCCCGCGTCCAGCCGGCGAAGCCGGAACCAACTGAGGGCGGCCGACAGTGGAGCGATCACCCCGATGACGACGAGGCTCGACCGGAGCCCGATCCCGTCGAGCGCGACGGGCGCCAGCAGCGCGCCCAACGCGACCGCGAGCGAGATCCCGCCCTCGAAGAGCGCGAACACCCGGACCATCGTCTGGGGAGGGGCGACCCGCGCGACGAGCGTGAGCACGCCGGTGTCGGCGAAGGCGTTCGCGAACCCGACCAGTGCGACGAGCCCGAACGCCGTCGCCCGTCCCGGCACGAGCCCGATCAAGACGATCGGAAGCCCCCACATGACGAGACCGAACGCCGACCACGCGGCGATCCGATGCCGGACGAAGGCCGCGGTCGCCATCGCACCGACGAACCCCCCTACGCCGAGTGCGGTCATCAGCCATGCGACCCCGCCGGTGCCGAGACCGAGCATCTTGAACGCGATGACGACCATGAAGACGCTGAGCGCGCCGCGCGTGAACGTCTCGCAACCCGCGAGGCCGGTGAGCAGGGCGAGATCTCGGCTGACGAGTGGGGCGCGGATGCCCTCGGCGAACGCGCGCAAACTCCCGGCTGCCTGCAGGCCCGGGTGCCACGCGGCGCGGCCGACGCCACGGACGAGGATCGCGGAGGCCCCGACCATGGCCGCGGAGGCCACGAATCCCCCACCGATGCCGCCGCGCGCGCCGAGGGCAGCGAGCGCGGGACCGACCACGACCGCCAGGCCGTCGAAGATGCCTCGGACCGCGTTCGAGCTCGTGAGCTCGTAGGGCGAGTGGCACAAAGACGGCAACAGCGCCGAGATCACGGGGCGGAACACCGCTCGCGCGACGGACGCGGCGACGGCCAGGACGTAGACGTAGGCGACGGGGACGCCAGGTCGGAGGAGGAACGCGGCACCGAACAGCGCCACCGCCGAGCACGCGGACGTGACGAAGAGCACGGAGTCCCGTCGCCAACGATCGGCGAGGGCTCCGGCCACGGGAGTGAAGACGGCTGCGGGCAACGTCTGCAGGATCCCGATGAGCGCGACCGCCGCCGCGCCGCCGTGACGGTAGGCAACGATCGAGACCGCGAACCTCGACGCCCACGTCGAGCTCCGTGAGCCGAGGAAGCTGAGCTCCGCTCGGAACAGGCCGGGGCTCTTGGCGACGGTGCGCAACGCACCCGTTCGTTGCCGCATTCCTGCGGCGAAGGCCCCCCGCACGCGCCGACGATATCCGTCCGACCGTCGACGTGACGGGCCTATTGCGTGCGCGCACCAGCGCCAAACGCGCAGTTTCCCATTGTCGGTTGGAGTTCAGACGCGTGTTATCTGGAGTTCAGCGCAGCGTGCACCAGGGTCTCGGGAACACGCACGAACAGCCCCTCCCTCGGCCCGGCGGCACGAGGTGTCTGCGCCCCGCGACGTAGTTGACCCACGCGGGCAGCCGTCACTACGGTTGCAGACAATCTGTCCAGATAGGCGGAAGAGGGCTCCGGCGAGGGGGCGAAGATGGACGGTTCCTGTGTGAGGCGGCGTTGGCGCGCGCTCGTTCCCGTGCTTCTGGTGGCGGGCTCGGTCCCAGTCGTGACCGGGGGCCTTGCGGCCGCTCCGGCTTCGGCGGCGAGCTGCACAAAGACCTGGGCGGCTCCCCTGAGCGGGGACTGGCAGGATGCCACAGCCTGGTCGCCGGCCGGTGTCCCGACGAGCTCGGAAAACGTGTGCATCAACGATCCGGGTACTTACACGGTGACCGCGACATACTACGAGTCCGCCAACTCGCTGACGGTCGGCGGATCCGGGGCCGCCGTCACGCTGGACCTCAACCCCGGCTTCGGTGTCACGGTGGCCGCCTCGAGCACCATCGAGTCGGGGAGCTCCGTCAATGCGGTGACCGGCGGGACCTCGGATCTCAGGGGCAAAGGGACACTCACGAACAAGGGCAGCATCACGGTACCGACCGGCGCTACCCTCGATCTTGGCAACGGGTCGTCGGGATTCACCGTGGTCAACTCCGGCGACGGTTCGATGTCCGACAACGGCACGGTCAACGTCGACAATTCGTTCACCGACCGCGGCCCCATCGCCGTCGCAGCCGGGGCGACCTGGCTTGTCGGCAGAGGGCCGAACTTCGTGCATGCCGCCGGGAAGATCGCGAACGCGGGCAGCTTCACCGCCCTCGGGACAAACGACCTGACCTTCACCCAGAGCGGCGGATCGATCACCGGAAACGCGATCTCCCTCAGGGGGACCAAGCTTCTCGACAGCGGCGGCACGGGGCCGATCCTCCTCGCGTACAACGACGTCGTCACCGGGACCATCCCGGCCGGCCAGACCGTGAGCGTCATCTCGGGCATGTTCATCGGCTCAGGGACCACCCTGACGAACGACGGCACCCTCGAATGCGCCGGGACCAATGGCGGTGCAGGGAACGTGCTGTCAGGCGGCCTCGGCATCACGAACAACGGGAAGCTGGCCGTCGATGGCGGCTCCGCCTGCGATCTTGACACGCCCCTCACCAACGCATGGGCCGGACAGGTCGCCGTCAGCGGCAAGCTTTTCCCGTCTTACGCCGTGGTGAACGAAGGCTCATTCACCGTCGAGTCCGGAGGCAGCTTCTTGAACCTCGCCAATGCAGCGACGTTCACCAACGGCACCACGGGCACCGTGACCGACGACGGAACATTCACGCTCACCGGCGCAGGCACGCCGGGCACCACCTTTACGAGCGATGGGACCATAAAAGGGACCCAACCGATCATCCTCGAGGACGTCCACCTCGCCGACCAGGCGGGGGCCGGCACCTTCCTCCTCTACAGCTCCAACACCGTGACGGGCACGGTCCCGACCGGGCAGACCCTGGCCGTGCGCGGCAGCGCTGCGCACGGGAGGGCCACGCTCAGCCTCGGTGGGTCCGCCCTGACCAACGACGGCAAGATCACGCTCGCGACAACACAGGGTGGCAAGGGGAACTCGGCCTGGCTCGTGGCCGGTGGCACAGGCGGTTCACTGGTCAACAACGGGACACTCGTCCTGATCGGGCCGCCCACCGGAGTGACGCCGGCTGCCGACGCGCTCGTCGCTCCGATCACAAACACGGCCAGCGGGACGATCCTCGTCCTGACCCCGGACGCCTACCTCGGCGAACCGGACGGGTACGGAAAGGGCGTCAGCCTCACGAACGACGGTGCGCTCACCTTCGCGGCCGGAGCGCAGATGATCCTCGTGGGCGGCGTCACCAGCCCCGTGGGTTCCTCGGTCGTCCTCGACTCGTCGGGGACCTTCACCATCACCCTGGACGTCAAGACAGGTGCGCCCGTCCCGGTGCCTGCGATCGTCCAGGGCGTCTACGGGCCGGACGGGAGCATCGTCCTCGGCGGAATCTTCATCATCACGACGCTCGGGACGCCGAGCGGGACCTTCGGCGTCGTCAACGGCATCAGCGTCACCGGCGACTTCTCGCTCCTGAATTTCGGCGCCAAGGCCTACAAGGTGTTGATCACGACCTCATCGGTGAGCGTGAAGACGGCCAAGCCCTTCAGCCTCACCGCCGAGAACTTCAGCGGCACGGCCGGCCAGCCCGTGACAGCGACGCTGGCGACCCTGACGAGCAGTACCTCGGCCACCTACAAGGTCACCGTCAACTGGGGCGACGGAACCACCTCTCCCGGTTCCTTCGTCGCAGCGACCGGGGGCGGAACGGTGACCGGGACCCACACGTACGCGTCGCCAGGCACCTACACCGTGAAGACCACGGTGACCTCTTCGACCGGGACGACGCGCAGCACGACCTCGACGGCAACCATCGCAGCGGGTCCCTGACTGGACTTTGGAGACGTACGCCGCTCACGGCTCCACGGGTCGCAGCTGCCTGCGGAGTACGAGCCCCAGGCCGGTCCAGGTGGCATCGATCGCGCAGACCTTGACGTCCACCCACCCCGTCGGCAGCGCGATCTCCCTGACCGCGTCGTCGGTCATGTCGGTCGCGACCCCGGAGGCCTTCTTCGGCCACGCCACCCAGAACGCGCCGTCCGGCGGAAGGGTCGAGACGAGCCACCCGAAATTCCGAGCGAGGTGACCGCGCTCGACCACGAAGCCGACGATGAGATCGACGCGCTCGGTCCGACGCAGTCCCTGCTGCAGTCTGACCCCATCGGGGAGCGGCAGGAGGACTTTCTCGATCTCGTCGGGAGAATGGAGCAGAGCCACGCGCATGCCCGGCTTGATCCCGAGCTTCTTTGCGAGCGGCGTTCCCGAGCCACCACCCTTCGACGTCACCGCTTCAGGTTCGCGCGCTCCGGTGCCCGTCGCGCCGTCCCATGCCGCAGGCTTCACGTCCGGGGCGCCCACGACGGCCGCGCGTCGCGGGAACTGCGCCGCGCTCAGACCGATTGCGGCGACTTCGCGATCACCCAAAGCGCGTAGACGACACCGGGGACATGACCGAGGAGCTGCAGCAGGAACGCCCAGAGCACCTCCTTGCAGGGGCCCCTTCGGAGGAGGACGGCGAGCCAGGGAAGGATCAGGGCGACGATGATCTCGAGAAAGGTCATGAGCGGTGCTGTACCCGGGCGGGGGGTCCTCGAAGGACTGTCCGGCTCACCGGCCCGACCGATGAGCGCCGGTGCTCCGGTTCGTCACAGCTCGTGGTGAAGCCTTCACCGGGTACCGACGAAGCGAGGAGCCGCCCATGACCGACAGTGCACCAGAAGACGGTCGCATCCTCGGCAGCCTGCGATCGGCGGGAGGCACGGGCGTAGTGCGGCTCGAAGACCGCTTCTCCACGGGCGTCGACGACCTCTGGTCGGCGCTCACGGATCCGGTCCGTCTCGTCCGCTGGTACGGCAGGGTGGACGGCGACCTCCGGCTCGGCGGAACGTTCCGCCTCTCCATCGAAGCCGACGGCTGGGAAGGCACCGGGCGGGTGGACGCGTGCGAGCCCCCGCGCCACCTTCGGGTCACGACCAGGGAGTCGGACGAGTCGTGGCGGAAGGGAGCGGGCGCCGCGCCGTTCGACGAGACCATCGACGCCGCGCTGAGCGCCGAGGGGGACCGAACGCTTCTCGTCGTCGAGGTGGCGGGGCCCCCGCTCGACAAGATCGCCTTCTACGGCGCCGGCTGGCAGATCCACATCGAGAACCTCGCCGCCCACATCGCCGGGCGGGACCGCGTCGACTCCGAGGCGCGCTGGGCGGCGCTCGTCCCTCCCTATCAAGCCTTGGCCGCCCACATCGGCTAGCAGCCGGAGCCTCCGCCGAGACCGGTCGCCCCAGCTGCTCTCAGCCGCCCTCCGCGAGCTCAGCGAGCAGATCGAGGGATGCCTGCAGTCTGTCGACCGTCGTCGCCCGAGCGCGAGCGAGGCGGGTCTTGTCGGTCAGCCGCGTCCAGTCGTAGGTGTGGGTCACGAAGGTTCGCGACGAGTCGATCGGTTCGAGCGTCCACCTCCAGAGGTGGCCCGGAGGTTTGCGGCGCACCTCGGATGGCCTCCACGCGATACGGCGGCCCTCGTCGAACTCGATCACATGGTTCTCGCGGACGCCGCCGCGGGTGAGGGTCATGAGGAACACGTCCCCGACCGCGCGGACGCGCTGGCCGTCGGCCGCCTCGGCAAGGTTGTCGTTGCCGTCCCATCGGGGCTGCTGAGCCGGGTCGGCGATCAGCTCGAAGATGCGCCCGGCACCGGCCGAGATCTCGCGCGTCGCGCTGACGACGCGCTGCTCGTGCTCTTCACTCACTCACTCGACCTCCGCCCCGGTGCTATCTGCCGTTGCGTTCCCGGTGACTGCATCCCGGCCAGCAGCACGGTCGACGCATGCCGTCCTCGAGCTCCTCTTTGGTGCGGCGGATGCGGCGTTGGCGGGTCACGTCCTGCTTTGCGTCCTCGACCCAGCAGATGAACTCGTTGCGGGCGAGCGCCGTGATGTCCATCCACGCGTCCAGCGCCGACGGGTTGGCGGTCAACGCCTCGCGGAGGTCCGGTGGAAGCCGGTGCACCACGCCGCCGGGCACTCGTTGGCCGCCCACCGAGGACACGGTATCTCGGCGGATCGTCTTCTTCATCTCTTGGCTAGGTTCGGATCGCATGGACATGGTGCGCCAGGTCGTCGTGTTCGATGCCGCCGATCTCGATGCCGAGAGCGCGTTCTGGGCGGGGATATTCGGTGGTCACGTCTTCGGGGACGAGCAGTTCCACTGCGTCATCGACGCCTCAGGCGAGTGGCGCGTGGGCGTGCAGCTCGCGCCGAACCACGTTCGGCCGGACTGGCCGGACGGGGCTCCGCAACAGGTGCATCTCGACCTCCACGTCGACGATCCCCGGGCCGCGCACGACGCGGCGACCGGACTCGGCGCCAGGCTCCTCCAGCCGGACGATCTCGATGCCGAAGAGGGTCATCAGGTGTACGCCGACCCGGCAGGGCACCCGTTCTGCATCGGATGGGGCCATCCTTCCCGAGCGGCGCTCGCCGCATTCGTGGCCGCTCGGTTGAGCTCTGCGAGCGAGGGGGACGGAGGAAGTCAGGCGTAGGGGACCGACGCGCCCGCGGCGACGATCGCTGTCGCCCGGCTGCTCTGCGGTGTGAGCCATTCGACTTGGCACAGAGCCCCGAGGCGACGACGTGCGCCCGGACGCAGGCATCGCTCCCCCCCACGCCGACCTGACACCTGGACGCAACGGACACGCGGCGCAGGGAGACGAGCCGGCGTCGGGGAGCGCCTGCAACCGTGCAAGTAGCATTTCTCCTGGTGGCCGCTTGTGGCACGTGCGGGGCGGAGAACCCGGAGGGGAGCCGCTTCTGCGGGGACTGCGGAGGCGCGCTCGAGGCGAGATGCCCCTCGTGCGGAGAGCCCTACGAGGGGGGCACTCGCTTCTGCCGGCACTGCGGCACGGCGCTCGCCGGCGCGGCACTCGCCGCACCGGCACAGGGAGCGAGCGAACGAGGTCCGGAGTCCGGCTCCGGCACGTTGGCTCGCGAGCCGGTCGCCGAGCGTCGGCTCGTCACCGTCCTCTTCGCGGACCTCGTCGGCTTCACCCCGCTCTCGGAGAGCAAGGACCCTGAGGACGTGCGCGAGATCCTCTCGCACTACTTCGAGACGTGCCGGAGGCTGATCGAGCTGTACGGCGGCGCGCTCGAGAAGTTCATCGGGGACGCGGTGATGGCGGTCTGGGGAGCGCCGGTTGCCACGGAGGACGACGCCGAGCGCGCGGTGCGCGCGGCGATCGAGTTGGTGGCCGCGGTCCAGAGTCTGGGCGAGGACCGCGGCGTTTCGGATCTGCGCGCACGTTGCGGGGTCATGAGCGGCGAAGCGGCCGTCACGTTCGGGGCTGTCGGTGAGGGAATGGTGGCGGGTGACCTCGTCAACACGGCCTCTCGCGTGCAGGCGGAGGCCCCGCCGAGTGGCGTGCTGGTCGGCGAGGCGACGCGGAGGGCGACCGAGCAGGCCATCGTCTACGAGCCCGCGGGTAGTCACGAGCTCAAGGGGAAGACGGGCCTCGTGCCACTGTGGCGAGCGCTGCGCGTCGTGTCCGGTGGCCGCGGCGCGCTGAAGGCACAGGGTCTCGAGGCGCCGTTCGTCGGGCGGGACCGGGAGCTGCGGCTGTTGAAGGAGCTCTTCCACGCGTCGGCGGAGGAGGGCCGGGCGTACCTCGTCTCGGTGACGGGCATCGGCGGGATCGGCAAGTCGCGGCTCGCGTGGGAGTTCTTCAAGTACATGGACGGGCTCCTGCAGACAACGTTCTGGCACCGCGGCCGCTGCCTGGCATACGGCGAGGGCGTCACCTACTGGGCACTGGCCGACATGGTGCGGATGCGCTGCCGCATCGCCGAAGACGAGGCGCCCGCGACGGCGCTCGCAAAGCTGCAGGCGACGCTCGTGCAGTACGTCCCCGACGAAGAGGAACGGCGATTCGTCGAGCCGCGGCTCGCGCATCTGCTCGGTCTCGAGGAGCGTGAGGCGCGGGCGCAACAAGAGCTGTTCGGTGCCTGGCGACTGTTCTTCGAGCGCCTCGCCGACGTCTTCCCCGTCGCGATGGTGTTCGAGGACATGCAGTGGGCCGACCCGTCGCTCCTCGACTTTGTCGAGTACCTCCTCGAGTGGTCGCGGGACCACCCGCTCTTTGTGATCACGCTCGCCCGTCCCGAGCTCTCCGAGAAGCGCCCGAGCTGGGGGGCGGGGAGTCGCACGTTCAGCGCGCTCTACCTCGAACCGCTCCCCGCATCGGACATGGAGCGCCTGCTTTCCGGGCTCGTGCCGGGACTGCCCCATGAGCTTCGCGAGCAGATCCTCGACCGCTCCGAGGGCGTGCCGCTCTACGCGGTGGAGACGGTTCGAATGCTGCTCGACCGGGGACTGCTGACCCAGGAGGGCAGCATCTACCGGCCGGTCGGCCAGATCGAGACGCTCGAGGTCCCCGAGACGCTGCACGCGCTGATTGCCGCACGATTGGACGGGCTGTCATCCGAAGAGCGGCGCGTGCTCCAGGACGGCGCCGTGTTCGGCAAGACCTTCACCCGCCAAGCCCTCTCGGCGATCTCGGGGATGGAGGCGGTCCAGCTCGAGCAGATCCTCGGCGGGCTCGTCCGCAAAGAGGTGCTCTCGATCCAGGCGGACCCCCGCTCCCCCGAGCACGGTCAGTACGGCTTCCTCCAGGATCTCGTGCGCCGCGTCGCGTACGAGACGCTCTCGAGGCGCGAGCGAAAGACGCGCCACCTGGCCGCAGCTGTCCACTTGGAGGCAGCCATCCCCTCGGAGCAGGAGGTGGTCGAGGTCCTCGCCGCCCACTACCTCGCCGCCTTCAAGGCGGGACCGGGCGACCCCGATGCCCTTCAGATCAAGCGCCGCGCGGGCGAGTTGCTCACCCGAGCCGGCGAGAGAGCCGCCTCGCTCGCGGCCAGCGAGGAGGCGGAGCGCTATTTCGAGCGGGCCGCCTCCCTGGCCGAGCAACCCCTCGACGAGGCGCGCCTGCTCGAACGCTCCGGCGAGATGGCGCTCCGTGCAGGCAGAACCGAGCAGGCGCAGAGCCGGTTCGAGCAGGCGCTCTCGCGCTTCGAGGACGCCGGGGAGCGCCACCAGGCGGCGCGCCTCACAGCCCGGCTCGGTGAGGTCGAGTGGCGCCGTGGTGCGCTCGCCGCAGGGATCGAGCGAATGGAGCGCGGCTGGGAGAGCCTCAAGGACGAGGCCCCCGACGCGGACATCGCGACGCTCGCCAGCCAGATCGGGCGCCTCCGCGTGCTCAAGGGCGAGCTCGATGCGGGATCGGCGTTGCTCGAGATCGCGCTGGAGCTGGCAGAGTCGCTCTGGCTTCCCGAGGTGCTCGCCGAGACCCTCGACAGCCTCGGGCTCGTGGCCACCTTCCGCTCGCGCCTCGAGCAGGCACAGGCGCTCATCGAGCGAGCCCTCAAATTCTCCCTCGAGTACGAGCTCCCTGCCGCGGCGCTCCGCGCCTACAACAACCTCGGCGACGTCCTGCATCGCCGCGACCGGTGCCAGGAAGCCGCCACCTTGCTCGAACAGGGGGTCGGCTACGCCCGCCGCGTCGGCGATCGCAACTGGGAGCAGTCGATGCTCGGTGAGCTGTCGTGGTCACTCGTGCTCACCGGCCGTTGGGCGGAGGCGTTCACGGTGTTGGGCGAGATGCAGGAAGACCAGCTGATCGAACGCACGTCGACCTTTCTTCTCACGTTCCCCGAACCGCTCGTGGCCCAGGGACGCGTCGCAGAGGCGCGTCGCCTGTTGGCCGTCTACGCGTCCTGGGAGACATTGCCCGATTTCCAGCGGCGGTCGGCCTACGGCTGCGCCCAAGCCGTCGTGCTGCACGCGGAGGGAAGGGACCGCGAGGCTCTGGGCGCCGCCGAACGGGTCCTCGCCGAGGAGCTCGAACTGCGTCCGGGGGAGCAGTCGGTCAAGATCGCCGTGCCGCTGGCGCTCGACGCCGCCCTCGCGCTCGGCCAACGCGAGGATGCCGAACAGCTCCTCTCAACGATCGAGGCGATCCCGCCGGGACGGCTCCCTCCAAGCCTGCGGGCGCATGCCGCCCGATTCCGCGCCCGTCTTGCGGGCCAGGACGGCGAGATGCACAAGGCGGAGCGTGCGTTCGGCGCCGCCGCCGCCACCTTCCGTGAATACGGCATGCCGTTCTGGCTCGCCGTCACCCTCATCGAGCACGGCGAATGGCTCGGCGAGCTCAGTCGCGCCGCTGAGGCGGAGCCGTTGCTCGCGGAGGCTCGGCGGACCTTCGACGACCTCGCCGCCGACCCCTGGCTCGAACGTGTCGACCGAGTGAAGGGGCGAGCACCGGCAGCGTCGAGCGCCTGACCGAGCTGCAGCCCGGGCGCCCACGGCACGGTCCAGCGAGACCCGGGAGTGTGCCTTGACAAGTTAGTGAGTGACCACTAAACTCACGTCCGATGACGGCCGCCTCCCCACCAGCCACCCGGATGAAGGCCGAGGACCGCCGGGAACAGGTGCTCGCGGCCGCCCTCCCGGTCTTCGCCCGCAACGGCTACGAGGGCACCTCCACCGAGGACGTGGCGAAAGCGGCCGGGATCTCCCAGCCCTACCTGTTCCGCCTCTTCAACACGAAGCGGGACCTCTTCATCGCCCTGGTGCGCCGCGGCTTCGCGCGGGTGGGAAGCGCGTTCGCCGAATCCGCGCGCGGCCTCGAGGGCGAGGAAGCGCTGATGGCGATGGCCGAGCTCTACACCGGGATGCTCGAGGACCGGGACCTCCTGCTGCTCCAGCTCCACGCCTACGCGGCCTGCGACGACGTCGAGGTCCGGGCCGCGACCCGACAGGCCTTCGGGCGACTCTGGCAGGTGGTTGCAGAGGCGGCGGCCCTGCCAGCGGAGGGCGTCGTCGACTTCTTCGCGCACGGGATGCTCCTCAACGTCATCGCGGCCATGGACGCGACCGACGTCCGCGAGGCCTGGGTTCGGGCCTGCCTCAAGTCCGCGCAGGACTGAGCCCCTCTCTCTTTTTTGCCCGCAGTAGGTAGTGATCACTCACAAACACAGGCAGCGACAACAGAAACCAGCCAGAAGGAGGACGGACATGACGAAGCGCAGCCGGACGATCTGGACGCTCGTGATCACGTCGGTGGCACTGTTCATGGGCGCGCTCGACAACCTCGTCGTGACGACGGCGCTCCCGGTGATCCGCGTGTCGCTCCACGCCTCGCTCTCGGGGCTCGAATGGACCGTGAACGCCTACACCCTCGCCTTCGCCGTGTTCCTCCTCACGGGCTCGAGCCTCGGCGAGCGCTTCGGGCGGCGTCGGATGCTCATCGTCGGCGTGAGCGTCTTCACGCTCGGCTCGGCGGCGGCGGCGCTCTCGCCCGACGCCGGTGTGCTGATTGCGGCGCGCATGGTGCAGGGCCTCGGCGCGGCGGTCTCCACGCCGCTCACCCTCACGATCCTCTCTGCCGCCGTTCCTGCCGAGCGCCGTGGTCTCGCGCTCGGGATCTGGGGCGCGGTCGGCGGTCTCGCCATCGCGCTCGGCCCGGTCGTCGGCGGCGCGATCGTGCAGGGGATCTCGTGGAAGTGGATCTTCTGGCTGAACGTGCCGATCGGCCTCGTGCTCGTGCCGCTCGCGCGGCTCCGCCTCGACGAGAGCCGTGGGACGGCCCGAGCGCTCGACGTTCCCGGTCTCGCACTCGGGAGCGCGGGGCTCTTCGGCGTGGTGTTCGGCCTCGTGCGAGCGAACGCCCTCGGCTGGACGTCGCTCACGGTCCTCGGCTCGATCGCAGCCGGGGTCGCCGTGCTCGTGGGCTTCGTCGCCTGGGAGCTGCGGACCCGCGAGCCCATGCTCCCCATGACCCTCTTCAGGTCCCGCGGCTTCACCGCCGCCAACGCGGCCAGCTTCTTCATGTACTTCGGGATGTTCGGGGCGGTCTTCCTCCTCGCGCAGTTCCTCCAGACCGCCCAGCACTACACGCCGTTCGAGGCGGGCCTTCGAATCCTTCCGTGGACGGCGATGCCGATCGTCGCCGCACCGATCGCCGGCGTCCTCTCGGACAGGGTCGGGGGACGGCTGGTCGTGATCACGGGTCTCGCGCTCCTCGCGGCGGGGCTCTTCTGGGTGGCCGTGACGCTGGGGACGACGGTCAGCTACGCCGCGCTCGTCCCCGCCTTCGTGGTGGCCGGCGTCGGCATGGGGCTCTTCTTCGCCCCGGTCGCGAACACGGTGCTCTCCTCCGTGCGCAAGGACCAGGAGGGCATCGCGTCGGGCGCCACCAACGCCATCCGTGAGCTCGGCGGGGTCTTCGGCATCGCGGTGCTCTCGGCCGTCTTCTCCGCGAACGGCGGCTACACCTCGTCGGCGGCCTTCGTCTCGGGCGTGCGTCCGGCCGTGATCGTCGGTGCGCTCGTCGTCGCGTGCGGCGCGGCAGCGATGGCGTTCGTGCCCCGCCGGCGCGCCGGGACCGTCGGCGCGATCGCAGAGGCGCAGCCCGAATCGGTCGCCGCCTGAGGCCCGCTGTCCGCGTCAAGCGGTTCTTCCGGGTCCTCGGCGACGGCGTCCACGGTGGGACGGGCCACTGGGCGGACCGGGTTCACTACCATCGACCCGGGCACGCTCCACGGCGGGCCGAGTGAGGAGCCGATGACCGGGACGAAGCGCACGGTGGACTCGGACGGACGCACCACCGACCCCGACGCGGACGGGTCGTCGGCCGGTGTCCGGAGCGTCGCCCGCGCGCTGCAGATCGTCGAGGTCGTGAGCGACGGCCCCCCGTCAGGTCTGACGCTCTCGGAGCTCGGACGCGAGCTCGGCGTCTCGAAGAGCGCGGTGCTGGCGACGCTGCGCACGCTCGCCTCCTACGGCTACGTGCGGGCGGTCGGCCCGGGCCCCCGCTACAAGCTCGGGATGAACCTCGTCCGCTTGGGCGACGTCGCCGCGCGCCGCCTGCTGCTCACCGAGCTCTGCGCAGGGCTCCTTCGCGAGCTCGCGGACGTGAGCGGCCTCACGGTGCGCCTCGCCATCTCCGACGACGGTCACCCCGTCTTCGTCGACCGCGTCGACGGGCCGGGAACCATCCGCTTCCACACCCCGCTCGGCGGGCGCGAGCTCCCGCACTCGACGGCTGCGGGGAAGGCGATCCTCGCGACGTTGCCACGAGAACGGGTGGAGGAGATCGCCCGGGAGACCGCGCTGCCCCGACGGACCGCCAAGACGATCGTGGGTCTCGACCCCCTGTTCGCCGAGCTCGAGCGGGTGCGTTCGGTCGGCTACGCGCTGGACGACGAGGAGGACGCAGACGGGGTCATCTGCATCGGCGCCGCCATCCTCGACCACTCCGGCGCGTGCGCGGGGGCCATCAGCATGACGAGCCTCAAGTTCGACTCCGAAGAACGGGTCCCGGCGCTCGCCAAGCTCGTCGTCGAGTACGCCGCCCGGGCGAGCGAGCTCCTGAGCGGCAAGCCGAGCCGACAGCCCACGTGAGCTCCGCGGGCAGCTGAGCCCGCCCGCTACACGAACTCGCCGGCGGCCGGCCGAGCGCCGCCGACGTCGGCGCCGAGGAACACCTCACGCAGGTCCTCGCGCCCGAGCAGCTCTGACGGCGGGCCCTCGAGCCGCTTGCGCCCGGCCACGAGGACGTAGCCCCAGTCGGCGATCTCGAGGGCCTCGCGGACGCGTTGTTCCACGAGGAGCACGCCGACACCCGTCTCGGCCAGCCGGCAGACGTACTCGCGCAGCACGCGCTGGGCGAGGTCGGGCGACAGGTTCGCGCTCGGCTCGTCGAGGATCAGCACGGTCGGTCGGAGCATCAGGGTGCGGGCGATCGCGAGCATCTTGCGCTCCCCGCCGCTGAGCTTCCCCGCGACCCGCTCGCGCATCGTCGCCAGGTTGGGGAAGAGCTCGAGCACCTCGTCGACGCGTTGGGCGAGCTCGCTCCGCGCGACGCGGTAGCCGCCCATCGACAGGTTCTCCTCGACGCTCAGGGTCTCGAAGACGTCGCGGACCTGTGGCACGTAGCCGAGACCCCGCTCGGGCAGGCGCTCCGTCGGCACCCGGGTGACGTCCCGGCCCTCGAGCAGCACCCGGCCCGAAAAGACGCGGATCTCGCCCACGATCGCCTTGAGCACCGTGCTCTTCCCCGCGCCGTTCGGCCCGACGATCGCGACCTTCTCGCCGGGTCCGACACTGAGCGCGATCCCCTCGACGACGGGCGTGTCCGCGTAGCCCGCCGAGAGCTCCTCGACGACGAGGCGCGGCTCGGGCCGCGCCGCGTCAGCCGATGAGGTAGGCATCGAGCACGTCCTGGCGTTGTCTCAGCTCTCGCATCGTCCCCGTCGCGAGCGTCCGTCCCTGCGCCATGACGATCACGGTGTCGCAGAGCCGCTCGACGACCCCGAGCGCGTGCTCGACGAGCAGCATGGTGATCCCCTCGTCGCGCAGCTCTTCGAGCATGTCCTGGAGCAGGTGGACGAGCGAGGGTGCCACCCCGGCCGTCGGCTCGTCGAGGAGCAGCATGCGCGGGTGCGCCATGAGCGCGCGCATGATCTCGACGAGGCGCCGCTGGCCGCCGCTGAGCGTCCCCGCGCGGTCGTTCTCCTTCTCTTCGAGCCCGAAGCGCACCAGGAGCTCGCGCGCGCGCGCGACCGCCTCCCGATCGCTCCGCTTCCAGTACCACTTGCCGACGAGGGCGTCCCAGAGGCGCTCGCCGCGCAGGTTCGGCGCGCCGATGAGGAGGTTCTCGAGCGCGGTGAGCTGTTCGAAGACGCCCGCGATCTGGAACGTGCGCACGACGCCCAGCCGAGCGACGCGGTAGGCGGGGAGGCCCGTCGTCTCCACCCCGCCGAAGACAATGCGCCCGGCGGTCGGGCGGAGCGAGCCCGCCACCATGGAGACGGTCGTCGACTTGCCGGCGCCGTTCGGACCGATGAGCCCCGTGATGCTCCCCTCGGCGACGCTGAAGGTCGCCGCGTCGACGGCCCGGACCCCGCCGAACTGCCGCCGGAGCCCCTCGACGACGAGGAGGTGGGGTGGCGCGCCGGGCCGGGAGGCGGGCCCGTCGGGGGCGAGCTCGCGGGCGGGGACGGCGCTCACGACGCGGGGTACTTCCTGCGCCGTTCGGGCACGATCCCGCGTGGGCGGAACCACAAGAAGACGAGGAGCAGCAGGCCGACGGCGATCCACTCGAGGGCCCCGAGGAACTGCGGGCCGCCGATTGTCGGCATGAAGCGCACCGCCTCGAGGAAGCCGACGGGGACGAGCAGCGCCCCGATCGCGACGCCGAGGTCGTTCCCCGAGCCGCCGATGATGACCGCGGCGAAGTAGGAGAACGTCTCGGGGTAGAGCCAGCTGCTCGGCGACCACGCCGAGATCGCCTCGACGAGGAGGGCCCCGCTCACCGCGCCGAGCGCGCCACCCACCGCGTAGATGCCGAGGCGGAGGGCGAGCGGGTTCTTCCCGACGGCGACGGCCGCCTGCTCGTTGTCGCGAAGCGCGCGGAGGACCCGTCCGTAGGGGGAGCTCGTGATGCGGTGCACGACGGCGTAGCAGACGAGCGCGATCCCGCAGACCACGAGCGCGAAGATCCACTGGTAGGTCGTCCCGTACGGGGACAGCCCGAGGCCCTTGCTCAGGGGCTTCGGCACGAGCGACAGGCCGTTCGCCCCGTTCACGAGGCCCGTCGCGTTGGTGGCGACGAGGGTCGCGATGAGCGACACCACGAGCATGACGATCGCCTGGTAGTCGCGCCGCAGCCGGCGCAGCGTGATCAGCCCGACGACCAGCGCGAGCAGCGCGCCGACGACCGCCGCCGCCAGCACCGGCAGCGGGAACGGCAGGTGCGCGCCGCCGAAGTACTGCTGGAACGAGGTCGGCGTCTCGGGCCCGAGCGTGAGCACGGCGGCCGTGTACGCGCCGGCCGCCTGGAAGATGATGAAGCAGAAGCTGAGGATCCCGGCGACGCCGAACTGGAGGTTCAGCGCCCAGCAGGCGATGAAGTCGACGCCGATGTAGGCGAGGAGCGTCGAGAGGTAGAACTGGACGGCCTGGCTCACCGCTCCCTCCTCACGCCACGACCTCCTTCTGCTCCGCCACCTCGGAGAGGATCCCCTGCGGACGCAGCAGGAGGACGACCACCAGGGTCACGAACGCGACGGCCTGCTTGTACTCGGGGCTGATGACGAGTGCGGACAGCTGGGTCATGAGCCCGATGACGACGGCGCCGAGCATCGCCCCGTAGGGCTGGCCGATCCCGCCGAGCACCGCGACGGCGAGGATCGGGATGATGAACTCTGTGCCGGTCTGAGGGTTGAACGAGGTCGTGACGAGCACGAGCGCCACACCGCCGAGCCCGCAGAGCAACCCCGAGACCGCCCACACCACGTCGATCACGCGGGTCGTCGGGATGCCGCAGTTCCGCGCGAGGGCCGGGTTGGTCGCGGTCGCGCGCATCGCCTGCCCGAGGCGGGTGTGGTGCAGGAGCGCGTGGACGCACAGCATCGCCGCGACCGCGACGCCGATGATGCCCAGCTCGTCGCGGGTGAACGCCAACGCCCCGAAGTTCAAGGCCGGCGTCGGGGCCAGCTTCAGGGTGAAGAAGCTCGCTCCCCAGACCGCCTGGATGATGTTCGAGATGAGGAGGGTCACCGCGATGGCCACGATGATCATCTCGAAGAGGCGCGCGCCCCGCTTCACGAACGGCAGGTAGACCGCCCGGTTCAAGAGCACCGAGAAGACCGTGCCGAAGAGCGCCCCGAACACGACGGCACCCCACAGCCCGAGGTTCGCTTCGGTCGCCACGTACGCGACGAACGCCGAGGCCGTCATCGTCGAGCCGAACGCCAGGTTGAAGATGTTCGTCGCGCCGAACTGCAGCGTGAACCCGACGGAGGCGATGGCGAGGATGGCCGCTGTGACGATCCCGAAGCCGAGAGCGGCGATGAACGCGTGCACAGCCCTGCGTGACCCCAGTCAGTCGCGCGGGCTAGCGCTTGGAGCTCAGCTGGGCGATCTGCGCGGAGCTCACGACGTCGACGATGCGGATCTTGCCGGCGTGGACGAACCCCGCCACCTCGAAGGCGCCGGTGGAGTTGTGCCACCGGTTGAAGTCCACCTGGCCGCTCGCGCCGACGTACTCGATCGACTTTCCGGCCGCGAGGTCCTTTGCACCCTGCGCGAAGCTGTGCACCACCACCTTGCCATGACCCGGGTTGCTGACCGCGGTGATGTCACGGTTGAACGCGGACCGGTTCGTCGAGTGCGCCTTGATCATGGCGAGGGCGTAGATGTTGACCGAGTCGTAGTAGCCCATGGCGTACGGGTCGGTGCTGTAGACGGCGATTGTTGTCTTCGAGAAGCCCTTCACGGCGTGGAGCGCGCCGTTGAACGTGGTGTAGGCGGCACCGCTCGGCGGTGCGTAGGGCTGGACACCGACCTGGTACGACTTGAGGGTCTTGCCGCCGACGGCGCGCACCATCGCCTGCACCCAGTTGGCCTCGAGCGTGACCTCGCTCCCGACGATCGGGATGAGGTGTGTGTGGTTCAGCTGCTTGAGGTCGCTGAAGAACGTCGCGGCGGTCGCCGGGTCGGTCTCCGTGAAGATCACGTCGGGGTGCTTCCCGAGCATGGACTCGACCTCGGTGTTGTAGGAGGGTTGGTCGAGCGCGATCTTGACGTTGTCGACGACCTTCCCGCCGAGCGCCTTGAAGCCCTTCAGCACCGTGACGGTGTCGGACTGCGCGCCGACTGTGTTGCCGAACACGAGCGCCGCCCGCGTCTCGTGGTGGGCGTGCGCGTAGAGCGCCATCGCGTAGCCCTTGACGTCGTCGGCCGGGGAGATGCGCCAGAAGTACTGCGACGTCGTGTGTGTGAACGCCGACTGCCCGGTGTCCGCCATCATCGGGACCTTCGCCCGGTTCAAGATGGGGACGGTGGCGAGCGCCTCGTCGGAGCTCGGACCGATCACACCCGCGAGGTTCGGCACCGTCGCGATCATCTGCTCGGCCGCGGGGACGGCGTCCGCCGGGTCGCCGTGGGTGTCGACGCCCTTGCAGGTCGCCTTGTGGCCGAGGATGCCGCCGTGGTGGTCGATCAGGCCGACGGCGGCGTCGCATCCCGCGACCATCTCGGGCCCGAACGCCGCGTCAGGCCCCGAGAACGGGTTGAGCTCGGCGAAGACGAGCGAGCTCTTCGACGCCGCGCCCGCGACGCCGGCCGCTCCGGCACCGGTCGCCGCCAGGGCCGCGGCGGCCGCGGCAGCGAGCACGAGGCGCCACTTCGATCCAGAGACCCTGACGTGCATGTCGTCCCTCCCCCGACGTTGGACTGGCCGGTTCACGGCCGTGGCCCGGACAAAGCGGCGTCAGCCGCTGAGCGGCAGCTGGTCGGGACGATACAGCCCAGGGGCGAGGGTCCGCAGCGGCCTTACGGCGCGCACCGCGCGGTAGGCGGTGATCGGGTACGAGTCCCCGAACCAGTCGCCGCCGACGTCCACCGTCACGGTGACGTCGCCCTCGACCCGGACGCGCGAGCCCTCTTCGAGCTCGTCCTCGGCCGGGTCGATGCCGAAGATCCCGTACATCTCGAGCTCGACGCGCACCGCGTCGCCCGCGATCCCGAGGGACCGCTTGTGGAAGCCGGCGACGCTCCCTGCGGGGACGTCGAGGCCGCCGTGCGAGCGGTCGGTCCGGGTGACGTAGGGCTCGTAGGAGCTCTCGATGCGCTCGAGCCCGAGGCCGAGCGCGTCGCCGATCAGCGCCACGGACTCGTGGAGCGGGTTGTTGGGGCTGTCGTGGGCCTCGGAGGCGGGCCGCCCGATGCTGCACTCCTCGTGCACCCCGCGGCCCCAGAGCCGCATCTCTGCGATGCGCTGTGCGCGCACGACGTCGATGCGGACCGCGCTGTCACCGACGGCGACCGGAAGGACGTCGAGGATGAAGC
>Ga0209579_10000429_pt1 | contig 43889 bp, 33 predicted proteins | sample Coa_R1_2_FD_187152 | JGI IMG/M metagenome (GOLD analysis project Ga0209579, IMG submission 187152) | Surface soil microbial communities from Centralia Pennsylvania, which are recovering from an underground coalmine fire - Coalmine... | ecosystem: Environmental > Terrestrial > Soil >...
TGACAACTGTCAGAGGAGTTTCCACTACTTCCTCCCACGAACTCTGAGGCGGTGGCGGCGGCCCTCGTGAGCCAGCCGCACCACTACGGCCGCGGTGCGGTCCGGATCGTGACGCACCTTCTTGGATTCCTGCAGCAGCTTGCCGCTCACCACCTTGACGCCCATTTTCAAAACGCGTTCGATGTCGTTTTCGACCGGCAGCGCCTGCATCCGTTCGTATCGCTTGCGGGCCGCCATCTGAATGGGCGCCACGTTCACGATGGCGCAGTCGATCAATTTGCCGCCGGCGTGTTTATGGATGGCGCGAATATGATCGGAGGCGCTGAAATTGACCGTTTCGCCGGGCTGCCACATCAGGTTGACGAAATACGCTTTCAGCGCGGGCGACCGGCGGATGGCGGCGGAGATTCCATCCACGAGCAAATTGGGAATAACACTGGTGAAGAGCGACCCGGGACCCAGGGTGATGAGGTCGGCTTGCGCGATGGCTGCCAGGGTATCGGCCATGGGCTTCACCTTGCGCGGGTGCAGGCGGATGGCGCGGATGCGCCGGCGGCTCTTGCTGATGCGGGTCTCGCCGGTCACGCGGGTGCCGTCTTCGAGGGTGGCCTCCAGGGCTACATTGACAGCCGTGGCGGGATAGATGCGGCCCTTGATCTTCAGAACTTCGGCGGAGGCTTTGACAGCGTCTGGAAAGTCGCCCATGAGCTGCGTCAGGGCCGTGAGAAAGAGATTGCCGAAGCTGTGGCCCTTGAGCCCCAGGCCGGTCTGAAAGCGATGCTGAAACAGGCGCGATAGCAGGGCTTCGTCTTCCGACAGCGCCACCAGGCAATTGCGGATGTCTCCGGGGGGCAGCACGTCGAACTCGCGGCGCAGCCGGCCGGAGCTTCCGCCGTCGTCGGTGACGGTGACCACGGCGGTGATATCGAGGAGCGGCGCGCGGCCCGGCCGGACGTAATGTTTCAGGCCTTGCAGCAGAACGGAAAGACCGGTGCCTCCGCCGATGGAGACGACGCGCAAAGGTTCGTTAGGCATGGCGGGCCTGGCTGATCCCGGACGGCGGCGGTTCAGTTCTTCTTATCCGGATAGAGCAGCCGGGAGAACGCCTGGTGTTCGGCCATGCCCGCGAAATCGGGATCCTGGCGGGCGGCCAGCCGGTTACGAGGTTGCAAATCGATCGCACGTTTCAGGTTCTCATATGCCGGCTGTAAATCGCCATTCAGACACTGGCAGACAGCCAGCGCGTAGAGCACGTGATCGGCCGATTGATCCGCATCAAGCGCGGCCCGCAGATGTTTCTGGGCGGAAGCGAGGTCCCGGGAGTTGATCATCGTGATCGCGTAGTTATAGTGCTCTTCGGGAGTGTTCAGTACCAGGCCCGCGGATCCGAGGCGCTGCTCGCACATGCGCACCTGCAGCCCGGCGCGGTGGGCCACGGTACGATCCGGACCTCGCATGGCGGGCAAGAAAGAATCCCGGGCCTGCTGGAACTGGCGGGCGTGGAACAATCGCATGCCCTCTTCAAACGATTCCATCTGGCTGGGCTCCGGTTCGGACCGCCCCGCAGATGCTGTTTTCCCACTGGCGGGCGTCCGCCGGGCCGTCTGGCCGTTCTTGCCATCGGCGGCTCGCGACACTTCGGAGACGTTGCGCTTTTCGGCACTCTTTGACATCGGTATTTTCTTCTTCACGGGCATTACGTGGCCCAGAGCCTGCGACGAAGTCAGTAAGTTCTTATACCAGACCCAACCGGTTCATGCAAGGGGTAGCCCGGATACAATGCATGTCTCGCGATTATCGCACACCTGGCTGCCGGCGTTATACTCGGTTTCGATGAAACGGGTCGGTATATTCTTTATTGCCGTGTGCGCTTTCGCCGAAACGCCCACTACGGAAATCAAAGTGGACCAGGTGGGGTACCTGCCGCACAGCGCCAAAGTGGCGATGGTGGCTTCCCATTCACTCGCCAAGGTGTTTACCGTGCGCCGCTGGGGCAACGACTCGGTTGCTTTCCGGGGCAAACTGCCCGAGCCCGTCAACGATCCCGATTCCGGCGACCTGATCCAGCAGGCCGATTTTAGCAAGCTCGACAAGCCGGGAAAGTATTACCTGGAGGTGCCCGGCGTCGGGCGGAGCTGGAATTTTAGTATCGATGCGCATGTTTTCGCGCGCGCATTCTATTTGACGATGCGGTCGTATTACGGGCAGCGCTGCGGCGCCGCGGTGGATCTCGGCCCGGAGTTCCCCGGATACAGACATGCCGCCTGCCATACAGAGGGCGCTTATCATCCTTCCTCGGGCAAGACCGGCGCACACATCTCCGCCAAGGGATGGCACGATGCCGGCGACTACGGCCGCTACATGGTCAATTCCGGAATCGCCACCGGCACGCTGCTGTGGGCGTGGGAACTGTTTGGGGAACACGTGAAGCAGGTGACGCTGAACCTCCCGGAATCCGGGAACGGGACGCCCGACATCCTGAACGAGATCCGCTGGAACCTGGACTGGATGCTCTCCATGCAGGATGACGATGGCGGAGTCTGGCAAAAGCAAACCAGCGAGCGCTTCTGCGGCTTCATCCCGCCGGAGAAAGACACGCTAGTGAGCTTTGTAATCGGCACGGGCAAGGCGCCGTATAAGAGCTCTTGCGCCACGGGTGATTTCACCGCCGTGATGGCCGTGGCGGCCCGCGCGTACCGGCCGTTCGACCCGGCGTATGCGGACAAGTGCCTGCGGGCGGCGCGCTTGGCGTGGGCCTGGCTGGAGAAGAATCCGGACATCCGTTTTCGCAACCCGCCCGGCGTGTCGACCGGAGAATACGGAGACGGCGATTGCGGGGACGAGCAGCTGTGGGCGGCGGCTGAACTATGGCGGACTGCCGGCGACGGTACTTTCGAACGCTACTTTTTGGATCACTTCTCTGCTTACCGGAAAGCCATCAGCGCCGAAACGCCGCCATCGTGGGCGGACGTAGCGGCGTTGGCGCTTTGGAGTTACGCGCTGGGGCACGGGAAGAACCCCGATGCGGTGGCCGCGATCACGCAGGATTCACTCAACGCGGCGCGTCGGATCTCGGAGCGGTCCGAGCACCATCCCTATCGCATCAGCTTACGTACGGGGGATTACATTTGGGGATCGAACGGCGTGGCGGCCAATTACGGCATGCAGCTTCTGGTGGCCAACGCCTTGAAGCCCGATCCGCAACTGGTGGAGGCGGCTCTGGATGACCTGCATTACCTGCTGGGGCGGAACACTTTTTCGTTTTCCTGGGTCACGCAGTTGGGAGACAATCCATTTCGCCATCCGCACCACCGGCCGAGCGCTGGTCTTGCCCAGCCCTGGCCTGGGCTGTTGTCAGGAGGTCCCAACCGTGGCAGGCAGGATGCGGCCCTGCGCCGGCTGGCGGCCGGCCCACCCGCCAAAATGTACCTGGATGAGCAGGCGTCCTACGCCGGCAATGAAGTCGCCATCAACTGGAACGCGCCGTTGGTGTTTGTGCTGGCCGGCGTGCAGGGGAACTAAGGGTGGCAACTTAGAATCCGCGCGGGTAGCAGCCGAGAACCTTCAGCACGTCGGCCAGTTCGCGCAGGTGGCCGAGTGCGTTCTGGACCGGGGTGGAATCCAGTTGGCCAAGAAAGTCCAGATAGAAGAGATATTCCCACGGCTTGCCGCGCAGAGGCCGGGACTCAATCTTTGTTAAATTCAGATCCCGGAGTGCGAATGCACTCAAACAACGGAACAAAGCCCCAGGGATGTTTCTTGTGGAGAACACCAAAGAGGTTTTCCACTGGGCATTTGGGGGGGATACCTCGGGACATTTGCGGGTATACGCGGGAGTCCGGAGAAGGAAGAAGCGCGTAAAGTTCCGGCGATCGTCCTCAATGGAACGCCGCAGGATGCGCGCTCCATAAATGCCCGCGGCCACCGTGGAAGCGATGGCCCCCGCATCCTGAAGCCCTTGCTCCATGATCATCTTGGCGCTGCCGGCTGTGTCGTAGTATGTCACCTTCTCGATGCGCGGGTTGCGCGTGAAGAAGTCCAGGCATTGGTTCAGGGCCACGGGATGCGAATAGACGCGGCGCACGCGCGAGAAAGGCACGCCGGGAGGCGCCATCAGGTTGTGGACGATGCGTACGCTGGTCTCGGCTACGATCGGCAAATCGTAGCGCTGCAGGTGGTCGTAGTTCTCGTGAACGGAGCCGGCCAGCGTATTTTCGATGGGAATGACGGCGCCCGAGACCGCGCCATCGTGCAGATTACGAAAGACATCTTCGAATCGCTCGCAGGGCAGCACCTCGATACCAGCGCCTAATAGCTTGCGGGCGGCCTCTTCGCTGAAGGCGCCGCGTTCACCCTGAAAAGCGATGAGCGGCGCAGGCCGAAGTTTGGTGGAACGGCGGGTCATCGCGCAGGACCGTCCCAGCGGCGGACGTTTTCATCCGGGACGCCCATCAGGTCGAGCACACGGTCGATGCTGTGATCCACCAGGTCGTTCACGCTTTGCGGGTTGTGATAGAAGCCCGGGATGGGCGGGGCAACGATGGCGCCCATTTCGGTCAATGCGACCATGGTCCGCAGATGGCCGAGATGGAAGGGAGTTTCGCGCACCATGAGGACGAGTTTGCGGCGTTCCTTCAAGACCACGTCGGCGGCGCGCAGGAGCACGTTATTAGTAATACCGGATGCGATCGCCGACATGGTCTGGATGGAACAGGGGGCCACTACCATGGCATCCACCGGATACGAGCCGCTGGCCAGTCGGCAGGAGATATCCTCAAGGGAATAGGTATAGTGCGCGAGCTTTCTAAGGTCGGCCGCGTGGGTTCCGGTTTCCAGGAATAGGGTCTTTTCACCGGCGCGGGTGAGCACCAGATGGATCTCAACAGCGGGGTTCCGGCGCAGCCGCTCAAGCAGGCGCACGCCGTAGATGGACCCGCTGGCGCCCGAGATCCCCACCACTACGTTTTTCAAAAATGGCCTCTCGATTTAAGTCTTGTTCCGAAAACGGAACAAAATTTGAAAATTTCCTTGCCCCGGCCGGCGCTGCCCGGATATAATCTCAAGCGGTGCCGGACCGGCGCCGGCCAGGCCGGGACCAGATCCTGGATCATAACATGGAGAATGCCGGACAAAGACTAAAGCGGGCACGCGAGCGCCTCAACCTGCGCTATCGGGATGTGGTGGAGGCCAGCCAGCGCATCGCCGAGCGGCGCCAAAACGATGAGTATGCGCTGGCGCTCAGCAGGCTTTCCGATATTGAAAACAAGGGGACGGACCCCACCATTTACCGCCTTTATTCCCTATGCGCCATTTACCGTCTGGAGATGGCGGAGGTCCTGGAATGGTATCAGGTCAACCTGGCGGCGCTGCCCGCGGACGCGGCAGCCATTCAACTCGAGCACACCCACCTGTTGGGCTTCACCCCCGGGACGCACGGAGAAGTTCAGGTGCCCCTGGTGGTCGATCAAAGCCTGGATCTACGCAAAACCACCTATCTGAGCCGCGCCATCCATCGCTGGGGAAAACTGCCCCTTTCCCTGCTGAACGCGCTGGATCTGAAGCACCATCGGTATGCATTTATCGGCACCGAAGACTGGTCGATGTACCCCATCGTGCAGCCCGGAGCGTTGGTGGTGATCGACGAGAGCCGGCGCAAGATCGGCAGCCCGCACTGGACCAGCGAATTCGAGCGGCCGATCTATTTCCTAGAACATCGCGGGGGCTATGTCTTTGGCTGGTGCGTACTTAGCGATACGCAGCTGATCGTGCAGCCGCATCCGGCTTCGCAATGTTCGCCGCTAGTCTTCGCCTATCCGTCGGAGATCGACGTCATCGGCCAGATCTCCGGCGTGGCTATGGTTCTGAACCAGGGGAAGCGGCGCCGTATTCGTGTCTGAGCGTGCCCAACAGGATTTCCAGATCCCCTAGAAACAACTGGCGTTCCACGTCCTGGACCGTCGCAGGGGCCAGTGCCTGGTAAGACCGGGAGCCCACCCAGCCGGTCAGCAGAGCGGCCGGATTGGAAGTCTCGGCCAAATACTCCTGCAGGTCGGCCTTCTGTTGTTCCAGGTTCAGGCATAACCAGTCCTGGAAAACCCGGGCGTGACTGCGACGCAAGGTTTCACCAGCCTGCTCGTCGCCTACCATCTGGGCCAAAGCGGGGTGTTCATACTCGCCATTGTTCTGGTTGCGCAGGGAGGCGAGATAGGTCAGGCGGCCGAACAACGTCGGAATGCGCGCCATAGTATGCCGCCAGAGATCGCCGACAGGCTCCTGGCCTGACCGCCTTTCCGGGCCGAATTTTCCAGTACTCATAGCAACTCTCCCTATTGTAGTGTGCACCGGGACTGCACAGATTTGCTTACAGACCTGAAGGCCCAGGGTAGTCCCAATGGCCTAGTGGTTCTAGGACGATTATATCTCATGGGATTTTTTGGCTATCTAAGGTTAACCCCTGTTCCGAATTTAGAAAATCTTCGCCAAAGACCACCGTTGATATCCACCACCGTATACTTTAATACCATAGTTACTTTAGTTAACAAGGAGAAACCCCTTATGCTGAAAAGAGTGGTGTTAGCTGCATTGCTGGCACTCTCGGCGTTCGCCCTGGTTGGTGTGGCGTATGCTCCGCCGGCCTGCAATCCGTGCCAGTGGTAAACTAGGACGCGGTCCCTCGCCCGGTACCGAAGGGTTGACCGGATGCGCGCACGGCAAAAGCTTGCGCGTTTTTCCGGTGGGATTGGATAGAATCGGGTTTCGCAGCGAAGCTCCGGATTCCATATGGTTCCCGTCCTGGGTTTGTTGATGGTTGCAGGCACGGCGGCGCTGAGCGTTCGCTTATATGTAGAGGGCCTGTACCGGCGGTACCGGGCGTTCTTCGTTTACCTCATTATCGCCACGTTACGTAGCGGCATCTTCGCCACGCTGAACCCCACTGGAAAGCTGTACTACAGAGTCTGGATTTGGACAGAACCGATCGAGTGGTTTCTCTTTGTGTTGGTGGTTCTGGAGGTATATTCCTTAGTCCTCGAGGACTATAAGGGGTTAGCCACGGTCGGACGCTGGTCCATGATTGCGGCCGTCGTGGTTGCTTTGCTGGCTTCGGGCCTGAGCCTGTTGGCGCCATCCAACATCACGACCCAGGGCCTGGTCCTCCGTTACTATTATGTGGCGGAGCGCGCAGTCTACTTCAGCCTGCTGGTCTTCCTGCTGACCATTCTGGGCGTGCTCATGCAGTATCCCATCTCGCTGAGCCGCAACATTATTGTCCACAGCATCGTGTTCTCCGTTTATTTTCTAGCCCTTTCATTGAACTACCTGGTCTTGAGCATGTTTGGCGAGAAGGTGCTGGACCTGGTCAGGTTCGCCGTCGAGGCTGCCGCCCTGGGAGCAATTGGCGTCTGGCTGTTGATGTTGAAAGAGGCAGGAGAGCAGCGCAAGCAGAAGCTCCGCCCGGCCTGGATGCCCGGCCAAGAAGAGGCGCTCATCAGCCAATTTAACAACCTCAACGCGGCGCTCTTGCGCGTCACCCGAAAATAGACCTGAAGTAATAGCAGTAGACCAAAGTAACTATTGTATTTCCACACCCGCCGGGGTACTCTCAACTCGGAGATTAAAGCGAGAGCATGAGTCTCATCCTCGGCCTGGCCGCGTTCGTGTGTCTGGCAGTTGGCGCGGTGCTGGCTTTTCTATTTCGGAGACTGATCGCAGGGCCCAAATCGCTCCCTGTATCAGTGGATTGGATTAATGACCTTTCCATCGCGCGTTATCGCCCGATGGAGAGGCTGCTCAGCGAAGGGGATTTTCGGTTCTTGGTGAGCCAGCCCGGTATTGACAAGAAAGCGCTGCGACGCATGCGGACGGAGCGCCGAAAGATCTTCCGGGGTTATCTGGCTTGTCTGAGCCGCGACTTCAGCCTGGTGGGAGCCGCTTTGCGGCTCATGATGATGTACTCGGCGCAGGACCGGCCGGACCTGGCGGGAATCCTCTATAAGCAGCAGGCACTGTTTGTGCTCGGCATGATGCGCGTGCAATGGCGTCTGGTACTGCACGCTTTCGGTTTGGGAAACGTTGATGTCAGCGGCTTGGTGCGCGCCATGGAGTTCATGCGCCTCGAGCTGCGGCAAATGATTCCCGCCGCCGAAGGCGCCGCCGCCTAGACTTCTCGCCGCGCGGGTACTACACCAAAGCGACATAAGTTCGACGTGTGCCTGCCTGGCACAATGTCCCTAAGCCCGATCAGATCTACTGGAACGCTATCTGACCCATGTTGGTGGCTTGACCGTCGACTGTGATGGTCACCGGCAATTGGCCGCGGCCGGCGAGCGCCGGCGGTAACTGCGCATTCACCTGGTCGAGCCCGGAGTACTGGTTCTGCGCGCCCGCGTACTGCACCGGGGCGTCGATATTCCCAATCGTGACATGCACATTGGCCTGAGAACCGGCGTGCCGGATGCCGGTTCCGTACAGTAGCAAATACGTGGATCCGGCGGCGACGCTGATGGGAACCGTCGAACATTGGCCGGCCGAGTTGCATTGGGAAGTATTGGTGTACGTTGAACCATTCACCACTTGCGCCGCGGCTGGTCCGTAACCGGCGGAGTTCGCGGCGAACAACGCCGGAGCCGTGGCTCCGATGGTGGCTGTGCCGCTTAAGGCGGCGCTGCCGCCGCTTACCGTGAGGATGGCCAATCCGGTAGCGGTTCCAGTGGGGATCAGGCAGTTGATCTGATTCGCGGAAACGAAGAAGAGAGGCGCGGGGCGCGTGACGCCGGTGCTGTCCTGCACGTTGACCCTAACGCCCGCGAGAGAAATCGGCAGCGGCGTGGTAGTGGCAACCTGCGTGGTGGACGATAGTCCCACGCCATACAATGAGGCGATGGCATCTGGCGCCAGCGCATAGGTTCCGTAGCCGGCGTTGGTGGCGATCAAAGTGCCGTTGGGGTGCACCAGCGTCTGAAGTGCGGGCGGATAGGGCGACCCGGCGCCATTGAGAATTAGCGGCGGGCGCGGCTGCTGGGTGAAATCGAAGGCGTCGCCCATGTCGTTGGCCAGATAATCGCGGCCGGTCATGGGGATGATTCCGAAACGCTCCTCGACGATCCGCAGCCACGATTCAAATGAATAGGTCTTGTGATCCACGTATCCCTGCCGCGAGTAAGGGCTGATCACCAGGCCGGGAACACGGATGCCAAGTCCGTACTGGTCGACCGATGGCGGCGCGACGTGATCGTAGAAGCCGCCCCAGTCATCCCAAGCGATGAGAATAGCGGTGGTGTTCCACTGCGGCGAATTCATTACGGCATTTACCAACCCGGTGACATAGTTCATACCGGTGGCTATGTCGTTCGGCGGATGTTCGCCCAAAGGGCTGTTGGGTATGACCCAGCTTACCTGCGGCAGGCTGCCGTTCTGGGCATCGACGTAGAATTGCGTAGCGTCGGTAAGGCGGCTGAACTGCGTTGGATCGTTCTTAACGGCAGGGAAGGCGGGCAGCGGGTTCCAGAAGGTGTAGGTAGTTTCGTCGGCGTCGCCGCTGGGTGTGCCTAAGTCGGCGGCGCCGGCCGCCGGGCCGCGATTCACGTAATACTTCCAGTTGATCTTGCCGCTACCGAGCAGCAGTGTGATCTCAGGGAAAGCATACGAGGTCGGATTCGGCTGCGTGATGCTGAAGTAACCGCCGCTCTGCGCGGCCAGCATATAGAGGTGCGCCGGGAGACTATAGGAGGCGATCGATTCGAAGAGGCGGTCCTGCAGCACATAGAGCTTGGCGTAGCTCCAGTAGTTGGGGATCTCATGGTAGTCGTGCCAGGCCATGGCATCGCCAAGGGATCCGGTCATAAAACCGTCCATCAGCCCACCGTCGATGCATGCGAGAGCGTTGTACCAATCGTGGGCGCCACCCTGATTAACGGTGGCCGAGTCGTGGTACGGCGCCACGCAAGGGCCCCCTTTGTTCGGCACACAGACACCCGGGGGAATGCCCTCGGCGCCGGGGTAAGTGCCGAAGTAGTGGTCGAAACTGCGGTTCTCCTGCATGATGAACACGAACTGCTGAATCTTTTCAAGACCGGGCGGGGCGGCCGGCGGCGGCGCGGATTGGGTGGGCGCATTCTGGGGAAGCAAGATGACGGCAACGCCGACCGTGCATAAGGCGCTGGAGGCGCGCAGGCAGTTCTGGCGGCTTAAGGCGGGCATAGAAGGAGAAGCATCAGTATGGCGCGGCAGGCGCTACAGGGCAAGCCTGGACGTGTAAATGTTTGTAAAGCCAGCCGCAGACAATGCCGGCTGCCCCGGCGGAATCGGCGTGCTACATTGTAGAATCTAAAACCCAGATGCGGAACGTTTTGATTATCGGCTCCGGCTGTGCCGGGAATACGGCGGCGGTTTACGCGGCGCGTGCGAATTTAAAGCCGCTGGTAGTGGCGGGAAAGCACGCCGGCGGCCAGTTGTCGATGACCACCATGGTCGAGAACTTTCCAGGGTTTCCGGACGGCATCAACGGCCCGGAACTGGTGGAGAATATCAAGAAGCAGGCCGAGAATTTCGGCGCCGAATATGCCCACGGCGATGTGGTGGACACGGATCTTTCGGGCCATCCGTTCCGCATCAACGTGGAAGGGGAATGGATCGAGACGCGCACCGTGATCATCGCGTCGGGAGCGTCGGCGCGGTGGCTGGGTCTGGAGTCCGAGCAAAAGCTGATCGGGCACGGGGTCAGCTCATGCGCAACCTGCGACGGATTCTTTTACCGCGGCAAGAAGATCATGGTGGTGGGCGGCGGCGATTCGGCGATGGAAGAGGCCAATTTCCTGACCCGCTTCGGCTCAGAAGTGGCGCTGGTACACCGCCGCGACCAGTTCCGGGCGTCGAAGATCATGCTGGACCGCGTGCAGCACAATCCCAAGATCAAGATTCTCACCAATACAGTGGTGCAGGAGATCTCCGATCCCGGGCAGCGCCAGGTCACCGCGGTGCGGCTCAAGAACCTGGCCACCGGCGCGGTGTGGGAGCAGGACGTGGACGGCTTCTTCGTAGCCATCGGACACATTCCGAATACAGCAATTTTCAAAGGGCAGATCGACACGGACGCCGACGGCTACATTCTTGCCAAGGGCGGCGCGAAGACTAATATTCCGGGCGTGTTTCACGCAGGCGACGTGCAGGACCGGGTGTACCGGCAGGCTATAACGGCGGCGGGCGCGGGCTGCATGGCGGCCATCGAGGCCGAGCGCTATCTGGAAGCGGAGGGACACTGATGATCGAACGATTGAGTCCGCCGGGCGTTCCGGCTCCACGCGGGCCGTATTCGCCGGCGGTGCGGGCGGGAGATTTCATTTTTGTATCCGGGCAAGTACCGGTGAACCCGGAAACCGATAAGGTGGAATTGGGTGATATCCGGCACGAGACGCGGCTGGTGCTCAGCAACATCCGGCGGATTCTGGAAGGCTGCGGCGCGAGCGTGGCGGATGTCGTGAAGTGTTCCGTGTTTCTGGCGGACGGCAAGGACTTCGCAGCAATGAACGAGGTCTACTCCGAATTCTTCGGCGAGGCCAAACCGGCGCGTACGACGGTGGCGTGCCAGTTTGCAATGCCGGGACTGAAGGTGGAGATCGACTGCATCGCGTATCACCCGAAGTAACCCTGCTGGTTCTGCCAGGCTGCGCCACCACCGAATCCAAGGGAACAATACACTCTCATATCGCGTCTATTCGGAGTGCGGACTCTGGAAATTCGGCATGTTACGAAATCATACGGCCGGTTGAAAGCCGTCAATGACGTCAGCTTCACCGTTCGACCGCACGCCGTCTGCGGCTACCTTGGACCCAACGGGTCCGGTAAAAGCACCACCATCAAAATGATCACGGGCCTGCTGCCGCCGAGCACCGGCGTGGTGCTCTACGACTCGCAGGACATCCGCGAGGACCTCATCGCATACAAGTCTCTCCTGGGCTACGTTCCTGAAGAGCCTCACCTTTACGCATATCTCACGGGTTGGGAGTATCTGCGCCTGACAGGGGAACTGCGCTGCCTGCCGGCCGCCCTGCTGGAGCGAAAGATGGGCGGCATGCTCGAGTTGTTCGGGCTGGATTTCTATAAGCATGCGCCCATTTCTTCCTATTCGAAGGGCATGCGTCAGAAGATCCTGATCATCGCCGCGCTGCTGCACAATCCGCAAATCCTGATCTTCGACGAACCTGTCTCGGGCCTCGATATTACGGCCGCACTGATCTTCCGCGAGTTGCTGGCGGACCTGGCGCGCGAAGGCAAGATCGTACTCTGCAGTTCCCACGAGCTGGCGCTGGTCGAGAGCGTGTGTTCCGAGGTCGTCATCCTGCACCACGGAAAAGTCGTGGCCAGCGGGCCGATTGATGAGGTGCGCAATCTGCGGCAACAGCCTTCGCTCGAGGGCGTGTTCTCGGATCTGGTGGCTTCCGAAAACGTCGCCCACACCGCGGCCAACATCCTGGAGTTGATGGAGTCCTGAGCCATGCAAGAACGCCACCAGTTCACGAAGCTGGCGCGCAATTTCCTGGCGCGCTTCTTCGAAAGCGATCTGCTCTCGCCGCAGGCGGATTTTCGCGCTACGCTGAGCCAGGCGCTGGGCCTGCTCGCTACTCCCGGTCTATTACTTCCACTGCTGATGATGCCGCTATTGATGATGGACCCGAATGCCGCGCGGAGCCCGTCGGGCAAGCTAATCTTCGTTTTCCTTTCGATGCTGGTCATGGGTGTTTTGAGCGTACTCGAGTGGGACGCCCTAATGCTCGATCACCGCGACCAGTCCATCCTGATGAGCCTCCCGTTGCGGCCGCGCACCATCTTCGCCGCCAAGTTTTGGGCGCTGGCGCAATTCATTCTGATCTTCTCCGTGGATGTCAATGCCGGTTCGATTCTGATGCTGCCTCCGCTCGAGATGGTAGGGTTGAGCAAGGCCGGCTTCCTGACTCTGGCGCGCTACGCCATCGCGCACGCCGCAGGCACCATCGGCGCCGGATCTTTCATGTTTCTATTGGTGGTGTCCGCGCAGGCCACCCTGATCAATGTATTCAGTCCACGATGGTTCCGGCGCATCTCAACGGTGGTCCAGGTGACGGCTATCCTGACGCTCCTCATAGCGCTGTTCTTCTTTCCGGCCGTGCTGGAGCAAATGACGTTTTGGAAGCAACACAACAGCGCTATTTTCCGTTGGTTTCCCGCGATGTGGTACGTGGGCATCTGCGAGGTTTTACAGGGAACGGCCGACGTTCAGTTCCAATCAGCCGCACACATCGGCCTGTATGCCCTGGTGGTGACGGGAGGCTGTGCCGTGGCGGCGTATGCGGTCTCATACGGAAGGTACACACGCTCATCGATGGAAATCCCGGCGAAGATCACCCCGCGGCGGGGGGAGAAGCGCTCGGTCAGCGATATTCTGGTTCGCAGGCTGGCGCCGAACCCGCTGGAGCGCGCCACATTGCGTTTTACACTACTGACGATGCGGCAGAGCCCGACGCACCGCCTGATTCTGGCCGCGTACGTCGGCACGGGCCTGGCCATCGTGTTGGAGGAGATCGTTTCGCTCTCATTCCGTAGCGGCGCCGAGTGGCGCCAGGCTCGGCAGATGGCGTTGCTCTCGCTGCCCCTTGTGATTTCATTTTTCCTGCTGTCCGGCATGCGTTTCGTCTTCAATATTCCGAGTGAACTGGCCGCTAACTGGGTTTTCCAGATGGCCGAGCGCGGCGAAAAAAGCGCCTACGTTTCAGGCGTGCGAAAGGTCATGTCAATGGTGGTGGTGGCTCCGCTCGGTTTGCTGATACTACCGGTGTATGCGGTGCTGGCGGGCGCCGGAACAGCCATCGTGCATGCGATCTATTGTGCACTGCTATCGCTCATCCTGATCGAGGCGTTACTGTGGCGTATGAACAAGGTGCCATTTGCATGCTCGTACTCACCCGGCAGATTCCCGGTAGTGGCGCTACTTTGCGGTTACTGGCTGGCATTTATGGCATACACGGATCTTATGGTCCTTGCCGAGACTTACTTCTTGCACAGTGGGGTGGCCTCAGCGATCTCTTTGTCGGTGCTTGCCGGGCTGCTGTGGGGATTAATGGCGTACCGCAAACGGCCGCACGGCGAAACCACGGCGCTGGAGTTTTACGAGGAGCCGGACCCGGTGGTTCGCACGCTGGACTTAACCGTCTGATGCGGCTCAGTCCTTCTTCAGGGACCACGGCGGCACGATGTGGCTGATGCGGGCGTAGGCGATGGCTTGCCCCAGGTGCTCGCTCAAGTGATCGCCCAGGCGGATCAAGAGCGCGCGCTCCGTAATGTTGCGCCCGAAAAAGTCGACGCGCTTTTCCAGGTCGCTATCAGGCATCTGGCGCACCATTTCGCGCGCCAGGTGGAAGGCCTGGTCCATGATTTCGACAGTCTGCGCCTTGGTCTTGATGGCGCGCTCAGCGGCGAAGATCTCGGGCATTTCGAACCCGCGCTTCATGTAGATGGCCGCCAGATCGTGGGCGGGTCCGGCGGGTGCTTTCATGCCGGCGTACGAGCAAAACAGCAGCGTACTGCCGGCCATATGGACGAACACTTCGCCGAAGGAGCGAACTTCTTCCATGGGACGCCAGGTGTACTTCTCCTCCGGAACGGCCTTGGCCAGCGCCAGACATTCGCCGGCAGCGCCCAGGAACGGGTCGAGAAGTTCCTGGCGGGCAGGTGAGACCTTATCGCCCGGGGCGGTTTTTTCCTGCGCGCTTACGATAAGGGGGGCAAGCGCCAAAGCGAGTAGCAATGCGGGTCTTGGCATGTTTTCGGGTTATAGCACATTCACGATGCAAACCGGAGAGTCCAGCGGAGAGGGGCTCCCGGCGCGCGCGGTCGGCCGAGGAGAGCCGGCGCACTTCCTCGCCGGTCAACGTGACGCGAATGCGCCATTCGCCGGCCTTCGACGGCTCGTACCAGCCTTCATAACGGTGGGGCGATTTGATGAGCCCGCGCAGCGGCGAGTCGAAGCGATACTCGTCCAGCGGCAGCCGCGGTGCGAGTTCCACGCCTCTCCGGAAAATAATCGTTTAGGAACTTAGGTGGATCTGGTCGCGCGTGTATCGGAAGGCGGGCAGGCCGAATTCGTCTTCGATCCATTCGCCAAAGTATCCGGAGCCGTAGGGCTTCGCGCCGGAGCCGGCGGCGGAGCCTGGCAAGGCCGGGGCCGATCCCATGGCCAGACCAAACTGTCTGCGGTTCGGGGGCATGACTGCAAGGTTAACGCCATGGCGCGGCCGGCGCGGAGGAGGCGGGGCGCGGACCCGGAGGGCGATCCCAGGAAGACTCCGGCCCGATGACCTCGCGCATGCGGGTCAGGAAGCGGAGTTCGGAGAATTGCTGTGCCCAAGCCTGCAGTTCGCGCGGGCGGACCTGCGCTTCGATCAATTCGAATTTTTGCACGGCTTCAGCTAACTGGGATTCGTCGGGATCATCGAAGAACACACCGCCGAGCGGATCCGTAGTGGGGACGCTTTCGAGCGAGCCGCCGCGCCCCAGGGCGATGACGGGCTTGCCGCTCGCCAGCGCTTCCACGGGAGTCATTCCAAAATCCTCTTCGCCGGGCACCACCAGGGCGCGGCAGCGCGCCAGCAACCCGCGTAGTTCGTCGTCGGAGACGCGCCCGCAGAATTCGACGCGGGGACCGGCCATGTGCTTCAGGTGTTTGAACTCGGGCCCGTCGCCGACTACACACAGGCGGCGGCCCAGCCTGGTAAACGCACGGACCGCCATATCCACGCGCTTATAGGCCACCAGTTCAGAGACGATCAGGTAATAATCCTCCGGCTCCCGCCAATAGAAGTTGTCGACCGCCACCGGCGGATAAACCACTTGCGCTTCGCGCCGCCAGGCTTTCTGGATGCGGCGGCGGACATTCTCGCTATTGGCGACAAACTCATCCACGCGCGCCGCGCTGGCGAAATCCCAAAGCCGCAGATAGTTGCTCACCGGCCGGAACAGGATGCGTTTCCAGGCCGGGAGCCACTCCTTCAGATACACCGGATACAGGTCCCAGATATAACGCATGGGCGTGTGACAGTAGCAGAGGTGGCGCGTAGAGGCGGATGTCAGGACGCCTTTGGCGGGACCCGATTCGCTGCTGATCACGAGATCGTAACCGCGCAGATCGAACTGTTCGAGGGCCAGCGGCATCAGGGGCAGCAAGTTCCGATAATGGCGGCGCAGTGGGTTCAGGAAAGATGCCGTCACTTTGTGCCGCCGGATCTCGGGACTGACGGCGCGCGGATCGTAGAACAGTGTAAAAATGTCGGCGTCCGGTAGTAACTGACAGAGAGACTCAAGCACTTTCTCGCCGCCGCGCCAGTTGAGCAGCCAATAGTGTACGATTGCGGCCCGCATCCCCATTCAGGATAGCTGTTTCAGGGGCTGCGCGACGGTTCTACAGCAATGTTTAACGATTCTTACCATGCCCGATGTGTTATTACTGTCGAGTAGATGTCTGGGATCAATAGCATAGAAACTCAAGTCAACGACCCTCTGTTATACCTGGCGCCGTTGCCGCACGTGGCTCGGTATTATCCATTCGGATTCCCGGTGGATATTGCCGCCGACATGCGGGAGGTGCTGGACGCCGCGCATGAAAGCTGGGGCATGTATCGGCCCAGGTTCGAGAGGCCGCCCATACGGTTCCACGTCATCACCAGCGAGGGAAGCGGCAGCCTGCCCCCTTCACCGGTGCTGCGCGGCCAGCGCCACCTGCTGATGTGGGTTTCGGATCAGGAGAACTTCGCGATCTGCGACCGTTTGCAGCGGTTTGGATATGCGTGCGTGACACGCGCCACGGTGGCGGACACCGTTTTCTTTCGCTGGCACTTTCTGGAGGCGACCATTTCGACGCTGCTGGAGATGAATTATTTCACCGCCCAGCACGCGGCTTGTGTGGCATTGGATGGAGCCGGCGTGCTGCTCTATGGCGAATCCGGTGTGGGCAAGAGCACCCTATCCTACGCCTGCGCGCGGCGGGGATGGACCTATATCTCAGACGATGCCAGCACCGTTGTGGACGACGATGAGCTGACCGTGGTCGGCGAGCCGCATCGTTTCCGGCTGCGCGCGGAGGCGCTGGAGTTGTTTCCCGAGCTGCGCGGCCTGACCGTCGGATACCCGCTGGACCGCAAACCTACCATCGAAGCGTACACGGCGAACCTGCCGATTCGGACGGCACCGGATTGCCGGCTGTCGCGGATCGTATTCCTGAACCGGCAGGCGGGCGTCCGCGGGTGTATGGCGCCGGTCACAAAGGACGAAGCGATGGAACGGCTACGGCAAGAGATGGCCGTATTCGACCCCGAAATCGAAGCGCGGCGAAGGCGAGCCGTGGAAACGATTTGCCAAAAACCGGCCTGGGAATTACAGTACTCGCATTATGAGGACGCCATTGTTCTGTTGGAGCAACTCGTGCGGCGCGGAGAACAGGCGTGACCAGGTTGCTGCTGTTGATCGGGCTGCTCGCGGGAGAGGGGCTGGCGCAGACGGCTTCGGCCACCCTGTTCGGCACGGTAGTCGACGAAACCTCCGCGGTGGCCCCCGGCGTGACCGTTTCGGCGCGCGAAGAGAGCACCGGATTCACCCGCAGCACGGTCACTAACCAGGAAGGCGGATACAGCCTCGAGGCGCTTCTGCCGGGCTGGTACGGCGTCACGGCCGTGAAGCCGGGGTTTCGCGCCACGGCGGCGGAGCACGTACAGTTGACGGTCGGCCAGAAGGCGTTGCTGGATTTGAAGCTCTACATCGGAGAGGAGCGTCAGAGCATTACCGCGACCGCCGCGGTGTCGCCCGTGCAGACCAACGAAGCCTCCACCGGGTATTTGTTCGACTCGCAGACGTCGGAGGAATTGCCGCTGGATATCCGCAATATCGTCGGGCTGGTGACGCTGGGGCCGGGAGCGATTCCGCGGCAGTTGGGCGGCTTCACGCACGATGTCGTCAACGACGTGCAGCAGGGGTCGCGCGGTTCGGTGGCGTTCAATCCGCCCATCAACGGCAGCCGGTCGACGATGAACGCATTCGTTCTGGATGGCGCTTACGATACAGACCGGAACACGTTTGCCATCGCTGTTTATCCGCCGATGGAATCCGTCGACGAGCTGCGCGTGCAGACATCGCTGGCGCCCGCGGAATTCCCGCAGGCGGGCGGCGGGTCGATCGACGTGGTGACGAAATCCGGCAGCCGGCAATTTCACGGGAGCGCTCTGGAATATCTGCAGAACGAAAAGCCCGACGCGCGCGGCTATTTCGACGATCCGTCGCTAGCGGCGCCGGTGGTGCGGCAGAATCAGTTTGGTGGATCGTTGGGCGGTCCGCTGCCGATCGCCAACACGTTCTTCTTCGGCACTTACGAAGGGCTGCGCTCGAAGATCGGCAACGCGGTGCAGAGCCTGGTTCCACCCGCGGCGCTACGCACGGGCGACTTCACGGGACAAAACACCATCTACGATCCGCTGACACTGGATTCGGCGGGCGCGCGCGTGCCGTTCGCCAACAACATGATTCCGGCGTCGCGTATCGATCCGATAGCGGTTAATTTTCTGAACAGTTACCAGCCGCTGCCCAACCTCAACATTGGCGGGTTCAACAATTTCGTCGACGAAACGCCTAACACCGTCCGGAATGACGCATTCTCAACCCGCGTGGATCATCAGTTTCGCAATCAAAGCCAGTTGAGCGCCCGATACACTTACAACGGCGAGTTCAACATCATTGCGGGCTCGTTCCCGCTGCGCCCGACCAAGGAGAATGTACGCGCGCAGCAGGCGGTGGTGAATTACACGTACGCGCGCGCGTCGTGGTTGAATGAAGCGCGGCTTTCCTTCTCCCGGATGAGTATGTACGACACGCCGGAGAGCGCCTTCCAGACCAATGTGATCCAGCAACTGGGAATCCAGGGCCTTACCAGCGCACCCGCGAATTACGGCCTGCCTTACTTCCAGTTGGCGGATTATTCACTGGTGACCGACGATCCCACTCTGCCGCAGGTACAGCGCGACAATATGTGGAATCTCGCCGACAGCGTTTCCTGGACGCATGGCGCGCACACCGTCAAAGCCGGGTTCGACTGGATCCATTTCCAATTGAATTACCAGCACAATGAAATGGCGCGCGGATCTTACACCTACTCGGGCGCATTTTCGAGCTCCCATGGCGTGCCCGGCGCCACCGGCGACGCGATGGCGGATTTTCTGCTGGGCTTCCCGCAGGATACCAGCCGTGCCGAGGGCGATACGCAGGCGTATTTGCGCCAGAATAGCTTCGCGGGCTTCATCCAGGACGATTGGAGGGTGAGCCCGCGACTGACTTTGAACTTCGGACTGCGGTACGAATACGTCACCCCTTACACGGAAATCCGGGACAGTCTGCTGAACCTGGTGTATGCGCCCGGACCGTCGCCGCCACCGCCGCAACTCGAGCGCGTGAGCCAGGCGGTACACCCCGACACGCGCAATTTCGCCCCGCGCGTGGGGATCGCCTGGCGGCTGCCGAAGCTGCCGTTCTCGCAGGGCGAAACCGTTTTTCGGGCGGGATACGGCATCTACTACAGTCCCGAGATCGCGGTCGAGATCTACGACCTGGTGCTAAATGGCATCCTGGTGCAAAACAATGTGACCGATGGGACTCAGATGCCCATACTGTCCACCCGCAACGGGTTCCTGCAGACCGCTACCACCGGCTTCCCGACATATTTCGGCATCGATCCCGGAGCGCCCACTCCTTACGTGCAGCAGTGGAACGCGGGCTTCCAGCACGAGTTCGCCGGGCACATCCTGGGCGAGGTGTCATACCTGGGAAGCAAAGGCACGCATCTGGGGCGTTTCCGGCAGTTCAATACTCCACTGCACACGGAGACCGGACAGGACCTCTCGCCGCGTCCGGGCGATTTACAGTCGCTGCGCACCTGGCCGAGCCTGGGGGAAATCATCCAGCGTCAGCATATTTCCAACTCGTCGTACAACTCGCTGCAGGTGAAAGCAGAAAAGCGGCTGACCGGGCGGGTGTCCCTGCTCGCCAGTTTCGTCTGGTCGAAATCGATCGACGACGCCGATACGGTGATTCCGGGATTCGTCGAAAGCGTCGGCGCCGAAGATGAAAACAACCTGCGCCTGGATCGCGGCTTGTCTTACTTCAACGTGGGGCGGCGCATCAGCGGCGGATATGTGGCCGGTCTGCCGGCGGTGCGCGCGCTGGGGCCGGTGCTGCGCGACTGGCAACTGACGGGAACCGTCACATTGCAGGATGGGACGCCGGTCAACGTCTTCTACGTAGCTTACGACCCGACTAACACGGGTCTGCCCAGCCGGCCGGATCTGGTGCCCGGAGCGAGCCTGACGGTGCCGCGCGGCCAGCGCAACACCTCCGAATTCTTCAACACGGCGGCGTTCACGACTCCCGCGCCCTACACCTTCGGCAATGCGGGACGCGATATCCTGAATGGCCCGGGCAACAACATCTTCGACATGTCTTTGCACCGGCGGTTCAAGATCCAGGAGCGCGGCGCTCTGGAATTCAGGGCCGAAGCTTTCAACATATTCAATCATCCGAACTGGGGAATCCCAGGACCATACGCCGACTTCGGAGCGCCATATTTCGGAGGAATCTTAGGAGTGGGACCGCCGCGCCGCTTGCAGTTCGCAATTCGGTACGATTTCTAGTGTGCGTCGCCAGATAATTCCCCGGGTTCCGGCCGCAGTTTCCGCGGTAATGGCGGCGCTGCAATTCCCCTCTGAAACCGAGGCGCTGGAACCCGGCCTGGATTGGCTGGCGGTGCTCGACTTCTGCGATCGCGCATCGCTTACCCTGCTGTTCGACAACGTGGCCGGTGATGCGCTGCCGGACTGGGTCCGCCGGCGAATTGCCGTAAACCTCGAGGAGAATACCGAGCGGTTGGCGCGGATCACGGATTTGCAGCATTCCGTGAGCGGTTGGCTTTCGGCGGCGGGTATCGAGCACATGTTCCTGAAAGGCACCACGCAATCGCCCCATTTCGTGACGGACCCGCGTCTTCGGGTGCAGTACGATCTGGACCTGTATTGCCCTCCGGAGGACGCTCTGCGGGCGTGGAACCTGTTCGTCGAACACGGCTATGAGGCAGTGGAAAAGCCGGGGGTTCACCCCACCGATCACCTGCCGTCGCTGATAAGAAAAACCGGATGGCGGTGGCAAGGCGGGAGCCATTTCGATCCGGAGATACCGCTGGCGATCGAAGTACACACGCAGTTTTGGGACGAGCGCACGGAGCGCTTGCGCGCGCCCGGCCTCGACGCGTTTTGGGAGCGGCGCAGCGGGCAGGTGCTGGATACACCGGATGCGCTGGCATACGGCGCGTTGCACTTGCTGCGCCACCTGCTACGGGGCAGCGCGCGTCCGTGCCAGGTCTACGAGATTGCCTGGTTCCTGGAGCATCACGCTGGCGACACGCCATTTTGGAATCGCTGGCGGGCGCTGCACGCGCCGGAACTGCGGCAACTCGAAGCCATCTCCTTCCGGCTGGCGCGCGAATGGTTCGGTTGCGCGCTCGGCCCTGCCGCCGCGGAGGACGTCTCCCAACTGCCCTCACCGGTGCACGAATGGTTTGAGACGTTCGCGTACTCGCCGCTGGAGGCCTCGTTTCATCCCAATAAGAACGAATTGTGGCTGCATCTCGCACTGCTCGATTCTAAGCGCGACAAACTGTCAATCATCCGGCGGCGGGTTTTTCCCACGCAATTGCCGGGGCCGGTGGATGCCGTCTGCGTTCCGCGCGAACAGCTCACCCTGCAGATCCTGATCGTGAAATACGTGCGGACGGCGCGGTTTCTGGCAGGCCGGGCGGTATTCCATGCGCGCGCCTTTGCCGCCCTCTTCCAAAGCGGCGTGAACTGGCAGTTGCGGTCCAGCGGCCTCACGGGCGGCTACTGGCTATTCCTGGGCGCCAGCTCGTTCTTCGTGCTCGGCATGTTCATCTACGTGCTGCTGTACAACCTGTATCTGCTCGACCTGGGTTATCGCGAAGATTTCGTGGGACAGGTGTCCAGCGCCTCCACGGCGGGCATGGTGGCGGCTATTTTGCCGGCGGCGGCACTGGCGCGGCGCTGGGGATTGAGCAAACTGCTGCTGGTATCTTTCGGATCGATCAGCGTCATCTCGGCGGTGCGCGTGCTGGCGTCGAACCGCATGCCTTTGCTGGTACTGGCCGGCTTGGGCGGCGTGGCAATGTCGCTGTATGCGGTCTCACTGGCTCCGGCCATCGCGCGCCTGACCAGCGAGAAATCGCGATCGATCGGCTTCAGTATTTCGACCGCCAGTTCGATCGCGCTGGGGATTGTGGGGAACTGGTTGGGGGGGCACCTGCCGGGCTGGATGGGCGGTAAGCGGCCCGCGATGCTGGCGGGATGCGCACTGGTGGCGGTGGCGCTGGCGCCTTCGGCGATGCTTAGGATCGAAGCCGCGCCGGCTGAAGGCGCCAAACTGTATCCGCGCAGCCGCTTCGTAGTGCGATTCCTGATCGTATGGGCGGTCTGGAATCTGGCGACCGGGGCTTTCAATCCGTTCTTCACCACGTTTTTCGCGCGCTTGAAAACCCCCGTTGAGCGCATCGGCCTGATCATGTCCGGATCGCAACTGGCGCAAGTGGTCGCGCTGACGCTGGCTCCCTTCGTGTTGAAGAAGATGGGGCTGGTGAGCGGCACGGCCGCCATGTTAATGGCGACGGCGCTGGCGATGGGCGGTCTGGCAGCGGTTCCGGCGGGTTGGGCGATCACCGCGCTGTTCATGACCTACACGGCCTGTCAGTGGATGACCGATCCCGGAATCAACACACTGCTGATGGATCGCGTGCGGGAGCAGGAACGCACGGGCGCGGCCGCGCTCATGATGCTGGTTTCGTTCGGCGCGCAGTTTGTGGCATCGTTCGCCGGCGGCGCGGCCATCGCCAGCTTCGGATATTCCACGCTGCTGGCCTGTGCGGCGGGACTGGCCGCGGTCGCGGCAATCATGTTTCGGTCGCTACCGTCCGGCGACCTTCCGGCTCCGGCTCAAGCCGAGGCCGCCGCCGTGGTGCGCGCTGGATAAGATTCGATCCGCCTTCACGTCCAAAGTGAAGCCGGCTGCCTGGAATAATCCAACGCGCGGTGAACAGGAGAATGGTGGCGCGAGGCGCATCGGGCAGGGCCGCCGGAAGGTCTGAGATGCCCAACTGTCTTAGGAGCGTTTGTTACCAGGGCGTGCTTGGGATACCCGGCTCGGAGGTCCAGTAGATCCAAGGTATCAGTAGTAGGACGGCCATCTTTTCGCACGACATGGGTGATATCGATCCCCGCCCTACCGATGATGAGGGCTCTCATTTTCGTTATAACTGCCCTGCATCAATGCGCATCACCTTCTGCCCTTTCAGGTCGGTCAACCAGATGGAGCCCAAGCCCGCGCGGATACTGTCGCCGCCGGGCCCGGTCCATTGCTTCGTCACGCGGTTGGACTGCGGATCGATCTTGGAGATCGGAAAGCCGAACATGGTCACCCAGACGGCCCCTTCGCCGTACGCGATTTCGCCACCAGTTCCTGGAACGCCAGCCTCGATGGTCGCCACCAGCGTGTTGGAATGGGTCTCCACGCGCGAAACGCTTCCGTCTCCCTGGTTCAGCGTCCAGACCGCGCCGCCTCCGGCAGTGAGGAAGCGCGGCTGCGGGCCAACCTTCACTTGCGCAACGGCTTTATTGGTAGCCGGATCCACGCGCACCAGCAGATTGTGTTTGGTGGAACTGACCCACACGGCGGCATCGCCGAACGTGCAGGCGAAGGAACCATCGGGCACCGTAATGCTGGCCGCCACCCGGTTTGCCCGGGGGTCGATGCGGGAAAGAACGCCCTTGGTATCGGTCACCATCCAGATACTGCCGGCGCCGGCCGCGATGCCGCCCTCAGAGCCGGCCGGCCCGACGGGCACCGACGCCACCACTTCACCGGAAGTGGGGTCAATGCGCTTGAGCGTGTGATCGCCACAACTCGGCGACCAGATCGCGCCGTAGGCCGCCGCCAGACCCGAGCAAGGCTTGGCGACCGTGACAACCGGGCCGGTTTTATTGGTGCGGGCATCCAGAAACACCACGTGGTTGCGGGAATCGCTGGTGACCCAGACACCCGTTTCGGTGACCGCCATCCAGTCCGGCGCGCCTTCCACCACGTACACAGCTGCTGGATGGATTTCCGAGATGGGCCGCTGGACGCCCGGCGTCTGAACGCCCTTCTTGACGGGTTCGCCGCCCTGCAGGGCCAGACCAACAGCCAGGGCGGCGACTACCCGGCTCACCTGGCGGACTCCTTCTCAGCCGGCTTCTTCTCTCCAGGTTTCTTCTCCAACTCGTTCTCGATGGCGGCCATCAACTCCGGCGAGTCCGGAGGGGTGCCGGCGTCGAAGCGCAGAACCGGCTTGGCGTCGCGGCCGATCAGATACTTCGTGAAATTCCAGGGCAGCTCGCCGCCGGTCTTGGCGTTGAGCTTGGCATCCGTCAGGTACTCATATAGCGGGATCTGGTCTTTTCCGGTCAGAGCGGACTTGGCAAAAACCGGAAAGGTCACGTGCAGCTTGTCCTGATAGTAGGCTTTGATCTCGTCCGGTTTGGCGGGCTCACCGTGCCCGAAGTCGTCGCTGGGAATTCCTAGGACCACCAGACCCTGCGGCGCATAGGCTTTATAGAGAGCGTCCAGTTTCGGGATCTGGCCGCTGTACACAGTCTGGCTGGCCATGTTGACGATCAGGAGAACTTTTCCCTGGTAGGTCTTGAGCGGGATTTCTTTCCCGTCGAGCGAGACCAGGGAAAAGTCGCAGACCGATGGTTCCGCGCCTAGCCCCAGAGCCAGCGCGCAAGTCAAAAGCGCGCAAGTCAAAAGCAGGCACGCGCGGATGGGCCCCGATCCATTAAAACTAGCGCAAGCCAAGTGCATTTCCTTCAGGCGATGATGTCGTGAACCACGCTTCCGGCTACGTCGGTGAGCCGGAAATCTCTGCCGCTATAGCGGTACGTCAGTTTGGTATGGTCGATGCCCAGCAGGTACAGGATGGTGGCGTGCAGGTCGTGCACATGCACCGGCTTATCTACCGTCTTCCATCCAAACTCGTCGGTGGAGCCGTAAACCATACCGCCCTTCACCCCTCCGCCGGCCAGCCACATGGTGAAGCCGTGCGGATTGTGATCGCGGCCGTTGTGCGTCTGGCCTCCCATGAAACCGCTGCCCATCTCGACCACGGGCGTGCGGCCGAACTCGGAGCCGCACACCACCAGGGTCTGGTCCAACAGGCCACGCGATTTCAGATCCTTAATGACGGCCGCGAAAGGTTGATCGGAGTCGTGGCCGGTCTTGCGATGCAGTTGAATATCGAAGTGGTGATCCCAGGGATCCGCCTTGGCGTAGTAGACCTGCACCATCCGAACGCCGCGTTCCACCAGTCGCGCCGCGGTCAGACAGCCGCGCGCGGTGCTGCCTTCGCCATAGAGCTTCTGGACAACCGCGCTCTCCTTGGTGACATCGAACACATCCGGAGCTTCGGTCTGCATGCGGTAAGCAACTTCCATGGAATCGAGGGTGGCCTCCAACTGCGGATCGCGCGCATGGGACTGCTCGATGGCCGCCTTATCCAGCGCTTCGACAAGGTCCAGTTCCTTTCTCTGCTGCGCGGCGTCGAATTTGGCGTTGTGGATATTGGGAATTAGCTTTTCAGCGTCGAATTCCTTCTCCTTCGCGTTGTCCGAGATGTACGTGCCCTGATGCACTGGCGGCAGAAACGCCGAGTTCCACAGCGGCGGGCCGACGGTAGTGGGCACATCCGGGCACAGGACCACGAATCCGGGCAGGTTCTTATTTGACTGGCCCAGACCATAGGTGAGCCAGGACCCCATTGAGGGGCGGCCCGGCTGGTTCGCGCCGGTATTCATCATCAAAAGCGCCGGCTCGTGATTGGGGATCTCGGTGTGCATCGAACGGATCACGCAGATATCGTCTATCACGCTGCCCACGTGCGGAAAAATCTCACTGACTTCGATGCCGCTCTGCCCGTATTTCTTGAACGAGAACGGAGACTTCATGAGCCCGCCGGTCTTGCGTTCATGCTGCGGAACGGGGCCCGGCAGCGGCTTGCCATCGTACTTGTCGAGCATGGGCTTGGGATCGAAGGTATCCACCTGCGACATGCCGCCGTTCATGAACAGGAAGATGACGCTTTTGGCTTTGGGCTTGAAATGCGGATCGCGAATCATCCAGGGATTATCCGGCGTGCTCACCCCGGCGGCGGCAAGCTGTTGCCCGATCAGGCTGGCGAAGCCCAGCATGCCGAATCCACCACCCATCCGGCAAAGGGCTTCGCGCCTGGTGACGGGCATGGGGGAGGGCTGATGTCGCATCGTAATTCTCCTAATTCACAAACTCGAATTCATTGGAGCTGAGCAGCCCGCGCGCATACTCCCGCCAGGCTGTGGCGGGCTCTTCGGCGACTGCATAGCCGGGCTTCTCCGGATTGGCGCCCAAAAACTTCAGGCCGATCTCCTGCTCTTTGGCGGTGGGCTCGCGGCCGTACAATAACCGGTACGCTTCCGCGATCCGCGCGGCGTCCGACCCCTTGTTATAAACTCGTTCCGCCAGCTTGCCGGCCTGGGAATACACGAAAGCGCTGTTCATGAAAAAGAGCCGCTGCAACGGCACGTTGGTGCTGAAGCGCTGCTCGGCGGTGTAGCTGGGGTTCGGAAAGTCGAAAACCTGCAAATAGTTGTCCAGGTGGAAGCGGCTGACCTTGCCGTAGACGGCGCGGCGCGTAAATTCCGGACCGAATTCGGCTGAGGGGCCCCCGACGGTCTTCAAATCCAAATCACCCGCCACGAACAGGATCGAGTCGCGGATCTCCTCGGCATCCATCCGCTGGCGGTTGTAGCGCCAGTACAACCGGTTGGCGGCATCCTTCTCTTCGTTGGCGGGCGACTCTCCGGCGCCCAGCTGGTAAACCGCCGACAGCATGATCTCGCGGTTCAATTTCTTAATGGACATGCCCTGCTCGTTGAAGCGGGACGCCAGGTATTCGAGCAACTCCGGATTAGATGGACGCTCGCCCATCTCGCCGAAGTTGTCGGGCGTATTCACCAGGCCCGTTCCGAAGTGCCACTTCCATACGCGATTAACGATCACGCGCGCGGCCAGCGGATGCCCGGCGATCAGGTTGGCAAGCTCCAGCCGGCCGCTGCCTTTTTCAAATGGCGGCGCGCCTGGCGGCGACAATACTTCCAGAAAACGACGCGGAACGATGTCGCCCAGACTGTAAGGGCTGCCGCGCAGATTCACGGCCATGTTGACCGGCGCCGGCTTATCGCCCACGCCGTGAATGAATGGATACTCTTTGGGAAGATCCTTCCTGAGCTGCTCAATGCGTGCTTCGAGCGCTTGCACGTGGTCCCGCCACGCGGAGCCCATGCGGCGCTGGAGCGCCCACTCGCGGAACACGAAAACTCCGGGCTCGGGCTTCTTCTCCATGTCGTCCGCATCGGACGCCCGCACGAACAGGTCTAGCCAGAGGGCCGCCTCCGCCGTGGGCAAAGCCTTCAACTCCAGGTCGCAGCCCGGACAGAACTGGTCCTTGGTTTCGAATTCATTCGGAAGAGCGTCGCGCTGCAGAGGCTTGGGAACGTCGGCTTTGGCCTTGGCGATTTTATTTTCCTCGTCGATCTTCTTGGCCTCGGCCATAATGCGGAGCACCAGTGTTTCAAAGTCATCCGCCAGCAATTTCGCCTGGGCCTCGCCGCCGCCGGAGGCGATCATTGCCGACCAGTCATTGAGGGACGGGTAGTGCGGATGGGGCTTGGCCAGAAACTTCACCCACCTCCCCAGAATCTCGGGTTCCAGTTTGGCTTCTTCGGCAGCCTCCTCCACGGTGGCCTTGGGCTTCCCGCTGACGTGCCAGGCGGCCATCATGTATTTGGCTGTCTGGTGCGCCAGGATCTCCGTATATTGCTTGGCTTCCCGGTGGATGAACTCTCCCAGCTCTTCTTCCAGATCATCGATAGCCTGCTGCTTCTGCTTCCACGCCTTCACCTGCACTTCGGAAACTCGCGGATACTCGGTGTACGTGGTGCTGGCGAACACGCCTGCCAGCGCATAGTAATCTTTCTGCGAAAGCGGATCGTATTTGTGATTGTGGCAGCGTGCGCATGCCAACGTTAAACCAAGCATGCCACGAGTCACCGCATCGATGCGCTCATTGCGCTCATCCGCGCGCCCCTGCACGGGTTCGGCCTGATCCCAAACCCAGGGCCCGCCGCCGAGGAACGCCGTGCCGGCCAGGGTCTTCTCCGCCAGGCTCTTATCGAGCTGGTCGCCGGCGAGTTGCGCTTTTACGAACAGGCCGTAGGGCATGTCGTCGTTGAAGGCTTTGATGACCCAGTCGCGAAAGACGTAAGCGCCGTTGAACGGCATGAACCCGCGGCCTTTGGGATCGAGGCCGCGCACGTCGTCTTCCCCGTAGCGGGCCACATCCAGCCAGTGGCGTCCCCAGCGCTCGCCGTAACGCGGCGATGCCAACAGACGATCCACTACCTTGGCATAAGCGTCGGGAGAGCGGTCCTTCTCGAAAGCGGCTACTTCATCCGGGGTGGGTGGCAGGCCGGTCAGATCCAGGGTGGCGCGGCGGATGAGCGTCGCGCGGTCAGCTGCGGCGACCGGCTGCAGGCCGGCGCCTTCCAGCTTGGCCAAAACGAACCGGTCGATGTTGGTCTTGGCCCACTTGCCTTCCTTTACAGGAGGCATCGCAGGGCTCAGCAGAGGCTGAAACGACCAGAACGTCCGCTGCTTTTCCGTCACGGTGAACCCGGGCGAGCTTCCGCTGCCGGCCACCAATGCCGGCGCTTCTTTCGGCCACGGCGCACCCATCCTCACCCAGGCGACCAGGTCACTGATCTCGCGCGTAGTTAGCTTTCCGCCCTTGGGCATCTTCAGAGCGCCTTCCTGGCGTACGGCTTGGATCAACAGGCTGCCGTCTGGATTTCCGGGTATGATGGCGGCGCCCTTCTGGCCGCCCTTCAACAGCGAATCGCGCGAATCGACCCGCAGCCCCGATGATGCGGTCTGCGTGTGACAACTCGCGCAGCGCTGGACCAGCAATGGCCGGATCTGGTTTTCAAAGAAATCGTCGCCGCTCGAATCCGGCGCCACGGTCACGGGGGCGGCGGTTTCCACCGGCCAGACCGCTCCACCCTTCACCCATTCGGTGAAATCCGCGATCTCCTGATCGCTGAGCTTTCCGCCCTTCGGCATCTTCAACGGTCCGGTCTGGCGGACGGCCTGAATCAACAGGCTCCGGTCCGGGTCGCCGGGTACCATGGCCGGTCCGGTATCGCCTCCTTTCAGCAGTGCCTCGCGTGAATCCACGCGCAGGCCGGCGCTCAGGGCCTCGGTATGGCAGGCGTAGCACCGCTTGGCAAGAACCGGCTGGATGCGTTCTTTGAAGAAACCCGGAGGCGTACCGGAACGCTCCGGAGGCGTCGCTTGAAGCAAGGCGCCCGCGAAGAGCATAACCGGTATGGCAGACAGCTTCATCTGAATTCGTATCGCAGCAAACGGCATCGCGCGCGGAGCCATGGTCCCCTGAAACTCGCCAAAGGTCAGCGGCGATGGCAGGCCCAGGCCCGGGTAAAGAAAGTATAGCATCACCGTGTTTGCTCAAGCACTTGAGGGGTATATAGTTACGGACGTAACGGGCCATGTCGTGGCTGGACTCGCCTTTTGCATCTTCGCGCGTCTAAATCCCACATCGGGCTATAGTATAAAGAATACTGGGCTACGCTCCCGCCGAGGAATTCGTGAAAACACTTTTGATCTTGCTATTGGCCACCGTATCGCTTCATGCGCAATCCACGCGCGGTTCCATTGGCGGCCAGGCCACCGACGCCGCTAAAAAGCCGGTGGCGGGCGTCACAGTCACGCTCGTGGCGGAGGAAACCAACCGGAAGTACACGGCCGTTACCGGCCAGGATGGCGGCTTTCTGCTCACGCTGCTGGATCCAGGAGCTTACCGGCTGCAAGTGAATGCCCCGGGATTCAGAAGCTACGTGCAGGAACTGGTGCTGGACGTGGACCAGGAGATCCGCGCGGATGTGCCGCTTTCCGTAGGCGGCGAAAACATCACGGTCACTGCTACCCGCAGTCCGCTGCGGACGGACTCCGCGGCAGTCGGCGGCGTCATCGACACGCGCCAGGTACAAGGGCTGCCCCTGGATGGCCGCAATTTCTACGAGTTGAGCCTGCTGCTGCCAGGTGTGGTGCCGGCCGCCGAGGGCTCCGCCGCGTCGGTGCGCGGCTCCTTCGCCATCAATGTCAACGGTGCGCGCGAGGATGCCAACGATTTTCTGCTCGACGGCGTTTACAATGGCGACCCCAAACTGAACGGCACGGCGGTCAGCCCGCCAGTGGACGCCATCCGCGAATTCGAAGTTCTGTCGAGCACCTACGATGCTACCTTCGGGCGCAATGGCGGCAGCCAGATCAGCGTGGTGGTGCGCTCCGGCGGCAACCAGTTCCACGGCACGGCCTACGAGTTCTTCCGCAACGCAGTCTTCGACGCGCGCAACTATTTCGCACCGTCGCAGACGCCCGCCCCCCAGGATCAGCGCAATCAGTTCGGCGGCACCCTGGGTGGGCCGGTCAAGAAGGACCGCACTTTCTTCTTCGCGGATTATCAGGGCACGCGCGTGAACACCGGGATCACGCAAGTGACCAACGTTCCCACCTTGGCGGAGCGCACCGGAGATTTTTCGCAGAGTAGCCTGGTGCCCATCGATCCCACCACCGGCGCCCCCTTCCCGAACCTCAAGATCCCCAGCTACTACATGGACCCCACCGGCCTGGCAATCGCCGCGCTGTACCCCGCGCCGAACCGCGGCGTACCGAATCAGAACTACGTGTCTTCGCCGGACACGCGCGTGCGCAACGATCAGTTCGACGTGCGCGTCGATCACACCCTGACGCCCGCCTCCCAGTTGTCCTTCCGCTACAGCTTCGGCGACCAAAGCCTGTTCGAGCCCTTCACGGGCCCCAGCTTTCCACTGGTGCCGGGCTATGGCGACAACGTGCCCAGCCGCGACCAGAACGCCATGCTCGCCGAGACGCATGCCTTCACCCCGGCGCTGCTCAACGAGCTGCGCGCCGGGTTCGACCGGGTGTCGCTGGGCGTGGTTCAGCAGGACTCGGGACATAACGTCAACGCCGCGGTGGGATTGCCCACCATCTCCGGCAACCCGCGAGATTACGGATTGACCTCCATTTCAGTCACTGGCTTTTCGCCCCTGGGCGATGAATCCAACAATCCGCAGCACGGCACCACCAATGTGTTTCAGGTGACGGATAACTTGACTTATGTGCACGGCCGCCACCTGGCTAAGTTCGGCGGCGATCTTCGCATCCTGCAGCAGAATGCCTACCGCGATGTAGAGTCGCGGGGGTTTATCGACTTTACAGGCTTACTCATCGGCAATCCCTTGGAAGAGCTGCTGCTGGGGCTCCCCACAGATGCGGGTGTTGCCACGCTCAATAACCCGGAGCACCTGCGCACCCATAGTTACAATTTCTTCGCCAACGATCAATGGCGTGCGCGGCCCAACCTGACTCTTACCCTGGGGCTGCGATACGAATACAATTCACCGGCTGTGGATGCCCACAATCACGCCAACCTCTACGATCAGGCCACGCAGACGCTGGTGCCCGTGGGCACGGACGGCATGCCGCGCGGCGGCTATCTGCCCGACCGCAACAATTTCGCTCCCCGGGTGGGCCTGGCCTGGTCGCCCGGCGCCCTGTCGCACACCGTGCTGCGTGGCGGCTACGGCGTCTACTTCGACCAGTCTTCACTGGCTCCCGGCGAGGGCCTGTACTTCAGCCCGCCCTATTTCAACTTCAACGTGTTTTATCCGCTGGGCCCCACCGCGCCCTTGCTGCTCAGCAACCCGTTCCCCAACAATTTTCCCCTTCCGACGCCTTCCTCCGCGCTGGCCTTTCAGCGTGATCTGCGCACCCCCTACATCCAGCAGTGGAGTTTCAATGTAGAACGGTCGCTCGGGGGCAGCCGCATGGTGGAAATCGGCTACGTGGGATCAAAAGGCACCGGGCTGATCGGCGCGCGCGACATCAACCAGCCGCCGCCCACGCCCGCGCAATTCTACCAGCGGCCGGTGGCCGCATTCGCCGATATCAATCTGTTGGAATCCAACCGCAATTCCGTCTACCACAGCCTGCAGGCCCGCTTCGAGCAGCGGCTCAGCTTCGGATTGTCGCTGCTGGCGTCATATACGTTTGCCAAGTCCATCGACGACGCTTCCAGCTTCTTCTCCAGCGCCGGCGATCCCAATTTCCCGCAGGATAGTTATAACCTTCGCGCGGAGCGGGGGCTTTCCAATTTCGACGTGCGGCAGCGCTTCGTGGCCAGCTACGCGTACGACCTGCCGATACACTCGGCCTCCCGCTGGCTCAAGGGCTGGCAGACTTTCGGCATTCTGCAGGCCCAGACCGGCCAGCCGTTCACCGTCTCGCTGCTGCCGGATGACGACAACAGTAACACCGGGATCGACAGCCTTGGTTTCGGCGCCAACGACCGCCCGAACGTGGTGGGAAATGCGAAGCTCTCCAACCCCACGGCCACGGAGTGGTTCAACACATCGGCCTTCGTCATCCCGCCCTACGGTACTTTTGGAAACTCCGGCCGTAACACCGTACGCGGACCCGGCTTGGCGACGCTGGACCTTTCGCTCGTGAAAAATACTGCCATCCGCGAGAGCGCCGCGCTGCAGTTCCGCGTCGAAACATTTAACCTGTTGAACCGGACCAACTTCGGCCTGCCGGACAACTTCATCGGCTCGCCTACTTTCGGGCAGATTCTATCGGCCGGGAATCCGCGCCGCCTGCAACTTGCTTTGAAACTCCTGTTCTGATTCGACCGGGCCGTCGAGGTTGCCATGAGCGGTATACTGGAATGAACTGGGATGACTGAAACCGAAGGTACCACGGCGGGCAGCTATTTCGTCTCGAACTATCCGCCATACTCCTTTTGGGGCCCGGAGCATGTCGGGGAAGTATTTGCCACCTTCGATAGACCCCCCGCTCCCGATACCCCGCTAGGCATTTATCTCCACATTCCTTTCTGCCGGAAGCGTTGTCATTTTTGTTACTTCAAGGTATATACCGATAAGAATCACGCCGAGGTCGAGGGTTACCTCGATACTTTAATTCAAGAACTGACTCTTTACTCCAAGAAGGCGTTTATCGGTGGCCGAAAGCCCCGGTTCATCTACTTCGGAGGAGGGACTCCATCTTACATCTCATCTCACCAGCTTTCCACGCTGGTCGAGCGAATGAAGCGCCTGTTGCCTTGGGATGAAGCCGAGGAAGTGGCCTTCGAATGCGAACCGGGCACTCTGACCGAGGGCAAACTTCGGGTGATCAGAGACCTCGGAGTGACACGGCTCAGCCTGGGGATCGAGAACTTCGACGACGAAATTCTCAAAATCAACGGCCGCGCGCACACTTCCAAAGAGATCGAGCCGTCATACCGATACGCACGCTCCATAGGCTTTCCGCAAATCAATATCGATCTGATCTCCGGTATGGTCGGCGAAACTCCGGATAACTGGCGGGAGTGCGTGCGGAAGACGATCGCGCTCGACCCGGACAGCGTCACTATCTATCAGATGGAGATCCCCTATAACACCACTATCTTTAAAGAGATGAGGGTCATGGGACAATCGGTGGCTCCAGTAGCCACCTGGAAGACCAAGCGCGAGTGGGTGGGCTACGCATTCTCTGAATTAGAGAGAGCCGGTTACACGGTGCGTAGCGCTTATACGGCCGTCAAGAATCCTACCAAGACGCGCTTCATCTATACCGATCTCTTATGGTCCGGCGCGGATATGATCGGGCTGGGCGTCGCGTCGTTTTCGCACGTGCAGGGTAGCCACTTCCAGAACGAACACGAGTGGGGGCCGTATACCAGCAAGTTGAACGAGGGGAAGCTGCCGATCTACCGCGCGTTCACTCTCACCGACGAACAGCGCTTGATTCGCGAACTGATCCTGCAGATGAAATTGGGGCACGTCCACGAAGCATACTTCAGAGAAAAATTCGGCATCCGGATTCAGGAGCGCTTTGCCGATCCGTTGAACCAATTGCGTCAGCAGGGATATCTCAAGACCGACTCCGACGGCGTGCGCCTGAGCCGGGAGGGTTTGCTGCAGGTCGATCGCCTGCTCCAGGAGTTCTTCCTGCCGGAGCACCGCCTGGCGCTGACCGCCTGACCATGATATACGATGTCGTCGCCTTGCGCGGATTGTTAACGGCTATTCTACCCGACAATCCCTTCTATGCGGCGAAGCTGCGCGGCGCCACCCCGGAGTCTGACTTACGCAGTCTCCCGTTCACCCTCAAACAGGAATTGATCGAAGATCAGCTCGCCCATCCGCCCTACGGCTCCAATCTGACTTATCCGCTGGAGCGCTACACACGGTTCTGTCAAACCAGCGCGACCACCTCCGGAACTCCCATGCGCTGGCTGGACACGCCCGAGAGTTGGGACTGGATGATCGCCAACTGGTTGCGGGTGTACCAGGCGGCAGGCGTCGGCCCAGGCGACCGCATCTTCTTCGCGTTCTCATTCGGTCCGTTTTTGGGCTTCTGGGTCGGTTTTGAAGCCGCCGCCCGCATCGGCTGCCTGACCATCCCCGGAGGCGGCATGCGCAGCGCTGCCCGTCTGCGCGCCGTCATCGAGACAGGCGCCACCGTGCTCTGCTGCACGCCGACATACGCTATTCGCCTGGCCGAGGTAGCGGTGGAGGAGAATATCGATCTGGCGGCTGCCACGGTGCGCACCATAATCGTGGCCGGGGAGCCCGGCGGCAGCGTGCCCGGCACGCGCAACTACATCTCAAAACTGTGGCGCGGCGCGCGGGTAGTGGATCACCATGGCATGACGGAGATTGGCCCGGTGAGTTACGGCTGCCCAAAGCGCGCTGGCGTGCTGCACATCATCGGAGCATCGTATATCCCGGAAGTGATCGACCCGCTGACTTCGAAGCCGGTACCGCGCGGATCGACCGGAGAATTGGTCCTCACGAACCTCGGCCGCTTAGGGTCGCCGCTGGTGCGCTACCGCACCAGCGATCTGGTGGAAGCCGCCCAGGAGGAGTGCTGCGAGTGCGGCACGCGAGACCTCGCGCTGAACGGCGGCATACTTGGTCGCACTGACGACATGGTGGTGGTGCGGGGTGTCAATGTTTATCCCAGCGCGGTGGACAACATCCTGCGCGGGTTCGAGGCTGTCGGAGAATACCGGGTCGCGATTGAGAATCACCGCACCTTGCCGGAACTCAAGATCCAGGTGGAACCGGCTCCGGGCCACGCGAACGATTCTCTTCTGGGGCACCGCCTGGAAGCCGCCCTTACCAACGCCCTCGCCTTGCGCATTCCCGTTTCGTTGGTTCCCGAGGGGAGTCTGCCGCGCTTCGAAATGAAGGCGCGGCGTTGGATCCGGTAGGGCAACCGTCAGAAGCGAAAATGCAGCACCATTTCGCTGGTTACCGGCTTGTCATGCTTGCGAGCCGGCCTAAACTGCCACTCGCGCGCGGCAGCCAGGGCTGTCTCGGTCTGTTCGCTGCCCTTGGTCAGCACCTGGGCGCGTGACACGTTGCCCGACTCATCGATAAACACCTTCACATCCACTTCACCGGCGCCGGCGGAACCGGATGGCGCAACCTTGCGGGTGGGAGACGGCGGCACATAACCCTCAACGGTAATTTTGCGCAACGCGCGCCGAAACACGCCGGTGTGTTGCTCATAGCTCACGGTAGCCTCAGGCTGCGGCGCGGCCTTCACCGGCGGCAAAATGGCGATTAGCGGCCGTTCAGGTCTGTTCGAAGCTGTTACCACCGGAGGCGGCTCAATGGCGCGGGTAGTCGTGCGCGGAGTGGTAGCGGGCGACGGCGAGGGCGCGGTCGGTACTGGCTTGAAGGCGGGAGACGCCTTGGGAGTAGCCGCTGCCAGAGGCGCGGGGGCGGATTCGAGCGTTGGAGCGGGCGTCGATGGTGCGACAACCGGCGTCGGCTCCGTCACTTTTGACAGAGGCTGCGGCAGCAGCGGCTCCACGGGCGCGACGGCCCTCGCGGTGGCCGCTGGCGCCTTCGTCTCCTCATGTGGGGAAACGAAGAACGCCGCGATCAGGAACAATGCTGCGATGGTGGGTATCACCAGCGTAGACACAGGCGGTGCTTTACGCTGCTTTGGCGCGGCCGGCTTAGGAGCCGGCACGGGCGCCAGGCGCGCAGGCCGGGCGCCCAGCCACGCAGGGTCAAACGTGAACTGTCGGTACGGCGACCTTCGGTTGATATCGCCGTCTTCCCAGAAGAAAAACCCGCCCACGGCCGGACCGTTCACGGCGGGTTTCACCAGCAGGAAAACCTGCGAAGGATCCTTGAAGAACCGGCTGATTACCGCGAAATCGTCCTGATCCAGGTACATTCCCGGCCGGGTGTGGCTCCGGTAAAAACCAACAACCTCACTGTTCCTGCGGCGCTTTAAGAGGGTCCCGAGCTGTTGCTGTTCTTTGGTGGCTAGCGTGTATGAAGGACCACGCACATGCTGGCTGGGCACGGGTTCAAAATCATCGATCAGGACCGCCCGTCCGCGGCCCGGAACAAACTCGCCCAGCAGAAGCCCGCCGATTTCAGTGCCGCGCGGCCCGTCGCCCAAACCCTGCTGGACCGCCAAGCCCAGCCGGTCTACCAGATCCAGAGTGACCTGGATCAGTATCGCGTCGCCCGGATCCTGCCAAAGATACCCAGCCGCGGATGTAGCCAGAGTCGCCATCTACCGCTTGGCTGAAGCAAGTTTGCGGCCATCCCAAACGCCGCGGCTGCGGACCGGTCATTCCCCCGGATGATACGTCCGTTCGGCGTGCGCCTGGATGTCCGGCAGATAAAACCAAGCGGGCTTGAACTGCTGGTTGGCGTAGAGCTTCGCCTGATCGAAATAATGCGGCGATTTGGGGTCGGCGCTCTCGCCAAACACTAGAATCGATTTGGCCTGCACGCGCGGACCGAAGTCCAGCACACTCACGAACGAGTGGCCGGCCACGCCGAAACGCTCCTTCTGGCCTTTCTCGGCCCGCGCGTAGAAATTAAACACGATGCCCACCGGTCCCGGACCACCGGCCACCGGCAAGCTTTCCCGTGCATCGTTAAACGGTTCGTCTCCGCCCGATTGGGTCCGCTGCAGCCGGTTGATCTCGCCCCAGGGAACTTCCCAGGTCCCGAAGTCCTTCTCCAGGTCCGAGATGATCCCCTCGAGCGTGCCGAGGGGGTCCTGTTTGGCCTTGTCGTCTCGGGTCTTCTTCCAGAACCACAAGGAAAACAAGGTCATAGGAACGGAGGAGGCCCGGCCGATATGATCCCAAGCCTGCAGCTCGGCTATCATAGGGGCAAGCCGGGCGGCCCGGGGCGCGTCGGAGCGCTTCAGCACCTCCACGCGATCGGCCAACATGGGGATCTCGGTCTCCGCCTCGATCACGTAGGTATCGAAGGCGGCCCGCGTCCAGTCGTCAAAGGTAAATTTTTCCCTATTCCAGAGGATACGGCGGGAAATTCGGGCGCGTGCTGTGTCGCTTTCACCCACCATATAGCTGGGGTATTCCGCCGGGTCGGGGTTGCCCCCTACCGTGGTGGTGAACGGCGTGGAATTGCAGTTCTGCACGAATCCGGATTTCGGATTTAACACTTGTGGCAGCTCGTCGATGGTGTGAAAGCCATGCCACTCGGTCTCCGAAGTACTACCGTCCACGGGCTTCGACCAGTCGAACTTGGGTGACCGCCGCGGCACAGCGCCGTTATACAGGTAAAAGATATTCCCGGCATCGTCGGCATACATGGCGTTGAACATCGGTACCGCGATCGGCGACATGGCGGCGCGGAATTCAGCCAGGTTGCGGGACTTGGACATGCGATACCATTCCTCGATCTGGCCGCCCTCCTCAAAACGCGCGAACCGCACAGCCAACGATTTGCCATCGCGCTGCGCCACAACCGGCCCGTGGTGGGTCTTCACCATTTTGTACGTGCGGGTGACCATGCCCTGATCCGTTTTGACCGTTATCGAATCGGTCCAGGCGGTGGCCGCGCGATAGCCGCCATCGTAGCGATACGCCAACGCATCGCCGGGCTTGTCGAAAGTCTCCTGCCAGACGTCGAATACGTCCGGCTTGTTCACTGTGTGGCTCCAACCCAGACGCTCGTTATGGCCGATCGTGGGAAACCCCGAACCGAAAAAGGACGCACCCGACATGTCCCATCCGGTCTGGCTATGCACATGCCCCTCATACCACTGGCCCGGGCCGAAGAACGGCTGGTGCGGATTGATGAACAACATGGCGTGGCCAGTGGCGCTCTTCGACGGCCGGATGGCCCACATATTGGAGCCTTGCGACTCGGCCATTTTCCCCGTGTCTTCCTTGGGGATGCCCGTCTCTCCATAGAGAAACAGATAGTAGAGCGCGTAGCGATTGAACGCCAGCATGTACCACGGCTCGAAATGCGCGAGCAGCCGCGGGTGCACCTGGGGATGGCGTTCGAGATAGTAGTTCACCCCCGCCGCAAAGGCGTCCAGCAGATCGCGCACCGGCGCCGGAGCGTGCGCATACTCCGCCTGCGCCAGGCGCGGAATTTCGAGCGTCCGGATCACCAGGTCGTCATCCAGCGTCTTCTTGCCATAAACTTCGGAAGCCCGCCCCAGCGCGCGCAGGTAGCTGTCTTCGATCTGCCAGAAATTGTCCTCAGCCTGCGCGTAGGCGTAGCCGAACACGCAACTCGCGTCGGTCGGCCCGAAGATGTGTGGCACGCCGTAGGTATCCCGGTAGATGGTGACCGCATGGGCGATTTCGGCCGGCCGGCCGACAGTGGCTGCGGGAAGCGCGCGGACAATTGCGCAAGCCAGGGCAAGAGGGAATAGAAATGCGAATCGTTTCATAGGTTATCCAAGGGCGAACACAGTCTATCAAATAACCGGCTGTCTGTTATTCTGGAAGATCCTCAGGTAAACCATGGCTAATGTCTTTCCGTTTCAACCCTATCGCTACACCGCCAAGGCGGGCGTGCTGCGCGATCTGGTGACCCAGCCTTACGACAAAATCTCTCCCGAAATGCGGCAACGCTACCTGCGGGCCAGCCCGTATAACCTGGTGCGGATCATTCTGGGCGAACGCCACGAGTCGGACTCGGAGAGCGACAACGTGTATACGCGGGCGGCGGCGCACCTGGCGGATTGGAAAGCCAACGGCATCCTGGGACGCGAGGCCGAGCCGGCATTGTTCGCTTATTTCCAGGAGTTCACAGTGCCCGATACCGGCGAGCGGCTGGTGCGTAAAGGCTTCATCGGGCTGGGAGCCGTGGAAGAGTATGCAGCGGGTGTGGTGCACCGCCACGAGCAGACACTCTCCGGCCCCAAGAAGGATCGTCTGGAACTCCTGCGTCACACGCACGCTCATTTCGGCCAACTCTTCATGTTGTATCCCGACCCGCTGGGGGAAATCGACAGTCTGCTGGACGAGGCCGCCCAGACGTCACCGCTCGGTGATGTGACTGATGAGTATGGCGCGCGGCATCTGTTCTGGAAGATCGCCGACAGCGGGCGCATCGCGTCGATCCGCGCCTTGATGGCGGATAAGAAACTGCTCATCGCCGATGGCCACCACCGCTACGAAACCGCGCTGGCGTTCCGCCGCGAGAACCCCGATCTGCCGGGCGCCGGCCGGGTGATGATGACTTTCGTGAACATGCATTCGCCGGGGCTGAAGATCCTGGCCACGCACCGGCTGGTGAGTGGCGTGGCGAGCTTTGATGCGGGTGAGTTCATCCGCCAGGTAGCCGCGGGATTCGAAGTAGCCCAGATCGCCGGCGGGGACGCGCTGCAGCGTGCGTGGGCGGAATCACCTCGCCGGACCATCATCGGGGCAGCCATGGGTAGCCGGCTGTACATGATCGAGGCGCGCGAAACGTCCGGGCAATTAGACGTGCGCGTGCTGCATGAGCGGCTGCTGCGCCTGCTCGGCATCGGCGAAGAAGCGGTGCGCGAGGAAAAGAACCTGCGTTACATGCGCGGCATGGATGTGGCCCTGGAGGCGGCCCGGAGCGGCGCCGCCCAAGTCGCGTTTCTGCTCAAGCCAGTCTCCGTGGAGGAAGTGGCGCGCATTTCTTTTGGCGGCGGCGTGATGCCGCAGAAGTCCACGGATTTTTACCCGAAGCTGTTGTCCGGGCTCACGATCTATAAGCTGGATTAGGAACCCTACAGATTGCCGCGGCGGGCCTGCTCGCGCTCCAAAGCCTCGAACAGCGCCTTGAAATTCCCCTTGCCGAAGCTGCGGCTGCCTTTGCGCTGAATCACTTCATAGAACAGCGTGGGCCGGTCCTCGACGGGCTTGGTGAAAATCTGCAGCATGTAGCCTTCGTCGTCGCGATCCACCAGAATGCCCAGTTCATTCAGCCGGTCGATAGGCTCGTCGATCGGTCCGGTGCGCGCGGTCAGGTCTTCGTAATACGTCGCAGGGACCCGCAGAAATTCCACGCCCTGATCGCGTAGCCGGGTTACCGTATCGATGATGTTATCGGTGGCCATGGCGATATGTTGCACGCCTGGGCCTCTGTAGAAATCCAGATACTCTTCGATCTGCGACTTGCGTTTTCCTTCCGCCGGCTCATTGATCGGGAACTTGACGCGATCGTTGCCGTTGGCCATCACCTTGGACATCAGCGCCGAGTATTCCGTACTGATATCCTTGTCGTCGAAATGCTGATACAGCCGGAAGCCCATCACGTCGCGATAGAACTCCACCCACGTGTTCATAGCTCCCCAGCCGACATTGCCCACCATGTGATCGATGTACTTGAGTCCAACCGGCCGCGCCACCGCATCGGCGTCCGTCACGGGCAGGAAACCGGGCAGAAAAACGCCGCGATAATTGCGGCGCTCCACGAAGGAATGGACGGTTTCGCCATACGTGGCAATCGCCGAGATGCGCACCTCGCCGTGCTCGTCGCGGAGCGTCTCGGGCTCTCGCACGCTGCGCGCGCCGCGCCTGGTGGTCTCGCGATACGCCGACTCCGCGTCATCCACCCACAACGCGATGTCTCGCACGCCATCGCCGTGCAGCCGGACGTGCTCCCCAACGGGATGATCAGGCGTCAGCGCGCTGGTAAGAACCAGGCGGATCTTACCCTGCTCCACCAGCCACGACGACCGGTCGCGCGTGCCGGTCTCCGGGCCGCGGTAACCGGCTAAGCGCATGCCGAATGCCGAGCGGTAGAAATGCGCCGCCTGCTTGGCGTTCCCCACGTAGAACTCCACGTAATCGGTGCCGTTCAGCGGCAGGAAATCCTTCTCCGTCCCGGCCGGCGACTCCGCTAATGTTTGCATAATTGCGCTCCCATGACTTCCACGCAGCGGGCATTCTCCGCATCCGTGCCCGTCGAGATCCGAATGCATTGCGGTAACCCGAACGCGGCGAGCGGCCGCACGATCACGCCCTCGCACAGCAAGGCCTCCGTCAAGGCGCCGGCTTCTTCGGCGCTTGCAAACGGCAGCATCACGAAATTGGCGTCCGAGGGCACCGCCTCCAGACCCATGCCGCGGAACGCATCGGTCAAGAGCCGCAGCCCGCGTGCGTTCAACTCCAGCGATCGGTGCAGAAACTCCTTATCCGCCAGCGCGCCGATGCCGGCCGCCTGCGCCAGCGTACTCGGCTCGAAAGGCAATTTGACTTTCAGCAGGTTGCCAATCAACTCTTCGTGCGCGAAACCGTAGCCGATGCGAATGCCCGCCAGTCCGTAGATCTTCGAGAACGTGCGCAGGGTGATGACGTTGTCGTAACGGTAGTGCATCGAATCCGGATAACGCGGGTTGTCCTTGGCGTACTCGAAATAGGCCTCGTCGAGGATGATCAGCACCCGCTCGGGCACGTGCTGGTAGAAGGCATCGAACTCGTGTTTGGTGAAGATAGTGCCGGTCGGGTTGTTGGGATTAGCCAGGTAGATGATCTTGGTATGCTCGGTGATCTGGGCGGCCAGCGCGGCCAGGTCGTAGTGCCATTCGCGATACGGAACCGTGCGGTACCGCACGCCGCGGGAGCGTGCCAGCACCTGGAAGCCGATGAACGCGGCATCCGTAGTGAGCACCTCGTCTTCGTCGCACAGGAACGTGCGGATGATGCCGGACATGATGCCTTCCGACCCGCTGCCCGCGATCACGTTCTCCGGCTTCAGGTCGAACTTCTCCGCCAGCGTGCAACGCAAGTCCAGGCCGCCGTTCGGATAGAGGTTGAGGCCGCCCAACTGGCTGCGGATGGCTTCCAGAGCCAGCGGCGAAGGCCCCAGCGGGTTTTCGTTGGATGCCAACTTCGTGACGTGGGCGAGTCCGTAGGCATGCCGCACCTCGTCGATGGAGCGGCCCGGCTCGTACGGCCGGAGCGATGCGATGTATGGCGGAACCAGTGTCATTGGCGGACGCTTCGCCGTCCCTTACCATAGTAATTCCAAAACACGATGATCCTCCCCCGTGGATTCTATGCGCGAGACACGATTGAGGTGGCTCGCGGCCTGCTCGGCAAGATCCTGGTGCACGGCGAGACGGCCGGCAAGATCGTGGAGACCGAGGCGTATCTGGGCGGCGACGACCTGGCGTCGCATTCCGCGCGCGGCGTCACGGATCGCACGCGCGTCATCTTCGGACCACCCGGCCACGCCTACGTCTATTTCATTTACGGCATGTACGAGTGCCTGAACCTGGTGGCCGAGCCGGATGGCAAGCCTGGTTGCGTCCTCATTCGCGCCCTGGAACCGGTGGCTGGGATCGACGTAATGCGGCGGCGCCGCCCGCCGGCACATACGCTCCGCGACCTCACATCGGGACCGGGAAAGCTGACCCTGGCCCTGGGCATCACGCGCGCACAGAACGGAGCGGACGTCACGCGCGGCGCCCTCACCGTGCGGACGCCCCGCCCTGACGAGCCGTTTGAGATCGAAGTGACGCCGCGCATCGGAATCCGGCACTGCGCCGACTGGCCGCTACGGTACATCGTGAAAGGCAGCCCCTTCGTCAGCAAATAACGCGCTATTCCAGACCCGCCGCGGCCGCCTCGATCAGCGCCGCTTCCTTTTCCAGCACCTTGCCCACGCGCGCGATCTGTTCATCGGCTTCTTTCCAATTCTTCTGCTCGATGGCCTCGCGGACGCCGGGCAGCGTTTTTACCCCATATCCGGTATAGAAGCCGGGCGCGTAGATCTGGTGCTGGAACCACGGACGCCGGGGCAGACCGTCGGGCAGCGTGAGCCCGCGCTCGATCTGAATGAGTTTCTGGTTCACCGGCTGCAGGCTGGGTTTGTCCAGCGCCGCCTTCTGCATCGCCTTGTCATACTGTTCGGCGCTGCGGGTGAGCGCGGCCAGCCCGTTTTCGAGCGGCGCGAAATTCAGGTATGGCGGAATCTTCTCCACCGGCGGCGGCACGGATGTCTTCCGGGGATCGGCGGTGGCCGAAAATACACCCTCCTCGATCTCCTTGTTGCGCTCCCGGATCTCATCGCTCTCCGTCTTCCACAGCTTCTGCACTTCGTCCACATACCGCTTCACCGTATCGGCGAAGTTGGTGAAATCGTACGGCAGAAGATCCGCATCCGCAAAGCGCATCATGGCCGTGCCGGCGGTCTGCGCCAGCGCGCGGCCATAGATAAAGTCGCCGTCCGAGAAATGCGTATACCAGTAAAAATCGTCGTAAATCGAGTGGTAGATTCCGCCGCCATCCTCGCCTCCGAAGCCCAGATTGA
>Ga0209579_10000431_pt1 | contig 43879 bp, 34 predicted proteins | sample Coa_R1_2_FD_187152 | JGI IMG/M metagenome (GOLD analysis project Ga0209579, IMG submission 187152) | Surface soil microbial communities from Centralia Pennsylvania, which are recovering from an underground coalmine fire - Coalmine... | ecosystem: Environmental > Terrestrial > Soil >...
GGTCGGCGGACGTTCGGACCAGATGGCCGTGCTTTCGGGGAAGGGCCGCTCTGTCCTGCTGCTGGACGTGGCGTTCAACGTGACTTCGTCGGATGGCGCGTCGCACCTGTCCGTGCCGGTGGGAGCTTCCGGCGTGACGCGCGCGTCCGTGGAAGCCGTGCCGCAGGACGTAGAGGTCAACGTAGGGGGCGGCTTCGTGGCGGAAAAATCCGCCGCGCACTGGCTGGCTTACGCGCGCGGGAATGAACCACTCAGTTTCACCTGGCGGAAAAAGATCGAGGAGCGCCGCGTGGAATTGCCGCTACGTATGCGCGGATCGCTGGTGCAGCTTTTCGGCCTCGGTGAAGATTCCACGTCGCTGAATGCCGAAGTGGAGATTGAAGCGATCCAGGGCTCGGCGCGCCAGGTAAGAATTGAAGTGCCCTCCGCGGTCACCATCAACCAGGTGCCGGGAGCCTTAGTCGCCGATTGGGACGTGCAAGGGGGCCAACTGGTGGTGAATTTTCTGGAGCCGGTGGAGCAGGTTGCCAAGTTCACCATCAGCGGTGAAACGCACCTGGCCCGCGATGGCGCCATCGATATTCCGCTCCTAAAGCTGCTCGATTGCGAGCGCGAGTCAGGCGCCGCCGCCGTGGAAGTGCTCGGCGCAGGAGAAATCAAAGATTCCAGGGCCGAGGGGCTGGAAGCGGTGGAGGGCGGCGAACTGGGCCCAATGCTGGCCGGCCGGCAATCGCCGTCGCTGACCGCCTTCCGTTTGCGTACCGCCTCCCAGGCACGCTCGCTGAACGTGCAGGTGGCGCGCTATGCGCAGCAGGCGGTGCTCACAGCCAACGTGGAAGAGGCGCGCTATCGCGTACTGACCACCGTGGAAGGCAAGACCCTGGTGCAAGCGCGTTACGCCATCCGCAACAACCAACGCAATTTTGTTCGGATCACGCTGCCTACGGGAGCGGCAGTGTGGAGCGCGTCGCTCGCCGGGAGGCCGGTGCACCCGGGAAAGACGCCGGACGGAGGCCTGGTCTTCCCCTTAGCCAAAAGCGGGCCGCCCGGCGCAGCCGGAGAGGATGCGCCGTTATTTCCCATCGAGATCCTGTATCTGGCGCACGGCGCGGAATGGGGCGGCCGGGGCCGCGCCACGCTGCCGCTGCCGGCGCTGGACCTGCCGGTTTCGCGCACGGGCGTGATGCTCTACTATCCGCCCCTATTCCGCGTGACGCCCGAGACCGGGGCGTTTCGCGCGCAGCCCTACGAACCGCCGTCCTCTCCCGCGTTGAGCGCCGCCGCGGGTGCACCGGCCTTTGAAGCCGCCCAGAACGTGAGCGCAGGTCTGGCGCCGTCCGCCACGCAGGCGCTGGTGGACAAGTATCGCGCCAGGTCAGATGCGCGCCGGGCGTCTACGGCCTTCCCGATACACGTTTCGTTCCCCGCCATGGGTCCTTCGCTGTACCTGGCGACGGAATTGACCGGAGAGAGTCAGGCGCCGGTCATCGAACTGGATTATCAGAAAGAGAAAAAGGGAGGTGTGAAATGAGAGCCCGTTTGTGGCTGGCATCGCTGGCCGTAACCAGTGCCGCCCTGGCGCAGAGCAATCTTCCGCTTCCCGCCGCGGGAAACGTGACGCTGCCGCTCGAAGACTACAACAAGCTGGTGGAGTTGGCCGGCAAGCCTCCCAAGAAAGTGGAAATTCCGCCGCTCCCTTACATCGTGAAAAGCGCGCAGATGGATTTACAGGTGACGGGCGAGTCGATCTCCGGAAGCATCGCGTTGGAAGGTGAGGTGTTCACCAAGGGGGAACGTAAGGTGCCGTTGCTTACCGGCATGACTGTTCTGGATGCGCGCCAGAAGGGCAGGGAATTGCCCCTGGAACAGGAAGGCGGTGCGGTCGCGGCGGTGCTGCCGGGGCCGGCTGAGTTCTCGGTCACGCTGGAAGCCGGGCTGCCGCTCACCATCGAGCCCAGCCGCGCGTCGTTCACGCTGCCGGCGCCGGCGGCCGGCACAGTCACATTGGCGCTCTCGGTTCCCGGCGAGCAAACATTGGTCAATCTGAGTCCCGGACTCATTACCAGCCGGTCGTCAAGTAAAGGACGCACCATCATAGAGGCGACGCTGATTCCCGGCGAAGGAGCAAGGCTTTGGTGGGCCGCCCGCAACCGCGCTCCGGCTCCGGCGCCGTTCAAGGAGACACGCTTCCTGTCCGATGTGAAGACACTGATCTCAGTGAGCGACGCCGAACTGGCAATGGCCGCGCTGGCGGAGGTCACCGTCATTCAGGGAGAGCCTGGGCAGTTCGAGATCGAGGCGCCCGAAGGATACGAACTTACCGGAGCTACGGGGTCGACGTTGAGCGCCAGTGAAGTGCAGGGGAAGACGATCCTGTTGAGAGTGAGCGATCCAAGGGCGCGCCATCACGAGTTTCTCGTCTCGTTTGCGAGATCGAATACCGCGGAAAAGGCGGAAGTGCCGTTAATCAGCTTCCGCGGCACGCAGCGGGAAACCGGTGAAGTGCTGATCGAAGGAGAAGGCGCCATCGAGCTGACCGCGTCGGGGAAACCGGCGGGGCCGGGCGGCGTCCGGCGCATGGACTTGAAGGAGGCCAGCCCGTACCAGCGCGCCCTGGCGCGCAGCCCGCTGCATGCCGCATTCCGCTATCAGAAGAAGGCGTCTGAAGCGCCCCTGGTGGCCCTCGAATGGGTACGCTTTCCCGATAGCGGCGTGCTGGCGGCCGTGGCGCAGGAGGCGGTGGTCACCACGCTGATCACGGGCGAAGGCCGCTCGCTCACGGAGGTGAAGCTCACGTTGAAAAATCACGCGCAACCGTTCCTGAAGGTGGCGCTACCGGCGGGCGCGAGCATCCTGTCATGTGACGTCGCCGGAGAAAAGGTGAAGCCGGTGCAGGGCTCCGACGGCAATCGTGTGCCGCTACTGCGGCCGGGTTTCCGTCCTGCGGATTCGTACTCCGTTTCCTTCGTCTTTCTGCACGCTGGCGCGCCGTTCCAGAAAAAAGGCGGCGCGGAGCTGTCGCTTCCCAAGATGGACATTCCCATCGGATTGCTCGAATGGGAGGTCTTTCTGCCGCGGCAATATAAGGTGGCGGACTTCGGCGGCCAGGCGATTTCCGCGCGCTTGCTTCCGCCACCCAGCGGAGAAGCGGCGGAAGAGGCTCGGGACCTGGTGTCCTTCAACGGTCCGGTGAATATTGAATCGCTGGCGCCGGGCCAGGTCGGTGGACTGATCACGGATGCCAGCGGCGCAAGTGTTTCGCGGGCCGCGGTGGTTGTCTTGGAGACCGCCACCGGAGTCACCAGCCGGGCAGTTTCCGATCAGAGCGGGCGCTGGCTGCTGGCCGATGTACCCTCCGGTCTTTTGCGGATCTCGATTACGGCGACGGGATTCCAGCCGGTGATCCGCGAGATCCTGCACGATGCCAGCCGCGGTTCGTGGCTCAGTATGGCCCTGCCGGTGGCAGCCGCGACGGAGACGCTGGAGGTGCGAGCCAGCGGGCGTGAGACTCAGCAAGTCGAGCGCAACGCGCGGCAGAACGCCGCGCAGGCGGAGGGGGCCTCAGCGAACGTGAAGGATCTGCAGCGGCGCGTAGCCGGCGTGCTGCCGATCGCGGTAACCGTACCGCGTACGGGCAACTCGTATCGCTTCGTGCGGCCACTGGTGGTCGACGAAGAAACCAGGCTGACGTTCACTTATCGGAGCAAGTAGGGCGCAGGCGCACATCAATTCGAGAACCGGAACGTGCGCCACTCGCTGGGGTTTCCGCGCTGGCCGCTGGGGTTCACCGGCCAGACGCGCCAGCGGCCGGGCTGCGCTCCCACGAATTCAATCGTGTCTTCCGTGCCGCTGGTGACAAACCCCGTGCCTGGCATGCCCTGATACTCGGCGTTCCATATGTCCCGATACATGTAGTCCCACTCCAGCAGGTAGGAGGCCGCTCCCGCGGACGGCTCCCATTTGCACGTCAGGCGGCGCGGATAACCATTGAATAGCGCGTGATCGGCGGGCGAAAGCAGGCGCGGCGCGGGCAGGGAAGCGTCCTGCGGCTCGGGCGAAGAGATCGCCACCAATTCGCGCTGCACGCGCGGCCGCGTGTCCGACGCTCTGGGCGGATTCACGGTCAATTCCAGGATGCCGGTGACTTCCTCGGGTTGTCCGTTGCGCATGGCGGGCCGGAAGCGCCAAGCGGCTATTTCCCGCAGCGCGCGGCTGGTCCACTCGTCATTTCGAGTTTCCAGACCCTGCAGGCTGGGCCGGCCATCCGGGTTCACCGTGACACGCACGCGCAAGGATGCATCATCAAGCGGATCTGGATTCGCCGGGATCTTTCCCTGAACCAGCTCGGGCCGTTCCACTCCCGGCGCCAGGCTGAAGGAAAGCCGCGCCGTCTGATCCCGGTGAGCCTTGTTGGCGTTCTTGAAGTGGAGTTCGATCCGGGTGGGCGCCTTGAAAGCCTTGCCTTCCCGGATGCCGGGCTCGAAGCGCCAGGTTTCGATCGCGCGGACCGCCATTTCATCCAGACCGAAGCCGGCGCCGCGGACCACCCGGATATCTTCGGGCGCGCCGGTTTCATTCACCACCAGGCTCAGCATCACGGTGGTGTTCACGCCCGCGCGGCGGGCTTCGTCGCTGTATGCCGGTTCACCCTCGGAGATAACGCGCGGCGAACGCGTCCCCCAGCTCTGCGCCAGCAGCAGAGCCGCGGGCGCCAGCAAGGACACGCGCGCCCAGACCATATCAATACAAAGCGCGCGGCGGCGGTGTTTCGGTGCCCCTGCCCAGCGCCTCCAGGTAACGCCGCGCACCCGCGGCCATCAGGCCCATATCGGTCGGCCCCTGGAACAGCAGGAATCCCTGCTCCATGTAGCGGTGCGCGATCTCCGTGGTCGCGGCCGGCCGCCCCAGGAACTTGCCGTGACGCTTACCCGCTTCCGCGATGCGCGCGATGGCCGCTTCCAGCTTCGGATCGTCCTGCCTCCCTCGCAACCCGAGCGAAAACGACAGATCGCTGGTGCCGATGAACAGCACGTCCACACCGGGAGTGGCGGCAATCTCGTCGATACGCTCCACGGCGCGCGCCTCTTCAATAATAATGATGACCATCACGTTTTGATCGGCCGAATCGTGATAGTTCGCCTCGCCGGCCGGCCAGGTGGTGCGCGCCAGCACGGGTCCCGATCCGCGCCTCCCCACCGGCGGGTAGTGGCAGGCGGCCGCCGCCTGCGCCGCCAGTTCGGGCGTGCTGGAGAACGGGAACATCACGCCGCTCACGCCGGCATCCAGCACGCGCTTGGCGGTCCAGATTTCATTCACCGGCACGCGCGCGAACGTCATGGCCGGCAGCCCGCGCGTGGCCAGCACGATGTTGCGCAGCGTTTCGAGCGTAATGGGCGAGTGCTCCATCTCGACCCATAGAAAATCGAAACCGAGCGTGGCAGCGTGCGCGGCCACATCCGGATTGGCTACAGTGATGGTGGCCGCGACCACCGGCTTACCTTCGCGCAAAAGCGCTCTTACGGGGTTTTCCCAAGGTGTATTCATTTTTTCATTAACCAGACTTCTGCCACTTCACAGCCGCGGCCGTTGCCGCCCAGGCCGGGTTCACGATACCACCACAACTTCAATTCGCCAGCCGCGGTGGCCGCTCGCGGAATGTCGAATTCCACGGGGCGAACCGGTTGCGGCTTCAGCATCAGAGGGTGAATCTCGATGGGGACCGGCCCGGACGCTTGCAGGCGGATCTTGCGGCCGGGGCTGTCCCCCGCGTACACCACCCGAATGCGATACTGCGCGGTGGGATCCAGTCCGGTGTAGCGCATCTGTAAAGGCTCATCGTAAAACGATTCGGCATACGTCCACCAGGATCGCGGCCAGTGCGGATGATATTCCAGGCTGGCGCTGCCGCGCACCAGGTGAGGTTGCCGCGTGAGATCGCCGAGATCGTCGTAAAAGCCGCCCGGGCCCGGATCGGTCCAGTTGAGAATGCGATCGATGGTTGCCGGATCGCCGCGCGCCTCGGCGAACTGGCGCTCCAGCCACAGGCGATTGTTCAGCGGCACGCCCAGCGTATCCAGGGTCGCGCCGCGGTCTACCCCGATCGCCTTATAGCGCGGCACGCTCAGTTGCATGCCGATGCTCTGAAACAGCGCTTCGGCCAGCTCGAAGATGCGCGCGCGCCATTCCGGCGCTACCGGCTGCTTCACGGCGCGATCCAGGATGGCCGCCGCCGCTTCGCTGTCGCGCGTCTCCCGCAGTTTGCCCATGGCCTGGTCTTCGAGCGATGTTTCATACAGCAGGCGCTTCCGCGTGTAAGCATCGTAATACGCGCGGTAGAGTGCCTGCTGGAACCGCCAGTTGCGCAGTATGGCAGGCGTGGCGGCGTGCTCCATCGCCTGGAACTGTTCCAGGGTGGCCTCCACGCCCCCATTGGCAGGAAGCGGTCCGTGCCAGTTGCGTTCGAGCGCCAGCAGGCCCTGCGCGAAGCTCTCGCTGAACGCGTCGCCGATAAAATAGCGGCTGTATTGGCGCAGGATTTCGGTGACGTCCTGGTCCGGATTCCAGCCCAGCGCGCTCCACACGAACTTGTTCACGTCGTCGTTAGAGCCTTCCGAGTAGCTGATGAAACCGATAGTCAGCGGCTGGAACTGCCGGAAGATGCGCGCCTCTTCGAGCGGGCGCGGATTGATGCTCTCGCGCCCCTCCGTGAGCGCGAACGCCGGGTCCCACTCCGGCACCGGAAACTGGCACTGCAGGTTATGCGTGATGTCCGGATAGTGACGTATGGCGTAGCGCCGCGGCACGGCCGCGCGCAGCTCCGGCAGGCCTATGCGGTTCTGCGGCCCGAAGACCACGCCGCTCAACCACGCCGGCTGCTCGGCGCGCAGGATGCCCAGAAATTCATCGAGCCACGCCTGGTTAAAACTCTGCGGCGAGACCCACATCTGCGCGCGCGGATGATAGCGATGCAGCACCTCGGTCTGTTTCGCCAGCAGATCCATCAGGTGCCTGGGGGGTGTGTGGCCGGGATCGCCGCCGGGCACGAACACGGCGTCGACACGCGGCAGTTGCCGGAACACCTCGCCCCATTCATGCAGCGCAAATTCCACGGTGGCCGGATCGGCGTAGTCGCGATCCATCGCCGGATACCAGATCCACACGTCCAGGCCGTAGGCCGCCAGCAGCCCCGAAAGCTCGATCATCATGCGCATGGGCGGCAGCGGGAAGTGGGGGCTGTCGGCGGCGTCGTCGGAACGCGGCGGGATCAGCTCTACGGCGTTGCTGCCAAACACGGCCAGGTCGCGGATGTACTGCTCGAAGACCGGTACGGACCAGGCATCGTACGTGTTCGATTTCGGACGATAGCCCAGCTGGTGGCCGCGCAGAGGATAGCGCGGCGCGCTGGCTTCGGCGAAGCCATCGGGAAGCTGGATAGAGCCGCGCGCGATGCGCAACTCGCGCAACAGCCGGCCAATGCCGAACAGCATGCCGCGCGCATCGTTGCCGGAGATGGTGACGCGCTGGGCAGTGCTGCGAATCGTGTAGCCTTCGGCGGGACCCGCCCCGCGCGCGATCTCGATCACCACGGGCCCGTCGCCGGCCGTGGTCTCCCAGCGAACACCTGAGCGCCGGTCGACCTCTTCGATCAGCATGGCGGCCGCTTTGGCCTCCGGACCGGACAGGTCGCGAGGGCCGGCCACGGCTGCGCGCGTGAGATCCAGCGCACCGAGCGGCATGTGCGCGATCAGCGGGGCGATGGCGATGGCAGCGACGCGGCGGACCACGTTGCATTGTATCCCAGGATTTATCGGATGAACGGCAGGTACGCGGGAACCTCCCGGCGATATGCCTCGAACTCTGGGCCGAAGCGCGTTCGCAGCAGCCCCTCCTCGGCGTGAATCCGTATCTCGGTTCCGATCACATACAGTGCGATACCCAGCAGGAACAGCGGCCACCACGCGAAAAGCAGCCCGGTGGCCAGCAGCATCAGGAACATCGACGCGTACACCGGATGCCGCACGACGGCATACGGGCCCCTGCGGATCAATTCATGGTCGGGATACAGCCCCGCCAGGATGCGAAGCTGTTTGCCCAGATGCCGCACCGCCAGCCATCCGAATATTGCTCCGCAAGGCGCCAGCGCCATCGACGCGATCACGCGCGCCGGGTCCGGCTCCGGCGAATGCGGGAGGCGAAACCAGGCAAGAAAGATACCCGCGGTTTCGAGCGCCAGCCCCCAATCTCCGCTGTGCGCCATCACGTTCGATGCGCGTTTAGGGCCGCTGAACCGCTTGCGCACGAACGGATACGACCAAACCACCCACGCTGCCACCAACTCCAGCACGGCGAATTGGTACAGGCCGCTCACCGCGCAGCCAGGTCGGCCAGCTTGATGGTCTTGCCCGTCCGCGCCGACTCGCGCGCGGCAACCAGGATGGCGGTCACGATCATATTATTCTCGAGCGACGACAGCCCGGATGGCTTACGCTTCCCGCGCGCCACCGCGGTCAGGTACGAGATCGAATCGCGTTCCTCCGGCGGCAGCGCTTCGAGCTTGCGGCTTTCCTCCTGCTCGCCCGGCAACCGTACTCGCAGAGAGTCGCCGCCGGTGGCGATGGCATCTCCGCGCTCCCCGTAAACTTCGAAATCCTTGCGGTTGAACGGCCAGTTCCAGGACGCCTGAATAATGCCTTGTGCGCCGGATACTTTGACCAGCACCGAAGCTTCGTCGTCCACGCGCGGATAGATTCCCGGTTTGTTGGTCTGCGTAATAGCCGTCACCGCCACGGGACGCTGGTTGTCCATCATCCAGGTCATCAGGTTGGCGCCATAGCAGCCGAAATCGAACAGCGCGCCCGCGCCGTTTTTTTGCGGATCGGTCAACCACTGGAAGAACTCCGGCCCCACGTTGATCTCCTTGGGGCCCTGGTGCCCATCCATCGCCACCATCTTGCGGATCTCTCCGGCGGCACGCTGTTCCTTGATCAGCCGCCACATCGCGCCATGGCTGGGATACCACGTGGTCTCGTAATTCACGATCACGTGTATGCCGTCCGTACGCGCCGCCCGCTCGATGGTGCCCGCCTGTTCCAGGTCTACGGCCAGCGGCTTCTCCATCATCACGTGGATATGCCGCCGCGCGCAGGCCACCACCACCTGGGCATGATCGAACGTGCTCGTGAACGCGGCCACCGCCTCCGGCTTGACGCGCGCCAGCATTTCGTTCAGATCCGTAAAGAACAGAGATTCCGCGAGCCCGTAGCGCTGCGCATAGTGCCGCTGCAAAGCCTCGTCCGGGTCGAAGATGCCGGCAATCTCGAGGTCCTTCCTCTTGGACGCCGCGCGCAGAAATCCATCCACGTGGCCGTGCACCAACCCCGCGATGCACAGCCGCAAGGGCTCCTCACCCGCCGCCAGCAATGGGAGAACAGCGCCGGCGATCGCGATCTTAAGGATGATACTCATGCGATTAAGCCGTGAATCCGCTGCGGGCCGGAGGGTCCACGAACCCATTCAGTTTTTCCGAATTAGCGATCCGCATATTTGCCGTATCCCACTCGATCCGTTCACCGGGAAAGCGCTGCGCGATGCATCCGAGCAGGAATGCCTCGGTGACCGGTGTCTGTATCTCGAAGTTTGCCAGCGGCGCCGGCGCCCCGCCCTTGCACGCGGCTACGAACTGGTCGATGGCCGCATCGCGGGGACGTTCCCCGCGCGGCTGCCGCGGCGGCGGCTGATACTTCTTCGATTCGGGGTAGACGCGCGGATTGTTCCCATTGAAGCCCGCCAGGATGATCCCCTTATCGCCCACGTACAGGATGCCCTCGTTGTCCTCGCCGGCCTCGAAGAAGTGCTGATCCTCCGCGCGCAGGCCGCCCGGACGCTTGGGCCGCAGTCCGCCGTCGTACCAGGACATGCGCACCGCGGGACGGTCGCCCACCGCGGGGTAGTCCAGGTGGACGATGGATGCTTTGGGGTAGCTTTCGTTAAACGACTCGCTGGAGCAGGCCTCCACCGCCACCGGCGGCGTGAGACCCAGGATCTTGAATACGCCCGCGAAGCTGTAGCAGCCCATGTCGCCGAACGAGCCGCAGCCGAAGTCGTACCAGCCCCGCCAGACAAACGGCAGATACGCGTGATTGAATGGACGCTCCGCCGCGGGACCCAGCCACAGGTTCCAATCGAGACCGTCGGGGACCGGCTGCGACTCCTTGGGCCGGTCGATGCCCTGCGGCCAGAAGGGCCGGCTGGACCAGTTGTGCACCTCGCGCACATGCCCGATCGCCCCATCCGCCAGCCATTCCGTGATGAGCCGCGTCGGTTCGCTGGAGGGGTTGTTGACCGGCAGCGAAGTAGCTACTTTCATCTCGCGCGCCATCTGCGACATGCGCCGGGCGTCGCCGATGGTATGGGTCATGGGTTTCTGACACAGCACGTGCTTGCGCCGCTTCATGGCCGCCAGCGAGATGGGCGCGTGCCAGTGGTCGGGCGTGGCCACGTAGACCGCGTCGATGCCGTCGGATTTCTCCAGCAGCTCGCGAAAGTCGTTATAGGCCGCGCAACCTTTATAGGATCCCGAGCCGGAGTCTTTCCGCGATCCGTAATACGCCTCGATCAGGCGCTTGGCAGGTTCGCGGCCGCCCATGCCGAGGCTGGTCTTGAACTCGTGTGTGAGCTGCGCTTCGCCGGGCGATGCCAGGTCTTCGCCCCAGTTCTCGTAGCCCGCGCCCAGCAGGCGGCGCGCCGACTTCAACAGGTCGTTGGAGCCGTACTCGGCGTAGTCCTTGCTGAAGCGGTTGCAATCGCACACCGCAACCACTTGTACGTCCGGCCGCGCCATGATGTCCATGGTCACGGCCTGGCCCTGCCGGCCCAGTCCGATGGTGGCTAGCGTGATGCGATCGCTCGGCGGAATGAAGGGCGCGCCCAGCACGTGGCGCGGAACGATCATGAAGGTGGCTGCCGCCCCTGCGAAAGCGCGGCGGGAGAGTTGTGTATTGTTTGAGCCGTCCATGGGTCCTCCAGGGTGGCGGAAGCGCCACGAGGATCATTATAGTTCCGCGCAGCCGGGGCGGCGATGAGGGAGTTCGGGTACAATAGCAGTGTTGTCCTGGATATGCGCCCGTAGCTCAGCTGGATAGAGCGTTTGCCTCCGGAGCAAAAGGTCGGTGGTTCGAATCCACTCGGGCGTACCAGTTTTCTATCACTTAGCCGCCTCGGCCTCCCCAAAAACACGTCCCAGACCTTTTGCTCGCCGCCGTTTTTGTCCAGCTAGCGTCCATTTTTGGCCGGCGGCCACCACGCGGGAAGGCGCCCGCGGCGCCAGCTTGCCGGCAAGGTGTCGCTTCTCGATCTCTTTGGTGCGACCTGACGCGGGCGGTCATTGGGACCGTAAACACTGGCGTTGGCGTCCACTGCGCGGAATCGCATGTCGGCTGGGTGTTCATGGCCAAGTTTCCCAGCCTCGATTGAGTCATCGATTAGGCGATCCCTTTCACTGCTCTGATTTTCAAACCGCCGGACGATTATGCGCGTGGTCCTGCCCCGCAGGGCACTGGCCGCATAACCGCCGCCTGGCACTTCGACTAGGGCGCAGATACGAATTGAATCGAGACGTATAGAGCAGCCCGCGCGGCGAAAACCGGCGGGCTTTTTCATTCTTCTAGCGAGGTTCGTTCATGAGCGCGACGCATCAGTTTGTCCGACCACTAGGAGAGTACGGAACTGCTCTCCGGCCAGAAGACCACGCGGCCCTGGAGCGGTCCTGGATCTCTCGGGCGATTGCCGATTCCGCAAAGGTCCGTCGCGTTACCAGCGAGGAGGGAAAGGAGATTGTTGGTCGCCGGGACTTTGAGGATTACTCGGGCCTTGTTTTTCCGTACTTCTGGCCAGGCAAGCCCTGTGCCTTCGCGCACCGCATCCGGCGCGATCACCCACCATTTGAGATCCATGCCGGCCAGCGGCGAGAACGAGACAAATACATGAGCGCCCCCGGCTACGGAAATGGGATTTATTTCCATCCCCTGACTCCGGCGGAGGCTTTGACCGACGTGACAACGCCCCTGGTCTTCACCGAAGGCCAGAAGAAGTGCTTAGCGCTGTTCCGATTAGCGCACGAAGGTTTGGCAGAAACGCACGAGACTACTCTCTTTATCCCGGCTGGCCTCAATGGCGTGTACGGGTGGAAAGACCGGCGAGAGAAACAGACCGGCCCAACCGGCAAGCGAGTGTCCGTAAGCGGTCCAATCGCGCAGTTGGGCCTGATCACCTGGAAGGGGCGCCGCACCTATATCCTGTTCGACAGCAACGTCCTTACTAATCCAAAGGTGGCGGCCGCGCGAAATCAGTTTGCCGAGAATCTTGCCAGCCGCGGAGCAGAGGTCTTCCTAATCGACTTGCCCGTGGAGGACGGCATCAACGGAATTGACGATTACCTCTCAAAACATGGGCCCGAGCCGGCCATGAAGCTCTTTGCACAGGCCCGCCTATTCGATCCAAACGAACGGCTTGGGTGTCTGCACTACACTGATCTGGGCAATGAGCAGGCATTTGAGATCCTGTATGGAAACGATTTCTTCCACAACTGGACATCAAAGCAATGGCTCCACTTCGACGGCATCATCTGGCGCCCCGACCTGCTAGGCGCGGCCGATCGGGCCATGGTCGAGGTGGCAGCTGCGCGTTTGCAGGCCACCCACAAATTGCGCGAGGACACGCTTCAGTTCGCAAAGACCGGCGACGTCCGTCTCAATAGGAAGAAGGCCATCTCGGCAGCGCTGAAGCTTCAGAATATTCGCAACCGCGAAAGTGCCCTTATAAGTGCGAGTACGAATCCACAGTTCGCGCGTCGTGCTGAAGACTTCGACGCTGACGACTATTTATTCGGCTGCGGAAACGGGGTCATTGACCTTCGCAACGGCGAATTCCGGGCGGGCCGCAGAGAGGACATGCTCACGAAAGCGACGCCGGTGTACTGGGTTTCGGAAGCCAAATGTGAGCGTTGGCTGAAGTTTCTACATGAAGTATTCCCTGGACGCCCAGAGATGGTGGCATTTCTGAAACGCGCTGTCGGATATTCACTCACTGGGCTTACACGAGAGGAAGTGTTCTTCATTCTTTATGGGTTGGGGCGCAACGGCAAGGGCACGTTTTTGCGGGTGCTGTCCGCCGTGCTCGGCGAGTATGCCGCGAACACGGAGTTCTCGACACTCATCGCTGATCGCGACCATGGCAAGGGACCGCGCAACGATATCGCATCGATTGCCGGTAGACGGTTTGTGACCGCGCAGGAGTCACGCGAAGGCGTCCAATTTGACGAATCGCTCATCAAGGCTCTAACCGGAGGTGATCTGATAACGGCTCGCTTTCTGCACAAAGAATTCTTCACATTCCGCCCGACGTGGAAGATCTGGCTCGCTACGAACCACAAGCCGGAAATCCATGGAACCGACGAGGGCATTTGGAGCCGGCCCAAACTGATACCATTCACCGTGAACTTCGAGGGCCGGGAAGATCGCGGACTAAAAGATGCATTGCTCAACCCACATGAGCTATCCGGCATTCTGTGCTGGGCCGTTACGGGTTGCCGAGAATATCTCGATTATGGTCTTCACTATCCAGACGAAGTCATGGTGGCAACGGCGAACTATAAGGCCGAGTCCGACCTAGTAGGTCAGTTCATCGCTGAATGCTGTGTCCGAGGCGAGTATGCGCGGGCGAAGGCGAGGCCGCTCTACCAGGCATTCACCAAGTGGGCCGAAGGAACGACTGGGATGTCCGAGACGGCATTTGGACGCCGAATGGTTGAGAAGGGGTACCGTAAAGAGCATACGAACACCGGCACGGAATACATCGGTATTGGATTGATTGACCAACGAATGAAGGAATACCGTGACGGGTTTGGTCCTTCTGACGGGTTTTGACGGGTTTGTCGGTATTTTACGCGCGCGAGAAAAGCTGCGGCGAAATGCGACGTACGGAAAACCTCCGCAGACGCGTCAGACTCGTCATCCTGGCCAAACCCGTCAACCTCCCCCAAACAATGGTGGTAATGACGGCTCTCTGGCGAAATGAGAGTTGTCCCCCGCCTGAGCCCTGAATTTGACTCCGGTCGCCAGCGAGTCGAAAGCGAAGCCCTCGGCGTGGCCTAAGCAGAAGCCTTCTACGAACCGGGGGGTCGGGGGAAGGGCCGCATGAAAACGCCAGATCGTCATTTCGTTATTAGCCGCTTTGACTCTTCTCGCAGCTTGCATCGTTCTGTATGCCCAGGCATCCCCGGCGCGGGACCGGCCGGCAGCTTCCAAGTTCTAAGCGGTCGCTACGCAGTAGTAGGCACCCATGCCGCCGAGGCTGGAGTGTTCCGAATTGATACTCGGACCGGCCAGACCTATCTATAACGACCGGCAAAGATAAGAGTGGGAGGATTTTCGAGGGTTGGGGACCTATCGGCGAATCAATCGTGCATTCGAAGTGAGGCGACGATTAGGCGCGCGCGGTGCAACGCGGCTCTACAGGTACCTCCGTCATGCCGTTGCTCGTATTGTTTTTGGGCCATACTTGGGCGGATTCCGCGCTGCTTCCCTTCGCTGCTGTTCGATGCGCCGCTGGATCTCCGCATGAGGGACGGCGAGGATGCTCTTCATGGCGTTCTGGAATCGCCCGGAGGCTTCCGGGCCTTCCACGTATTCCGGCGGCTTCATGGCTCCATCATTGCACAGTGCCGCCGCCGAGCGGATTCTTGTCAAAATAATCGGATACGCGCGCGGCGGCGTCCATCAACTTTGCGCCTTCGGCTTTCAATACCATGATGTCTCCAGGTATCTTTTCCAACTCGAAATAAGGAAACCGGAACCGCACGTCTTCGTTTGCGCGCTCTAGGTCGCTCGCCTGCTTCTGCATCTCAAAAGCGAGGATGTCGGAAGCTTGGAGGGGCGTGAAACCGACTATGCCTTTTTCGGGACAGTCCTGCTTGAATTCGAACGAGGGAACCCGGCCCGTCATTCCCTCAATCGCCTTTATAAGGGTACCCTTGTCGGCGTCACCTTGCTCAAAAACCATCCGAGCCTGCTGCCGGAACTTTTCCCTACGTCGCCACAGTTCGATCTCCGGCCAGATGAGCTTCGCGGCGGTGGCAATCATCGAGGGCATAAAGCCCTGGCGCGCTATGTCCGAGAACATCAGGAAAGACTCCACGGGAAGGATGCATCCGAACTTATGCCACGTGTGAGCCTGGATGATTTCGAGCAGGTCTTTAAGTAGCTTTTGTCTTCTGGCTTCGTTGCCGATCCAACTCTTGTCAAATGGCTTCCGTGGGTGAGTTGTAGCGTGCGCGAACGGACTCATGTGGAAGTAAGGCAAGCCATCTTTTTCGAGGCGCGCTCTCCATTCAAGATCGAAATCGGCCCACACCTCTGCGGACGAGACGAGCGCGGCCATGACGAAGAACTTGCGGTTCTTGTCCTCGCTGCAATCGAGGGCGGCCGTGAGCATCACCATATTTACCGAATTCCAGTCCGACAATGAGCAGATGCGGGCAAGATGTTCGATAGCGGAATACACGCATGCTTTCCGTCGCAGCCGGGATTTGGTACACTACGACTACCGACGGAAAGGACGAACGCTGCCGCGCCCCCAAGCTTGGACAGCGTTCCGTCTCGACCGAAAATCGAACGAAATATAAATGCACGGCGGGACTCGAACCCGCGACCTTCCCCTTCGTCAAAGGGGCGCTCTATCCAACTGAGCTACGCGGCCACAGCATAAGACCGATTCCAAAATAGCACGTTTGGTCAGGGAAGTATATTCTTAACCATCAATTAGATCCGCGAGGCCATGGAGCGTTTCGCGAACCGGTTCACACTCGACAACCCCAGGTTCAGCGAACGCTGTCTCAAATCCGAAGGACAGCTTGGGGTTCGCTTCGACGATAACCAGGTTTATCGCTAGCATTCCTTCGCGCCCCGGAAGTAGCCCGCACTCGCACGCCGTCTGTCGGCGGCTAATGGCATTACGATTTCTCCGAGTGCATTGCAATCGGAGCGGAGGAAGCAGTGATGGCGAACTTCCCAGATTTCCGGACTTCTGGGGCGTCGCCGCGGGCTCACATCCATGCAATCGGGCTTCTGATAGGCGACTTCGGTCAGTCCCCTTCTGAACCGAAGCCTCGGCGCATCAATTGGGATCACAGATCCTCAACCTCCACCTCTATGTCGTGATCCGCCGGCGATGCCAAGCCCTCAAGCGCCTCGAGTCGTTCGCGGATGCCGCGTGCACGCGAGGACTCGCCCACCTCATCGAGAAGTTTGGCATAATAAGCGAGCGAGTACTCATGGTTTGGATTCAGTTCGAGTGCCTCCTCAAACAGGCCCCGGGCGGTCTCGGTATCACCTTGGTGCCAGTACATGTAGGCAAGTGCTGCGCTGATCGAAGCCTCCTTTGCTCCCCGCTGATCCTCTGCACGCTCAAAGCATTCGCGAGCTTGGTCGTAAAAACCATAGCGAGCCCGAATGTGCCCCCAGTCCCGCAAGACCCACCATTGCTCGCCGCGCCGAGTTGCAATCTGAACGGCACGATTGAAACAGGCGTCGCTCTGATCCCACGACCGGAGACGCGCGTAGCAGCGCCCGAGGTATGCGACCACCTCAGCGTCATCCGGCACAATGTCGCCAATCACCCTGTACAGCCGCAACGCCTGCTCATAGTCGCGCTCCTCTCGGTATATTCTTCGCGCCGCCGGCTTCAGCTCTTCGACCACCAGCGTCTTCAAGCGGGCTGCAACGGTCGCATCCCCGCACATTACTGCATGGTAGACAAGCTCTGCAGCGGTTCCGGGGCTCTTCACCCCTCGCCTCTCAAGGTCGTTACGTTCTTTTTCGTAATAAGAAACCGCAAGTAGGTGCAGCCGTTGCCGGGCGTCACCTTGTGTCTTGGCATAGAAAAACCGCCGTACGGCTTCATGCATGCTGAACATTGTGCCGTCGTAATTTATAACTGCACCCCTTGCGAGATCTCTAAGCGCCTCTTGCGTCACCCCAAGAGTTTCATATGGGAGCAAGTCGGCGCGGACTGGTAGCCGATAAACAGAAAGATTCATTAGAGCGTTCTTCCGGCCCTCGTCTAGGCTAACTTGTTTAAGCAGTTCTCCAGCGATGTGCGCAGTGACTCCCTCCAGGTCCTTCGCGAGGTCCGACAGCGCCTTGTCACCCGCTGCGTCTACGAGCAACCGAGCCGAGAGAGCATGGCCCCGAACCAAATCGAGCAGTTGTTGCGGGATCGACGGCGGAGCCTCTCCCTGCACGGCACCCTTGAGCCTTAACTGATACTCGATCACTCTTCGCACATAGATTTCTTGGAGCTCTCGCAACGGCAGGTGTGAGACGCCTCTGGCGTTGATCCACTGACTCTTGATCCATGCGCTGCTGACCACAATGACACGACCTCCTTCGAACTGTTGGGGTGAACGAGCCTCCTGAAGGAGGGTTTCAAAGTGCCGAAAGTCACGTCCTGTAGCGTTTGCAAGGAGGTCAGCAATGTCGTCAAGAATCAGCGCGCGTTTTTGCTGTGTGTAAAACGCTGCGAAGACTTTTCGGACCTTTTGCTGAAACACGTTGTAAGTTGATGAAGCCAGTGAGTCGATGTCGAAGGTGATGCCGATCTGAAACGCAATGTCAGCAATTACTCGAGCGGCCCTGCTACCACGAGCAATTGGAATTCGTATCACTTGCCAGTCGTGTAAGTTCTTCACGAACACGGCGTTCAGAAAGTCTGTCTTTCCGACGCCCCTACTTCCAGTGACGAAAAGAACGCGAGACTCCGCGTTCTGCGTGAAATCGCGAAGTCGGTCGAAGTCGGTACCACGATCCTGGAAGGCCTCGATGAGATTAACGCTCCCCTTGAAACCGGACTCAGGAGCAGCCCGAGGTATTCCATGCCCCAGTCCGCCATCGGGAACAGGAAGAAGTCCTTGCAGCTTCTTAAGCATCCTGATCGAGTTGTACAATCCGTCAGGGAGATCTGTTATGTCATCACGACCCACGATGGCGAGGAGCGTGTCCAGAGCCTTCTTGGCTTGGTTCGCCCAGAGCTGCAGAGTCGGCCCGGAATCGTCAGAAAGCTCCAAAAACTGAAAGGCCTCGTCAACAAGGCGCAGGTCGCCCGAATACAACGGAATGACGGAGTGTCGGAACTGTTGCAGATTCTTCAAAGCGAGCTCATGTAGCCCCAATTCCGGTTCAACCAGATATGTATCCAAGTACTCGATCGCGGTTGTTACGTCGCCACCGTTGAGAGCCTCTTTGACAAATCCTGCTAGAACCTGCAGTTGCGACAGAGATGGGGGGGTGCTGTGGTAGATTACTGGAACGCTCAAAGGGCGCCGCGCAAGAACCTCCGTCACTGCACTTCCACGCTTTAAGAAGAGCTGATCAGGGTTGAAGTCGACTTCGATTACTCCCTCCACACCGGCCGGCAGCGGTGCGAAGGTACCCGTCGACATCTCGACCGCTGATTTCCACCGGTCAGGAACATAAAACATGGTTCCGCCAAATGCGGCAGAATTAGCGAATGCAAATGCAGCATTGTTCAGCGAGACTAGCTCGGCGGTGCTCGCGAATGGAGCTGTTGATGGGGAAAACGATGGACAGATGACCATTGTTGGCCTACGCTCAGGGTCAGCCCATAAGGCTCCAAGGATCGGCGGAGACAGAGCATCTATGCAGACCAGGATGCCCACACGAGCTGTGGAACCGTTGTTTGGAACATCGAGAATCAGCTGAGTCGGCGCTCCGAGCTGGAGACTAGGTTCCCACTTCGACCGAGTTGCTTTGGCAACGATCTTAACAGAGCCGTCAGGGAACAGGATTGGACAAATGGCTGTGCCCACAGTGACCATGGATGCGATTCCCAGGTGCTCGTAGATGGATCGCGATTCGTCACCCGCCGCTACGCGGTGGCTCCCTCCTATGATCGTGAGCGTATGTTGCATAGCTACTTCACGGAGCTTATGCAAGGCTTGAAGTGGGACAGAGTATTCAGGAAACACCAAGACATCTGCATGTCGGCCCGCGGACCAGAGCGCGATTGCGCCGACCTTGGCGGTAAGGTGAGAAGTCGTTGAGCCTTTTAGTTCCACAAGCAGGCCGCTAACCTCACTCAGTGCTCTAAGGTGACCGAGTTCGGGAACAAGGAGCTTCCCATCGGTAGGCTCAGCAAGGTAGTCGAGCGGCGCATCGAAGTACGCCGGGGGAAAAAAGATTTGGGCCAGGTGTAGGCGCATAGCGCGTCGGTTGCCTCCCGATTGTATCCGATCCGCCCCGACGTCCGGCACAGCGCCGAAACCACCACGTTGCTTGGCAGTGCCGCAATCTACTCGCTGACCGACCGCCGGATCAGAAACGATGATGATACTCCAAAACACGCTTTTGGGCGACCCGGAGTTTAGGAGAACCTGCCGGCCGCTCTCGCGCTGCACTTCGCGTAATTATAATTTCTGCCGGATGCACAGTTCGGTCAAAGCAACCCCCGCGATGGCAGCGGGACCCGCTGCTTCCCGATGGACGCTGGCGCATTTTCTGGCGTAGTATGGATGATTGATCAGAACAAGGAGCATAATCGCGATAGTTCTGTGGGCATGGATTCCATTTTGCTGGCAACCACTGTGGGGGCAGGCCCCAAGTGTCGGGATGCAGGCCAGTCATAATCAGAAACAAAATGGCAAAAGGGGCGCATCCCATTCCCAAGCCGATCAGCGAGGCACGCAGGATTCTCCTCTTGTAGTCGACACAGAAGGCCACAAAGATAATCCCGCCGAAACCGCCGCTAAGCAACGTGAAAAAGAGCAACGTGACCGTATCGATGCCCGGACGCTCCGTTCGCTAGAGATCACTGCGGGAGCGACGGTCGTTTTGGTGTTCGTCGGAATCGGCGGAATTATTGCTGCCGTTAGCACGCTTCGGGCGATCAAAAAACAAGCAGACCTGATGCAAGCGCAGTTTGATCAATGGGTAGACGTTGAGAATTGGAGGGTCAACAAAGGATCGGATAAATTTATTGTCTGGGTGGACCTTATAAACCACACTGCGTATCCCATAACTCTTGTTGAAGGACAGCTCACGATTGGTGAAAATGGGGGAGTGCGCCGTACGACCTACATTCTTGGGCAGAAAACCTTTCTGTCTCCAAACCAACCCCATCCTATGGACTTTGATCTCGGTTGGGGCATGCTTCCTGAGCAAGTTGCGTCGTTCTCTTCGGCATCGTTTAGGGTTAAAGGGACGTTCTCCCATCGTCATCGGATCACCAAAAAAAACATTAGGCAACCCTTGGATGGACTGCTCCAATGCGAGCATTGGAAGTCCGACGGCAAGTGGCGCGCTGCCTTCACGCCGTTCATTCACATGAATCCAGAAGTACAGGAACCCAAGGAAGACGAACAGAAGAACAAACGATGAATGAATCTTCAAACCACATAACCTTCCCCCACTGCCGCCGACCGCCGCTGGCATATATATTCTGGACGGGTTCTGTTTTATGCTGGTGGCATGCAGCAGCGGATCGAGCGCCATAAGGCTTGGCGGCTGCAGTATCGAAAAGAGCGCTACCTGCGAGATATTTCCGACGGCGAGCTTTTTGAACGGGCTGGTGACCTGATGACGGTTTCGCTCGGGCATTCGGAAGATGGAAAGATCGCGCTGGGCCCGGCTAATGAGGACCGGTCCAAGATGGAGCGGTTCACGCATGTGCTCGAAGAGTTTGTCATTCGCGGCATCCATTCTCGGCAACCCGGGATCATTGAAGCTCTGCAGGCTCCGAAACCTGGTAGCCCAAAAGTTAGGCGCGCGCTTCAGGCACTATCCGCTAAGTGCTTGCCCAATCCTATCCTGGTAAAATTCGGCGAACGAAAGCATATGGCATCGCTGTTTCTCGAGGGAAAGGGCCGAATCTCGCTTGCGAAGACGTACAATGATCGCTCCTTGGGACGCGCCAGAGCTGATGACGAATCACAGATCGGTGCGTATGTTCATCCGATGGATGCACACCGGCTGATGGCTGTCGAGCACTACACGGATGGTGGATCACGAGGAGCAGACGTTAACGTCCCTTATTTAGGAAGCATGAAGGTGAGCCTCCAGGCGAAGACCGACTTCTACGTGTATTGCATGGCTGAGTGCTGCAACGCGCGGATGTTTGACGACTTCACCTCGCCGAATTCCGACGTTGACACCTGTGTTATTGTTACCCGTCCGGAGGAATTTAAGGCTCGCATCCGAGAAGCGATCGCGGCTAGACTTCCAGGGTGGAAACCGTTCGACAGCCCAGTCGTGTACGTTGACCCGTTCTTCAGCCGCGTTCACCAACTAATCCCCGAGTTCTGCAAGCATTTTCGATACGAGTATCAGAAGGAATATCGCCTGCTCTGGCTGCCTCCAGGACCTGATCGTGCTGAGATGCCCATCCCACCGGATCACGTGTATTTCGATTTGGGCCCACTGACTGATTGCGCCAAGGTCATCTGGGTTTAGTGCGCGCCCTGGCTCGAAGGAAACTGAAGCTACAATCTGAGCGACGACGATGTTAACGCCTGAAAATGTCTGAACTTGAAATCGTACTCGCATCGAGGAAGCCGACAGGATCACAGACCTGCTAGTATGACGATGCGGCCAGTGTGCAGCCTTCGTGTTGGCCCGAATAGGCAATGCTGCAAGCGCCTGTTAGGATCGTGCGACAGAGGTTCCCCGCGGCGGCATTCCAGTATGTCGAATTGTCGCCGCAACATCAACGCGCCGCTGATCGAAACCGCCTGGTTGCGCTTGGCTCGTAGTGGCCACAGCGAAGCACGTCGGCAACTCGACAAGAATATCCGGTTCGGCGAAACCACGGATGCAGCGTCGGGTTAGCTTTTGCTCCGCTTCCGAATACAATGGGATCGCCCACTCCGTGCCGCCTGATAACACAATTTATCGGATATTAAGTGAAGTGTTGCAGCCTAAAGATACCCACGTCGTAGAGATACTCGACGTCCTCATCCGCGCGATCTGATAACGATTTTGGGTGGCCGGCGCCGCAGGTGCTGGTATCGTCATGGCAGATTTTCTACACCGGCGGTAGCCACGGTCTGGTCCGTAGCGGATGCGACAGTCTCGGGCTGATCGCGCTGGCGCCGGGAGCCCACTCAGGAGCTCTTGATGCCATTACCGCTTCAGTCCGGCGCTCCAGTTAAGGACGATGGTGAACGGTTTACCGCCCTCTTCAACCGGCTCCGCAAAAATAAACCTCTTGCCATCGCCGGTGATAGAGTATTGCTGGCCATTGTTGTCCATTCGCACGGGAGATTGAAACAACACTCTTGGCGGACTCGTCTCCAGCCGCGTGCCCGCCCTCACGTCCACCGACATCATCTTCCCATCCGGACTAAGGTACAGAAGTTCCTTACCGTCCTTTCGCCACAGCGGCTGGCGGCCTCCATTGTTCGAAACGGGCCGCTTTTCCGTGAACCCCGGAAAGGCGGCAATGTAGACCTCCCGCTGGCCGGATTCGAGGGACTGGTACGCGACCCAGCGCCCATCCGAAGAGACCCGGGCCGCGTTCTGGGAAAAACCCGTCTTGTGTAATAGAATTGGTTTTCGCTCGCCGGCCCCTGGCAAAAGATAAAAGGCATTGGCGGAGGCAAAGAGGATGGAGCCGTCTTTCAGCCACTGCTGCGCAAATTTTCCTTCATTCGATTCAAGTATAGGCACCTCCTCACCACCGCCCAAAGTTTTGCGGTACAAGTCATATTTTTCGTCTCCTCTACGGTCGGAGCTAAATATCAGATCACGTGCGTCTGGAGACCATGCTGCGGACACGTCATCATTCGGATCAAACGTCTGGCGGAAAAAGATACCGGTGGAGAGTTCGAGAGTCCAAATGTCGTATGTCGTCGACTCTGGAACACGGAACTGAACTGCGAGGTGTTTCTCGTCGGGCGACATGCTAATAACGTCATACATCCCGGGTTCGCCAACTGATCCGAGGCGTGTGCCGTCCCGTGTGTACCACGCTAGTTGCGACATTTTGGAGCTAATGGCGCGATAGACCAGAATGCCGTTCTCCGATGTTGAGAACCATGAAAGAGCTCCCCCACCGCTCGTCGCCACTTGCTCGGCGACGGAAAAAGGCTCACCCGAAACGCGGAGTTTCCTGGCGTCAAACGGCTGCGCCATTAGAATCCCGTGCTGACCATAAATCAGAAACCCGGGCGGGGCGTAAGTCGCGTTCGAAAGGCGCGGGATTAGAATCTTTATCTCTGGCGAGTCAAGTGATCCTAAACAGATATGACCCACATTTCCGCCTGCGCTTCTAGAGCCTGACAGATAGATGAAATGTCGCCCATCAGGCAAAAACTGCGGCATGATGTTGGTGGTCTCCTGCCGCGACGCGTCGAGTTGCCGCACGACCTTTGGTTCGCCCCCCGCGGCGGGAATGCGGTGTAAGACTCCGCCTATGACGAACAGAATTATGCCGTCCCGACTCCAGGCCCCTCCTCCGCACGGACAAAGTGCATCGCTTAGCTTAAGCGGCGTTCCTCCCGTTACATCAATCTTCTTCAGTTTCCCTTGGGCGAAAAATGCTACGGACCGGCTGTCGGGCGACCAGAAAGGGGCGAATGAACCTTCAGTTCCCGGTAACGGCCGAGCCGTTAAGGAATCGAGCGAACGCAACCAAAGACGCTCCTTACCACCCGAATCCACGCCAGCGAAAACCAACCGTTGGCCATTCGGCGAAATGACTGGAAAATCAGCTCCGTTAAAGGTGACTCTCTCTGGCAACGGAATCTGAAAACGCCGCGTGCTGGTTTCGGGCGACTGGCGTAAGTAACCTGTCACCACCCCCAGGGCTGCGCACGCCATCGCAAAGAGGGACCAAGCTAGGACTTCCCGTCCCCTCCCACGCTGGCTCGGACTCCCGACCAGCGGCGCAGCGTCTTCCTCAAGCGCGGGCTCCTCTGTGCTGCTTTCTACGGGAGCGATAAAGCGGTACCCCTTGCGGGGAATAGTCTCTATAAATCGCGGAGTACCGGTTGAATCGTCGAGTGCCTGGCGGAGTTTTTGGATCGCTTTGTTCAGGCCCTCATCGAAGTCGCCGCAAGTGTCCTTTGCCCAAAGCGCCCCCTTCAAATCCTCGCGCGTAACCAACTCTCCTGGCCTACGCAGCAAATAGGCAAGCACTTTGAACGGCTGATCCTGCAGTGATACCTTCTTGCCGCGCTTACGCAACTCGCCCACCGAAAGATCCGCCTCGAACAACCCAAAGCGAATCGCGTTCGGCGGCACCGGGATCGGCTGCACCAGGAGCACCTCTGATAGTGCGGATTATAGCAGCCATCGTGCGGCTTGGGATTTCCTTGCACATCTCCTTCCCCAGGTCGGAAGCGCCGATAACGCCATTTCCCATCAGTGAGTTAACTGTTCACGGCGGCAATTCTTTCGGCCAGATCTATTCCGGCATCAATTCGGCGGCCGTTCCTTGAGGGTCGTCTTCCGATAGCGAACACTTGGTCCTGCCCGAGAGGCGAGACCTATGGCAAAGCGAACCCGAAGGCGGCTAATCATGGGCTTGGCAGCGCGGTGCGTTGTATCCTTATCTCACGGCGCCTTTGCCGGTGACCTCAAACTTATTCTAGTTATCTATGACCATGCCCACGTCACCCCGGAAACGCTTTCCGGGGCGGAGGCCACGGCCTCGGCAATCTTTGCGCACGCAGGTGTGCAATTGGTTTGGCGAGAAGGTTTTGCATACATTGCAGAACGCCAGAGCCTTTTGACCCCTCCGGCCGAAGATCCCGCCACCCTTGTCGTCAAACTCGAGCCTGAGTCCGAAGCCGCGCGCTACGGCGTGCGGTCGGTGTGCGGCGGCATCGCCTTAGGTCCCAATGCCACCATATTCGTGCGCCGTTTCGAAGCGACGTGGCTAGGTTACGTCATAGCGCACGAACTTGGTCACATTCTTTTGGGCCCTGACGCCCATTCCATCGTCGGTATCATGCGGGGGACGTTGCTCCCGGAAGATTGGAGGAAAGCTGCGCAAGGGACGCTCGGGTTCACCCGTGGTCAGAATCGACAGATTCGAACCTGGATTGCCGAACGACGAAGCCGTTAATGATTTGCCGAAAGCACCCCTGCCGTCCAAACAATCAGGATGAATCTGAAACTCCAGTCACTGCAATCGGTCAGCGCGGGGCCCCTGGGGCTTGGCCGTTTCATCGGCATTCCGTAGGAACGCCACCCGCTTGAAGCTTTTCCAGGGCGCAGTGGTGAGCGACGTAGTTGGGAGGGATGACGCTGGGCGTACCCCGGCTTCTGGCCCCGATAACGCCGATTACCGCTACCTATACTCGCCGTTCCGTGCAATAGTCAGCCGGCGGGCAGCGCACCAATTTCCGGAAGCAACGCAATTCCGCCAATTGACCGTCAACCTCTGTCTGAAAGTGTGCAATCGCGATCGGGCATCCATGGTGCACCGATCGCCACGTCACGCGCATCGAATCACTCTAGGAGGAAATGTTTATGAAAGCTGCAGTCGTCCCCGCCGTCAACAGTTCATGGCAGATCAACGACGTTCCGCAACCTCAAGCCGGCCCCAATCAAGTGCTGGTGAAGATGCATGCAAGCGGCATCTGTTATACCGACGTGCACCTCACGCATGGACACTTTCCTGGTGCATTTCCGCGAATCTTAGGCCACGAGCCAGTCGGCGAGATCGTTGCCGTGGCTCCCGACGTAACGACGCGGCACGTGGGCGACCGCGTGGGTACGGCGTGGATTCAATCCACGTGTGGACGTTGCGAATGGTGCCAGCGCGGCCGCAGAATGTTCTGTCCATATATGAAGGGCACTGGCATCGATGTACAGGGCGGTCACGCGGAGTACATGCTGATGAATGCCGACGCCACCTATCTCATTCCCGACAAGGTTACCTACGAACAAGCAGCCCCCATCTTCTGCGCCGGTTACACAGTCTATAGCGGGCTCCGCTGGGCCGATCCCAAGCCGCACGAGCGCGTGGCCGTGCTTGGGATTGGCGGGCTTGGGCACCTGGCAGTGCAATACGCCAAGGCTGCCGGCTTCCAAACCATCGCCGTTTCGCACTCCCCTGATAAAGACAAGATGATTCGCGATCTCGGCGCGGATGAAATTGTCCGCGATGGAAAGAGCCTTGCGGCAGCGGGGGGCGCAGATGTGATCCTCAGTACTTCCAATTCGACCAAGTCCATGGTAGATAGCATTCAGGGGCTGCGGCCAGACGGCCGGCTTGTCGCGATGGGCGCCGATGTGGAGCCGCTTTCGATTTCTCTGACCGACCTCATAATGAAGCGCATTCGGGTGGTTGGCAGTCAGCAAAACGGCCCCGAATATCTCTACGAGGCCCTTGATTTCGTGGCGCAAGGCAAAGTTAAAGCGATAGTCGAGACGTACCCATTGGCTGAGGCACCGAAGGCCTACGAACGCGTTGCGGAGGGGAAGGCCCGGTTCCGTGCCGTCCTCACCATGTAATTGCCGAGCTGAGCACTCACCGCAGGTTGTGGGTAAACGCCGTTCCCTGAAAATGGGCAATACGGGCCCGTTCATTTGCATTCTGCCGCGAAGTCGGCATCGCATAGGAGTTCCGACGGCATGAAGCTTTCCGATCCGGTGGTGCGAACGTGTCCGTCATTTGCGATCAGGTGGCTGGGCGCGCCGCGGATTTTCTGGCTCCTGATGACTCAATTTATCGCCACGTATGCTCCTGTCCCTGCGGAGTCGCCGACCACTCCGGAGTAGGGGTAGCTGCCGTCGCTGCCGGCAAAGGCTGTACAGCACGTGTAATCATTGACGTTCGTGCCAGATCTCCAAAAAACCTTGAGATTCCATAAAACCGGGCCCATCCGGGCATACGGATGCACAAGTCCACTAACGATAGGGTACGCTGTACGTTCAATTGACAACCAGCCAAACTAACGTGACAATTCATAATCAGGGCTTCAACGAGGCGCCCTTCCGCCGGATCCCTGCCGGTGGAGTTCTTAAGACAAAGCGGCCCTGTGGCCGAGGAGGCGGTATGACGCGGGTCTACCTATATAGCGATCAGCCCATCCTGGCCAAAGGGTTGGAAGTGCTCCTGGCAGCCACGGGCCGGTTCCAGGTGGAGAGTTCATACTCCGGAATACCGGAATTAGTCGAGCGGTTGCAGGCCGACGCCCCGGATATCCTCCTCCTAGACTTGACGCCGGATGTCACGTTCGGCGTTCTCAGCGACATCGAACGCGTCGTCCACGAGTGCAAGCTCGTGTTATGGGTCAGCGCGATCTCCACCGAACTCGCGTTTCAGGGCATGGGCCTGGGTGTGCGCGGCATCTTGCGCAAGACCTTGTCGGCCGAACTGCAGGTCAAGTGCCTGGAAAAGGTCCAAGACGGCGAACTGTGGTTTGAAAAGGCCCTCACCGACAGCTTCCTGGCCGCCAAGCGAGTGGTGTTGAGCCGCCGCGAGGGCCAACTCATCACGCTGTTGTCGCACGGCATGAAGAACAAGGAGATCGCTGCCGCTCTGCAGATCACGGAAGGCACCGTGAAGGTTTATCTTTCCCATTTGTTCACGAAGGTGGGCGTGAAAGATCGTTTCGAACTGGCGCTGTTCGGCCTGAAGAACCTCACCGGCGGACACGGGCAGTCCTCGGAGCAGCCCAGCCGTGTCCACGACGCGCCCATCCCCAATTTGCGGTCGCTGGTGATGGAGAGGCCGCAGGCCCGGCCGGCAGCTTCCCTCGTCGGCGGGCCGCGTTCCAGCCCTTGCGCCACACCTACCGCCCTGGCGAGATTCAGCTAATCGGGAACGTCCTGCCGAGCAACCAATCCAAGCGGCGGGTCGAGAGCTGACCCCATGCTTGGAATGGACAACCGTGAAACAGCCCACTAACTCGTTCGACCCACAGCGACGCAGGACGTCCCTCAACCTGCTTCTGTCGCCGGCGTTTTAACCACTCGCGAGACTAGCCGCGTACAGTAGCGGTCGATTGGCCGCCCGATAATACAATTTATCGTTATTCATGATTCATGCCCACCGGGGTTCAACGATGGTCGGCCCGCGCGGTTGGCTTACCGTTTTCGGAGTGCGATTGATATCTCGTATTAATCCTCCAGCGGCTGCCTCTACGGTATACTGTGGGCTCGGAGAAACCACTGATGCGTGGATGGATTGTCTTGTTGCCAATCGCCGCAGCTGCTCTGGCGCAAGAGGCTCCCGTGGCTCCGAGTGCGCAGGCAGGGACAACGATTCCGTCGGGCGTTCCGCTTCGTGTGGCGCTTGAACGCCGTGTGGCAATCAAGCGTGTCGGCGAACCCATCCAGGGACGGTTGGTGGACCCAATTTATGTTTTCGATCAGGTAGTCCTTCCGGCCGGAATTGAAGTGGAAGGGCATATCGCCGCAATCGGCGGAGTTCCGATTGGCCGGCGTCTCATGGCGTTGCTCTATGGCAATTTAACACCGCCGCGGGACGTGCGTGCACAGTTTGACGCCTTGGTACTGAGCGACGGTTCGCGGCTATCCCTGCGCACTGAGCCTGCGCGCGGAACAGCGCACACCATGCGTGTGGCCAAACCTCGGAAGAAGGGGGAAGAGCGCAAGTCCGGTCTCGCGGGCGCTCAGGACAGGTTCGAAGAAATGAACCGGGCGGCAATTCTCGCCTTCAAAGCTCCGGGCAAAATGAGCCGGCTGAAGTCCAGGCTGTCCGAGATGCTTCCCTATCACCGGCAAGCCTGGTCGGCGGGTACGCTTTTCAGCGGCGCATTACAAGAACCCATGACCCGACCGCCGCAAAGTCATGTCGAAGCGCGTGCCGTTGACCCTGGCGTTACCGAGGCTCAGGAAGTTAGCGCCCGCCTGCTCACTCCGATCAGTTCCGCGACCGCGCGAAGAGGATTGCCCGTCGAGGCGGTCGTGACCCGGCCCGTGTTCTCGGCCGATCATGGCCTGCTGATTCCGGAAGGCGCTCTTCTGCTCGGGGATGTGGTGGAGGCGCACCGTGCCCGGCTTCTTCACCGTAACGGGAAGGTACTTTTTGTGTTCCGGCAGATTAAGCTGCCGGCACGCGTCGCACGAGGCATCCAGGGCTACCTAGAGGGTGTGGACGCCGACTTCAATGAGCACCTGGCCCTCGATTCGGAAGGGGCTGCGCGCGTCAGCAGCCCTACGACCCGGTTCATTTTTCCAGCGATTGCGGCAGCGGTCACCGGCCTCTCGTTTCATCAGGATTACAATGCCCAGGGTGTTCCCGATCAAGACATTGGAGGCCGCGCTGAATCCGGAGCCGTAGGACTCGGGTTGATTGGCACTCTGGTGACACAGGTTGGTCCCCGTGCTTTCGCCTCGAGTATCGCCATCACGGGTGCTGCGCTCAGCATTTACTCGACCTTCATTGCGCGAGGAAGAGATGTGGTTCTTCCGACGAACACACCGGTCAAAATCAGCCTCAAGGCACGCGACGGAGAGTCCGGGGGCGGGCGGCACAGGGAGTAAAGCGAAGTCGGCTTGTGCGGCCCATGGCCGTGCCACCTCTGGAGCAGCGGTGGACCGGCGGGGGAGAGGCACCTCCGTCCTAGTCCGCACCGCATTTCTACGATTGGGCTAAGTGGATGCCAGCGTTGGGGCGTCCGAGTTGAGTTGGCGCGGCCTCGCGATTCAGAACGTGAACTTGAGCGCGGCTTTGATCAGCCGCGGCGGAGCTGCCCTAACCAGCTCGCCGAATAGCGCGCTATCGACGTCACCGTTTACCGCCGCCGGGCCAAAGAATTGCGCATGGTTGACCGCGTTGAAGGCTTCCAGCCGGAACTGCAGCACCCGGGCTTCGGTGAATTGGAACGACTTCAGTAGCGCCAAGTCGAAGTTCAGCATACCCGGACCATAAAAGGACCGGCGGGAGGCATCACCAGGCCTGCCCAGCACGTTGTCGCTAAAGGCGGAAGTATTGAAATATGGCAGTCCATTGCGAGGATTGCCGTTCAGGTTGAGTGGAGCACCGTTATAGTCGGGCAGGTCTAGGCTATGATTATTCACGCCGTTGGGGATGCTTCCCATCAACGACAAATCGCCGTCAGCTCGCAACGTTACTGGAAATCCGGTGCTCACGCGCGTGATCGCGGAAAGCTCCCAGCCGCTGGTCAAGCCCTTGAGATGCCCAAAGAAGTGCTCGAACGGCGGCTTGTACTGATAGCTCGCTACGAGATCGTGCCTCAGATCGAAAGCCGAGAGCGCGCGCGTGGCACTGAAGTTGAAGGGATTGACGGGGTCGGAGATACTAGACGCCTGGTCGATCGACTTGCTGTAGGTATACCCGATCCAGAAGGTTAAACTCTTGCTGGAGTGGCGGAGCGTGGCCTCAAAGGCATTGTAATTCGAGTTCCCGATACTCGCGTCGTAGTCGTCGTTGGAGAACGCCGGACCCAGCCCCGATCGCGTTCCTTGTATCGTCTGGCCGGCGGCTGTGATGTAGGTGGTGTCTTCTCCGAACGGTCCGCATGTGGGTGATCCGGGAACCACTGCGCTCGGCTGGCTGAGAGCCAGACACAATGCCGGATTGCCGGGATTCGCCGAATAAACCAGCAGCAGGTGGTGCGCCTGCGATCCCACGTAGCTCAAGCTCAGCACGGTGTTCCCGCCGAACTGACGCTCGATCGACAAGAAGTAGTTCTCATTATAGGGATACGTGTTCCATGGCGGAGGCGCGGTCATTCCGGCGATGGGTTCAAATCCTGAGAAGTCGATACTCGAATTCGGATGCTGCGGTGACGCGTTCAGCGGCGGGAAGGTTAGCGGAAACGGATTACCGTTGAAAGCACCGTTGGAAGCTGTAATGTATGGCGTCACGAACAGCGGCGGCCCCGGGCTGGTGTAGCTTAAACCATACGGTGGCTGTGGCTCATCAATAGCGATAGTGTTGCCTTCGATCACCGAATAGTTGATGCCGTAACCCGCGCGGATGCTGGTCTTTGCCGGCCCCCCCGTGAGTTTCGCCAGTATCCCCTCTTTCGCGCCTGGCGAATAAGCTAACCCCAAGCGCGGCGAGTATCGGTTGCTCGACGGCACTAAAGTGCTCGGCACGCCTTTGTCGCCGACGTACACGAGACCAACGGGCGCAGTCGGATACACCACCGATTGTTCCCTCGGGATGAACGTCGGTATCTGATTGTACTTCTCGGACCAGTACTCCATGCGATCCCAGCGCACGCCGTAGTTGAGCGTCAGACTGGAGGTCGCGCGCCAGCTATCTTGTGCAAAGCCTCCGAAGTACTTGTGTCGGCCATAGTAAGCTTGTGAATCGGCTTGATTGTAATTGCTCGCGACGCCGATCAGAAAGTCCGCAAAATCAATGCCGGTTTGCGAGCCGGAGAACAGGAACGATCCATTAAAGGTGGGGTTCGGATTAACGTTCACCTGCTCGAAGCTGAGCCCCAGGCCCGCCTTGACCATATGAGATCCCCACACCTTGGTCACGTTGTCGTTCGCCGCGAACGTATTATTCGCCTGTTTCAAATTGGTAATCGGGGTGCCGATCACGAAAGAATTGAAGATGGTGTTCTCGACGCCTTCGATGGACGGCGCAAGCGGAACGATACCCGGAGTACCGACGCCGGTCACGAAACCTTGTGAAGCAAGGCTGGGTCCGACGCCGCCCGCGGGCTGGCCGACGTTGTTCGCATCGCGCATGTAGCTCAAGCGAAGCTCGTTCACGATGGAGGGACCGAACGTCTTGGTATCGCCCAGATTGACCAACTGCGCGCGTCCCAGCGTCAATGCGTTAAAGCCAGGAACGCTCGCGCCTCCCTGCCCAGTCGGATAGGGGTTGTTCAGGTTGTAGTCGTCGAAGAAATAGTAAGCCGACAACAGCCCCCAATGTTCACGGTTGGCATCCACGCGGAAGCTGCCCTTGTCATCGCGCATTGTCTCACCTTCCGCGCCAGTCGAAAACGTCGCGGGTCCGGCGTTGGGAAGCGGAATGTACTGCAGCAAGTGCTGAGCTGGCGCCGACCAAGCTTGTTGCGGAATGATCGTGCCGGGAAAGACGCACTGTGAGTTTGAACCGCACACCGGCGTGTAATAAGGCTCGTTCGCGGAAACGACATAGCCTAGCTTCTCCGACAATAGATTCGCCAAGTATGGCCCGCTCACCGTCCCTGCGAGCAGGCTCGCGCGATCGCTGAAGTTTCCCGACCGCTCGGCCAGCGATGGCACAGGAATCAAGCCAGTGTCGATCCCCTGTGCGGTCCGCGTCCCTTGATAATCGGCGAAGTAAAAGATACTGTCCTTCTTGATAGGCCCGCCCACCGTACCGCCAAACTGGTTTTTCCGACAGAAGCTGCGATCCGGCGAAAAGAAATTGCGCGCGTCGAGATCCGTGTTTCGCAGAAACTCGAATGCCGTTCCATGGATCGGATTGCCCCCGCCTTTGGTCACCACGTTCACAATACCGCCACTATAGTTCCCATACTCGGCGTTGACGTTGTTAGTGAGCACCCGGAATTCAGCGATGGAGTCCAGATTAGGCACGATAGTGGTGCCGCCGTTCATCAGCTCCTTAACGTCGCCGCCGTTCACCATGAAGCCGTTGGCGTCTTCCCGCTGGCCGCTGATCGATTGATTACCTGGGTTCAAATCGCCAGAGGGAGCGATGGCCACCGAGGCTCCGGCCATGACGATCGAATCGGGAAGCTGAGTGGACATCGGAACGATGCCCGGCTGCAGCGCCAACAGGTCGGTGTAGCTGCGGCCGTTAAGCGCGACCGCGGTCATCTGGGTGCCTGTCACCACCTGACCCATCTGGGTGCTGGACGTCTCTACGTGTGCCGCGTTTTCCAACGCCGTGACTTCTTCGATCCTCTCTGCCATTTCGAGCGCCAGATCCACGACCAGAGCGCCGCTGGCATCCACCTCCAGATTGTTCCGGGCCAGTGTGCCAAAACCGTGCTCTTCCACCTTGATGTTGTAGTGCCCCACCGGCAAACTGAGGAAAGCGTAGAAGCCTTTGCCGTCGCTGACGGTCTTGGTCTGAAGGTTCGTGGCCGTGTTGGTAGCGGTCACCGTGGCGCCCGGGATCACCGCGCCCGTAGGGTCCTTCACGGTACCCGAAATGCTGCCGGTTGTCGCGGCCCAGAGAGTCGCCGGCAACAAGGCCGCGCAGAGCAACAACGCCATTCGCTTCAAATGCACATATCTATTCTAGTGGGGGGCCTGATTTCACCAGCCGCGTGGTCCCCGATGGGTCTGTGACCGGTGTGCGGCGTACCGGCTCTCTGGTTTGAAAAAGATGGTAACCCCGCGTCAATGGCTACAAAAAATGACCTTGGCGGATGTTGGCCATATTGGAGCAATCCCGCGCTCGGAAGCCGTTGACGCTGCCTGGCCGTCTGGCTTGAGAGGACGCGAGCAAGCCGGTTCTGGGAAGCTTAGAGATCGGAAGCACCCGGATTGCCAAAAAGAGCCGTATGCCCCCCGATAATTCAATTTATCGCCACGTATACCGTCACTCCCCAACGGTGAAGGTTCCGTCGCCCCGCCCAAACGCCACCGCCACGGCCACAGTCAATGAACCGTTAATGTAGCCGACGGGGTCGAAGATGTGTACAGCTTCGTCAAAACAGAGCACAATCTTCACACACAGACAACCGTCCTCCGGCGCAGCTGAAACGCCCACCAGATCTCCGCCCGACGCTCGCCTACAGGGGACCGGGGGTGGAGGAGTCTCGCGGCGGGGCCACCACGGCGACCAGTTGCTTTACCAGGGTGTTCCAGGCGGCGCTCATCGGCTTCCCGAGAAACTGCTCGTTGAACGCGCAAAAGAAAGAGGAGGCCATCAACAGGTACGCAGCGAGTTTGGGCTCAACCCGCGGGGCCACCCGTCCCAGCCGTTGCTCGGCGGCGATGTAGTCCTCCAGGACTTTCATTGAGAGATGCGGGCCTTTGTCCTGGCGGGCCAGGGAAGCCCGGTAGGCGGCGTGGAGAGCCGGCTCGGCGAACAGGCCGGCGGCTAGCGGCGTCACCCGGCGATGAAACTTGTAAATTCCCCGCAGAGCCGCCGCCAGATTGGCCTGCGCGGAACCTTGCCCGACGCGTTGCGGCAGGGTCTCGAGCGGGCCGAGCATCTCCGGTAGGGTGGCTTCGAGCATCGCCAGCAGCAGTTCCAGGCGCCCTTTGAAGTGCACGTAAATGGCGGCGTCCGAGCAGCCGACGGCCTGCGAGATCTGGCGGGTGGTCACGCCGGAAAGGCCGTGCGACAGCATCAGTTTCTCGGCCGCGCGCAGCATTTCTGTGCGCCGGTTCATCTTGCCGGATCCTTCGCGGGTAGCCATGCATGCACCTCCTCCGCAGATTTCACCCTTGACATGGGCCGCGGAAAGCTCTTATAGTATCATAGTAAGCGCTCGCTTACCATGCGACGCGCAAAGAAAGAGGGCCCGATGCGGCTGAACCTCGCGAGGATAGGTTTCCTCGCCATCCTTCCACTGGCGGCAGCCCCGCAGGCGCCGGCGCCACCCGAGAACCGGATCCACGTGGATATTGCCGGGCTGCGGAACGACAAGGGCCAGGTCGAGTGCGCGCTATTTTCCTCGGCGGCCGACTTCCCCAAGAGAGCCGAGAAAGCCGTGGCCCGGGCCAAGGCGGGGATCTCGCAAGGGCACGCGGTCTGTGAGTTTCCCGGCATACAGCCGGGGACGTACGCGGTTTCGGTCTTCCACGATGAGAATTCCAATGGCAAACTGGATACGAACTTCCTGGGAATTCCGCGCGAAGGCGTGGGGGCATCCAATAACGCCAAGGGCCACTTGGGACCGCCGAAATTCGCCGACGCCGCCTTCCGTTTCTCCGGCGGAAGGACCGATCTGCGGATCACCATTGCCTACCTCTAGAGGAGCGCTCCATGGATAATATTCAGACGTCGCGACGTAGGTTTCGGATTCTGGCAGGACTCAGCGGGGTGGCTGGTGTTCTGCTTCTGGTCCTGTCGTTTGCCATTAATACCGGTCCGCCGCAGGAGGCGACGCCCGCCGCATTGATCCAGTTCGGCCAGCAGAACTATGCGAAGATCCTGTGGGGCGCGTGGCTGCAGGCGGTCGGGCCGGTTCTGATAGTCCTGTTCGCGTTTGCGCTGGTCCAGCTTGCCGGCGCGGCGCAACGCCTTGCAGGTTGGATGACTTTTTTCGGCGCAACGGTGCTGATGACGGTGAGTCTGATCGAGATCACGTTTTATATCAGCGCTTTGTTCCCCGATCCGGCCGTCATGCCGCCGATCAGCCTAAGACTGATCTCCGCCGTACAACACCTCTACTTCATCGTGGCGGCTCCCTCTCTGTTCCTGCCGCTCGGCCTTGTCCTGGCGGGTTCCACGGTACTCCCCCGGGTGTTCGGGTACCTGGCGCTGCTGCTGGCCGCCACGTTCGCCGGCCTGGGAGTGATCTTCATGCTTAATCTGACATTGCCTACGGCAGTCACGGCTTGTGGGGCGCTCCAGGCGGTGTGGTGGCTGGCCGCCGGAGCCTCCTTGATCTTTCGCAAGTAGTATCCGGGCCGGAAAGCGGGTGCTCGCCGGATCTCGGCCAATTGCCGCGCCCGGTATGCCCTTAGCCGAACGGGCGCAGATCAACTTAATTGGTATACAGTAGTCGTTTGCGAGTGGTATGAACGGAGTTACTTCGTTGTGATCACCGAAGTGGGAGGCGGACGCAGTGGATGTGCAGAGAATCCTCTCTGAATTGCGTCAGGAGCGCGACTCGATTGGCGACGCTATTTTGGCCTTGGAGCGGCTGGCGCGCGGACGCCCGCGGGGGCGCGGGCGCCCTCCCAAAGGGGCATCCGAAGTTGCAAAGGAGGGCCCGGCTCCTCCAGCGGTGAGCAAGGCCAAGCGTAACGCAGATACGTATTGACCTCTTTGTCCGACTCGGGAGGAGGCCTTTGCAAAGTCGACCCACCGGATGCGCCCCAGCCTCTTGGATCGTGGGACACTCGGAAGCGGGTTAGGCCGCTTCCTCGACTCGCCGGAACTGCCGGTCGCGGCGGCACTTCAGCAGCCTGGCTGCGCCCTGCTTAGCCTGTCAAATGCACCAAGATAAGACAATTTATCGCCAGCCAGTGCCATGCACGCGTCGGGCGCGAATCGAGCGGATTGGCTGCGCCGCCACCAGCTTAGCGAGGATTGACTTTCCGATTCCACGTTTGGGAAACGCAGTCCAACAGAACGGCCATGCCTCCCACCCGTGTTTGCGTTAACGCTCGTCGCACTGCCAGAAAAGGCAAATGTGAATTGGTTCGGGAGGGGATGAACGCAATAACGCATGCATGTCCTCTCTCTATATATATAGCGAAAAGTCGGCGGATTCCTGAACAGCGCAGGCAACGTCCTGGAACCACTCATTTTCCATGAGCGCTGGAAACTCCTGCACGAGAGATGAAAGTTCGCGCCGCTGATCCCGACGCGAGTGCGTCAGGGCGAGGGTGGCAGCGCGAATGGCGTATTCCTTCTCTGAATCTCTCAGGATGAGCTTTATCGCAATGTGGAGTTTGGCGACGATGTTCGAATCCTCATAAAACAGCACATCCAAACACTCGCCCAGGGTGCCGTATCCCCAGTCGGAGTAGCCCACAGCCCGTAACATGCGCGCGATTTCTTCCGGCGACCAACGGAACGATGGAAGGATTTGCTCTTCGACATGCGGAGGAATCCAGTTGTCCTTCGTCCATAGAATATTTGGATGAGATCCGGCATGCGAGAGAAGGAAGATCGCTCGCTGCAGTGCCTTCGGTTCCAAATCCATAACGAAGCGGCGAAGGATCAAGAGGTATTTTGCGTCGGATCGGCTGAGGGCCCAGGCGTCGTAAACCGCATCCGTTTGGAACTGCTCCAGCGACAGCAGATTCAGAGCGAGACTTCCCAAGCCGCTGGATGCATACGCCTTCAATGCAGATTTGAACGCGCCGCGGAGGCTCATTACGTCAAGAACGTGGCGACCAGATACGGGAACGCTCCCGTCAATCTGTTCCGGATGCGCACGAAGGTAGCCCGTGAGGTCAACCCAGCGGATCAGCATGTCATCGGGATCGTAGACGAGGCCGAAAACCGGAACGGTCGATTTGCGCCATGTATCCGCGTGGGACTCGACGGGAATAAAATAGTCGCCCTTTGCTGTCCTATATGAGATTCCAGCCTTTATCTGGAGTGCCGCGCAGAGGAACGTGACGACGCCCTTCTCGCCGAAATCGAGATAACCATCCTTTCCGAAATCATTCTGCTGGGCAATTTCCTGAAAGACGCAGCCATGGTGCTCCAGGAATGTCCTAACGGCATTTACACCGTCCTTCGCGGTAGTGCTTTGAGTTCTTAATCTTGGTTCCACACGTCAAATGCTCCGGCGACAATAATAACGCTGTGCAGCCAACCGTGTGCCACGGCAGGATTGCATCAACTCTTCAGGGATGACCGGGCCGGCAAGCGAGTCGGCGGGCCAGAGGCCGAAGCCACGCAGTAACGACACGAGAGAGTAGGCACAAATACAGACCTTCGGCGACGCGCCTTTGAGGCATTGGAAGGGGACCTAATGCGCTTGTCGACCTCCGCTGACCAGCCCGTGTGGTCTATGTCGCAGCGTCGAATATGGAAAGCATTCGAGCAGAATGTCGATCATTTCGTGAACCAAACTTCTACGGTTCGGAGGGACGCTTGGTGCTCGGCAGGCGGCCAGACACGCTGACTTCGTGGAGGTGCTTCCAGCTCACAAATTCCGCGAGACCCGCCAAATCGGGAAATAAAGTACGCTTAGATACACCTAGCTGCGCAAGTTCCCGCAAAACAGCGTCATGGTTCGACAATCTGAAGAGGAGCTTTTTTACGCGTAGTTCCTCTTCCTCGCAGTCGTCGTTTCGCTCCAGCCGAATCTTCTGGTCGAGCAAATCGCGTTCTCGGCCGAAAATGATGAAGCGGCCCTCTTGGGCGGCAACACGCGGATGCATTGCTGGCGGCTCAATGGGCATGGCGTGCTTCGGAACCAGTGCACGCGCATCCTTCATCCGCTCAATCAGCCGCTCAAGGGGCGGCACGTATTTGGTGGCGTCTTCGGAGTATGGAAGCAGTGGCCCGGACCATTCGTCGCTGAGCCTGCTCGCTAACCAGTAAGCATCAACCATCCAAACAGCAACACAGCCTTGGTCCGAATCGACCATTGATGTGGCCGACGCAAATGGACGAGCCTGTTCCCGGCCGTATTCCTCAACCGCGAAGAAAAGTCCGGCGAGGGCATTCGTAGACCAGTCCAGTAATCGCGTCGGGACGCCATGGTGTTGCATGAGAAAGTACCAATCGATGGGAGTCTTTGCCTGATTCGACTCGTTCAGGAGGTGTCCATAGCTAGTGAAGTCAATTCTAATCTCGTGCTCGAGATCAAAAAGTTCATCGAACAATTCGTCTTCATCGGCCTGGGAGCCGTTCCGCCGAAGTTTTTCCCATGTGCCTTCACGATAAAGCCCAGGCTTGAGGCCATGCTTGGAATTTCGTTGGCCGCGAAACCACACCTGTCCGACAATACGGGCGTCGTTAAGCGTATTGTCTTCGTCGCGGTCCAAATCTGTCCAGTCCGTCTTCTGCCATTTTTCAGAGACCTCTCGGACAAATCTGACATAATCCGCTACATCAGCCAGGGGATCGCTAACTCCGCCACAACGCTGCAACAGCTCCGACAATTTCTCCGATCTGACCGAGATGCTGCTCGGACGGCTGTCGTCAGTCTGCATGGCTCTCCCCAGGTTGACAGAACAGAGTACCACCACTCGGTTGCTCGCCAAAGGTCTCTCTAGAATGTGTGGCGGGCACTTCCGAAAACAAAGCGTCGGTGGTTTCAGGCTGAACGCTTACGGCATCGTGGCGGGCGCCAAACGCATGCCGATTCGTAATGTGCCTGATAAGCCAATTTATCGCCAGCTACCTGCCCTGTCCCAAGCGGCATACGACGCACGGCTAGTCGGCGACTAACGCGGTCGAGCGGTACGCCTCGCCTGTCGCGCGGCAGTTTATGGGTCCTGGGCCAGCAAAAGCAGATCTCAACACGGCTTAACGAGCCGTACGCTCTGAAAGCCTGATAATTGTGAGATTAATGGACTGTGCACAATGCACAGATGCCTAATATTGATTGGGTGGCCGACTCTACCTACGTTGTTCGATTGCGGTAGAAGGCTGTGGTCCGGCTGCGCTCCTCACGAAGGGTGATTACGAATGACTGGCAACAACGCCCGTTATGATCTCTCCGACCGGCTGATTCATTTCTTTCGATCGGTCGATTCGAGCCGCCTGGATAGCCCCGTAATGCCCGAAGACTGGGGCCCCTCATCGATGGAGAACCCCGACGAGCCATTCTCTCCATTTTTTCTGATGCGCAATGCTGTTCGTCAAGGGCGTCTTTGGGCGACGTGGTCCGTGCGTAGGCGTCGGCGGACGATCTACGGACCTGATCCCGCAGTTTGTTTTACTGAGATGCCGATCGCCGCGTTCGTGCAGGCAGGCAGCGCCCGAGCTAAACGGGGCGAAATGATGAGCCAGTACGGGCTCGTCTTCCCAAAAGCCACTGTATTCGAGCAGGGAGCACGACCGGTGATTTACGGACTGAGTGGAAGCACGACAGTCGCAACGGCCGCGAATGGCGCTCGCATGATTGCCGGCACCGAGTTGCCACCACGCGAGCAGTATCGGTACGTCACCTACAATCCAACGGGTTCGAAACCCATAGACTGGACTCACGAGCGCGAGTGGCGCTGGCCGCTACGACACGCCCCGCCGGTGGACCCCGATGAGATGCCACCCGAAATCGACGACCTTCACGGCCTAGAGCTGGACGATGATGGCCTCGATGGCCTTGGTGCTGTAGTCAAGACAGCCCGGCAAGCTAATCAGATCGTATATGACATTCTGACTAAGGTGGACCGTGACGACATTGGCGAAACCCATTACGAGTTCGTGCTTGCCATCGAGGCGGTGCAACGTGTCTCCGATTTGCGCAACCGAGCTGCCCTCGAAGCATCTATCAATGCCGCCCGGATCGATCTCTCATCCTTTTTTACTATCAAGAAGGCGCGCGCGGTGAATCTCACGAACGCGTTCGTGGACGTGGTTCGCGACGTTGAGAGAACCGCCCCGAAGCTACAGGTAGGCGAACCTGGGGGTTGCTGGCTTTGGATCACTGACAATCGCCATGAATTAACACGAGCCCTTCTTCGTCAGGGCCGGGCGCGGGTGACCAACGCTGGCAAGTACATCGTTGACTTGAACGAGTTTGCCAGGTCTCGCGGCCTTCACCAGCGAGAATCCATGACCGAGACGCTAGCGAAGCGACTTGAAGTCCAGTTCGGTGTCCATGCGACATATCTTTCGGTTCTGGGTAACGCTGATCCTGACCAGGTGCCGTTCTATAACGGCGACGAACTCGACGATCGGTTTTTCTACAACCACAGCGACGATCCCGAGGATTATTGAGGATAATGTTGGGGTCATCCCGGCACGCCGGCGTCGTTGCTAGCCCGGACGGGACCGAGAATGTCAGTGTGGGAGTTTACGTTCCCTTGGGACTTCCAAGAAGCGAAATGAGATACGCTTGGGCGAATCGATGTTTGCGAACGGTGCGCCAGCTTTGAAAAGCGGCCGCAACCTGATCGATGATGGCGATCGCCTCGGTGCGCGTCCATTGTTTCGAGTTGTCGTAATCTGCGGTATGACGATGTTGCTGGCACTGCGAAAACGCCCAGGATACAACCCGCAGATGTTTCATACAATCGAGGTCGGGACCGGGCGCTGGAATTGGCTGAGCGTTGATGAACCGGTCGCATTCGCCTCGTTGTTTGTCTGAGGCGTTTTTCATTTTGCCATGGTCGAAGAATCGGGCCAACAATGCCCGTTGATCAATCCGTTTCCAGTTCAGAGTTGCTTCAGTGACGAGAAGGTGAAATAGCGCGTAATAGCTTGTGGAAATCGCTCGGCGAAGACTGGCCTGTCTGGGTTTCTTGCGCTCACGATTCGCTAGGTGGTTGGCCTGCTCAAGTAGGTGTTCTGCCAACGGCATGTGATCAGGCCCACGCTGGATCGTTCATTTGCGCGACTTCCGATTGGCTGCGGAAATTGAAATAAGCGTGCACCCCGTTTTCGTCGGTTTTGACCTCGTTCATGAGGGTGAGCGCGACACGCTGGGCGACCTCCCGCAATTTGGCTGGCCCACTGGATTGGTCGCTGAGGACAATCTTGAAAAAAATAGATGCATAGCCCATCCAGTCAAATCCGAGGTCGTAGTAGATGTGAACTACATCGCCACGGAGGGATTTGGCCGCACGGTTGATGTCCGCGTTTAATTTGAGGGTGTTCGAAAATATGGCTGGAATGATCACCGCGAAGAACCATTATCTCGCGTCGCGGCGGCCCGCGGGTGTGATATTACCCTAAGGAATTGGGGATCTTCGCACAACCGCCTACCGAAGGATGACACCTTGTTTCGCGTTAGAACTGGCGGGGAATCTTAGTGCAGTATCGCAAGCAGTAGAGAATGTCATCCAGAATTCCGGCGTCCGTGATTGGCGCGCGAGGATTAGGCGCCGGCAGAAATCCGCAAACGCCGATCGGCGACGGTTCGCGCTCATTGCCGAAGTGGGCGGCATAGTTGGTCACGCAGACGGCGGTCTCGGGCGAAGAATCGGCCAAACTGGCCCATCGCGTTCGCAGCTTGTCCAGGAACTCGGTCATCCATGGGTAAACATCAAGTGGAAGATCGCCGTACGCCAGCGCGGTCTTCGGCACCTGGCAAGGAACGTTGGCGTCGATGAAGATGAAAAACGGTCGCGTTTCCGAAGGCCCCTGGCGAATCGCGTCAGCGTACAGCCCAAACAAATCGCCCTTCACCGGCGCCGCCGAATCGAACTGGCCGGGCTGGTTGAGAACGCCGGGCCGATGACGGCTCTTCGTTTCAACATAGACGATGCCGCTGGTCCGCTTGTGCTTGGCCACGAACTCGCAGTGCCGTGAACTCTTTTCCTTTTCGTCGAGCAACTCGATCTCGAACCCGGCACGGGCAAAAATTGCCGCAATCGAGACCTCATAGCGCGCGCCCTGAAATGCATCGAGATCGCGGAGACGCCGTTCCAGCGATTTGGGAAGCCTGTGGATAAGTTGGAGCCAGTAGAGATCCCAGGCGAAACAGAAATAGGCCATGACCGGTCCGGTCATGATCCAACCGCCATCAGTCATTGCAGGTCTCTGCAAGAGCTCCATCAGAGACCTTCGCCAACGGCAGACGACATGCTGACGCGCGGCGGGAAGGTTCTGTTGGCGGTTGAACCATTCCCGATTCAGTGTTTGCAGGACGAGATAATCAAGGAATTCGTGAAATGTCTGCTGCTGCGGAAACCAATAGAGGCGGTTCCAAATTGTGCGGATTCGCCTTCCCTGGAAAATGAGGCTCGACAGAATCTCGGTTCGGGTACCCTCCAACCGGACAGGCACCGTTCCGCGCTGAATATCGCTGCCGTAGGCGTGCTGGCCGCGCGGCCGGCAACAGCGACCGTACTCGGTTCCGCTGCCACACGGGCATGGATCACTCCCGTCAATCTCCCTCGCCGGTTGAAATTGGTGGATGGTCGCGCTACCCAGAAACTCTCCTTCCATGTGCTCATCTTAGCATTTTCGCCGGATCTTCGCCCTGCAGATAATGGCTCGTTCTGCGCCGCACGGCTAGGCCGGGGCGACCGCAGGGTCGGAGAGTTGTGCTAAGGTCCAGGCCGGCCAGTTCCGTGCCCGATAAGGCAATTTATCGCCATCTATTTCTCCCTGCCGGTCGCCAATGGCCTGTAAGGTGGCCGCGAGCAAGGTCAGCGCCTCGAGTTGGCGAGTTCGTGGTGCCGCAGTCAGGGTAGCGGATAGCGCTGCCAGAATCACCACAGACTGTCAGAAACCTGTGTTCATCGGGGATTCGGCGCACAATTTGTCCCACCCACCGCCAGGAAGAGCGTTGCTGCCATTGGCGGAGGGTACCCGAACTCGCCAGAATCACTGTCATGCCCTTTCGCAAGAATCGTAGAGCACGTGGCAGGGCTGTCCAATCCAACCTGGGTACAGGTTTATTGGCTACGTAGTCTCTACTCCACGCGCAAGGCGGTCAAAGGATCCACCCGCGCGGCCCGCTGCGCCGGAATCAATCCCGCCACCAATGCGACGAGTACGAGCAGGCCGCACACCGTCAAAATGATGACCGGATCTCTAGCAGCCGTGCCATACAGAAATGCGGACAGCACCTGGGTGACGGCCAGCGATCCAACGATCCCCAGCGCCAGCCCCGCCACTACCAGCCGCAAGCTCTGCCCCAGCACCAACCCGAAAATGTTGCTCCGCGAGGCCCCCAGCGCTACCCGCATGCCGATTTCGAAGCTCCTCTGCGCAATCGCATACGACACCATGCCATAAGTCCCGATGGCCGCCAGCACCAGGGCGCTGGCCGCAAAGCTGACGAACAGCCACATCATGGAACGCGGCGCCTGGGTGGAATCCTCCAGCAGCGATTGCATAGTGCGGATCTCGTTCACCGGCACGTTGGAATTCAAGCTCCGCACCAGCTCGCGAAAGCGCTGGGGCACGCCCGTGTAACCCGCCCCCGCCCGGACGATCACGGTCATGGCGGCGGTCAGTTGTCGTTCGTTGTTGACCGACTGCGCATATGGCATGTACAGATCGCCATGCAAGAACGCCGGCGAGTGGTTGGCCAGATCGTATTGCCGCACGTCGCCGGATACACCTACCACCATGCGCCACTTGTTCTCAAACACCGCGCGGATGTGTTTGCCTATGGGACTCTGACCGGCCA